>Ga0209748_1000875_pt1 | contig 15371 bp, 13 predicted proteins | sample BarGraIncu00421A_FD_185490 | JGI IMG/M metagenome (GOLD analysis project Ga0209748, IMG submission 185490) | Arctic peat soil microbial communities from Barrow, Alaska - Barrow Graham LP Incubations 004-21A (SPAdes) (version 2) | ecosystem: Environmental > Terrestrial > Soil > Wetlands > Peat... | reverse complement strand
GTAGGCGTCACTCACGCGAACGCTGAGGCCATGCGAAGCCAGCACCTCGGCGGCGGCCGCGGCGAACGCGGGGGCCTCGAAGCGGGTGTCGAAACCGACGACGACGGTGCCGCCGGGATGGTCGGACGAGATGACGCGGCCGGCGGCGTCAGCCACGCGCCGAACGTTGGCGAAGGTGAATCCGTCACCGATCACCGCGCGCCAGCCGTCGGTGCCGAAGCGGATGTCTGAGACGGAACCGGACATGAGGCAACGCTCCTTCGAAGACGACGCGCGAACGGTCGAGGCCATTCTAGCCGACGCGCCTCAGGGCGAGACGAGCTCGCGGTAGACCTCGACCGTCTCGGCGGCGGTGCGGGCCCACGTGAAGGTCGCGGCGCGGGCGAGTCCGCGAACGCGCAGGTCGTGGCCGACCGCCGCGTCGTCGAGAACGGACGCGAGTGCGCGGGCCAGCGCCGCGGAGTCACCCGCCGGGAACGTGAGTGCTGCATCCCCTACCACCTCGGGCAGCGACGCGGCATCCGAGCACACGACCGGGGTGCCGAGGCCCATCGCCTCCAGGGGCGGGAGGCCGAAGCCCTCGTGGGCCGACGGGAAGGCGAAGACCGCCGCGCCAGCGTAGAGCGCGCGCAACTCGGGGTCGGTCACGCGACCGGTGAAGCGGACGCGAGCGGCTATCCCCGGGGCGTCCGGCAGCACCGACGCAGCGTGACCGGGCACGTCTGCACCCACGAGCAGCAGCCTCACGTCCGGATGCTTCGCGGCAACGACCTCGAACGCTCGCAGCAGTGTCGGCAGGTCCTTGTGCGGCTTCGTGTTGCCCATCGACAGGATGTAGCGAGACCCCGAGGCCGCCGGCGGAAGAGCGCCCACCGGCCCCGCGGTGAAGTCATCGGCGGCGAGCGCGATGGGGACGACCCGATCAGCCAGTCTCGGGAAGAAGCGGGCAACATCCCGGGCCGTGAAAGCAGCGTCGGTGATCACGCGGTCCGCGCTCCGGGCCATCGACGCATTCCACGCCCGATAGCCCAGACCATGCGGGAAGGCCCGCATCACGCCCGGCACGAGCAGCGGCGTGAGATCGTGGATGGTGACGACCAGCGGATGCCGCGGCGGCACGGGCGTCGGGAAGTGCAGGCAGTGCGTCACGTCGGGCGAGATACGGCGCGCTATGCGACCGAGTTCGAGACCGCCCGCCGGCGTGAACGGGTGGGCCGTCGTGGATACGCTCTCCGAACCCGGCACCGGGATGCTGCCGCCGGCGGCCACGACTTGGATGAGTTCGAGGTCACCGCGCGCGGCGAGCGCGCGGACGAGCCCCGTGGAGTAGCGGCCCACGCCGGACCAGTCGGCCATGCGGCAGTCGAGGAGGACTCGCATCAGGCCGCGCCTTCCTTGCGCGCGCGGGCGATCGCCAGCGCCTCCTCGAACGCGGCGAGCATCCCCTCGGCTGTTCGACGCCACGTGAACTCGCGGGCGCGCGCCAGACCTGCTTCCGCCAGCCGGCAGCGCTCCCCCGTATCGGTCAGGAGGCGATCGAGCGCCGTGGCGATCCCGCTGGGATCGGACGGGTCGACCAACATCGCGGCATCGCCCGCGACCTCGGGTGGCGAGGACACGTTCGACGTGATGACCGGGCAGCCACACGCCATGGCCTCGAGCACCGGCATCCCGAAGCCTTCATACACCGACGGATAGACGAAGACGGAAGCACCCGACATCAGGGCGACCAGATCGTCTCTCGTCACGTCGCCCGGGATGCGCAGGGCACCGCCCACTCCGCGTGCGGCCGCGATCGCAGCCAAGTCCACCTCGCGCGCGGTCGCGCGCGGGCGGCCGAGCGCCACGACGTCGACGGACGTGCCTCGCGCGGCGAGACGACCGACTGCGTCCAGCACGGCGACGGCGTTCTTGCGCGGGTTGTACGCATCCATGATCAGCACGTAGGGACGCCGAACACCGAAGCGTTGGAGAACGGCGTCGACGGCTGCGCCCGGAGCGGACGAGAACACCGATGCGTCGACGCCGGCCGGGATCACACGTATGCGCTCGCGCGGCGTCGCGCAGAAGCGCTCAACGTCACGGGCCGTCGCCTCCGAGAGCGTGACGACCACGTCGGCGTCACGAGCGACGCGATCGGTCAGGACGCGATTCGCGACCCGGTTCGCCAGTGGCTGCTGTTCGGGGTAGAGGCGATCCCAGAAGTCCTGGATGGTGGCCACCTTGGCGATGCCCCGCGCACGGAACGGCAACAGGTGCCGGGGGCTCCAGAACACCTCGACGCCATCATGCTCGAGGAGCCGGTTCACCCCGGTCTGCATCCACAGGATGTTGCTGCGGGCGGTGAGACCTATCCCGAGCCGCACGGGCCAGTCGGTGTCCAGTGGTTCGTGCGTGAAGGGCGCGAGAGGTGGCCTGGCCGCGTAGAGAACGAACGTGTGCGACGTCTCGAGCGCGGCCATGGCACGGATCGTCTCGTGGAGTGACGTGCCGATGCCACCCGGTGACGGGCTTGAGAGGGCGGTCGCGTCGATACCGATGATCATGCGCTGGATTGTACTCGACGGTCTCAGTCGCTACTCCGCGGGCTGATCCCCGATCAGCCGTCTTCCCGCCTCGAGCGCACGCGCGCTCCACTCGGAGTAGGGCGATGCGGCGAGCGAGCGAGCGGCATCCCGGGCCTGCCGGACGAGAGGGAGCGCCGCCTCGGTCCGGGCAGTGATCTTGGAGAAGTCCGAGCGGTAGCGCTCGGGGGAGAACGCCTCATCGCCGAAAGCGCGAGCCGCCCGCGCCATGTCCATCCGCAGCGCGGGGTCGACAAGGAGCCGCTCGAGAGCCGCCCGCAGCTCCTCGACGTCGTGCGAGAGGTGGATCTTGATCGCAACCTCGTCCGGCAGCTCGCCGTAGAAACCCAGATCCGACACGATCACCGGTTTCGCGAACATGATCTGCTCCACGAGGGCGGCGCTTGCCACCTCGGTGGACGGGTAGCGCAGATTCACGAACACGTCGGCCTCGGACAGGTGGCGCTGCATCGTGCCGGCGTCGACCCGACCCGTGAACTCCACCATCGCGTCGATCCCCAGCCGGTGAACGCGATCGCGGAGCACCGAGACGTACGCCGGCGATCCTCCGCCGACGATCCGCAGTCGGCTGCCCGAGCGAAGCGGCTCGCTGCCCGCGATGGCATCGAGGACCGACTCTATCCGCTTCGAGGGCACGATGTTGCCGTGCACGACGATAGTCATCGACCCCGATATCGACGCATCGAGGGTCTCGCCGACCGGGGCGATGCACGGGTCGAAGAGGAGATTCACACGACCCACCGGAACCAGGTCCGGGTACCTGTCGAACAGCCGTGCCGCCTCGTCGGAGTGCGCGACGACGCCGGCCGCATTCTGCAGCGCGAACTCCACGGCCGGGAATCGCGCGGTCAACTCATCCGACGCTTGCCCCCGGACTCTGCGCATCGCGTAGTCGATGCCCGGCTCACCGTAGAACCTGGCCATCAGAGCAAGGTATCCGGCGACATCGCGGCGGCGCTCGACGTAGTGCGGGAACACGAGGTCCTGCAGCACCTTGTCGTGCACGATGACCAGCCCGGGCAGGTCGCGGCTGATTGCGTAGATGACGTCGTGGAACTCGACGTTGTTCCCGATGTTGTACACGACCAAGTCGTACGCACCGAGCGTTTCCGCAGTCGCTTCATCGTCACGAAGCACCCCCGCAATGGCCGCGTCCAACCGGTCGGGGGTGGGCTCGACCCAGATATCCACGTCGTGTTCGAACCGAAGAGCCGCCACAGCGGCGAGCGAGTAGGCCGCTATGCCGGTACGTTCGGACAGCGGTGTCAGCCAGGCGATCCGCATCTAGCGGCCCACCGCTCGTACCCGGTGCATCAGGCCCTGAAGGGCCGCATAGAGTCCTGCCGACGCCTTGACCCGTGCGCGGATGAAGGCCCACGCCGTCACGCGCGGGAGCGCACGCCGATACTCGGGCAGCAGCCCGCTCGCGGCGGCCACATCGGACGGCGAGGCGAGGAGCGCCGTCGCGTCCTCGACGTAGCGCGCGATCGACGCCGCGCGGAGATCGCTTTGGTCTGCGCCGCTCACGGCCGTAGTCCCGTCGCGCGGAGCAGCTTGCCGCCGGTCGCGCGGGCCTTCAGGTAGGGACGCATGTAGAGTCCGCGACGGCGCTGCACCGACTCGATGGACCTCAGCTGCGCGGCCCTGCGCTCCTTGCCCGGCAGCGGACTCGCGGTAAGCAGTCCGGTAATCTCGTCAACAAACGCCGCTCGCTCGACCTCGCGCCTGCGACTGTCCATGTCCTCCAGCGCTGTAGCTGACAACCGACGAGTCAGTTCCCTGTCGGCGTAGAGGTGCTGCATCTTTGCGGCGGCGTCTTCGATGCTCGGCTCGGCCCATTCGCCGACGAACCCGATGCTCCCGACGGAGTACGGACTGTCGGGGCCGACGGCGACGGGCGTCATCGCATAGGACACAGGGAGCGAGTTGTCGTCGGTCATGAAGTCCATGCTGCCGGACCAGCCCGTGGCGATGACCGGAGTACCGAGCGACATGGATTCCATCATCCCGAGCCCGAGACCCTCCGCGCGATGCAGCGAGACGTATACGTCCAAGGTCGCGTAGAGCGACAGTATCCCGGCGTAGTCGAGGCGACCCCGGAGTACATGGACGCGCGGGTCTCCATGCGCCGCGGCCTCCAGCTTCTCCCATACGGCGACCGGGTCGGCCGCGGCCGTCGGGCTCGCGCGCACCACCAGAACCACGTCGCGCTCGTCCGGGAACGCCCGGAGGAACGCGGCGATCGTGGCCTCGGGGTTCTTGCGATCGAGCACTGCCTCCGCGGCGAAACTCGTTCCGAATACGAACACGTCATCGGGGATGCCGAAGCGAGCGCGGTCGGGCTGCACGTTGTCGGGCACGGTAACGGCCTGCGGCAGACGGATCACCCGCGCGTCGGGAACCGCCGCTAGCACCGCGTCGCCGACGAAGGACGTCGGCGCGAGCACCGCGTCCATCGATTCCAGGACGGGCACCCAGAAGTCCGGCAGTCTCCCGAGCTCCCAGAACGGCGCGCAGAGGTTGAGGCGATCCTCGAATCGGGGATCGGCGTGCGGCCACATCATGAAGCGGACGACGTCGACAGGGTTGATGTGGAGAAGGTTGACGTCACCGTCGGTCGCGCCGTCGACCCACTGCTCCCGCAACGCGACGCTATGCCGCCCGACAGCGGCTCCCCGCGCGCGCAGGAGACGTTCCGTGTTGAGTGCGGAGACCGTCAGCCCGCAGGGCAAGTCGAAATGCGCATACAGCTGGACGCCGGGTGTCACGGGCGGAGCCTCGACAGGTCGGCATCGACCATCATCGCCACCAGGTCCGGGAACCTGACCCTGGGCTCCCATCCGAGTACCCTCTTCGCCTTCGCGGGGTCTCCGTAGAGCACGTTGACGTCCACGGGCCGGAAGAAGGCCGGGTCCACCCGGACGTACTCCGCGTAGTCGAGATCGAGGCGGCCGAAGGCGGCCTCGCAGAAGTCACGCACCGTGTGCACCTCGCCGCTGGCGATCACGAAGTCGTCAGCTCGGTCTTGCTGCAGCATCAGCCACATCGCTTCGACGTAGTCGCCGGCGAAGCCCCAGTCGCGCTTCGCGTCCAGGTTGCCCAGATGCAGCTCTGTCGCCATCCCCAGCTTGCAGCGCACCGCGCCGTCGGTGATCTTGCGCGTGACGAACTGCAAACCGCGCAGAGGTGACTCGTGATTGAACAGGATGCCGTTGCTGGCGTGCATGCCGTACGAATCGCGGTAGCTGCCCACGATGTGATAGGCGTAGGTCTTGGACGCGGCATAGGGCGACCGGGGGTGTAGGGGCGTCGTCTCGCGCTGGGGCATCTCGGCGGCGTTGCCGAACATCTCGGCCGAGGACGCCTGGAAGAAGCGCGCATCCGGCTTGAGCGTGCGGAGCGCCTCCAGGATCCGCAGCACGCCGACGGCGTTCACCTCGGTCGTGGAGATCGCCGCGTCGAACGAGTCCGCCACCGAGGACTGCGCCGCGAAGTTGTAGACCTCGTCGGGCATCGAGAGCTCGACGGCGGCGAGCAGCGACTCCATGTCGGCGAGGTCGGCGTCGATCGGGAACAGACGCCCTTCGTACTGCTTCGCCCACTCGAAGAAGGCGCCGGGGTACGGACCCACCACTCCGTAGACCTCGTAGCCCTTGCCGAGCAGGAGTTCGGAGAGATACGTCCCGTCCTGGCCGGCGACTCCGGTGATGAGCGCGCGTTTGGTCATGTTCTCGCGACCCTAACGGGACAAACGCGCGAGATCCGCGTCGACCATCATCTCGACCAGCTCGCGGAAGCCGACCTTGGGCTCCCAGCCGAGCTTCTCCTTCGCCTTGGCCGGACTGCCGAGCAGCAGCTCGACCTCCGCGGGACGAACGAACTTCGGATCGACGACCACGTGATCCCGGTAGTCGAGACCGGCGCGTGCGAAGGCGATCTCGCAGAACTCACGCACCTCGTGCGTCTCGCCGGTCGCGAGCACATAGTCGTCGGGCTCGTCGGCCTGGAGGATGCGCCACATGCCCTCGACGTAGTCACCCGCGAAGCCCCAGTCGCGCTTGGCGTCGAGATTGCCGAGGCGCAACTCCGTGGCCTGGCCGAACTTGATCCTCGCCACCTGGTTGGTGATCTTGCGGGTCACGAACTCCATGCCGCGGCGCGGTGACTCGTGGTTGAAGAGGATGCCGTTGCTGGCGTGCATCCCGTAGGACTCGCGGTAGTTGAGCGTGATGAAGTAGCCGTACACCTTCGCGACACCGTAAGGCGAGCGCGGGTGGAACGGCGTCGTCTCGGTCTGCGGAATCTCGTGCACCTTGCCGTACATCTCGGAGGTCGCGGCCTGGTAGAAGCGAGCCTCGGGCCTAACCCGACGGATCGCCTCGAGGATGCGCGTGACGCCGAGACCGTCGACGTCACCGGTGGAGATCGGCGCGATCCACGAGTCGGCCACGAAGCTCTGTGCGGCGAGGTTGTACACATCGTCGGCCTGCGACTGCTGCATGGCGTCGATGAGCGAGGTCTGATCGGTCATCTCGCCCGTGATGAGGGTGAGACGGTCGAGGATGTGATCGATGCGCTCCGTGGAGGGGGTCGCCGCACGGCGGACGAAGCCGAAGACCTCGTAGCCCTTGTCGAGCAGCAGTTCGGCCAGGTAGGAGCCGTCCTGACCGGTGATGCCGGTGATGAGTGCGCGCTTGGTCATGCGTATCTCCTCGTCACAATGAATAGGGATCGATCTCGCACCATGGCCCCGCGGGGCGCTCGCCCGGCGGGGGTGGTGGTTTCAGCCCTGCCCGTCTCAGTCTGGCGACGACGAACTTCTTGAATTCCAGAATCAGCCTGCTTGGCGATTGCGAACGACGTCGCACGGCGACACCCAAGCGCCTCACCCGTCGCCGATGTGGCTCGACCCAGTCACCGGATCCAGCCAGCCTCAGGACATCGCCGAGGGCAGTCGCCTTCTCATACTCGATCCAGCGGGCCTTCATCGCAGCGCGAGCTGCGTCAGCGAGCGCCGCACGACGCGAAGCATCATCGGCCAGATCCCGCATGGCCCTCACCGCGGACTCGATGTCAGGTTCGGCCCAGCGCAATCGCTTCTTCATGTTGCGGTATTCGGGGTGGTACGACCCGTCAATCGGCACCATCGAGAAGGCAACGGGAATGGAGTTCTGATCGTCCATGAAATCCATGTTCCCCGACCAGCCGGTTGCGATGACGGGTACGCCGAGCGCCATCGACTCCATCATTCCGAGACCGAGACCCTCCGAGCGGTGCAGGGACACGTAGACGTCAGCCGACGCTAATAGGCTACTCATTTCTGCGTCGGTGAGTTGCTCTTCGATGAGAACAACACGACCGTCTTCAGCTGCACGTCGCGACAGTTCGTTGCGAGCAGCAATCGCCTCGGGCTGCATTGCGTGACCGGTCTTGAACGCAAGCGCCACGTCATCGCGCCCGCGGAAGGCTTGCTCGAACGCCTCCAGCACGGCCATAGGGTTCTTGCGCGCTGCATCGCTTGAGAAGTCGAATGAGGACAGGTAGACCACGCGGTCCTCCCGTCCCGCGAACCATCGCGAACGATCGGCGATAACCCCTTCGCGGACGGGCGTCGACTGCATGAAGTAGATCACGTCGGGCCGGTCGGGCTGGTCGCACACGGCCCTCTCAACCGCCTCAGCGATGAACTTCGTGGGAGCGAGCACGACATCCATCGCACGCAGGACTTCGATCCAGTGCTGCGGAAATTCCTCGAGCTCCCAGTAAGGGACGCACGCCAAGAACCGCAGTCCCAATCGGGAGACCATGTCGGCATCCATCAGGAACATCGCGTACATCAGTTGCCAAGGGTTCATGTGCAGCAGATTGACCGATGCGGGACCGCCGCCCAGCGCAACGACCGGTAGCCCATTCACAGGTAGCGGGACCCTTGCGTCGATGCCGCGCGTCTCAATATCGGTAATCGCTAGATCCCAGCCGCGTGAGTGGATCAAGGACAGAGTCATCCGCGCTCCAGCGCCCAGACCGGTGCGGGACGTGAGGTGACCGATCAGGTTGAAGCCAATCGGGAATTCGGTTGCGCGACTCGCTGCCACCCGCCCGAGGCCAGGTACAGCCGAGGCCGCGCCTTCGGCACCATGTCCCATCGTGCCCCTTCTCACAACGTGGGGTTGTGCGTCCCCCGACTTCGCTTGGCGCTGCTCACGACGCCATCTTCTCACGGAGAACCTCGTGGGGGTTCGCCTGCCGAAGGCGGCATGAGGCCGATGCACATTGTAGAACTCCTCCCAGACCGCGCGTTTCGCTCTGAGATCGACGTCATCGGTGTAGTCGAGCAGCTGGTAGAACTCCAGTTCGTCGGTCAGGTGTGAGCGCTCCACTTTGCCGTTGTCTGAGATTCCCGACCTCGCTTGACGGATGGGCATACGCCCACCGCCGAATAGAGGTCGGGAATCTGAAAACTCCACGTCACGGGCACCGTGCCCGTCCGCCCGTTGGCCTGGCGACGTATTCCACGTATTGCGGCCCCACGACCTCCCAGCTCGAGAGACTCGCCACCCGCAGAGCGGCCTCGGACAACGTACGCACCAGCTCCGGATCATCAACGAGACGATGCACTGCCTCGGCAATCGAACCCGGAGCGATCGTCTCGAGTCTCAGCGCCGCACCGTCGAACGCGTCGAACAACGGCTCATGTGACAGAACCAGCGGACGCCCCGCCCAAGCACAGAACTTGGCGGCGGCACTCGAACCTTCTTGAGTGCCGACATAGGGCAGCACGATTGCGTCTGCGGACTGCAGAAGCAGCATGGCTACGTCTTGGGGAAGGTAGCTGGTCAGTAAGTCCACATTGTTCCCAATGCTCGCCCGAGCGACTTCCATCCGGCAGGCGAGGTAGTAGTCTCTGGGAAGCCACCTGGGGTGCAGAGCCGCACAGGCAATCATCTGAACGGAAGGGTAGCTCTCCTTCAGCTCACCGATTGCGGCAAGCAGCTCGAGAAGGCCCTTCCGCTCTTGGAGGAAGCCGAATGTGGCCAGTATGGGTCGGCGATCATTCAGTCCGAGTGATTCCCTGACTTCGCTGCGCTCCCGCTGGGGCCAAGCACACTCGCCAAGGCGCCACAGCCAGACATTATCTGTCAAACCCCAGCTTGCCATCCGCTCAATGTCAGCTTGGCCGTGGACGATCACCCCGGCGATTGAGCCGAGGTCGGTGGCAATCGTCCCAAGCGACCCCGCCGACGGATGATCGTAGGTTGCATGCAGCTGCACTACGCACGGAAGTCGCTCCGCCAATGCGAAGCGAACCAGGCCGAGAAGAAACGCCAACGGCATCCCGCCCCAGTTGAATTGAATGTGCAGCAGGTCAATTTGCGCAGAACGTATGTCACGCGTGATAGCGCTGATGTCGTGGGACGTCACATCCCAATCGCGACACACAGCGAATCCCACCCCGTCTACGACCCCTTGCTCCGCGTCCGCGAAGACGACGAACTCGATGTCGTCGCGAACCGCCTCGGCGAGTTCACGCGCGTAGTTGTCCATGCCGCACGTGACGCCCCACCTCGTGACCATGCCTACACGAGTTCTCACTGCACGCGCCGCTTGGATGGCCCGATTTGATGGTCTGCGGCCTCCCGCTCAAGAAGGGCGACGCGCGACCGGAGCGTCAGGAGCTCATCAACGAGCATCGTGATCGCGACGCGCATACCCATCGAACTCGCTTTGGCGGTCAACGAACGGCTTGAGCAAGCGCAGCGCAATGGAACGCGGCCACCGAAGCCGCGCCGCAGGATGCAGTCGCCACGAATCTGTGCGGTCACCCATCAGCTCCAGTGCCCTCGCGAGTAGGTACTCGAGCTGGTCGTCGGACAGCGCGGAGTCGAGCGACTCCCTCCCGAGATACGCAGTTGCCCTGTCCAAAAGGTCGTTGCGAGCGTACATCGGCACGTCTCCTACTCGCGGGAATGGCAATCTCCTACGTACCGTTGCGCGCCCAGTCATCCTCAAGCCGGACGATGTCGTCCTCGCCCAGGTACTCGCCCACCTGCACCTCGATGAGCTGCAGCTGGACCTTCCCGCAGTTCTCGAGCCGGTGGATGCACCCGACCGGCAGGAAGACGCTCTCGTTCTGGTGCACTTCGATCTGCTCGTCGTCGCGCGTGACGATCGCGGTGCCCGACACGACGATCCAGTGTTCGGCGCGATGGTGGTGCTTCTGCAGGCTCAGCCGCGAACCCGGCTTCACCTCTATGAACTTGATCTGGTAGCTCGGGTTGTGGAGCAGGCTGGTCCAGCTCCCCCACGGCCGCAGGCTCACCTTCGGCTGCGTGACCTCGGGCGCGCCCAGCGCCTTCAGCGCATCGACTACGAGCCGCACGTCCTGCACGCGGTCCTTCGGCAGCACCAGCGTGGCGTCCGCGGTGTCGACAACGATGAGGTCGCTCACGCCGAGCGTCGCAACGAGGCGGTCCGTGGAGAACACGATGCTGTCGTGACTGTCGATGTCCACGCCCCGGCCCACGCGTACGACACCCTTGTCGTCCGCGGTCGCAACGTCCTCCAGCGCCATGAGCGACCCCACGTCGCTCCAGTTCAGCGGAGCCGGGATGACCGCGACGCGGTCGGAGCGCTCCATGATCGCGACGTCCACAGACACGGGGGTGATCGTCTCGAAGGCGGTGCGGGCGGCCTCGCTGTTGCGCTCGGCTGCCGGTAGCGCGGCGATACCGCGCACGACCTGGGCGATTTGCGCCTCGCCGCCACCGGCGGCGTCCAGCTCCTCCAGAACACGCGACGCCTTCATCACGAAGATCCCGGCGTTCCAGTAGTAGTCGCCGCTCGCCACGTACGCCTCGGCGCGCGCGGCATCCGGCTTCTCCACGAACTCGGCCACCACGTGCGGCGTCACCGATCCGACGGCGAACGCCGGCAGCGCCTCGGCCGCACGGATGTAACCGTAGCCGGTCTCAGGCCTCGTCGGCTCAATCCCGATGGTGACGAGCCAGCCCTCCGCGGCCACGGCCCTGGCCGCGCGGATGCAGTCCGCCCAGACGTCGCCGTCCTCGAGCAGGTGGTCAGAGGGCAGGACGACCATGATCGCCTCGGGGTCCTCCGTCACAAGCGTCGCAGCCGCGAGCGCGATCGCCGGGGCGGTGTTGCGCGCCAGCGGCTCCTGGATGTAGCGCACGCGGTGCAGCTGGGCATCCGGTTGGGCGGTGAGATGGTTGCGGAGCTCGTCGAACAGCCGCTCGTTGGTGACGACCGTGACGTCGGATCCGCCGCGCGTGAAGGGAAGGATGCGGTGCACGGCCTGCGCGATGAGCGACTCCGTCCCGAACGTGGACAGCAACTGCTTGGGGTTCAACTCTCGCGACAGCGGCCAGAAGCGCTGACCCGAGCCGCCGGCCAGAACGATGGCGTGCATGTGCGTTTCGGACGGCATGGCTGCTCCCGTAGGTCGTGCGGCTTCGAGGATCGTGTGCGCGTGGTCGCTCCGCCACTTTACCGCAACGGGCTACCCTCGGGGCTCGCGTAGAACACAGAACGGTACCGGAATCCCGCATGCTCGCCGACTGCTCTATTCTTGATCCTCGGAGATCGCGCTCGTTCGAGACACAGGGGAACCATGCTGCACACGATCCTGGACCGGCTCGCCGAATACACGAAGATCAACGCCATCCGTCGCATGTTCGGTATGCTCCGAATGCGCCGGACCGAGATCGCGATCCTCGTCTTCTTCGCCATGGCCTACGCAGCACTCGAGGGCTTCGGCATCGGTCTGCTGCTGCCAGTGCTGCAGTACGCGCAGGACGGCCCGAAGGTCATCGAGCAGGCGCAGGGCGGGATGTGGGGAACGCTCGTCCACGCGAGCCAGTGGGTCGGGATCCCGCTCAACCTGGCCACGCTTCTCATCATCTCGTTCATCCCGATCCTGCTGCGCCAGGTGGCGTTCTACCTCAACGCCTGGTACTCCGCCGTCGTGCAGAACCGTGCGATGACCCGCCTGCGGGTCGAGAGCTTCGACGCGCTCGCCCACACCGACCTGTCGTTCGTGGCGCAGCACAGTCAAGGCGACATGATCGCCCTGCTCACCGGACAGGTGGATGCCGCCGGAGGCGCGCTCATGCAGTTCCTCCGGCTCATCGCGATCATCGCGCTCGTGGTCATCTACGCCTCGGCCCTGCTCTTCGTCTCGCCGATGATGACCGCGATCGCGCTGATCGCCGTCGTGTTGATGTCGTTCGTCGCGAAGTCCAACATCGTGCGATCGCGCACGCTCGGGACGCGCTGGTCCGAGCTCTCCCGCCGCGCCTACACGGCGTTCGCGGAGCGCGTCAGCGCGCTGCGCCTCATCAAAATGCTCGGGCAGGAGGAGCGGGAGATCGAGACCGCCCGCGACCTCTCCGAGCAGCTCATGACCGCCAACGTACAGATCGCGCTCACCCAGGCCCGCGTCGAGATCACCGTCGACCCGGGACTGATGCTGGGCGCATTCCTGGTGCTGTTCGTCGGTATCCAGACGCTGAACATGTCGCTCGCGGGCCTCGGCATCTTCCTGTTCGTGCTGCTCCGCATGAACCAGAAGGCGAAGGAGTTCACCGGAGGGCGTCAACTGATGTCGTCCTACCTTGAGAGCCTCTTGTTCGTAGAGCGCACCACTCGCGAGGCACGCGAGGCCCGACGCATCGTCAGCGGGCCGCGCACCTTCACCGGGCTGCAGCGCGACATCACGTTCACGGACGTCTCGTTCGCCTACGGGACGAACGCGGATGAGTCCTGCGAGCCCGAATTCGTGCTCTCCGATGCGAACGCCACGCTGCCGGCCCGCAAGACGACCGCCATCGTCGGCCGCTCCGGCGCGGGGAAGTCGACGCTCGTCGAACTGATCCCCCGGCTCAAGGACGTCACCTCCGGAAGGGTGCTGTTCGACGGTGTCGACGTGCGAGAGTTCGAGCTGCGCAGCCTGCGCCGCCGCATCGGCTATATGACGCAAGAGGCGGCGCTGTTCGACGACACGGTCTACGGCAACCTGATCTACGGCCTCGAGCGGACGCCGACCGACGCAGAGGTCCGGGCCGCTCTCGACGGGAGCTTCGCCGCCCGCTTCGTCGACGCCATGCCCGACGGCCTCGACACGCGCATCGGCGACCGCGGCGTGCGCCTGTCCGGCGGCGAGCGTCAGCGCCTCGGCCTCGCCCGCGTGCTGCTGCAGGACCCGGACATCCTCATCCTCGACGAACCCACGAGCGCGCTCGACTCGGAGTCGGAGCAGTTCATCCAGGAGGCGCTCGATCGCGTGCGCGACACCAAGACGATCATCGTCATCGCGCACCGGCTCTCCACTGTGATGAAGGCCGACCAGATCCTGCTGGTCGATGGAGGACGCATCGCGGAGCGCGGCACACACACGGAGTTGCTCGCGCTCGATGGCGCCTACCGGCGGCTCTTCGAGTCGCAGCTGCAGGGCTAGAGGAACAGGGGCGCGGAATGAGGGTCTGTCTCGGCATGCTGGCCAGGTCCGACCGAACCAAGGAGCCGCTGCTCGATCGGATGCTTGCGATCGTCGGGCCGTCCTTCGACGGGATCGAGACCGTCTACGACGAGGGCAGTCCGATCCTCGACTTCAGCGCCAAGCGCAACGAACTCATCAAGGTCGCGGAGGCCAGGCACTACGATTGGATGTTCATGCTGGACAGTGACGAGTGCATGTTCCCCGAGGACATCGCGACGGTCCGGTCCCTCATGACCCCCTCGAACCGATTCATCATCCTGCCCCGGCGCGAGATCGTGAAGGACTTCGACCATTACGATCCTCGGCCGTATCCCGACTACCAGGGGCGCGTGTTCAAGCTCGGGATCGGCTACCGGTTCCGCCGCCCTCTGCACGAAGGCGTGTACCGTCGCTTCTCGCCCGTGTCGGAGCGGCGTTGGTTCGGGGGCACCTACTCGGACTCGACGCCCATCTACCACTACGGCTTGGTGAGGGATGACGCCGCGATGTGGGATCGACAGCATCAGTACGAGTGGATCCTCCGGGGAGGCGCGGCGGCGGAGTCCGGTCCCGGCGACGACGGCCCTTGGCTGTGGGGCGACCTCGAGGCGTTCGACGGGCCGCATCCGTTGCGGGAGCCCCGCTGAGCCCATCGCCCGCGCGGCGTCTTCTTGTGCTAGCGGTTGGCTTCCCACCACTCGACCGTGCGCCGGATGCCCTCTCCGAAGGGCACCGCGGCTTCGAAGCCGAACAGTTCCTGCGCGCGCGATACGTCCAACTTGCGGCGCGGCTGACCGTTCGGCTTGGCGGCATCCCAGACGATCTCGCCGTCATACCCGACGCACTTCGCGATCGTCGCGGCCAGGTCCCTGATCGAGATCTCCCAGCCCGCACCGATATTCACAGGCTCGGAGCCGTCATAGCACTCGGCGGCGAACGCGATCGCCCGAGCGCAGTCCTCGACGTAGAGGAACTCGCGCGTGGGAGAGCCGTCGCCCCACAGCGTGACGGCCTCCCCTGCATCCCTCGCCGCGATCATCTTGCGGACCATCGCCGGGATGACGTGACCTGACTCGAGATCGAAGTTGTCTCGCGGACCGTAGAGGTTGACCGGCAGCAGGAAGATCCCGTTGAAGCCATACTGCTCGCGGTACGCCTGGCACTTGACCAGCATCATCTTCTTCGCCAGTCCGTACGGAGCGTTGGTCTCCTCGGGGTACCCGCTCCAGAGGTCCTCCTCGCGGAACGGGATGGGCGCGAACTTCGGGTAGGCGCAGATGGTGCCGAGAGCC
>Ga0209748_1000872_pt1 | contig 15426 bp, 14 predicted proteins | sample BarGraIncu00421A_FD_185490 | JGI IMG/M metagenome (GOLD analysis project Ga0209748, IMG submission 185490) | Arctic peat soil microbial communities from Barrow, Alaska - Barrow Graham LP Incubations 004-21A (SPAdes) (version 2) | ecosystem: Environmental > Terrestrial > Soil > Wetlands > Peat... | reverse complement strand
GCTTAAAATTTTCCGGCCACACCACTGATTTTATCGATGTGATCAATTCCATGGAAGTGGATAATAAACCAGTACAGAAGGCTGTTGCCGGTGATTTTATTGGGCTTAAAGTATCTAACCGCGTGCGGCCGGGTGATGAAGTGTTTAAAGTAATTCCCGATTAGATTTTATATTATTTTTTTGACACCTCGCTTTTTCAATTAATATTTGTAGAAAAGGCAAAGGACGTTTTTGCGCTTTGGTAGTTTGCTCAATAGCCGCAATATAACTAAGTATTTTCGATTATGACAATTACCGACAACTGAATAGTTGGTGAAGGCAGTGATTCCGGCGGTTGACGATCTTGGAATTTTTAAAGGGACTTTTTTTGACAACTTCCTGAAATGTAGCATCTAACAATTTTGATGGGTATCCACCCTTTCAGATACAAAGCTTCATAGTTGATCATAGGAGCAATTTATTGAATTCGGCATGAAAGTGCAAAGTTTTGACAGTATATTTTCTGTTCCTGTGGAATCCAGTTGCCTTCCTATACTATACAAATCGTGGATCTCAATTTTAAAACACGCTATTTCGAACGATAATCTTTATTTCTTTATATCTTAACTGGTTTGTCATCATTCTGTAACCTAGGATTGGTATATTCCCGCATCAATTGTAAAAAATTGAAGCGGGAGAAGCCTTAAAAATGCCTGTTTTTTAAGGAAATATTTAAAATTTTATTTTTAGGAGGAAGAGTAATGAAGAGATTTTGGTTAGTATTGCTGTCGCTGGGGCTTATCCTAGCATTCAGCGCATCGGCTATGGCGGTCGATATAAAATTTAGCGGCGAGTTTTATGCAGCAGGTATCTACCTGGATAAAACCAATTTGAAGAAAGACAGCGGATCTGATGGTATTAGCACCGCCTTCTACTATCAGCGGTTAAGGGTCAGGACTGATTTTGTTGTTTCTCCGGGTCTTACCCTGGTAACCCGCTTTGACGCACTGGAAAGAATTTGGGGTGGTCAAAGAAGCGATCCCACCAGTACGACTTTAGCCACAGATTCCGCCGGTACCCGCTCGGAAAATGAAAACATTGCTTTTGACTGGGCATACATCGATTACCAGTCTCCTATCGGCACTTTTGACGTAGGTTTAATGGAGGACGGAAGAACAGGAACTGTTTTCGGCAACAGCTATACAACTCTGGGCCGGATAAAATGGAAAAATACCTTTGGCCCTGTTACCATTGCCGCTGATATTACAAAATCCAAAGACAAGAGTTATTCGGCCGTTCCTACTACTCCTACTACAAACTTCACGGATGCGGACAATGATAAATATGGTCTGGAAGGAGTTTATGCATGGAAAGATGGCAAGGCCGGCATGAAAGTCACTTACTACCGCTATGCCGAAAATGAACCATCAGCAAACAACAAAAAAGCTTACTTCCTTTTTACACCGTATGCTATTGCCAAAATCGGACCTGTGGACATCCAGGCAGAACTCAACTACGCTACGGGTAAATATAAACAATATGATAACGCCATTGATGGTTCAGACGTTACATTGCAAAACATATCCGGCTGGATTGACGCCACCGTCACTTTCAACCCGGTATATTTCGGCGCCACTTTTGCCTATGTATCGGGTGATGATCCCAACACTACCGACAAACAAGAAGGCGGTACTTTAAATGGTGGCCAGGATTGGAATCCCTGCTTAATTATGTTTAACTATTATGATCGCACTTACTGGGTAGGCGTACTTAATGGTTATAACTCAACTACTAACGCCGGCCCGATGAGCAATGCCTGGTTCGGCCAGGGCAGAGTTGGTGTGAAACCTCTCGCTGCTTTAGATATTATGGCATCACTTTCTTACGCTAAAGCCGACCAGAAACCGGCTGGAGTCCTCAACGACCTCTACGGTTGGGAAGTTGACGTTACCGGTACTTACAAAATCACCAATAACCTGTCCTATATGCTGGGCGTTGGTTACTGGTTCGTCGGTGACTATTACAAAGGCAATAACAATGCTAACTCGCTCAATAACGACTACATGCTGATCAACAAGCTGACTCTGACCTTCTAAGAGCAAGGGTGCTGTTGTTTAATTGTTAATTTAAATTCCCGGGAGGTTGGATAAAAAATTCCCGGGGATTTTTTATTCAAACTTCCTTAGTATTAGAAGATATGGTGTGATCAGAAAAAATCAGACAAGTTTTTGTTCTAATTAAATTGACATACAAGATTGAATTTCTTATACTCTTTCTTAAAAACGAAAGTTCTTGTCAATAAATGATCCAACCTCAGATGAGAAAAAATGGAGGTATCGTTATGGCGAAAAGGAAGATTTGCGAAGTGGTGAAATTTTTCGCAAAACCTTCTGTAGCTTTCGTGAGAGTTGACGAAAGTGAACTCGCTTTCATTAAGGTGTCCCGGACTTTTGTAAAATCGTTTTACAACAAGTTAAAGGGACGTTTGTGCTTAAAAAATGTTACATTCAACACATCCGGCCAACGGTATAAATTTTTATGTCTAAAATTCTGATTGTCGATGACGAAAGGGATATTGTGGAGCTCGTATCCTACAATCTTGAAAAAGAAGGTTTTAAAACAGTTAAAGCCTATGACGGTGAAGCCGCGCTGAAGATGGTCAAAACACAAAAGCCCGACCTGATCATTCTTGATCTCATGTTGCCAAAAATGAATGGACTTGATGTCTGCCGGGCAATCCGCAGCAACGCGGAAACAGCAAGTTTACCAATAATTATGTTGACGGCAAAAGGAGATGAAGTTGACAAGATCATCGGTCTGGAAATTGGAGCGGATGATTACATTACCAAACCCTTCAGTGTAAAAGAACTCATTGCGCGGGTCCGCAGTATTCTGCGGCGCCTACACGATTTTGAGAAAGATGCCGGTAAGGAAGAATTCCAATATGAGGGGCTGACAATAAATTACGCTTCCTGTCTGGTGAAGGTCAGCGGTAAGCAGGTAACTCTCAGTCCCACAGAGCTCAAGCTTCTCTTCTTTTTTTCGCGTAATCCCGGCAGAGTCTATTCGAGAAACCAGATTTTGGATCATGTCTGGGGGGATGATACTTTTATTACCGATCGTGTGGTTGATGTGCACATCAGGCGTTTGCGCAGCCAGATTGAAAAAGACATGGATAACCCACGTTATATTTTAACTGTACGCGGATTTGGCTATAAATTTGCCGATAAAAAATAGGTTCCGATTGTTCTTATATCTTCATTGTTCTGTCATCATATTGTAACATTTAGGCTGTATATTACTCCAAAATATATCTGAAGGAGGAAAAAATGTTCAATATCGTAAAAAAAGTAGTTTTTGGAGTGACAATATTATTTGTCCTGACAGGCGCGAGCTATGCCGCTCAATCCATTGTTATTAAAGGATCGACGACAGTTTTGCCGATTGCTCAGGCCGCCCTGGAAGCCTATATGAAGAAGAATCCGGGGGTGCAAATTTCTTTATCCGGCGGCGGCTCAGGTGAAGGAATCAAAGCCTTACTTGATAAAACAACCGATATCGCTGACTCTTCGCGTGAGATTAAGAAAGAAGAAATTGAGTTGGCAGAAACCAGGGGTGTAAAGCCGGTTGCTCACGTTGTGGCTTATGACGCGATTATTCCTGTTGTTCATCCAAAAAACAAAGTGTCAAATTTATCTATTGATCAGCTAAGTCAGATTTATCAGGGTAAAATCACCAACTGGAAAGAAGTAGGCGGAGCTGACCTGAAGATTGTTGTCATCTCCCGTGACTCATCTTCCGGCACCTTCGAATCCTGGGATCATTTTGTTATGAAAAAAGCCAAGGTGACGCCAAAAGCACAGATGCTAGCTTCAAACGGTGCTCTGGTGACTGCGGTTGCTAAAAATCGTTACGCTATTGCGTATCTAGGGATGGGCTATGTCAATAAAAGTGTAAAGGCTGTGCAGGTTAACGGCGTTACTGCTTCCGTTAAGACAGCATTGTCCAAAGAATACCCCTTTTCACGCGAACTATACATGTACACCAACGGCGAACCGACAGGCGATGTAGCCAAGTTTATCGCGTTTGTGAAATCAGCTGAAGGGCAGAAAATAGTGGCCAAGGAAGGATTTGTCCCTCTGGTGATATCAGCAAAGAGTAAGAGCGGTAAGAAATAGATAAACCTAATTGCTTTCAAAAGATATAAAAATGCATTCCAAGAAGAAAAGTATTTTATTTATCTGCATCCATAATGCTGCTCGGTCGCAGATGGCTGAAGCGATTTTGAATAAACTTTACGGGGATCGGTATACGGCCTTTAGCGCCGGTACCGGTCCTACGCAAATTGATCCTCTTGTTGTATTGGTGATGAGAGAGATTGGTGTTGATGTTAGTAATTATCGCTCAAAAGGGTTAAGTCATTTTAAAGATTCTACCATAGATTATGTAATTACGCTCTGCGATCAAGCCAAAGAGTCCTGTCCATATTTCCCGGGAGGAATTGAACATCTTCACAAAGGCTTTTCCGACCCCTCAGAATTTAAAGGAAAGACTGAGGATGTTATCAATGGCTACAAACGGATTCGTGATGAAATAAAAGATTGGATCGAAAAAGAATTTGGTTAATGTTTGTGTTTGTCCGCCTGTATTTATTATTAAAAGCAGGCTTAAATCCTTAAGGGAAATATTATGACCAGACAGATAAAAGAAATAATCATCAAGTATATCTTTTTCACTTTTTCTCTGGTCTCTATTATTGTTCTGGGGCTGATCGTTTTTTCACTTTTCCGGGAAGGCCTGCCGATATTCGGCAAGGTGTCTGTGAAAGATTTTTTACTGGGGACGGAATGGTATCCGACCTACGATCCGCCTTCATTTGGAATTTTCCCTTTGATAATTGGTTCGCTCATAGTAACGATTATGGCTACGATTATTGCCGTGCCGCTGGGAGTTTTGGCCGCCATTTATATTGCTGAAATCGCACCTCAGGCGATTAAGGAAATTCTCAAATCAGTCATTGAACTTTTGGCCGGATTACCCTCCGTTGTACTTGGCTTCTTCGGAATGGTTGTTGTGGCTCCCTGGCTGCAGGATACTTTTGATCTTCCCACTGGCCTGAACATCATCAATGCGTCCATGATTTTGGCCATTATGGCCATACCAACTATTTCCAGTCTTTCTGAAGATGCCTTGTATGCAGTACCCCGTGAGTTTAAAGAGGCGTCGTATGCTCTGGGCGCTACTAAATTTGAGACTATTGTTCAGGTGATTATTCCAGCAGCCATGTCCGGCATTTCCACGGCAGTAATGCTGGGGATGGCCAGAGCCATTGGCGAGACCATGGTTGTTTTGATGGTTGCCGGGGGCGCGGCCGCTATTCCTGAGAGTATTTTCGATTCGGTTCGTCCGATGCCTGCAAGCATTGCTGCGGAAATGGGCGAGGCGCCTTTTCGTGGCGCCCACTATCAGGCACTTTTCGCCATCGGTATTGTTTTATTTTTCCTGACACTCCTATTTAATTTGATTGCCGATTATGTTTCCCACAAATTCCGACAGGTAGGGTCGGGGACGCTTTAAATGGAAGATATTATGATGAAGTCATTCAAAAATAATTCCATGAAGTGGCGCTATTTTAAACAGTCTCTTTTTTTCGGCACTGTGCGTTTTTCAGCATTAATTATCGTTCTGGCTCTGGGCGGCATCTTGTTTTATATTATTGTGAACGGTATTGGCGCAATCAGTTGGGACTTCATCACCAAGCCTCCTACGGATTCCATGACTAAGGGCGGAATCATGCCTGCAATTCTGGGTACGATCTATCTCACTATCGGTGCAATAGCCATTGGTCTGCCTTTAGGGATTGCTTCAGCTATTTATCTGACGGAATATGCCAAACAGGGCCGAGTCATACGTCTGATAAAAGTCGGGATTAATTGTCTGGCCGGTGTCCCTTCGGTTGTTTTTGGCTTATTCGGACTTGGTTTTTTTGTTATCTTTCTGAAATTCGGGTCGAGTATTTTATCCGGCTCGCTCACTCTGGGATTTCTGATTCTGCCGACAATTATCGGCGCTGCCGAAGAAGCATTAAAGGCTGTGCCGCAGACTTTTCGGGAAGCATCGTTATCGCTTGGTGTATCCAAATGGCAGACCACATTTCGGATCGTCCTACCCAATGCCCTGCCGGGAATCCTTACCGGGTCCATTTTAGGCATCGGCCGGGCTGCAGGAGAAACAGCGCCGATCATGTTCACCGCTGCCGCGTATTTCACCACCAAACTGCCCGGTTCAATTTTTGACGAGGTGATGGCTCTGCCGTATCATATTTATGTGTTGGCCACAGCCGGTACGAACATAGAGGCAACAAGGCCCATACAGTTTGGAACAGTGCTTGTTCTGGTAGCGGTTGTTCTGAGTATAGACCTGATCGCGATTATCATTCGCAGCTATATGAGAAAGAATAAAAGGTGGTAAGAATGGATTCCAATATCATTATTAAATTGAATAAAGTTAACTTTTATTACGGGCAGTCGCGCGCCTTGACGGATATAACTATGAACTTCAGAAAAAACAAGGTTTCCGCCCTGATCGGGCCTTCAGGTTGCGGCAAATCAACACTCCTGCGGCTTTTAAATCGAATGAATGACCTGATCGACGGAACAAGAGTCGAAGGAGAAATTATCTTTGAAGATAAAAATATCTATGCGCCGCATATTGATCCGGTGGAAATTCGCCGGAAGATCGGTATGGTCTTTCAGAAACCCAATCCATTTCCGAAAACGATTTATAACAATATTGCCTACGGCCCGAAACTGACATCAATGAACACAGATGATCTTGATGCCCTGGTCGAGCAAAGCCTCAAACAGGCTGTCTTGTGGGATGAAGTCAAAGATATTTTAAATAAATCCGCCATGAATCTTTCCGGCGGCCAGCAGCAGCGGCTCTGCATTGCCCGGGCTCTGGCGATGAAGCCGGATATTTTACTGATGGATGAGCCGACTTCGGCCCTTGATCCAATTTCCACTGCCAAGATTGAAGAATTGATTGAAGAGTTGAAAAAAAACTATACAATCATTATCGTAACGCATAATATGCAGCAGGCAGCGCGCATCTCCGACGAAACAGCATTCTTTTACCTGGGAAACTTGGTTGAGTATAATAAGACGGAGAAAATATTTACCAACCCGGATGTAAAGCACACGGAAGACTACATTACGGGCAGATTTGGCTGAACATCAATTGGAGGAATTACTATGGAAGAAAGAAGGCACACGAGTTCGCATTATGAAATGGAACTGCAGGAAATAAAAAATGCCCTTATTTACATTGGCGTGCTGACCGAAAAGGCAATTCAAATGGCGATGCAATCTTTAACCGAAAGGAACTCGGATATTGCCCATAAGGTCATTAAAGATGATGAGGAAATTGATAAAATGGATACGGAGTTGGAAGAAAGATGTATTAAAATATTAGCTTTGAGACAGCCCACTGCCATTGATTTAAGATTCATTACAACGGCGATCAAAATCACCGGGCATTTGGAAAGAATCGGCGATATGGCCGTAAACATCGCCGAGAAGGCGATCCAATTGAACGAAGAGCCTAAACTCAAACCCTATATTGATTTGCCTCGCATGGCTGACCTTGTTGCGGAGATGATTAAAGATTCTCTGGATAGTTTTATTCGCAGCGATCTGCGTATGGCCGAAAAAGTTCGACAGACAGAACAGGTCACTGATGACATAAATGAGCAGATCTTCCGTGAGCTCTTGACTTTTATGATGGAGGATTCCAAATCGATTCACCGGGCGCTGCTGATAATGCAGGTGTCTAAAAATCTGGAACGCATTGCCGATCATGCTAAAGGCATCGCCGATATGGTCACTTATATGGTGACAGGCGATTGTGTACGGCACCAAACTTATCCCTTAGACGAAAAGGAGCCGGCGTGAAACGTAATCTTTTTTTAAAAATATTATTCAGCTATCTAGTTATTGTCTGTTTGTCTTTTTTTATTCTGGATCTACTGATTAAGGATGAGATCAAAAAAGTCATGACCGGTAAGATTGAGTCTGAACTATTAACCTATGCCGAACTAATTGATTTAAATTCGGCACAGAAAATGTCTGAACAGCTCAAGCAAATTGCCCGGATATCCGGCTCCCGGGTCACGCTGGTTGACGCGCAGGGCAAGGTATTTGCTGATTCGGGAAAAGATATCGCCCAACTGGAAAACCATTTTAACCGCCCGGAATTGCAGGAAGCCCGGCTACGGGGTAAGGGCAAATCCATCCGCTTCAGTCAGTCCATCGGTGTGGATATGCTCTATGTGGCTATACCCATGAAGTCAAAATCACAGATTACCGGCTATGTCCGGTTGGCGCGTCCTCTTGATGATGTGCAGAGGGTGATTGAAAAAGTATATCAATCTATTTTTCTGGCAATGATGATTGTTATGGTTATTGCACTTGTTATTGCACTTGTCTTTTCTTACCGTTTAGCAGCGCCGATTCGGGCCATGGAAAGATTTACCGAAAGATTGCGTCAGGGGGAGCCTTCGGGAACTATTATCTTAAAGACGTCGGATGAAACAAAGAAATTGGCCGACAACATCAATTATCTTGTGGATGAACTGCAAAGCCAGATTCGGCTGGCCAATGAAGAGAAAAGCAAGCTGATGACTGCGTTTACCAGCATGACAGAAGGCGTTCTGATTCTCGATGCGGAAGACAAAATTGAATTTGTCAATTCGGCGCTAAGTAATATGTTGGCCGAGCAATACGGAGATATAAACGGTAAAACGCTTATGGAAGCGTTGCGCAATGTGGACTTGCAAAAAGCGTTTCTTAAATTTAGGCAGACACACGCCACGGTCTTTGAAGAAGTTACTCTTGGCAGCATCGAGCCGGTCATTTTAAGCGTCAGTATCTCTTCTGTGCATAATTACCCAGGCGAAGAAAAAGTCATGGTGGTCTTTCACGATGTCACCAGACTGAAGAAATTGGAAAAGATTCGGGTTGATTTTGTAGCCAATGTCACGCATGAAATTCGAACACCGCTTACCGCAATTATCGGTTATCTGGAAACAATTCAAACAGGGGCAACAAGCAGCAATGAAGACGTGAAAAAATTTATTGATATAAGTTTGAAGCAGGCCGGGCGACTCAACCGTCTGGTTGAAGATTTACTCGTCATATCAAAAATTGAGCTTGGTGAAATTAAATTCCATTTTGAAGAAGTTTCTATACGTGATGCTCTCGAAGGCGCTATCCCGTTGGTTGAGGCGAAGGCCGGATTAAAAAAGATAAACATCCATAGCAACGTTCAAGAAAATCTGCCGCAGCTTTGGGCAGACAGAGACAGGATTACTCAGATACTGGTAAATATTTTAGACAATGCCGTCAAGTTCACGCCGGAGGATGGTAGTGTTTTTATTGAGGCTGAGCAAAAAGATAACTATGCTGTATTGACAATAACAGACACAGGCATCGGCATACCAAAAGAAGAAATTCGGCGCTTGGGTGAGCGCTTTTATCGGGTGGACCGGTCGCGTTCGCGCGATTTGGGCGGAACCGGGCTGGGGCTATCAATTGTTAAGCATCTGATGATCGCGCAAGGCGGTAAAATTGAGATTGAAAGCCAGTTAGGACGCGGCACAAAAGTATCTTTATTTTTTCCATTACAAAAAGTATAATTTACTACCTCGCGAATGCTTAAGGAGAGTTTAAAGTATTAAGAGCTTTAATAATAGGTTCATTCGTGCTCAGAATCTTTTTTCGACCATAAATCCTCTTGTTTTGCTGCAAACGCAAAATTGAAATTGCGCTTGCGGATGCAAAACTGCGAGGGCATGGTGCCCGAAAAAATCTTCAATTCGCTCTTTTGAGCCCATTATTAAAGATATGGAAAGAACTTGGAGGATAGAAAATGGAAAGCACAATAGCTAAAGCAATTAAACTTCAATACCAACCAGTGGCCCTGTTCTGGTCAAACGAAAAGCCGCAGGGCGCGATGCAGTTTCAGGAAAAGAAATGGGGTTGTGTAATGTGGCTTGCCGCAGCCGCGGCTAGAGGGAAGAGCGCCGTTGCGGATGCAAAAACATTTGGCTGCTTCGGTGGAGGCGTTGGCCTAGGTTTCGGCAATCAGTATAAAAATTTCCCTGGCGGCGAAGAAGGCTTTTGTCATTTTCTTTCAACCGGCAATGCCGCAAGGGTTGGTGGCCCGGAACTAGCCGAAAAAATCAAGCCTTACATGACAACCGAAAGCTATGATAATTTTCTGCATGGCGAGCGCTATATCAAGTCGCCCGCTCTTGTTGAAAAATTTGTCAAGACCTTGCCCATTACAGATATTCCTGAAAAATATGTTGTTTTCCAGCCGTTGGATAAAATTGATCCCGCTGGCGAAAAGCCGCAGGTGGTAATCTTGTTTGTTAATCCCGATCAACTCTCCGCTCTGACGGTTCTGGCCAATTACGGACGCGGCGATAATGAAAATGTGATTATCCCGTATGCCGCAGGTTGCCAGACTATCGGCATCTATCCTTACCGGGAGGCAAAATCAGCCAAACCCCGTGCTGTGATAGGTCTCACCGATCTTTCGGCCCGTGTCTATATCCGCAAGCAGCTCAATAATCCAAATCTAATGACCTTTGCCGCGCCCTTTGCGCTTTTTGAAGAAATGGAACAAAATGTTCCCGGCTCTTTTTTAGAGCGGCATTCCTGGCAGAGTCTGATGTCTGAGAAAAGCTGATATTGTCCCGGCAATTATTTGCCAGGTGATGAATTGGACGCTGTTTTCTGTTAATGCTTAAGATGCATTTTATCTACATGCGAGGGTTATTTTTAATCATATACAAACAGAGCAAGTCAATGTATAAGAGTTTGAACAACTAAAGAATGGTGGCATGTTTTAAAAATATTCCATTAAAGTGACAGGAGGATATGATGATAAAGAGATTTAATAAGATTATCCCGATACTTTTCACTGGTTTGTTGCTGTTATCTGTTTACGCAGTCCCTGCATTTGCCTGGTCAGAACATGAACTGATACTTATGCCGATGTATCAATCGATGCCTGAAGTGGCAAAAGCAAAACCTGTAAAGGCTGAAACACTTGGTAGCTTCCTTGTTTCCGAGGGCAAAGGCCTGGAAAGAGTTCTGAAGTCTGACGAGGAATGGAATAGAATAAATCTTAAAAATTACCGACCTTTGCCCGATGCCCTTTTATTTAAGGCCTCCGTTGACCCGAAAGAGGCGATAAAACGGTTTTGTGATGCCGTTAGAATAAGCAATCGCTATTATTATGCCCTTTATATAAGACAGATGCCGGGAGCCCCCTCAACCCGGGCGGCTATCGTAAAAGGTTCAGGGATTACATATTTGAAAGATTTATCTGATATAGACGATAAAGCATATCTTCGACTCTTTCCCGGGGAACATGTCAGTGTAATGGATGTATTGGGCACGGCTTCGGACGAGCCGGATCTGGGAATAGATATCGGCTTGTTTGCAGACAATAATACCGAGCAGGGTAAAAAACTGAATTTCGGCAAACAGCCATTCGGCAATCCCAATCTTGAATACAGCAGCCAGGCACCGTTTCACATGGGTTTTTATCATGAGGCCAGCATAGTATATGCGCTGGCAGGATTTTTAAAGGAAACATATCCTGAGTACAGGATCCATCAATTCAAGGTTCTCTCCGAGTATGCGTTCCAAACAGGCCATGACTACTGGGGTTGGCGTTTCATGGGCTGGGGGATCCACTATCTTTCAGACATCAGCATGCCGTATCACGCGGTAGTTCTTCCCGGTGTAAGTGCGGCCAAAATGCTATGGATAAACACAAAATCTATGGCCGGCATGGATCAGGCAAAGAAGGACGCCGTTCAGCTTGTTTCCAACAGGCATGGTGCCCTGGAAAAATATCAGAAGTATGCAACCAGGAATGAATACGCGAGAAAAGATAGGGGCAATGTCTTGACTACCATGGTGAAGACTGCGGCGCAGGTGCCGGTTTACAATGATAATGTCCCAAGGGATAATGTATCAAAAATGGCTGCAAAACACGCGAAAGAAACCGACGATGCTTTGGTTGAATGCATGCCTCAAAAGTATGTCAGTGATCCGAAGGTTGAGTTTAATGACCTTCCCGGAACGGACAGGATATTGGATACGGTAACGAAAGCAAAAGGTCAGCAGTGCATCGACAAAATGAATGCTCTGATCGGGGAACTCTTTAAACCGGCAGGCATTTACTGCAGAAGTTATATAGAGGCAATCCTGAAAGGGAAATAAGTGAAAGCGAATGATATGATCAAAATTAACGGTGTTTTCAAGTTTTATTATAAATCCAATCCGGCACTATTTTCAAAAGCCAAGCGACGATGCGCCAGCGTTTGGTGATATAGGCATGTTTTTTCTTTTTGACAATCGCATCGTAAATTTGGCTTGCGGCCTTTTCGGCGGTCGATATCCAAAATAAATTGTTGCCGCGAGACAGGGGAGTCTTCACAAATCCTGGCTGAACATCCGTGACGAAGATCGGTTTTCTGGACTTAATCGCGATGTGGCGCAATCCTTTCAGATAGTTGCAGACGAAAGCTTTGGAAGCGGAATAAGCAGGCGCGCTTCTTTGGCCTCGCAGGGCGGCAATTGATGAAATACCTACCAGATGTCCCGAACCTTGATCCAAAAAATGCTGCAAGGCGATGCCGGCAATCAGGGCAAACCCGGTGACATTGACATCTATGGTTGCTTTTTCGATGGGCCATTTCAGTTTGGAATTCAAGTCCCCATATCCGGCACTGATGACGACTAGATCAATGCCGCCCATCTCGCCTATCATTTCTTTAAATTTTATTTCGGCGTTTTCCGGTTTGCTTATATCAATTTGTTTGATAAATGATTTATTGGGTAATGCCTTTTGCAATTCATTGAGTAAATCGATTCTTCTTGCCGCCAGACCGACAATATAGTCATTGCCGGATAATATCTTTGCCAGTTCTTTACCCATTCCTGAGCTGGCCCCCATTATTATTGCTTTCTTTTGTTCCATTTTATCTTCTCCTTGCTGGTCAGATGCTTGCTTTATACCCATGAAACATTATTAAATTCAACTTGATTTTGCTCAAAAAATTTATGCTTATTGCTGCATAAAATTATTGCCTGCAGGAATGAGGTGTGCTAATTTGCTGGCAAATTAAATGAATAAAACAGATCCCTATGCTTACCTGTCCAGTTTAAATATTGATTCCATGCGTTTTGGTTTGGAGGCAATCACTAATCTTTTGATGAGGTTGGGAAATCCGCAAAAGTCATATAAGACAATATTGATTGCGGGTACCAATGGCAAAGGGTCGACAGCGGCAATGACAGCTTCGATTCTGTATAACGCTGGTTATAAGGTCGGCCTCTATACATCGCCGCATTTAATTGACGTCCGGGAAAGAATTGTCGTAAGCGGGAGGAAAATAAACAAGAAGGAATTTCGCCGGACCGTTGCGAATGTAAAGAGCAAACTTAAACAGCCGGTAACATATTTTGAATTTTTAACGGCTGTGGCTTTCCTTTATTTTCAACGCCAACAGGTTGATATCGCTGTGCTGGAAGTTGGTTTGGGCGGCAGGCTCGATGCCACCAATGTTTGCAAGCCAATTGTTTCGATCATCACCAATATTGAGTTAGATCATACGGCATATTTAGGCAACTCTCTTACGGCAATTGCCCATGAAAAGGCAGGTATCATCAAACGCAATGGAGTCTGTATTACGGCAGCAAAGCAAAAACAAGTTTTGGAAGTATTGAACAGTGTTTGCCTTGATCGTCGCGCTAAACTCTACTGTCTGGGCAGCGATATAAGGATCAAAAGTCAAAAAGATGGTCTTTTAACTTATCGGGGCCTTCAACGTAATCTAAAAAATTTACCAATCCCACTGAAGGGAAGTCATCAATATTCCAATACCGCTTTGGCATTAGCCGCCGTGGAGCTTTGCGGTAAAAATGGTTTCCAGGTTGATGATGAGGCAATAAGCCGAGGTCTTGCGAAGACGCATTGGGAAGCACGGCTGGAAATTTTACAAAATAATCCTCTTTTTCTTCTTGATGGGGCGCATAACCCCGCAGGTATGAAGGTTTTATGCCAGGCATTAAAAAGAGATTTTTCTTGCCGGCAGTTGATTTTTATCTTTGGAGCACTTGCCGATAAAGACTATCGGAAAATGTTGCGAATAATAGCGTCTTTGTCTCCAAAAATAATTTTAACACAATTAAAAGCCGGGCGTGCAGTGCCGGTAGACGATATGGCAAGAGTGTTAAACAAAATGGGATATCCGGTAATTGTCACCAAAGATGTGGGCAAAGCAATTGAGCGGGCACAGGCATTAGCCGACAGACAGGATTTGATTTGCGCGGCCGGTTCACTATATCTTGCCGGCGAAGTAAAACAAATATTTCCTCAAACCATTTCTTGTGATAAGAGACCCGATACCATTTCGATTTCAAAGGATAATGACCCGGGCATGCGTCGGGCAGGCTCTGCCAGCAAAGTTAGCCAAAGAAAGCGAAGAGGTATGAAACTGGATAAAAAAAGGACATATTCATCGTGATTAGAGCTGTTAAATACAATTTAATAATAGCCTTTATCGCCGGAACTATATTCTTATTTTTATGTCCTGCTATTTTTGCCGCTGAAAATAACAAAATTAACAATCCCGTGATTATTGAAGAGGATATCGTCGAAGCGCAAGGGCAGGCTCCGGTGAAAGCTCCCAAGATAGCGTCGGTGCTGCATGACGAAAAGAAGACAACTCTTTTTGAATCAGGTAGAGCTGTAATAACCGATGCGATGCGCCAGCGTTTGGATGCACTGACAGGTGAGCTTAAAGGCAAACGCAATATTCGTATTGAAATAACCGGCCATACCGACAACGTCCGGATCGGCCGCTCCAAAACCTTACTCCGCTTTGGCACAAATACACGTCTGTCCGAAGCAAGGGCTCTGTCGGTAGCCGATTATCTGAAAAGTAAGCTAAATCTGGAAGCTCGGCAGATTTCGATTGTCGGTAAAGGGGAGAGCAATCCGATTGCCGATAATACAACCGATGAGGGGAAAGCTGCCAACCGGCGCGTGGAAATCCGTGTCTGGTTTGATGATGAAGAAAAACCTCAGCCAAAAACAGAAGAAGTTTCTCAGCGCGGTTCAGCCTCACAAAATACTGACGTTCCCTTAATCAGGCCGGAAGCCACCACTAAATACGGCGAACGCAGAACATTTGAGAACGCGTTTGCCGCTGAAAATAAAAAAAATGACAATCCCGTGGTTATTGAATCTGAGATGATGGAATATGATAATTTTAACGATGTTTACCATGCTCAGGGGAAAGTTGTCATAACATATGAAGGCGGCACTTTAAATGCCGATGATGTTCAATTTGATAACAAGAAT
>Ga0209748_1000871_pt1 | contig 15430 bp, 14 predicted proteins | sample BarGraIncu00421A_FD_185490 | JGI IMG/M metagenome (GOLD analysis project Ga0209748, IMG submission 185490) | Arctic peat soil microbial communities from Barrow, Alaska - Barrow Graham LP Incubations 004-21A (SPAdes) (version 2) | ecosystem: Environmental > Terrestrial > Soil > Wetlands > Peat... | reverse complement strand
AACTGGGTATTGAAGAAATGACTTTTTACGGATTTACATCAGATAACACAAAACGCCCCTCTTTACAGACAAAGGCATTTCAAAAAGCATGTGTCGACGCGGTTGAATGTTTGGCAAATCGGGATGCTGACTTGCTAGTCGTTGGAAATACTGAGTCACCATTGTTTCCAAAGGAACTGCTGCCATATACTAAAAGAACTCGATTTGGGAAGGGTCTCATGAAAGTCAATTTTCTGGTTAATTATGACTGGAATTGGGATTTGAATTATTCAAAAAAAAATATTGATGTTAACATAAATGATAATCTTATCAAGGGAATTGCTTCTTTTGATATCTCCAGGATAGATTTGATCATTCGTTGGGGCGGAAGACGCAGATTAAGTGGATTTTTACCCATTCAATCCATTTATGCGGATTTTTATATTTTAGATGAAATGTGGCCGGATTATACCATTGAACAAGTTTACAAAGCATTGGAATGGTATCAAGATCAGGATGTCACATTGGGTGGCTGAAAATAATTGCTTCAGTAATCATAACACTCGAAGAGAACTGACATTATCATCTCCTTAATTTGCAAAAAGTTGCATCTCATTTAAACAATGAGATGCAACTTTTTCTTTAAGTGAAATATATTATGTGGATTTATTCCCAATCGCTTTATTCTGGTATCAGGCAATGAAGATGATCCGGCTCTTCTCCCAGCCACTGGGGATTCCGGTGTAAATGGTTTTTGTTGCATGTGCCATTCTGGCAGAAGAAATAAAGTGTGCTATGAAAGAATTGGGGTAATTATTCAGTAGGCCTTAAGTATAAATTCAAATTCCATAACAACGTATACCTTTACTTTCACTTGTAAATATCATAATATTTTTTCTTGAATCAACAGATGTAATAATTCCATATTATCAAATTCAGATTTGTTAATATCATATTTAGCCCCTACCACATCAAACAATTCCTCTAACGAATATTCTTCAGCTTCAGCTTCAGCTTCGGCTAATGCTATTTCTGATTTACTAGGATAATTTTCTTTATATTTATTTTTTAACGCATCAACCATCTTTCCTGTTTGAAGACGATCGCTTTTATACTCTTCAACATTAGCATATAAATATTCAAGCATATAAAGCTTCATTTTATATTTGATAAATATTTCTCTCGACAAAATTATGATACTTATAAGAATAAAACCTAAAATTAATTGCCACCATTCTAAATAAAATCGGATTTTGGCTTCCGAAATAAACACCGTGACTGCCTGAGAAGATATACCAAGAAGCAAATAAAAGATACCAAAAAGAGTTGCCAGTTTATTTTTTACTGCGATGAAAAACGAAACCGCTCCATCGTCATGGAATGAACCGTCAAATAAATTTTTGAAATCTTGTGCCAAAATACTCCTGCTCATTAAATATGCTCCATTAAAGGAAAAGATTAAACCCATTAGGGTTAAAAACATAATAATACTCATACTATAATGTCCCCCTTGTCTAGACATATTTTTTAATATATTAGTGTAACATGCTGGTGACGTTTTCCGGATGGGATATTCCTCACGGAGCATTTCCATCACAACTTTAGTTTTAAACTCAGGAGTGAATTGTCGTCTTTTCATATCTCTTTGAACCTCTTACTTTCTTGGCAGGATTAACTGCCTTTATTATAAAAGATTCACTTAGATTTAAAAAACGGTGTCTCGATCCATGGGTACATTATATACTTTTCCTAATAAATTAACCTTAACGGCCTTCTTGCCGCTGTCAAATAGCCAGTAAATCTTGCGTTTCTGATAGATTTTCACATGATCTTTGTAGACGTCTTTCAGAAAGTAATTTCGCAGTACTTCTCTAGAGGTATTGCCTTTGTTCCCAAAAACATTCACAGATAACTGTACAACTTTAATTCATAAGCAAATAAATCTTCAATACTATAGAATAATCCGAAACATTTTAGGTTCTTCCATGATTTTGAATATGCAAACGCAAAAAAACCTGCTACTTTCGTAACAGGTTTCCATCTAACATCAATTTTGATGCGTATTTCTTGGTGGCGGAGAAGGTGCGTAACCATTACAATCCCCTCCAACAATTTCCGTCATGGCTGTTAGTGAACCAGAAAGTTCTCGCAATTTCAGCCAAATTTTTCAACTCCACCAACCCCACGCAAAGCTTTTTTACAACATACCCTCCCTTCCATTACACTATCCAAATCTTTTCATTTATATTTCAATTTGTATTTCACTTAGTTTTGCAATGTATCATTTATTAAAATTACACTAACATATCTATTATCTCATTGAACAACTGTGGCAATCCGTTGCTTGTAAACAACAAACCCTTGCATTTAATAACTCTGTCATCTTTTGTAGCAATAATTAAATACTTCATATGCTCTGTTACAGATTTCATGTCAACATAAGGTATATATATTATATGTGAGGATGGATCATCTTTATAATAGATTCCTTTTTTTACAAAAAGGATTCCGCTGCAACTGCCAGTAAATTCTGCAAAAAACTTCACATTATAATATGCAATTACATCTTCTATTTTCTCTATAATACCTGGAATAACCATATCATTTAGTAGCTTTCGCTTCTCTTTATCAGAATATTTTGAAAACAAGCTACCACAAGTTTCAGCACTTCCAATACATTTTTTTACTTTTTCACTAATTTTCCCATATATCTCATCATCATCTTCAATAATTTTAACGTTATATGTCAGTTTAGCTTTTGTGCATAGAATATCCTTTGCCTTTTTTAAGTTACTTGCTATTTTTAAATAGCCCTCGCTTTCAGCATCTCGGATAGTTAACTCATAATCTTCGTATTGTTCTTTAAAGAGGCGTATTCTCAACTCTTCTGTATTGAATTTCTTATTTTTCTTTTGATCTATTACATTCTTAATGGCACTACTACCAACAATTCCTAGGCTTATCAATGTTCCTGCTCCAGGAATGAAATTAAACCATGAAACTGCTAAAAATGTTGTCCAAATTGAAGAATAGGCTAAAACAGAAATACCGACCCCTCCAAGAGAAATCGCAAATCCTTCTAGCACTTTTTTATATGCCTCAAAAGTAATGCGTTGTTCAATTGACTTTTTTTCAGATAGTGCAAAATTAATGATGTTCTCTTCCTTCTCTTTTTCAAATTGACAAATCTTTTCAAAATACTTTTCAGACGTTGTAGGAATGTCATCACTATCCCTTGTAAATTGCAAAATTTTACAAATATCGATTATCATTAATACTTCAGCCGTTTCCTCCGACGGGTATTGCATACTGCTTTTCCAATGCTCTAATTCTGCCTCAAATTGCCGGTCATCATAAATGCCATTATTAATTACTTCCCAGTTCTTGGTTACGTCATATTGATCTGCCTTTTTATATATCTCATAATCCTCACACTTTGAAGCGGTCACAACATAATAGATCAATCTTAAATAGGCTGTTCTTATTTCCTCAGACATTTCATTTATTGGTGTTGCTGTATCAGAATTCGGAAATTCACTAACATCCTGCAATTCACACATTAGTTTCTGCAATACCTTCGCATCAATTCTTTCATCACTTATTATTATCTTCTGGTCATTGCTGACTCGAAAAGAAAATGCACCTGTATTGAAGTCAATACTTATTTTCTCCTCACTTATTTCTGCATAATTAATCTGATCGATGGATTCTTTCTGGATATAGTACATTGCAAAAGTCGTAAAAACTAGTTTCCCATTCTTTACCTTTGTTATGGCTATAACAGTTTTCGGAATAATTGTTGGTAATAATTTTGCTGTTTTCTTTTCAATATCGTTTGGTTCTAAAACAACAGTCTTTCCAATTTTTCCTGACGCTATTGCTTTTTTTATAGAATTCTCAATCTCAGCAAATTCGTTTTTTTTATTCTCATTTTTTATCCCTTGATCTTTATTATCAATATCCTTCAATTCTTCTAAATCATCATCTTCAAATTCCACAACGAATTCTTCGCCAAATTCCAAAGTTTCATCATACCCATATTTATCAATAAATCCATTAACGCCACGCAAATTATTAGTAGCAATAATGCCGTCTTTAATCAACTTGATTGTCTTATTTCCAAAGTCGAAATCATTGATCATATCTTCAAAACTATCAATGTAATCAAAATTAAACTGGTTAAGGTAACCGTATTCCATACAACAAGTGAGCATTTTTCTTTTTCTATCAATGTTATTTAAGGATTCAATGGCTTGTCTAATATCTATATTTTGTGCTTCTACTTCCAAATAGTTTAAAATAGCATTTGCATAATGACGTTGTTGTTCGGAGATCTCATCAAAATTATTTATTAAATCATAGAAAAGACCACCTAGTATTTGTCTTTCAGCCTCTGACAACTCATCAATATCAGTCTGTTTGCTTATACCCAGGCAACTATTTTCCAACTGTTTTAGTTTTTTTGCTAAAAGCACATCATTTTCAGACAATCGTTTAATCTTTTCAAAGCTTTCAGACACCAGATCAGAAATCTTACTATCTCGACCGGAAAGTCTCATAAGAATTTCCATCATAATTTGTTGAGCTTGTGCTACATTACCAACTTGATCGGCCATTCTGATGTCATTTTTTTTAGAAAATGTTACCATGTTGAAAACACGATTAAACCATTTTTCATTTTTTATTTCTTGAAACTGGCTTTGTGTAGCAACTGTTAACTTACCAGTTGCTTCCTTTAGGTCATCAAAACTACACTGTCCGCTCTCGTAATACTTATAATCAATCTGTAATTCTTCATTTGCCATCAAATATCCCTAGCCTTTCATGAGTTGATCAAATTCATCAAAATTTTTTTCCGTTTTTGAAGCTGTCTCTTTTTCGTCTCTCGCATTAGATTCAATGTGTGTTTGATCTTTGTTGATTTTTTCTATACACGATTCAAGATTGACTGACATCCCATATACAAATCCTGAAGCATCTAAAATTGCCCCACAGGCTCCTTTGCATAATATCTCGTCAAGTACATTTGTGCACACTGTACCTACATATATTCCGATCGCCATGCCAGCAACAAATCCTAAAACTCCACCTGGCAAAAAAAGTGTTATTCCTGCTAATGCTCCACCCGTTATTGCACTTTTTAAAGTATCTTCCCCAATTTCTTTAAAAACCTCTTCTTCTGAGATTTCACCATTTTTAAATGCAATATAGTTAGTTATACTTGATATCGTTAAACCAATAACTGCACCAATTACAGCACCTTGTGCCATCTTTTTTGTGGCTTGCTCCAAAGTAACACTAGTTGTTGCTTCGCCTGCAAGTATCTTTTCTCTTAAATTTTTATTTGAAGATATAACCTGCTCATTAGTATTCTTTTCTATTACCTTATTACTAAGACCTGCATTTTTCGCAGCTTGGGAGGTCCCTTTAACACTAAAAATAATATCATCCTTTGTTACCGTACCACTTTCAAGTGCTTCTTTCACACCTGCTATAGCTGTTCCGTCTTTTGTTATCGGGTTAATGGATGCTTTTATTGTGGTCCTACTGATTGTTTTACCAGTAACTCGATTAATTGTTGTTGCATCTACTCCGGGCACATTGCCATCAAGTAAACTACTTTTTTCAAACAAAGTTGATAATTTAGCATTTTTAAACCGCACGAAATCCACTTCCTGTGAATATCCGGTCAATTTCTTATCAAAGATTTGGTTTAAATCTTTTCTTCCATCAACAATACCAAATTCTTTCATTTTTTCAGCTGTATCTTGTACAGTTTCTAAATAGCTTTTTGCTATTTCTGGTGTTGAAAAGACTCCACATTGTTTAAAAGGTTCATCATTTAACCGTTTAAAGATTTGGATATCTCTTGCAAATCTATGTGTCCCTTCGTATGAAAGATTAGTTCCAATTGCTTTATTAACCTCTTTTTCTGCCGTTTCCAATGTTTGTGATGATATTAAATAATATTGACCTGCAATGGATGTGAATTTGGCTGCCTCCCCAAGTAACTCTGGATGCTCCTGTAACTGTTTGGCATACTGAGGACACATTTCATCTTCTTTATGTACCACTTTACATTTATTACAATAATGTACCATCTGTTTCCTCCCCTTTATTTCTGTAACACCTGGCAGACTCTTGTTCCGCCTTAAAGAATTGACTATTTTAAACTTTTGGTGAGTAAAGGCAGTCTTAATTTAATTATACCCATTCTGATTGACAAAATATCATGGGTTCAAAAAAATATGTAATCAATTTCAACAATCAACAAAATTGATTATCTCAGAAATCTAGAACCAAATGAAGCGTTTTTCTCATCAAAATATTATTTTATTAAACCCATTGCATGGCTTGTGATTCCACATCTTACTTTGGAGCAAATATGTTAAAAAAACCAAATTTTTCAACTCCACCAACCCCGCACTACCATTGCTGTTTTTTTGAATCCAATCACAAGATTTTCAAACTCTTTGATAAGATCCAATTCATTTTTAGGAAGTAATGTCAAATGAAAAAATATATTCTTCTGGCATTGATCCCTTATAACGTAATATAATGGAAAAAAATGGAAAGGATGACATTATGCCAACACAAAAATTTCATGAAATTCCCGAGACATACAAAAATAATCTTCAGTCAATATTAGAAGAACGTTATTCCATCGACCGCATTTATAACGATGAATTAACCTATGTATATTCCCTTCTTTATCCTGAGGATGAAAAAATATTCGATGATTACCTAAGCTTAGCTGATTATAAACGCAAAGTAAAAGCTATTGCGGAAAAAATTGGGTTGGAGTTTATTGATTTCCAGGAACAACCAAGAAAAAACTTTCAGATTCCCTATTTGTATGGATTAGTTATTGGCTCCTATTTTATTAAAATGGCTCATGCAACTAAAATACCGCTATGTAGCTCATTCTACATAGCGGTTATCACCTATTTTTTTTACTCTAAAGACAAAAATATTTTCACGACATAGACGACATAGCTTTATTTTTCATATATTTATTGCTATTTTCATACAACAATATGTCCAAAGCGTTGGTTTATAAAATCTTTTTTTTGAAGGCATTTGATATCTCCTTGAAATCAATAACCTCCTCCCCCTACGCCAGTGCAATAGAAATTAGTCTCAGCTTTTTTGTCCTTGATTTGCATTGGAGTTTTCAGTTCTATTTCAGGCACTTGCCTGGTATTGTCATAAAAAGAAACATTATTTTTTTGGAGTATTGAAAAGAAATCATCCGATAAAAGATAATCTTTTCCGCTTACCGATTTCAACCAACCTTTAATATAAGCTTCATAAGCTAATAACCAATTATTATCATATAGTTCTTTAGCTTGCATTATCTTTTTCCATTTAGTAACGTCGAATCCTTTTGGAATCAACCCACTGTTAAATAGGTCCAACGCAACTATTGCCACGATTGAGTCATCTACTGTCGAAATCGACTTTGCAACTTCTTCATTAAGTGGTATCTTTAATGATTTAGCTATCCACATTGCCCAAGATACTTCATACCCATGGTTGAATTTGCTGTTGTAAATGATTATTTCTGTTAAAGTTCCAGAAATGATATTTTTATCCAATGTAAATCCTTTTTTCGAGTATGCAAGTAAAATTTGAAGCACAGTAGGTAATGTAGCAGGTTCTGCAATAGCTGATTTCATCAAAAGAGATTGATATAATTTCCAATTATCTGATTCTACCAATAAATAACGAATTTTTGATAACGTATATTTTAATACGTAATCAGCATTATAAAGTTTTGAATATTCAAAAGCTTTACTAAAGTATCCTATTAAGTTGTTACGCTGAGCTGTTTTATTTTGTTTGAAAGTAAAATACCTGAATTCAGAAACCCATTCTGATTCCAACGGTTCTGGGAGTTCTTTGATACTTGTTTTTTCGGACTTAAGTTCAAGTTCAAAATCTTTAGTAATTGCATGCAACTTGAAAAGTGCATCTTCTGCTTCCGCAAAAGTTGAAAAAAACAAGAAAAAATCATCCATATACCTTAATCCTTCAATATTTCCTAATTCAGCTATCAACATTTGATCAATTGCAGTTGCAATGATCTCCGCAACAATAAGTGAAGAATCTGGACCAATAGGAATACCAATCGTTTGACCGTCCATTGAATTTCGAACAAACTTATCAATTTGATTTCCAAACAAACTAGAATTTCTAACTGCTTTTGCCTGAACTTTACTATGTAATGCCCAAGGTATGCTATGAGTGTATAAAGTTGGATAAAATCTTGAAATATCTGTACGTAACATATACCGTGCAGCCGTAGATCTCATAGCTATTTCTGAAGAAATTTCCGAATAGTTATAAGCACGCATAACAGCCCTTTTTGAATCATTTATAACTTTTGGAGTAGTCATAGAAATCGTAGATTTCGAAACAAACTCTTCTATTTCATTCCAATTTTTTTCTAAAATATCACAAAGCAATATTTGGTTTAATGGATTAGGTAAGGATAAATGCCTTCTTAAATGTTTGAGCCTTGGAATTGTATGAGATGAGCATTTACCTATTTTTTTAAACCATGTTTTTAAAGGTGGCATAAGTTCGGGTATAATATTAGCTAATTCCTCAGTGTAAAATGGTGGTATTAACTCCTCTGGAAAATATCCTTTTCTTATAAAGTCATCTAAAGTAATCAATTTTTTCTCCTACGCAAGTCAAAATAAGATTTCTAAGGGCCACAGTTCTAGCTTATGTTTTCATTCTTCAAGGTAACGATCCATAATAAAGCTATTCAGTTCGTCTTTAACCATCCGCCAATTTGGTAAAAATTTGTCCATATATTCCACAAAGACTGTTGTATGATTTTTCTCAAGCAAATGCACCAATTCATGAACCACCACATATTCAAGACAATTGATGGGTTTCTTTGTAAGCTGGAGGTTCAACAGCACCTTTTTATCTTTTACATTGCAGGTTCCCCATCGGGTACGCATATTTTTTACCCCAACAGCCGTTTCCTGAACACCGATGACCGGTTCCCATTTTTCAATAAACTCCGGAAACTTTGCTTTTAGCTCAGTCCGATACCATTCATTCATGAACTTTTCACGTTGCAGCAGGTTGTTGCTCCTTTGCGCCTTTCACTAAAAGCCAGAAGGTAAACGAAAATTCCGCAATTATGGCAATCGCAAGACCCGGGTAAGTTATCACTTCGTAGCTCGGGAAAAGAAAAATCTGAAATAATGGTATCAGTTGACCAAAACATGCAATCATCAACAAGATGCCCAAAATCCTGGGAAAGTAGCCCGATTTGAAAACTAAATAACCAAGAGGAAGTAAATAAGCACCATAAGATATCGCGGCAATAGTATATCCATATTCGTGCAAATAGAAAAATAACATCCCCAGAGCATGCAATTGATCTGCTCCGAATACAGTCAAGTAACCAGCGCCGCTCATAAGTAGCAGTGTAGCAAATTGGTTAAGCATATTGATGCCCAGCATAGGGACACCGGCCAAATTAAGTAACAGCATAAGCAAAGCAACGTTTTTGTTAACTGGTTTGAGTAACACGTAAAAAACCAGACCCATCAACAAATAAGATGTCACCATGATTAGATCGCTCACAAATCCGATACGGAACAGCCACTCGGAAGCCATAATATTTTTGGCTGTTGTTTCGACATCTCCGGGCACAATAAGTGTGGAGCGAACAATTTGTGCAAAAATACCGGTTACGATGTTTATGAGATACACTAACCCTGCGATTCTTGCGGTCTTTTTGATTGAATTCATTTTTTTCTCCTTTTTCAAACGATATTGATGAATTTCATTGAATCGGACTTGAATAAAACTGTGGTCGCCATCCTGTCAATTTACTGTTTGACATCTGAATACACGAGTATCTCGATTATTGAAAGCCATTTGTTTTTATACGTCACAATTACCCCCAAGCCATCGTAAATATCCACTCTTATGGCTGCTAATTTTTATTTAGTAAAATTAAATGTAATTTCTCCGGAAAATGAAAAGCATTGAGCTGCTTATTTCTTCCCACTGTATCTACATAAAATTCTTTGCACCTGAATTTTCGTTTGCCATAGCGATATTTCAAGTTTGTATTACGATCAAATAACATCAGACTACTTTTACCTTTGAGACATCCTACAAATGACAATACTCTGGAGCGAATTATCAATGGCGCCGAAGAGGAAATTGATGCCACTCCAGATTGATAGGATGGTCGAACCTACTTTGAGCATTTTGTCTTTCTCTTTGTTATAAGTATTAATGTGCACATTGCGATTCGCTATTGTTTTATTTTTGATATACATTTGGCCAAAGTCCAAACTCTGATTACCAATTCAAATTTAGTAACCCATGAAATGCGACTTGATCGAGCACTATGTTATTCGGGCTTCATTTCAGGGTTAGTCCACTTCCAGGCAAACCAGATAATTAGCAACATTCCCACAACTTCCATGGTTGCTATGAATATATAATGAGGAGTTGGTGCGTAACCACCCACAACAAACGCAATAGTTATTACACCTGCGATGATATTTGCCCAGCGATTTATTCTATACCTCAATGTCCGTGAGAGAACAATCATGGCAATCGGAATCTCCACCATTATTGCGGCAATTAGCAAAAATTCTGGAGTGATTTGAATCTCCCCTCCATATCCTGTCATTATTTCCTTTAAGTACCCAGGATACATAAATGAAAGAATATCTGCAGTAAGCATATTAAACATCACAAATATCCATAATGTTGATAGTTTTACTTTCATATCCATTTCAGCGGTCGATTTGTTTGCATTCATTTTTTTCTCCTTTTTTTTAACATTATTGATGAGTCTCATTAAATTGAACATGAATAAAATTGTGGTATTCAATCTTTTCCAAATGGCAGAAACGGGCTGGAAATGTTACTAAGACAAACCTCCTTTCCAAGTAACATATCCATTTACTGTTTGACGTCTGACTGATCCGAATATTTTTAACTTACCCTCCAATTTAATGTTTAAACATCAAGCGGATAGTTTACAATTAACCGGACAGTAATTATTATGTTTTCTCTTTATTCGTAAACGCAGTAAAATGATTAGTCCTATCAAATTCGATATTTTCCATCAATAGAGAATCATTTTTCACATAAAAAAACCTGCTGCTATATTACGTAACAGGTTCCATCCTAATATCATTTATTTCTGAGCTTCCTCAAAATATTTTCACTTTTGCAATTATACTCTATCCATGAGAAGATTGATTGAACTGCTTTAATTGCCTAAAAAAGTATCATGCCAAACCAGGTAACCATATTATTACCATTTAAAAATGACATGTTATGCTTTTCACATATGTCTGTCACACTGATTGTATGGCTTTCAATGCAGGGATACATTCTATCTAAATGCCCGCAGGCCTTATCAGGGAATGTTCATTTGTCGCATCAGTCACAGGATTCTGCTGTGAGAATCAGTATATCTTCATTTCCACTAAAAACATTCTCTTTTATTTGGTCTACGATCCGAATATGCTCTCTTCTGGTTGAGAGCACTTCGTCCATATTGAGAGTGTCGCTGACTTCAGATATGGTGCTGAAAAATAAAGGCATGATCATAGCTTATTACACCGGGCTTTACATTCTTCCAGTGTTCCAACCCCAGGAGGACAGGACCATGACTTGCCGTATTGCGGGCATTCATTTTTACAGATGGTTCTCACCGCTTCATAAAAGTTAAGTTCAGATGTGTCAAAAAACGCATATTCAAATATCGGGAATCCCGTAATTTTCTTTTCAATTTCTTCTTTTGTAATCATTTATTTGTTAACCTCATTTATAAATTTTCTTTAAACAAAAAACCTGCTACTTTCGTAACAGGTTTCTATCTAACGCCATATTTGATGCGTAGTTCTTGGTGGCGGAGAAGGTCATACTCAAAAAATCAACACGTCATAAAATTCTTTTCAGCATAACTCATGGTTAACCAACTAAAAAAGTTTATAAAAGCAATGCTCCTCTGCCCCCCTCCTTTAATTGATAAAATTACCAACTTCTTATTTCCAATTATTTTACTCTCAATCTGCAAGTTGTTCTTTCTGAATTGATATATATCCAGAAATCTTTATAATCTTCGGTTGTCACGCAAAGCCCGTAGGCACCTGAAATTCTGCCTTGGTCATTTCTACTAAGTTTGAAACTTTTCCACCTACTTGTGCTATAAACTTCTTGTCGACTTCATCGTAAAATAATATGTATTTATTTCGCATCATATTCCTACCCTTTTATAACATAATGCTACTCATTATATGCTTTTTGAATCGTATTTCTCCTGCTAATTTTCATAAAAGAGAAAATAGTTCATTGACAGTTTGTCAGTGAAGTGTTATATTTATTTTAAGGGAGGTGCTGATATGAGAGAGATTAAGGATGTAGCAGTGCGAAAATCTGAAATAATAGCGGCTGCAAAAAAACTTTTCTATACTAAAGGCTATGCAAAAACAACGACACAAGACATTGTTGATGCGCTAAAGATTTCAAGAGGATTATTATATTATCATTTTAGCTCAAAAGAGGATATCTTATTTTGGATTGTAGAAAGGCAAGTTGAACCCATGCTTGCAGAATTTAGAAGTATTACCTATAATGAGAAGCTTTCAGCTAAAGATAAGCTTGCTTTGCTTATCGATAGTTCCGTTAATTCAGAATCACCCGTTGATCCAAACGATTATTTATTGCAAGACGTCATTCAATCACCAGAAAATGCATTATTAGTGGATAACATTAGTCATAAACTTGCTTATTCCATGTTTGATTACTTTAATCATATATTACGACAGGGAAATGAGGAAGGTATATTTTATGTGCAATACCCAGAAGAATTGTCGGCATTTCTAATAACCGGTTTTTCTTTTGTCATGAATGATAGTTTCTTTCATAAAAATGATAATGAAATATCTACTCGATATTTTGTTGCATTTAAGCATTTGCTTAATCAGACATTAGGTTCTAAAGAACCACTATTCGAAGAAGAAGTATAAATAAAACCAATAGCAATATTGCTATTGGTTTTATTTAGCAATTTAACTGACAATTAGTCAGTATATCGTTTGACTTCTACACTTAAATAAGAAAAAAATTCAAAATAAATAAATTGATCTGAGGAGGTTTATTACAATGAAAAAAAAATGCTTATCACTATTAATTGCTGCATTAACCATGTTATCTATTGTTAGCGGAATATTTAATACCCCAGTTTATGCCACTACTTTAGCTGACTCAGGAAAAGAGACACCATCAGGTCTTCCCATTTCACAAATGGAAAAAGAAATTGATCAATATGTATCAAAATATATAGGACAATCAACACCAGGTGCAGCAATTGCTGTTGTGAAAGATGGCGAAATTATTTTCTCTAAAGGATATGGTTATGCAGATGTGGAAAATCAAATACCCGTTGATGCAACAAATACGGTTTTTGAATGGGGTTCTACGAGCAAATTATTTACTTGGACTTCTGTCATGCAGTTGGTTGAACAAGGTAAACTTGATTTAGATGCTGACATTAAAGCATATCTTCCTACCGATTTTTCCGCGAAGCTTAAATATCAACAACCAATTACAATGCGCGATATTATGAACCATGCTGCCGGCTTTGGAGACTATGCTTTTAACACAATAACTTTTTCGCCAGATCAAATTGTATCTCTCGAAGAAGCCTTATTGCATGATCAGCCACAACAATATTATCAAGTAGGCACTGCCAGTGCTTATAGTAATTATGCATCAGCGCTTGCTGGATATGCAGTAGAATGTATCAGTAAACAATCTTTTTCAGATTATGAAATGAATCATATTTTCAATAAACTTGCAATGAATAGTACTTCCGGTCACCCTACCTATGATGATAATAAAAAAATCTTAACTTCAAAAGCCCAAGGTTATTTGCCTGATGGGAAAAGTGGATTTGTACATAGTAATTGGTCTTATGTTTCTCTAATTCCGGCTGGTTCTATCAATGGAACAGCTGATGATTTGGCTCGTTTTGCTATCGCGCTTACTCCTGGTGAGGGTCAAGGAAGCCCCTTGTTCTTAAGTCCAGATACTTTAAATACAATGCTTACACCAAGTTATCCCTTAGACGGATCAATGGTTGGAACTGCTCATGGCTTTTGGGAATATGCAGGAGCGTATCCTACGCTGGGACATGGTGGTAATACTGCTGCATTTTCAAGTCAATTTGCAATCGTGCCGGAGCAACGTTTTGGTATTGTAATTCTTTCAAATGCGAAATCCGAAATGAATATACTCTTTGGATTACAAGATTTGTTGATTGGAAAGAAAAATAATGAAATCACATCCCCATCTATGCCATTACCTTCTGCATCTGAAGTCATTGGTAATTATGTACCCATGGAACGTGAAGAAGGAAATTTTTTGGATTTTTCAAAATATTTAAACTTAAGTAGTGTTACTGCTACTGGTACAAATCAAATCTCAATGAACTTTGGGCCATATAAAGGTAACTATGTACAAACGAAGCCATATTACTATGAGCTTAAAGATGCTACTTCAACCATATTTACAAATGCTTTTCCTACTTTGCAATTCAAATTGGAACATGGTAAGGTGGAACATATTGTGGTAGGACATGGTATGGATTTATCAGCATTACCACCGGGAAGAACAATGCCATTTTTAGTTGTTAGTATCATTTTACTATTTTCTAGTCTTCTGTTTTTTATTATTGCACCAATCATTGGGATTGTAATGATGCTGAAAGATCGAAAAAAACGATTAGATTTACAAAAAAAGTATTTTTGTCTGAGTCATTTAATACTCCTATTATGCGGAACCGCAACCATTTCAAACAATATAATTTGCTTAGTCAGAATTTTAATAATAAATAATTTCCGTACATTTTCAGAGATGAAAATACATATTTTACTAAATTATACTTTACTCGTATTAATCATCATTGCAACCATTATTTCTCTTGTTTTCTTACGAAAAGTGAAAGTTTCAAAAATTCACAGATCGATATATATTATTACAATTATCTTATTGATTGCTTTGTTTGCACTATTGATTGGATGGAATTTCTTTTCTATCATTGCCTAATGAAAAAAAAGGGAGTGATTATTATGTTTCTTAATATTGAGGGATACAGCCCAACTATGATCCAGAATATGGATCTGAGTGATGTCACTACGGAAGAAATTAATAGGTGTTTAAAAACCTATTTAGATCACTATTCAAGCTGTTTAATCAACTAATCTCAGAGGAAATATGTCGATACTTTCATTAAAGGGCTTCTGAGTGACCTGGATCGAAAAAGCATTGAACCGATTGCACTCTCTTTTCTTGATGAAAAAGAAGTACGCGGGTTTCAACAATTTTTCAAACGCTCAAAACTTCCTGACAATGAAATGCTGCTTCAGTATCAGAAGTTACTGGCAGA
>Ga0209748_1000869_pt1 | contig 15466 bp, 7 predicted proteins | sample BarGraIncu00421A_FD_185490 | JGI IMG/M metagenome (GOLD analysis project Ga0209748, IMG submission 185490) | Arctic peat soil microbial communities from Barrow, Alaska - Barrow Graham LP Incubations 004-21A (SPAdes) (version 2) | ecosystem: Environmental > Terrestrial > Soil > Wetlands > Peat... | reverse complement strand
CAGGGCAACATCAGCATCCTGAAAACTCCCCAAACCAAAAAATGTTTCGCCTGGTGTATATTGAAACGATTGTTTAATATGGTAACAATCTTCTCCAACAACTTTTGCCTTTTCTGCTTCTCTTTCGCTTTCAGACATTATCAATTGCCCGTCTTTATTAACAAACTCAAGTTTCGACGTAAGTTTATTTATTCTTACAGTAACCGATTTTGTTGAAAGAAGAATGTTTTTATCGTTTTCTTCAACCTTCCAGGTAGGTGTTGTAAATGGGTTTTCGTTTATTATAAGGCTTTTACGGTTTGAAAATTGGTCTGATGGTGTTGCAACGACTTCAATAATATTGTCGCTCCAAACCTTTAGTTTAATTTTTTTTATACCGTTTGATGCCGTCTGGCTATTGTAAACTATCCCGTCGGTTTCCTTTTGGAAGGTTTGCCCTGATAATAGGGAATTTGACATAATGACGAGAATAAAAACTGATAATAATGTTAGGTTTTTCATTTTAATGCTTTTTAAAATTTAATTCATACATATTACGGATTATAATATAAGTTGTAATACTATAAAGGTTTTAGTTGCTATAAATAAAACCTTTATCATTCAAATTTACCTGCGTGGTTTTAATACCTGCGGCAAATTCAGGCTTACTACAATTTGTTATTTAAAACTCGAAAATTAACTATTTTAGAGCCGCAATTCTGAAACTCCATGCTATTTTACATGGACGTTTTGCTTCGTCTTGTAAATCCTTAGGAAGTGAAATTTCCAGACCTGTCTCTTTATTATATTTCCAATTCAAAGGTTTTACCCATCCCAATAAGTAGATTTTTGAGCCTTGAACTGGTTCCACTGTTTTTAGTTTAAGCACTTTGCCAGGCCAGCCCCGGCTAATTGCAAAAATAGTTTGTTTGTCCTTTGTACGGGTATAGCGGATAGTATCGCCTTCCTTCCAAAGTTCACCATCCCGTGGCCGCGTGGCATAAATTGCCTCTCCATTGACTTTCATCCATGCCCCCGCCTCTTTAATAGCTGTAATCACCTGTGGATCAAAACGGCCATCAGGGTCTGCACCAATACCTATCATGAAGTTGCCTCCCTTTGCCACGATATCGGTAAGATTATTAATAATCCAACTGGTTCCTTTAAACTGGTCATTTTTGATGTAGGAAAACCACTTGCCATAGGGGTAAATTACAAACCATGGCATGTCGGTATTTGATCTGTCTCCGGGAACAAATGCTTCGGGGGTATAATAGTCGCCATAATTGCCAATACCACGGGCTCGGAACATCACATCAGGTTGTATCTTACGTAAATCTTTCATTTCCTGCCGCATCTGTGGCCACACTTCTTTTCCCAGCCACATGTCGAGACATACCATGTCGATCTTACCATAATTAGAAAGTATTTCTGTAAGTTGTTGGTGGTGATAAGCCATCATCCGGGCCTCTTCTTCAGGCGTCACGTCTGCAACCACAACAGCGTTTTTTTGCGGAGAGTCACCATAAAGTCCAGGATTTGCTAAAGCTTTCGGAAATGTCAAAGGATGATAGCAATATGGTCTGTAATCGGCATTATACCAGTTGGGATGCGAGTAATAGAGGTCAATCTTGAGGCCATATTTGCGACCGGCATCACATAGTTCCTTTATTATATCGCGGTGAAAAGGAGTTTCCATAATGCTGTAAGCCAGGTCGCAATCTTCCAAAGCAGGACCACCGGGAGCTGTCCAGTTGACCCTCTTTTTTATCCGTGCTTTAGTATTGTACATAGTAAAACCATCGTGGTGATTGGTAGTGATGGCAAACATTTTAAGTCCATTGTCTTTGAAAAGTTTCATCCATTCCTCAGCATCAAAGCCAGACGGGTTCCAGGTCTTATATATCTCATTGTAGGCTTGCTTTTGCTTGTAGGAAAGTTCCAGAAAGGGCCAGGAAGTGTTCCCTTGTCCATTAACCGAGTAAGGACCCCAATGGATACGTACACCATATTTTATATCTTTGAAGGCCTCTATAGCAGCTGGTGAAGCATGTTGATAGTCATAGTCAATATTATCTTCAATCCATGACTTCGTTTTTTTATACTGATCGTTATTTTCAGGAATTTTATAATTTCCCGGAGGTGGAATTTCCTGACCCAAGCAAGCAAAAGTACTTACCAGGACAAAGAAGGCGATTAATCTTAGTTTTTTCATTTTTTTCAATAATTAGAGTCTGTCTTTAAAGTAACTTATTTTAGAGATTATTTTATGTCGAGGGGCATAAATTTAAGGGACAAAGCTTCACATTTATATTTTTTACTATAATAAATTGACATTTGATTTATATTTTGTTATTATTCAAAATACAAATATTTTTTAGACATAACTTTCGCATCATGATTTATGTTTGTACCTGAATATTAACACGTTAGCCAGCAACCACTGTCATTGCAAGGCCAGCTTTGTTAACACCCTGAAGTTATAACCCAAAATACTCCACATTACTTTTGCTTTGAAGTGTTCCCATCCTTTCCAGTTGCATATTCTCAGGTCAAACCCTCGTTTCACATTTGAAATTACTGCTTCAATCCCGCTTCGCCACTTTTTTAACCTGGTTTCCATGTTAGAACTGGAGGCAATATTTTGAAGGCTGCCGATCACTTTGTTGAAAACAATATTAACAAAACCCTTTGATTTGCAATATTCTGAGTTTTCCTTACTTGCATATCCACCATCGGTAACGATATCCCTGGGTGTTTTCTCAAAGTTGAGCAATATCCTGTCAATGGCTGGTTTGAGTAAAGTTGTATCTGCAACATTTCCCCTGGGTATTTCGCAATCAATTATCAGATTGCTTTTTCCATTGGTAAGATTGACCTTATGACCGAACAAAACCTCACGGCTGCCTTTGACGATAATGTCGGTATGAAGTTCATATATCGAGAACAACTTTTGGTCATTAGGTACTGACTCCCCCAGTATTTGCTTGCGATAAGTAATATCATAAACCTTTTTCATCAATGGCAGAAGTGCTTCAAGTTCGGTGATAAGAATATAAGCTTTAATGCTGGTGAACTTTTTTTTTACAATATTGGATACTTGATTGATCGCTTTTGTAAATGTGATTAACTGTTTACAAAAAAGATCAGCTCGCTTGTCCTTTGATTTAACGACGTTTATACTAAAATAGGTGCTTTTTGCGGATTTGGTATAGTCGATGAACGAGAGTGTTTCAGCCTCTTCTTTCAGATGGCTCAGCAAACGGTGGCTCTCATGAATACAGTCCCAGACAAGAGAATTATTGGTTGGGTAGTGAATATTACATTTAACAACTGTGCTGTCTTGTCTGATCTTGCTTATATCCTCAAAACCTTCTTTGCCGGCAAATTTTATAATTTCAACCATTACTTCATGCAGAGTAGAGGCCTTTATCCTTGATATGTATTTCTGAAAAGTCTGAAAACAGAAAGGTGCCCGCTCATCAAGTTTGATAAAGGTAGCGCATATCCGAGAATCGCTTTGAGCATATTCAAGCTCACGGTAGTCATAACCTTTCATCTCTTTAAATATGGCTGCCCTGACAATTTGTTCCACACTTGGAGTGTCCTTGCGACCAAAATTACTAGACTCCTCATTTCCAATAATATCAGATTTGAAAATATTGAATATCTCAGGATGAAACTCAAGTATGGTATCAATAACTCCTAATTCAGGATTCTTGGACCAATCAGAATTCTCAAATCTTAAAACCAAATCGTTATAGAATTTCATGGGTATGGCTTTCTTTAAATCGATCACAAGATAAAAAGAAGTTTTCACATAAACAAGCTTATAACTCTGATATTGTAAGAATTATAGTTTAAAGACAGACTCTAATTAGATATTATTAATATAAATATTCATTTTTGTACTATAAACTTTAAATATTTGCCCCATTCTGTAAATAAAAAATCGGGTTTCAAAAAAAGTGTTATTGTAATTCATCATTTACTATCAAGACGCATCTTGTACATTTTATAACCGATCTCTCTCGATTTATCTATCATTTCCTTTTGTGGCACATCTCCCACAGTAAGGAACCCTGCCTGGTAATTTTCCCCATCACCTCTTCCCGCCACAGATTGATCTACAAGCTGAAACCAATGGGCCCCGATAATATATGGATTTTTGACTGCACTTGAAAGATAAAAACCAAAAAGCTCTGCCCTTTCATTCTGATCGGCCGCATAGCGCAATCCTGGTTGAAGCAGTCCTGTTTCGAGTGAACCAAAATGGTATTCCCCGATGATCAACGGATAGTCACCTCCATCTGGCGGTATGAGTTCTGCACAGGAATACCTGTAACGGTTAAAGCTTACCACATCGCAATAGTGTGAGGCAATTTTAATGATATTGTTCAATGAAGAATCTTCCGGGTAGAGATGAAAATCCATCCGGCAACCCAGATATAATAAATCAGGAACCGATTTTTTTACTGCATCCCGGCATTTGGAGTAATACAAGTCGGCGAACTCACTCATAAATTCTCTCATATCCTTTGAAGCACCAGATATCACATTCTTACTACTTATAAATTGTTTCCAATCGGTAAAAGAAGTTCCCCATGCTTTATTCAGCTTGGCTATCGATTTGTACTTCTTTTTCAGCATATCCATTAAGGCTATTTTTGCAGGTTGTGTTTCTGGTGCTTTCTGAACCTGCTCAGCTATTTTCGACCCCCATTTAACGCCCCATTTAAGTTCATTATCAATAAAAACCCCTACACACCATGGATCATTAATCTCTTCACCTCGCGATTGGACCATTTTCAGCAAATTGTCCTCGTAACCTGCGGCAAAAGGATCAGGGATCCCCCCAGTTTGTTTTGTATTCAGAGTGAGAACGTAAGGGGTTTTGCGCTTGAGGTATATCTTCCGGTCAGACCAGTTACCAATGGTATTAAATCCCCAGCTATGCATACGCTGATGTATATTTTCATCGACGATACTGTCCCATTTTTCACCATATTTTCTAAATAAATTCAGCGCATTAAAACTTAATCTTTTTACTGTATTTGTTTCGCCATTCCTTGAGGAATAGAGTTTTGCTTCAGAGCTACCTTCAGCAGGAAGATATTCAAAATATTTTTCATGCCCGCTGATAAGCGTCACCGTTTGCCCTCCACTTTCAACACAATCAAAGCCATTTGACCAGAACAGTTTCCCATCAGGATCTACGAACCACCATTTACCTTCGTATTTCTGAACCCTGAACCTTCCGTTGGAAGTCAGTCGGGGTCCATTCTCCCATCCGCCGTACTTGTCCCATTCCGGTGATTGCGGATGTGCCTTAATGTCAGCCTGTTCTTTTTTAACAGAGTTTACCAAGTCAGCTTCATTATGAATCTTTCCTGCCCATTCCCCAATATTGAGTTGTCCGAACTTATCAATAAACGGGTAAAATTTTTCCATGAGCTCTTTTGCCGTATATAAAATATAGGGATCTTCAAACCATATCCTGCCTATTTTGACAGAAGCGCCTGCTTTTGATGTCGGAAAGAGTAATTTTATATATTCAATAGAATCAACTGTACTTTCCATCCAACTTCTCAATGTTCCATCGGGTTTACCATGCATAACCGGAAACAGACTATCAATATAAGCCGGATGGTGAGTTCGATAAATGACAGCTTTTAAAGTTTTCTTTCCCCCCGGAGGGACAATTGTTCCGCCAAGGGTCAGGTCATAATTACCAAATCCCAATTCCACCAATTGCGGTTCATTGCCGGAGTTTTCAATTTCACACCTCACAAAGCGATACCCTGAAGCGTTCCACATTCCGGATGACGGTTTTATTGCTATGGCCGATCCATATTTACCGGGTGCAAAATTAACAACAAGGACTCCGTCCTTCATTACAAACGAATCGCCATTGAATGAACTTATTAAACCTGCATCATACTTTGCCGGATTAAACACCTCAAACGATGCTTTCTTTTTTTGTGCGCAACCTGTTATTGCAAGAACCATAATAGCAAAAACAAGAAAACAAGCTAATGTCTGATTTTTTGATAAAGATTTCATATTATTTATTATTAAAAATTCCATATTTCATGATCATAAGGACTGAACACATTTTTCATTCTTTTACTGGTCTGACTGACATAATAAAATCATAACGTTGTGGCATAACCTGATATTCCGCAAAAACTGACCTGGCAGTGCAGCCTAATCCGCTTGTGGCATAATCAAAATTAAAAGTTATCCCGTCAAAAGGATGAAGCTGGTAGGTATAAAGTGCTTTTGTAAGGTTTTCCGTCGAATAAGGATGCGCGTTGAAGTTAAATAATTTGCTCCCTTTAAATTCCAACCCTGTCCCGCTGCCATCGGTCATTCTCACCCACCGGTTTTCAGTCCTTAATCCATTATCCTGAGGAATAAGATAAGGCACATACATCTCTTTTACTGTCGATTTGTAGATACCTGTCTTATACCCTGATTTCCGGTCAGGATAGTTTTCTTCGGGGCCACGTCCATACCATTGCACATTTTCAAGACTTTTATCCAGAACCCATGCTGTCCCTATCCTGGGAAGCCAACTTGGCATGTCTCCGTTCGGAATTATGGTGTGCTCAATTCTAATTTCCCCGTTACCATCAATCCTATATATGAAATGATTAATAAACGCACCCTTCTCGTTTCCTAAAACCAAAACATTTTTAACAGTAACAAAAACCGTATCATCATTTTGTTGTTCCCACGAAAAGTTATCAAGATTAAATTTCAATTTATCCAGACCTGAGGAATACCACTCAGTGGCGGCCATGTTCCCGTACCCCTCAACATTATGCTTAATATTTGCAGTCTTCCATGTCCATTCGTCTGTTTCATTAGCAATTGGTGCACGCCAGGCATTCATCCGGGCGCCTTCTTTTATAAGCTCTTTCCCCTTGAATTTCAGAGACGATAAAGCGCCTGTGCTTTTATTAAAAGTGTAAACAAAATCTTTACCGTTTATGATCAATTCGTCTTTTTCTTCATTAACTTTTAAAGATGCCGCGGATAACTTTTTGATGATTTCGGCAGGATGGTACCATGGTAGTTCCATTTGGTCCCATGCAATTTCATAACCGGCATCAGCCCAAGGTTTCTTTTCTTTTTGCTGAAAACTTATCAGCAACCTATACTCTACTCCTGCTTTGATTTCGGGTTTCTGAAACGGGACTACCACAATTTTCTTTTCCTGAGGTTTAAGTTGAACGGGTATTTCTCCCTTCTGAAGAATTTCATTATCAGCCTGCAATACCCAGGTCGTAGTTAGTTCACTAAGATTAGTAAAAAGATACCGGTTTAAGATTTCTACTTCGCCTTTTTCTGCTGAAACCAGTTTCGCCTTTACCGGTTGTGCAGATTTTTTAAATTGTAACATTTCAGGTTCCGGCCGTCTGTCAGGCCAGATGCTCCCATACGTCCTGGCTCCAATACCATAACTATAAAATTCACCATCTTCAATTATTTCTTCAAAATCCAACCAGAGAACTGCCTGTTTTTTAAGGTCGTCCGAAGGGGACTTTAATAAATCCGGAGAAACAGCTTTTGTAAAAATTCCTACCTCGTCAATAATAGCATCACAAATATAAACACTTGTTTCCTGCCCGTGAATTTCGGCATTCCTTCCAATATTTACGGGAAAAGGTGTATTCAGAATATTTCCTGTAACCGGTTTGCGGATGCTTTCCTTTCCGTCTATAAATATTGATATTACAGAACCGTCATAAACAGCCTCAACCTTATGCCAGTTGTACTCCCAGTTCTTTGGCAGTTCAATACTTACTTTATTTTTCTGATTAGTAGTAACATAAAATTCAAGAGAATCTTTTCCCATCTGGTGTATCCCGAACTGATAATTCCCCTTTGTAATTAAAGTCCCTGCCGAACTGCTGAGGGATCGCGGATAAACCTGCAATGAAAGCGTAAGCTGGTTGCTAGTGATTTCCAATGCTTTATCACGGTATACCTCTACCCACTGGTCGTGACCATTTAAATCTATTCCTTTTCCTGTAACTCCGGTAGTAAGTTTTGCCCGGCCCATCAGGTTTACCTGTATATTATTTCCTGAAACATCTCTGATAGCCCGGACTTTTTCTGTAAGACCTGTGCTTACAAAATCCCAGATAGCTCCGCCCATGCTCCTGGGATGGCTGTATATTAAATCCCAATAATCATCAAGCCCACCTCCTCCATTCCCGGTAACAGCCTGGTATTCGTCCATAAAAGATGGACGGGGGTCAATATTTTCAGGTACAAGTAATGTCTTTGTTATCAATTCGAATAGTTGGGGGTACCTGGGCCCTACAATTTCTTCACAAGGGTGGGTAAAAGCATTCCCTCCATACATCCAATAACGTGTATTGTCGTATTTTCTTCCTTCTTCAATAACTTTACAAATATTATCACCTTCCCCACTTTCATTGCCTGCACTCCAGAAAAGAACACAGGGGTGACTCCTGTCGCGAAGGACCATTTTTCGTGCTCTTTCTCGATACATCTCTTCCCATTCTTTCTTTTCGGAAAGAAATTGGGTTGCATGGCACTCATCTCCTGTTTCATCTACAATGAATATCCCGTACTCATCAGCAAGCTCCAGATATCTGTTGACAGGTGGATAATGGGATGTACGCACACAATTAATATTGTAACGTTTAAGAATATTGAAATCTTTAATAATTGTTTCTTCGTTCATGGTATGCCCCAATGTAGGATGCTGCATGTGGCTATTAATACCATTTAGTTTAACGGGTACACCATTCAGGTAAAACACCTGGTTTCGTATTTCGGTCTTTTTGAAACCAATCCTGCCGGAAATAACCTCCTCTGCTTTTCCAGTTGGATTAATAAGTTCGAAAGTCAGCCAATATAAATTCGGGTGTTCGGCCGACCATTTTGCGGGATTAATAATATCATCCGACAACTTTACAGTTTGTCGGTCTTTGGACAAGATTGAAAACTTACCGGATGTTATTGTCTTAACTACATTCTTTTTAGGATCGAGAAGTGTAACCCGGAGCAGGTAATCTTTTTTAAGCTTATCGGAATAATTTTTGACATCTAAAGACAAATCAAGACGGGCATTGGAATATGATTTATCAAGATCAGTAGTTGCAACCCAGTCAAAAATATGCATTTCAGGCGCTGCATACAGCCATACATCATCAAATATCCCTGCCAAACGCCAGTAGTCCTGATCCTCAAGATAATAACCCGCAGAATACTTGTAAACATTTACTGCTACTGTATTTCGTCCTGGCTTAATGTATTTTGTAATATTATATTCTGCTGGTTCCTGAGCGCCTTCATTGTACCCAACCTCCTTCCCGTTTACCCAGATAAAAGAAGCGGATGCAGTTTTTTCAAGACGTATAAACACCTCTTTACCTTTCCATTCCTCAGGGATATTAAAAGTCTTCCTATAAGACCCGGTAGGGTTATATTCGCGGGGAACATAGGGTGGATTGGGTTTAAATGGTGTAGAAATGTTCCGGAACAGAGGATCAGAATATCCCTGCATTTCCCAATTAGATGGCACATGAATAGTATCCCACTTCTGATCATTGAAATTTTCTTTATAAAATTCTTCAGGTGTGCCATCGGGGGTATCAGCATAGTGAAACTTCCAGGCCCCGTTAAGCGAAATATACCAGGGTGATTTGTTTCTGGCGTTATTTAAGGCTTGAGGAACAGAATTAAAAGGCACCAACAGAACATGTCCCTCCTCTTGGTTTAATTCCAACATCTGTGGATTCTCCAAATATTTGTAAATATTTTTGAGATAATTTTCCTCCTGGGCGCTAACCGATACAGAGACTGTCACGAATAAAAAAAAACAAATAAATCTCCTCATTTTCTTTATTTTACGTTTTGTTGCTTTTCTTACCACTATTGAAACTAAATATTCATTTAGTACCAGAAAGGACGCTATTTGAATTAATCTCAATATTTGCCGGCTTCAAATCACCTGAAGAAGCCTTTAAAATTATTTTTCCATGGTTCTTTTCTGATTTTATGACCACCAGACAGCGTCCTCGCCAGGCTTTACGTTCAGGTCTCTGATAACTCTCCGTGCTGATCGGATTTGCATTTCCGACACCAACAATAGTTCCAGGTCCTTCAATGCCAAATTTTACCAGGTTTTCAGCTTTGGGGTTCATAATTCCTTTATTATCCAAAAGTTCCACAGTGATGTAACTTAAATCCTGGCCATCAGCTTTTATTTTACTTCTGTCTGCAGTTAACCTGATTTGCGTAGTTTCATTCGCTGTCCGTAATATTGCAGTATTAACTTGTTTTTCACCCTGATAACCAACTGCTTTAAGCTCTCCAGCCTGCCAGGGAACATCCCAGCTTGCTTTGAACTCGGTTGACCGATCAGTTTTCTTTTTCCCCAGGGATTTATTATTAAGGAACAACTCAACTACCTCGCATGAAGAATATGCACTTACCTGCAACGGTTTGCCTTCGGATCCCTTCCAATTCCAGTCAGACACTGCATCGTACCAGTGCCATTTACTCCAGAAGATTCTGTTTGGATTTTCTTCAAATGAAGGTTTGGGAGGTTTTACAAATAATGATAGTTGGTTCTCCATCCAGAGGGCATCACGGTAATATGACTGGGGACGTTTCCAGCCGCAGATATCAATGTCTCCGCAAAATGCAAGGTTCCACGGGAAAAAATTCTTCTCCTGGGGATAACCCCGCCATCCGATACTGGCTTCTCCTATATAGTCGAAAGCTGTCCAGACGAAATCGCCAATTAAATATGGATAATCAATGACGTCCATCCACGCACCAAATGATTCCAATGGGTAAGATTCAGTACCTACCATGATACGTCCTGGTACACGTTTGTGATCTGTTGCGTAAATAGTTTTCTGCATATGATCACCACCAAAAGCATAATTATATCCTGCAATATCGAGAGTTGCAAAATATGGATCTTTATCGGGTTTAAGGTCATTAACCGCTGAAGTAACAGGCCGGGTCGGGTCCAAAGTGCGTACATAGTCACCTAACATTTTAGCAACTGCAACAACTTCAGGTTTCTGTCTGTTGGGGATTTCATTGCCAATACTCCACATGATGACAGATGGATGGTTCCGGTCGCGAAGTACCATACTTTCAACATCCTTATGCCACCAATCGTTGAAATATAAATGATAATCATCCGGATTCTTCGGTTCCTTCCACATATCAAAAGCTTCATCAATTACAAGTAAACCCAGTCGATCACATGCATCAAGCATTGCAGGAGAAGGAGGATTATGAGAGCACCGTATTGCATTATAACCGCTGGCTTTAAGCAATTCCATACGCCGTTCTTCAGCTCTGTCATAAGATTTAGATCCCAAAGGTCCATTATCGTCGTGAAAGCAACCTCCTTTCAATTTCATCGGTTTCCCATTCAGTTGAAAACCATTTACGGCATCATATTGAATCTTCCGGATTCCGAATTTTGTTTCCGATTTGTCAATTTTTCTATCGTTTGTATATAATTCACTGACAGCAGTATAAAGTGTTGGTGAATCGGTTGACCAAAGATCAGGCTTCTTAACGGTCATATCCTGTACAAAATCATAATCGCCTTCTTTTCCGATTATAAATTCAGATGTGGCGCTATTTGTTTCCTCTCCCTTTCCATTCAATATCCGTGTAACTAATTTAACTTTTAATTCACCGATTGATTGATTGTTAACCTTTGTCTTGATAGTTACTCCGGTTGAGTCAGCGTTTACTTTTGGAGTGGTAATGCCGGTACCCCATTGTGCAATATGCACAGGTTCAACCACTTTTAGCCAGACATGCCGATAAATACCCGATCCCGAGTACCAACGGCTGTTGGTACCCTCATTCCTGACCTTTACAGCAAGAATATTTGCTTTACCTGGCTTCACCTTATCAGTTATATCAAACCAGAATGAAGTGTACCCGTATGGATGGCTTCCCAGAGAAATGCCGTTGATCCATATTTCCGGATTCATGTAGACCCCATCGAATTGTACTAAAATCCGCTTTGAATTTTGTTCAGCCGGTATAAGGAATGTTTTGCGGTACCAGCCTGTACCCCCGGTTGTGAAGCCGCCACTTACGCCACTTATTGCATCGCGGTTAAAGGGAGAACTGGTTCCAGGAAGATCTTCGATGCTCCAGTCGTGCGGCAGATCGAGTAAACGCCAGGCAGAATCATCAAACTTGACGGTTTCCGCGCCTGTCGCGTCTCCTCTGTAAAAGCGCCAGTCGGGATCAAGAAGTATCTCTGAACGACCCTCCTTAGCAATAATAAGTTCATTAATTTTTACTTTCATTTTTGATTTACAGCTATAATTTGTCAGGCAGCAAAGGATTATAAGAAAACCTGCCAGCATACTTTTATTTTTCATTTTTTAACCTCCCGATTATTGATTTTTATATTGTTTAAATTTAAATCATTTTAAAATGGTACTTATTTAGAAAACTTGATTGTATTCATTTCCACAAAGGTGTCCACGTTTTCGCCATAACCTTTCATCCCCCAGTTACCAGGAACTTACAGGTTATCCCAATTGGAGTCGTTGAATTTTTCGGTGAAAAAATCCTCCCGATTTGTTCCAGTCATTTTCAAGTGCTTCCTGCACCGAAGCAAAAGGAACGAGAGGAATATGTCCGGTTTCCTGGTTCAGGACAAATTTTCCCGGGTCTTCAATAAATTTATAAACGTTTTCAAGAAATCCCTGCTGCTGAGTATAAGCATGTACACTGAAGAAACAGCAAAATATGCAAATGATCAGTTTGTTTTTCATGAGAAAAATATTAATTATAATATTTGTCCAGGAGTTTAATATTTAAAATGGCATCTTTAAATCCTTCAGACTTTGCTACAAGCTTAATCTTGCCGGCTTTCCCTGAAGATTTAACTATCACCAGGCATCTTCCCTGATATGCTTTTCTCCGGGGAAGCTGAAAGCTTTCCGTGCTTTTGGGATTTGAACTTCCGACAGCCGCAATGCTTCCGGCACCCTCGATCTCAAACCGGATGAGATTTTCAGCTTTCGGATTGCGAACACCTTTAGAATCGATAAGCTCGACAGTGACGTAACATAAATCGTTTCCGTCGGGATTAATGGTATACCTGTCGGCAGTAAGCTTAATGGCTTCTGCCTTTAATGCTGTTTTCAGAACTGATGTTTCAACGACTTTTGTCCCGTTATAAGCTATGGCTTTTAGCTCCCCGGGCTGGTAAGGCACTTCAAAGGTTGCTATCCATTTATTGCTGCGGTTGGTTTCCTTTTTCCCTAACGATTTGCCATTCAGGAACAGTTCAACCTGCTCATAACCGCAATAAATTTCCAAACCTATGGGTTTGTTTTCGTAGCCGGGCCAGTTCCAGTCGGCAACAACATCGTGCCAGTTCCAGTTGCTCCAATTTATATGTTTTGGATTAGTTTCAGGGAAAGTCGGTAAGGGTGGTTTTACAAAGACTGAAAGCTGCTGACCGTTCTTCCAAAGAACATCACGGTAGTAAGATTGGGGTCTTTTAAACCCGCAAATATCCAGATCGCCGCAGTAGGCATGGTTCCATGGGAAAAAATTGGTATCCTGGGGATAACCTAACCAGCCGATACTCGATTCTCCGATGTAATCGAATGAGGACCATACAAAATCACCTATCTTCCATGGTCTGTCAAGAACATCCATCCAGAAGTCAAATGCATTGAGTGCGTTTGATTCTGTAGCAAAAACTATACGTTTGGGGTTTCGTTTGTGCATAGATTCAAGAGTATCATCCCGAAAATAATTCATACCCGCCACTTCAAATTTGTTGATGAATGTATCGTTTTCAACACGATGCTCTGATGAACCGACTGTTACGGGGCGTGTGCCATCAAGACCATTTATTATATTAATCATAGAATCGGCCAATACAAGTATTTCGGGTTTTGCAGTGTTAGGTATTTCATTCCCGACACTCCACATAATAATTGATGGATGGTTTATGTCGCGTAGCACCATATCTCTTCCAACCCCGGGTCTGAGAGCCCTGTCGTATGCTTCTTCAACAACCATCATTCCCAGACGGTCGCAAGCCTCAATAAATTCAGGTGATGGAGGATTGTGAGCAGTCCGGATTGCATTGAATCCGCTGGCTTTTAACAATTCAATTCTTCGCTCTTCCGCCCTGGCATAGACTTTCGATCCTAGAGGGCCATTATCGTGGTGTACACATCCTCCTTTCAACAAAGTCTTACGACCATTGAGAAAAAAACCATCCTGACTGAATTTCAGGCTCCTTATACCAAACCTGGTTTTAGTGACATCAGAATAACGATCTGTTTTCACCTCAGATACGGCAGTGTACAAATATGGAGTATCGACTGACCATAAATCTGGTTTTAATATTTCCAGTTCCTGGACTAAATCAATCTGAGAATTGGCAGATATTGACTGGCTTGATGATGTTTGAGCGATTTTCTTTCCTTCCTTGTCGAAGACCTGATTTATAAGTGAAATTTTTTCAGCACGATCTCCCTTATTGCTGACCTTTGTAGTAATACGAACCTTTGCTGAAGAGACACTGATTTGAGGAGTGGTAATGACGGTACCCCAGACCGGTATAAAAACAGGATCTGATACATTCAGCCAGACATGACGATAAATGCCTGAACCGGAATACCACCGGCTGTTTGCTCCTTTGTTTATAACCTTAACAGCAATAACATTCTTTGCACCGGGTACAATGAATCTGGAAATATCGTACCCAAAACTGGTATACCCGTTTGTATGATTGCCAACAAGATTTCCATTGACCCATACAGTGGAGTTTATGTAAACACCTTCAAAATATACACTGATCATTTTTTTTGAAGATACGGATGGTATATCGAAGGTTTTCCGATACCAGCCTATACCCCCAACCGTAAATCCAAGAGCAACTCCGTTTATGGCATTTTTATCGAAAGGAGAATTTGTTCCTGCAATATCTTCGATGCTCCAGTCATGCGGCAGGTCTACATTTCTCCATCCTGAATCGTTGAAAACAGGTTGTTCGGCGCCTTCCGGATCTCCCGGGTAGAATCGCCATCCTGCATCAAAGAGTATCTCTGAACGACCTTCCTTAGCAATAGTAAGTTCATTGATTTTTACATTTATTTTTGATTTGCAACTATAATTAGTCAGGCAACAAAGTATTACAAGAAAACCTGTCAGCATACTTTTATTCTTCATTTTTAACCTCCCGATTATAGATTTTTATGTTGTTAATATTAAAAATATTAAAATGGTATATAAACTGTGATGTCATGAAGGATGATTCAGCATATTTATGCTATTTTAATTCATGGATACCTGGCTCTGGGGCTCTGCCTTTCGGAGTTTGATTACCAAAAAAATCCTTAGCGGGTGTTATGATATTATACAACGCTTTAAGATCTATTCCTTTATCAATTACCGGTGAATTAGTTTTCAGCTTATATCCTGT
>Ga0209748_1000868_pt1 | contig 15467 bp, 11 predicted proteins | sample BarGraIncu00421A_FD_185490 | JGI IMG/M metagenome (GOLD analysis project Ga0209748, IMG submission 185490) | Arctic peat soil microbial communities from Barrow, Alaska - Barrow Graham LP Incubations 004-21A (SPAdes) (version 2) | ecosystem: Environmental > Terrestrial > Soil > Wetlands > Peat... | reverse complement strand
CAGGCAACAGAAGAGCTGCAAGTCTTGACACGGCAGATTAATCCTTCACTAATTCATATTCTGGATAGCTCTATCTCTCCGTCACTGCTGAAAGCGCTGGCGCAAAGGCCGCCGGGCGCGCCCTGGTATGGCTTTACACGGATCACAGAACATTTGGCTGATGCTGATTTTTGTTTATCCTTAAAACGCAGCGGCTGTACCATGCTCAAAGTCGGAATTGAATCCGGTGATCAGGAAGTGCTTAATCAATTAAACAAAGGAATTGATTTACCGACAGCTTCAGCAGTTTTGAAAACGCTGAAAAGAGCAGGCATTGCCACATATTGTTATTTTCTGTTCGGTACACCGCCGGAAAATGAAGAAAGCGCCGGCAAAACGCTGGATTTTGTCTGCCGCCATCATGACTGTATTGAATTTTTGAATCTGGCTATTTTTAATTTACCTGCCGCAAGCATTGAGGCGCAAAGTTTAGCAACTCATGATTTTTACGAAGGCGATTTGTCTTTGTACAAAAACTTTCATCACCCCGCGGGCTGGCATCGTCCTGTGGTGCGCAATTTTCTGGAGAAGACTTTTAAAAAGCATCCGGCGATTGCGCCGATACTCAAACGAAAACCGGAATTATTCACCTCCAACCACGCGCCTTTTTTTGTTTTGAACAAAAAATAATACTGCCGATGTTGCTTTTTTAAGATTACTTTATTACAATTACTATCGCTGTCCAATCTATCTAATAGAAGGATGCCATGCTAAATATTATTCATTTTTTTACAAAACCGCCAAGCCTCAAAAACCTCGATCTTAAACGCTATCAAATCGATTATTCTTTGAACAGACTTGTTTTCGGTGTGGACAACATCCACTTTGATGTCCACATCAGCCCTCAAGTCTACAAAGCACTAAAACGAACAGCATCTCTTTTGATGATCAAACATAGTCGGTCGGAATATTTTTTCAAGGACTATAAAAGAGAATTTTGTGAAATTGAAAAGGACACATTGAGGCGTGTTTGTACTGATGTTTTGCTGGACGGCATAAGCAGAGCTAAATCCGCAGCTGAAGTTCAAATAGATTTCCTGGGGCAGGCAGCTCTGGCAAAAATGTTTTTAGAAGAAATCAAATATCAATATAAAAATTTAGTCGCGCATTTTGAACCTCTCGTTAGAATCTATCAATTATCTCAAAGACATGACCAGAATGAAGGTTTCAAAATTAAAGATAAACTCACTGATATTAAACTCCATCAGAATCGAATCATTCGTCTTGTGGGAAAAGAACTGTTCCAGCTGCTGGCCGATATTCAAGCAAGAAACCTGCGAAATATGAGAGAAACGCATTTCCTTCCCAAAGACATTCTACCGGACAATTATTTTATTAACCCCATACTCCATACAGACAATCCTGCCGACGATTTTTTTCTAATCGAAGAATATGTACTTTTAGGCCAGCAATCCGAAGATACGGACAATTACGAAAGCGTCAAATCGATCATCTATGACCTGCTTGCCAAAACTGATTTAGGGCAGGAGAATACCAAAGACGAGAATTCGATGGGTGTGAATGAAAGCAAAGATCAAAAAGATGAACGTTTTTTTGATGCTGAAGCGAACATATTTGATTCATGGATAATGGAGACAGGCAATGTCGACCGGATGTTCAACTGTTTCGATTCGCTAGAACAGTACGAAAGGGCCAAAAGGGCAAAAGAATCAAAAGATGTTCTTCGAAAACTCAAAGAACAAATAAAAACTCAGCAGAAGTTGCTCAATTTTTTTTACCGTAAATTTAAAAAATCCCGCCTGATCAGGCTAATTGTCGCGGCTTTTGAAATGAAATCAGTATATGGCAACTACTGCCCACCTATGGTGCCAAGGCAAATAAGAGAATTCCTGGTTTCTTTCTGGTCAAGAAAATCTATCAGCCGTCAACTGAAACGCCGGAAATCTCTTCACGGCAAGGCCCTCACTCTTGCACCCCTTCAGCAAACAGTCAAACGGATCAACGGCAGTACCACGGAAGAAAAGAAGCAGCATTTACTGATGTTTCTAAAACAATTTTCCCGCTATCAACGGGATCTCTATAATTGCCGTATTCTTAGGGATGCGATGGACGCAATCAACCTCGCGACAGAAGAAAAGGTTCTTTTACTATCGCGGGGAAACCGGTCACTTTTTGAGTTTCTGCTTCCGGAGGAGCGGGTCAAAGAAGAAAAATCGGTCAGTAATCACGTCATCATCAAAGCGGACATCCGCGGTTCAATGAATATCAATCATACAATGAAAACCAGGGGACTTAATCCGGCATCATATTTCAGTCGAAATTTTTTTGATCCGATCTCCGCTATTCTTTTTGAATATGACGCCGCCAAAGTATTTATTGAGGGGGACGCGATTATTCTATCCATCTTTGAAAGTGAAGACACACCGCAGGGCTGTTATAGTGTGGCGCGAGCATGCGGACTGGCCATCAGAATACTGCAAATTGTTAATCGCTATAATGTAAAAAATAAAGAAAATAATCTGCCCATACTCGAACTGGGAGTTGGTATCTGCTACAGCCAGGGCCCTCCGGCTTATCTTTTCGATGGCGATTCGAGGATCATGATTTCTCCGGCTATCAATCTGGCAGACCGGCTATCGAGCTGTGATAAGAAACTGCGCAAGCGTTTAAAAAATCAAAACCATCTCTTCAATTTATTTGTATTTAAAAATGCCGCGGAAGAAGAAACTGAAGATACAGCAGACGACTTTTCCCTGCGCTATAATGTCAACGGAATTGAACTTAGCGAAGATGGTTTTAATAAACTCGCGAAAGAGATCAATCTGAAAACAGTCAGCTTTCCGGCAGGCAAAGATGAAAATGTGAAGCTCTATACAGGCAAAGTGCCTACAGTAAACGGCAATTATCAGCACCTTGCTATTCGGGAAGCCATAATTTATGAAGTCAAACCGGAAACCATGGATGTGACCGGCGAAACATCAAGAAAATACTATGAAGTTTGTACACACCAGGGAATATACGATTTTATTGACAATCACTCTTAATGCCATTTCTAAAAAAAATGCTTTCCACTATTGACAAAGTCTAAATGTTGTAGTTAATAGAATAAACACTACCACATGTAGTGCTTATTATTAATCATACCATACCCTCAGGAGCTAAAATCAATGCAAAAGAAGGCTTACACACCGATCATCCCGGATTTAACGAAAAACGCCATCACAGTTCTGGAGCGGCGTTATCTCAAGCGTGATAAGGAAGGGAAAATTCTGGAGACTCCCACCCAGATGTTCAGGCGTGTAGCCGATAGCATTGCCGCTGCCGATCGAAAATTCAATGAAAAGACTGATCCGGCTCAAATCGCTGAAGACTTTTATCGAATGATGAGCAATCTGGAATTTTTACCCAATTCTCCCACCTTAATGAATGCCGGGCGGGAACTGGGCCAACTATCCGCCTGTTTTGTGTTACCTGTGGGCGATTCCATGGAAGAAATATTTGATGCTGTTAAATTCACAGCGCTTATTCACAAGTCCGGCGGCGGAACCGGTTTTTCCTTTTCCCGCCTGCGTCCCGCTAACGATATCGTTTTAACCACCACCGGCATCTCCAGTGGACCGATCTCGTTTATGCGTGTTTTCGATGTAGCCACTGAAACGATCAAACAGGGCGGCACAAGGCGGGGCGCCAATATGGGTATTTTGCGGGTTGACCATCCGGACATCATGGATTTCATTATGTGTAAATCTGATAAAAAGCAACTGAACAATTTCAATATTTCCGTGGGTTTGACAGAAACATTCATGAAAGCGGTAGAAAAAGACGAGAATTTTGAGCTCGTCAACCCCCGCGATGGACAGGTTTCCGGAAACCTCAACGCGCGCAAGGTTTTCAACCGGATTATCACTCAGGCGTGGGAAAATGGCGAGCCGGGCATTGTCTTTCTCGACAGGCTCAACCGCGATAATCCCACCCCTAATGTCGGCGTGATCGAATCAACAAACCCCTGCGGCGAGCAGCCGCTCCTGCCCTATGAATCCTGCAATCTGGGATCCATCAATCTGGGCAAAATGGTCAGAGATGGCCAGATTGACTGGGCAAGGCTCAAAGAGGTGGTTCACCTGGCAGTACATTTTCTGGACAACGTTGTGGAGGTCAATAAATATCCTCTTCCGCAGATTGCTCAGATGACCCTGGCTAACCGCAAAATCGGGCTGGGCGTTATGGGATGGGCGGATATGCTGATATTACTCGGCATTCCCTACAACACCGAAGAGGCGATTGAGCTGGCACAAAAAGTTATGCAGTTTATCAATGAGCAGGGTCACAGCGTGTCACAAGAGCTTGCCAGACAGCGAGGCCCGTTTCCGAATTTTGAAGATTCTCTATATGATAAAAAAGGTGAACTGCCGCTGCGCAATGCCACAGTGACGACCATCGCGCCCACCGGAACCATTTCGATTATGGCCAATGCCTCATCCGGCGTGGAACCGCTCTTCGCCGTTTCTTATGTCCGGCAGGTCATGGATAATGACATCCTTGTGGAAGTCAATCCTCATTTTGAAGCCATCGCCAAAGAAAGAGGATTTTACTCTCCGGAGTTGATGCAGCGTATTGCCGAACATGGAACTCTCCATAGCATTGACGAAATCCCCGAAGATATCCGCAATATTTTTGTCACCGCGCATGACATCTCACCGGAGATGCATATTAAAATGCAGGCCGCATTTCAGAAACATACCGATAACGCAGTCAGCAAAACCGTCAACTTTTCCAATGAGGCGACCGTTCAAGATGTAGCCAGAGTTTATGAGCTCGCCTATCAACTGGACTGCAAAGGCGTAACGATATACCGGGACGGATCAAGAGATCGGCAGGTGCTGACGAAAGGGAAAAAAGAAGAAAAAGCTGCGCCTGAAAATATTGATAAAGAAAAACCGGCAACGAAGCGGGAAAGACCAAAAGTCCTCAAAGGCTGGACATATCAGATGCAGACTGGTTGCGGGCCGCTTTATGTCACGGTCAATGAGGACACCACGGGTCTTTTTGAATTGTTCACTACGATGGGGAAGGCAGGCGGTTGCGCGGCTTCACAGAGCGAAGCCATCGGACGCATGGTATCCCTTGCCTGGCGCAGCGGTATACAGACGCGACAGGTAATCAAGCAACTGCAGGGCATTTCCTGTCATTCGCCTTCAGGATTCGGTGAAAACAAGATTTTGTCCTGCGCCGACGCGGTAGCCAGAGCCATTCAATCCCATATGTCGGTCAATGGCGGCGTCACCGTCAAAGAGAAGCGCGCCTTTTTCAAAGGCGCCTGTCCGGATTGCGGCGGAATTGTGGAACATGAAGGTGGCTGTGCCGTTTGCCGTATATGCGGATACAGCGAGTGCGCTTAGTCGTTGTTGCTGATTTTATTACTCCACCAACAAAATGACTTTGCGAGGGAGTGAAACGACCGAAGCAATCCCATAATTTTTTGATAATATAAAGGTTGCCACATTCTCCAACTTATGGAGCGCATCCCTTACTCCCGGTACATGGACTCGATCAGGTCACCGAACTGGGCATTGATCGATTTTCGCTTAACCTTCATGGTCGGTGTTACTTCACCATCTTCGGTGTAGAGCTTCTTGTCGATAATCTTGAATTTTCGAATATTCTCGACCCGGGCAACCTGCTTGTTCACCTTGTCGATTTCTTCCCGAATGAGGTTGATGACCTCTTGGGCCCTGGTCATCGTGGCAAAGGTTGTAAATTGAACCTTGTTGTCCTGGGCATATTTGGTGACATTCTCCTCGTCGATGACGATGAGCGCCGAAAGGTATTTCCTGCCATCTCCGATGACAACGGAATCGTTAATATAGGGTGAAAATTTCAGAAGATTCTCAAGGTACTGGGGGGCGACGTTTTTACCGCCCGCTGTGATGATCAGGTCCTTTTTTCGATCCGTCAGCTTGAGGTATCCCTCATCGTCAATCACACCCACATCGCCCGTATGCATCCACCCATCGACAAGGACCTCTTTGGTCTGCTCCTCATCCTTGTAATAACCCTTGAAAATACCTGTATGTTTTACGAGGATCTCGCCATCTTCAGCGATTTTTACCTCCGTTTCCGGTAAGGCCCGGCCAACCGTTCCCACCTTATAGTCCACTTCGCTCGACATGTGGGTTATACCCGTCGTTTCGGTCATGCCGTACCCCTCGCGAATGGGGATCCCGATGCTTTGAAAAAACTTTAAGATCTCATGTGAAATGGGGGCGGCACCGGAAACGCCTAAGCGTACCCGGTCAAAGCCGAGACGCTCCTTGAGTTTCCTAAAGACAATAAAGTAGGCCAGGTGATAGGCTAGGGCCAGCTGAAGGGGAACCTTCTTCTTTGCCAGCGCTTTGTTGTTGTACTGGGTCCCGATCTTTACGGCAATCTTGTAGAGCGTTCGTTTCAGCCATGTCGCATCGGCCATTTTCAGAACAATCCCGGAATAGTACTTTTCCCATATCCTGGGGACGGCATGAAACATCGTCGGCGAAACTTCCCGCATGTCCGCCATGACCGTATCCGTACTTTCCGTAAAGTTGACGATGTGTCCTACGGTCAGATGAAACATCATATCGAAGATCTGTTCATACACATGGTTGAGAGGTAGAAAAGAAATGGTCTCGTCATTCTGGTCTGTGGGCATGACTTTCTGCGCCGTACGACCAACCCAGAGATAGCCTTCATGAGCAAGCAATGCCCCCTTAGGCGGTCCCGTCGTCCCGGACGTATAGATAATACCGGCAATATCTTGAGGCTGTGCCTGTTCGGTCAGCTGCAAGAAGAGACCCGGGTTTGCGCGATCCTCTTCTTTTCCCAGGTCGAGCAATTGTTGAAAGCTCATGAGCATGGGATCCTCGTAATGCTTGAGGCCCTCCATCTCCCAGACGATGAGCTTCCGCAGCTTAGGTGTTTTTTCCCTGAAAACAAGCGCCTTATCCAGCTGCTCCTCATCTTCACAGATATAGACGACGGCATCGGAATGACCGACCACGTATTCGCATTCCGCCACCGGGTTGGTCGTGTATACCCCAACCCAGGCCCCGCCGGCGCAGACGATACCAAGGGCCGAATAGAGCCACTCCGGCCTGTTTTCTCCAATGATCGCCACATGCTCTCCGTATTTCACACCGAGAGCATGGAGGCCAAGGGTGACATGCTTGACGTTTTCCAGATACTCGGCCCAGGTAATATCCTGCCAGATGCCGAAATCCTTTTTTCTCATGGCAATACGGTTCGGCTGTTTTTCTACGATGTTCAGCAACGCTTTGGGCAATGTATTGATTGCCATTCTCTCCCCCTTACACTCTCCGATCGATGGAAACGGTTTGCAGAAGTATTTTCAAGCCGTAAACAGTAAAGACTAACGAAAGCGGACCTTCCTTCTGTAGCGCTTGTACCCCTTAACGGACTGTTCCGTGGCGATACCCAGATAAAATTCCTTGATATCCTGATCCTCCCTAAGTACCTCCGGTTTATCGGCACGGACGATTCTGCCGTTTTCCAGTAAATAGGCAAAATGGGAATACTTGAGCGCCATGTTGACGTTTTGTTCCACAAGCAGTATGGTAACACCGTCCTTCTCATTAATATTTTTGATAATGCCGAATATTTCTTTTGTCAAAAGCGGGGACAGTCCCAGCGATGGTTCATCGAGCATGAGCAGCCTGGGACGGCTCATCAAGGCACGTCCGATTGCCAGCATCTGCTGTTCACCGCCACTCATCAATCCCGCCTGCTGGTTACTTCTTTGCTTCAGAATGGGAAAATGATTGAAAACATTTTCCAGATCGCTCTGTATGCCTTTTTTGTCGTTCCTTGTGTAAGCGCCGATGTTGATATTTTCTAAAACGGTGAGTTCGGGAAATACTTCCCGTCCTTCCGGCACATACCCGATACCCATTCTCACAATCTGTGCGGTATCCTTCCTGTCGATGCGCTGCCCCAGAAATTCTATGGTGCCCTTTTCCGGCTGTTGCTCTTTCAGATCATAGAACAACCGCATAATCGTTTTGAGGATAGTTGTTTTCCCCGCACCGTTGGAACCAAGCAAGGCGACAACGTCTCCCTTGTTGATCTCGAAGGAAATGCCATGAAGAGCCCGGATCAGATCGTACCAGGTTTCTATATTTTTCACCTTAAGCATCAGATGATTTCCTCCTCTCCGAGGTATGCTTTTATGACTTCGGGGTTACGCTGTACCTCCTGAGGCGATCCCAGAACGATTTTCTGTCCCTGGCTCATGGCAAAAACACGATCCGAGATTCCCATAATCATGTTCATATCATGCTCGATAAGCAGAATGGTTACCTGATAGTCCTCCCGAATATCCTTGATCCAGATGGTGAGATCGTCTTTTTCCTCTGTGTTCATGCCGGCCGAAGGTTCGTCGAGCAGCATCACCTTGGGTTCCAGTGCCAGCGCCCGGCCGACCTCAACCAGTTTGCGCTTGCCGTAGGCAAGACTGCCGACAAACTGATCCCGTATGGATTGAAGTTCGAGAAAATCAATAATCTGCTCAACCTTTTCGCGGTGCGCAATCTCCTCGCGGGCAGCCCTGGATCGTTTGCCCCACATAAAAGCGCCGCCAAAGATGCCCGTCTTCATGTAAATGTGTCTGCCGAGCATGAGGTTATCCATGACAGTGGCATTGGCAAACAGTTCGATATTCTGGAAGGTGCGGGCGATTCCCTTCTTGGCAATCCTATCGGGGGTTTTACCCACCATGTTCTCCCCCTCCAGCATGACAGATCCTCCGTCTGGCCGATATATACCGCTGATCAGATTAAAGATGGTTGTTTTTCCCGATCCGTTCGGACCGATAATGGAAAAGATTTCATTCTTCTCAACGCTGAAGCTTATATTATCAACCGCTTTTAAGCCGCCAAAGCTGATGCTCAAATTTTCGATACTGAAATAGCCCATTGAATATCTTCCTCTTTCTCGCCTGCCGCGCTACCGTGAGGGAGGGCGTGGCGCCTGAACACAGCGCACTTCTTCTCCCTAGTCATCATATCCGTAATCAATGCAAAAAACGGGGTAAACGGCGAGGGCGCCCCGCACCCTCGCCGCACCCCAATGTTATACCTTATTTCCTGTTTATCTCGTTTTCTGTCCATTTCTGAAGCAAAACAATTTCTCCCTTGGGACCACATTGCCAGATTTGAACCGCCTTGGGTGCCAAGTGATTGTCCGCCCTCCAGGTAACTTTCGGACCGACTCCCTGGAAATTGGTAATCTTATCCAGCTCGTTTTTGACGGCTTCCGTACTCAAATTCCTGCCGGCCTTCTTAAGCGCATACACCAGAGGTTCCGCCACAACAACGCCGGCCATATAGAATATACCCCACCGCTCTGTGGGAGCAAGTCTCTTTACCGCTTCGGTATATTTTTTTGTGAGCGCATTCTTGGCATATGGTTCTTGTGTGAACGCGCTGGTGATAACGCCTTCCTTGGCCCATAAACCATCGGTGATCTTATTCATGAGTTCATAATCCGACAGATTGTAGGAATGCATCCACTGGGTTTTGAAGCCAAGGGAAACGCTTGTTCTCAGGGCAATGGCCGCCTGTGTGGGAGGCACAAAGCCAATGACCGCTTCCGCGCCGGAAGCTTTAAGCTTCTGTATCTGTGACGAGAGATCCCGTTCGGTAGACTCAACAGGTATGGCGGCTACTAATTCCATTTTATTTTTACTCAGGCGGTACTTAACCGAATCAAGCGCGACCAGCCCATAGTCATCATTCAAGTAAAACATGGCGATCTTTTTTAATTTCTTTTTTTCAACGGCGAATTTTGCGATGATGCTGGCATCATTTTCATAGCTGGGCCACATATTCCACAGATAGGGATTGAAGGGCTTGTAAAATGAGGTAGCTCCGGAACAGGGACTTATCCAGATAATCTTATTTTCCAGCAGATAGCTCAATACTGACTGACAGCAAGCTGTACCGACACCGCCCACAAAGGCGAAAATACCATGTCGTTCAACCAGTTCTCTCACACCGGCTACTGTCTGGGAAGGATTGTACTGGTCGTCACGGATGAAGTATTTGATTTGTCTTCCATGGATACCTCCCTCCTCATTAACCATGTCGAAAACGAGCTTGCTGCCGCGCGCGACAGCACCCCAGGGCGCCGCGGGACCTGTCTGCGGACCCCATTGACCGACTCGTATCTCCTTGTCATCGAACCCCCGTTCCTGTGCGGCTTGCCCAGTATAGGCAAACATAAAAACGGCAAACACAGAAACAAGCATTACTCCCAGTGTTTTTCTTAGATCCATAGCTTTTTCTCCTCCTTTTTGGTTGACCCGCTAACCTGGTCGTTTGTTTTAACTTACAAATGCCCGTAATACGGGGGAAAACATTTTATCCCCCCTGTATGACATTGACATCCTCGCCTCTTGTTATAAATAATTTTAACTCTTATACCACTTTCCCGCTTCTTTTAAAAAAATAAACCCGATGTTAACCTCTGATCGATATTTGGTGCTGACATGCAAAAATGTCACATCCACCTCGACCTGGGCAATTTTGTCGACAGAGGAAAATTTTTGCCGGTCTTCGTTATTTTTAATGTAGCTAATATCAATAATACGGTATTTAACCACACGGTCCGGCGCCAACTTGGCTTGTGCCAGGTACTGTTCGTAACTGTTGGTTTTGGTATAGGGAGAAGAAGGGGCAAAGCAGGCATAAATCGCGGGGTAATCTCTGCGTATTTCGGCATCAAGAAACTTCCGGGCGGCTTGCAAAACCGCTTCCTCCTCGCGGTCATTTTGCGATCCGCAGAGGGCGCTTTGGGGAACACAAAAAGCCATGATCACGGCCAGAGCGAAACAAGTCCCCGCCATTAACCATATTTTTGCAGCTTTTTTGTAATGTCCGCTTCCCCTCATCGATTATACCTTCTTGATATAGTGTTTCGCGAAAAGACCACTGGGACGGACACAGAGAACCAGAACGATAATAACGAAAGCTGTTATCGGTTTCCATGCCGGCCAGGCATAGCCGAAGAAATTTTCCAGAAGTCCCACGATCGCACCGCCGATCAACACACCGGGAACACTCATGAGTCCGCCCAGCACCGCAGCAGCAAAGGCACGGAGAAACGGCTCCATCATAAACTGGGGATCCAGAATTGTCTTGGCGGATAAAAGCATGGCGGCGATGACGCCGATAACCGAACTGAAGGCCCAGGCGAAGGCAAAGACCCTATCCGTTTGTATGCCCATTATTTTAGCGGCGTGCTTATTTTGTTGTGTCGCCCGCATGGCTGTCCCCAGTTTTGTGTGCTTGAAGAAAAAATAGAGGAACGTCATGATAACTGCTGCAACGATAAAAACAGCCATGGCCCACTCGCTGATAATGAAGCCACTAATCGGCTCGTAGGTCACCTTGTAGGAGACGGGGAGAGAAAATGCCTGTTGTTCGGCCCCCCATTTCCAGCTTGCCAGTCCCATCAGGAGCATCTCCGCTCCCAGTGTTATAACGATAAGGCCCAAAAGGGTGGGATTTTTGGCTGGGCGCAAGAAGAAATACTCAACCAACACTCCCAAAAGAGCGGCGAAGACCAACGCCAGTATAAAAGCAAGCCAGAAGGGGCAGTTGTAAAATGCCAACATATGGAAAGCGATAAACGTGGAAAACATGGCCATTTCACCCGCAGCAAAGTTGACCACTTCGGATGTCTTGTAGATAATGACAACAGCTAGCCCGAAAAGGCCATAGCAGGCCCCCATGGCCAATCCCTCGATTAACAACTGTCCTACCGGCATATCTCCCCCTTTTTATTCCTCGTTTCCATTTCTGATCATCCCGGACGCTATAGTATACCGCGATTCTTTCTCAATAAGGAAAACATGTCTCGATACGTTACTCTTGGTCCGTTTCCGGCCATCCTTAAAAAGGCCATGTCTTCCAATATTTCTTTACTCTGATCCATGCCCCGAATATTCCCATAGGCTCGAATAACATAATACCGATCATCACCAGACCCAGCGCTATGGCGCTTAAGTTGTCCATTCCCGTAATCGTCAGCCATCGCTCTGAAACGCTTACCAGAAAGTTACCCAAATAGGGCACTTCCCGAACGTTTTTAAAAAGGGCATACATGAGATAGGTAATGAATGCGGCTCCCGTTATGGATCCCATGACCGAACCCAGCCCGCCCACAACAATCATGACGAGAAAGTAAATCGAAAGAAGCAAATTGAACGTGATTGGGTCGAAAAAACCGAGAATAAAGGCAAAGAGCCCCCCGGCAATTCCGGCATAAAAGGCGCTAACAGCAAAGGACAGCGTCTTATAGATGGTCAAATTGATGCCGATGACCTCAGCGGCGATGTCGCTGTCCCTGATGGCGACAAAAGCTCTGCCGGCTTTTGTCTTTAAAATATTGATCGCCCCCAGAACCATGAGAATCGTGAAAATCAGGATAAGATAATACTTGCTCGCATCTGTTTTCAGAACCCAACTCCATCCCAGCTGCGGTATCCCTAAATCGAGAGGAGGCGCAGAGAGGCCGGTCCTGCCACCAAAGATTTCCGTATGGCCGATGATATGCATAATGGCCAAGCCAAAAGCAAGCGTGGCAATCGTCAGATATGGTCCTTCCAGCCTTAATGCCGGCAATCCCAGTATAAAACCGAAAAAAGCGGCGATAAAAGCCGCGGCGATGATGGCGGCAAAAAAAGGCACCTGTAGCTTCGTCATAAGGAGCACCGTCGCATAGGCACCAATAGCGAAGAACCCTGCATGCCCCAGTGAGATTTGCCCCGTTGAGCCGACCAGGATATTGAGGCCCACGGCGAGAATGATATGAACCATGATGAGGTTGAAAAGATACAGCCAGTAGTTGGACGCAAAGAGGGGTATCATGAAGAGCACGACCAAAAGACTGATCGTCCAGAAAAGAATCACGCCGCTCTTGAAAAGCTCAATATCCTCGTAATACGCACGCTTCATATCCATCGGCCGCACCTCACAGAAATTTCAAGACTAAAATATTATCACTGTTGCTGTATATAAAAATTACAAAACTCGAATTACATACACTACGCCCTTTTCCAAAGTCAAGACAAAAAAGCAGGTAAAAAAATGGATTATTATACGCTTGCAGATGTAAGACGTTTTGTTAAAAAGTGCCATGATAGAAAACTAGAAGCTTGGCTTGCGGGTAGTATTGGCTTAAAAGAACTACCGGGATTATGGACAGCAGGTGTCGATGTGATCTGTGTCCGTGGTGCAGCCTGTAACAAAGGAAAAGGTCCTGGCCGTTTCGGTGATATAGACACTGCCCTTGTGAGAGAATTGGTCGCCACAATTCCATGCTCTAAATAGGAATAAATAGAACCGCTGTTAATTTCTCCTTTGAACCTGAAAGAGATTGCAGATCATCTTGGAATTCATTATAGTACAGTCAGCAAGGCTGATAAATGTGTAGGAAGAAAACTGATATTTCAAGACTTGGCCCTAAATATTTCCAAGCAATAACAAACACGGTATGGCAACCGCCAAGTGGAAACGCATAGACGACATACTTCTCCTCCTTATTGCAAATTTCGATTCTATTTTGGCCTAACAAGTTATTCTAAAGTTTCTGTCTATCACCACAAGTCAATATTGTTAAAAGTCCCCATTCTATAGCAACTTAAGATTTCTTTATTTGCGGCGTGATCTACTGAATTATGAAAATCAGTTAAAATATTAATGATTTGAATTTATAAACACTTGACATTTTTTTTGCAACACTTTATTTTCAATAGTGTTCGTCATGCCGGACCTGATTAAGCCTGCCCCACACTTGATACGGGGGCATCCAGTGTTTTCCTGGATTCCGGCCTTCGCCGGAATGACGGCACGAATAAAATATTTAAAGGGAGACTACTCATTAATTCCACTAGGAAACAATCATGACTGTTCGCGACATTCTCAATGAGTCAACAAAAGCTTTAGAAGCGGCGGATATTCCTTCCGCCCGGCTCGACGCGGAAGTTTTGCTTTCTTTTTGCTTGGGCTGCGACCGTCTGGAATTTTACAAAAATCCGGTCATGACAATTAGCGAGACACAGCTTAACGCATTTAGAAATCTCATCGCCAGAAGATTGCAATGGGAACCGGTGGCCTACATTACCGGCCGCAAAGAATTCTGGTCTTTCACTCTGGAAGTAAATAGCTCTGTGCTCATTCCCCGCCCTGATACCGAGATCATTATTGAAGAAGCTTTGGATGTTTACCGCAATTTTACTTCCCTTCCCGTGCGTATTTTAGACATAGGCACAGGCAGTGGCGCTATTGCCATTGCTTTAGCCAAAGAAATTCCCGGCGCAAAAGTTGTTGCCACCGATATTTCGATAGCGGCGCTTAATCTGGCGCAAAAAAATGCGGCCACTTTGGGACTTAAAGAAAAAATTGATTTTCGGCAGGGCAATTTATTTGAACCGGTTGACGGTTTTTTTAATATAATTGTATCCAATCCACCCTATATCGCGGCCAACGATTACGAAGAGTTGCCAGCTTCAGTAAAAGCCTTTGAACCACGCGAAGCGCTTTTTGCCGGAGAAAGCGGATTGGAATTTTACGAAAAATTGATATATCAGGCGGATGGTTATCTGCAAAAAAATGGTTGGCTTTTGTTGGAAATTGGAGCTAAACAGGAAGCAGGTATCCGCGGGATCATTGAAGGTTCCGGATTTTATGATCGCATTGAAATGCGTAAGGATTATGCCGGACTGCCGCGCGTGATTAAAGCAAGGAGCAAAGTAAGTGGATAAAATAGTTATTAAAGGGGGTGAACCTCTTTACGGAGATGTTCAGATCAGTGGAGCAAAAAATGCCGCCCTACCGATATTGGCTTGTGCCCTCTTGACCTCGGGCGAAAATACATTTCATAATATCCCCGATCTGGTGGATATAAAAACGATAAAAAAACTCTTAAAAAGTATGGGTGTGCAAATTGATGGAAATGAAACTTGCAAGGTAAGCGCCGAAAAGATCACCAGTTGTGACGCGCCCTATGATTTAGTTAAAACTATGCGCGCATCTATCCTGGTTTTGGGACCGCTGGTGGCCCGCATGGGAGTTGCCCGCGTTTCTCTTCCCGGGGGCTGCGCTATCGGCGCAAGGCCGGTTAATTTGCACATCAAAGCCTTGCAGGATATGGGGGCGCACGTAGAATTGAACAACGGCTATATTGAAGCGAAGGCCAAAAGATTAAAAGGAGCGGATATTTATTTTGATATACCGACTGTAACCGGAACAGAAAACATCATGATGGCGGCCACTTTGGCCCAGGGTACTACCGTTCTTAACAACGCCGCGCGCGAACCGGAAATTGTCAACCTGGCGGAAGTTCTAAGCGGTATGGGAGCAAAAATCAACGGCGCGGGAACAGACGTAATCACTATAACCGGGGTGACATCGCTG
>Ga0209748_1000864_pt1 | contig 15515 bp, 18 predicted proteins | sample BarGraIncu00421A_FD_185490 | JGI IMG/M metagenome (GOLD analysis project Ga0209748, IMG submission 185490) | Arctic peat soil microbial communities from Barrow, Alaska - Barrow Graham LP Incubations 004-21A (SPAdes) (version 2) | ecosystem: Environmental > Terrestrial > Soil > Wetlands > Peat... | reverse complement strand
TCTTCTTGGGCAGCGATTGAGCCTGCTGGGCGAAGTTGACGCTGGCAAAGGCCGTCTTGCCGTCTCGGCTGATCTGAGCGGCGCCGGCCGGGCCGTACGGGCTCCGCACCGAGGCCACCGACGGCGCCGCCACCGCCTTGCGCAGCAAGGCCTCGATGCGCGCCTGCACGGCCGGGGCCGCCGCCGAGCCGCTGCGCACGTGCCAAACGATGGTATCGGAGTCACCGGCCTGGTTGGGAAGAGCCGAGCGCAGCAGGCTGAGCGCCCTTGACGACTCCGTTCCGGGCAAGCTGAACGTCGTCGAGTAGGCGCTGCCCACCACGCGCTCGATGCCGACCACCGAGAACAGCACGGCGAGCCAGGCGACAACGACGATGACGCGGTGTCTGTAGCACCAGCGGACGAGTAAGCTCATCAGGTTGCTCCCAGCATTGAGGACGATGAACGGGCAGGAGCCCCCGGGAATGTCTCAGGCAGTCGTCTCTGTCGGAGTCGGGCCTGGGCCAGCCTTTGCGGCGAGCGCCTTGGCCGCATCGTCGACCTTGGCGCCGCAACCGGCCTCTCCGGACCCGAGCCCGGTAAGGATCTTGGCGAACGCCGCCTGAATGACAGCGACTTCGTCGCTGCTCACGCGGTCGCCGATTTGCCGGTCGAGGCTCTCGAGGACGATCGGTGCACCCCACACGAACCGGTCTCGACCCGCCTCGGTGATGACGGCGCAGACGCCGCGGCGGTCGCCCTCGGCAGCCTGACGCTCGACCAGACCGCGCTCCGCGAGGCTGTCGATCAAGCGTGTCACTCCGGTACGATTGACGACCAGCCGGTCGCTGATCTGACTCATGCGCAGGCGCCCATCGGGAGCGTGCGCGAGATTGGCGAGCACGTCTATCTCGCCGACCGTTAGGCCGATGGCCGACTCGAGCTCAGCCGAGAGTCCGACCTGGACGAGCTTGCCCACCTGCAGCAGCATGATGATGAGGTCGCGTAGCTCGGCGGGTGCCGGATATCTCGAAGCACTCATGTTGACCTTTCTTCCTCTCGCGCCTCGTCGGTCTTGCGCTCAAGAGATTTCTGACGGGACGATAGTCTCCGAAATGATTACAGATGAAACATATGCTTGCTTGCCGTGTCTGTGAGGAAAAGGCGTGCTGTCTGGCCAGAACGAGGAGGATGTCATGCAGGCACGGTGGATCGGGTTCGGCGAGATCGAGGTAGCGGGCGAGCGCTACGACCACGACATCGTAATCGACGAGGGCAAGGTGAGCCGACGAATCAAGAAGCCATCAAAGTCCTACCGTGACCGCTTCGGCCACACGCCCTTGTCCGCGAAGGAGACGATCCCTTGGAGCGGCAAGAGGCTGATCATCGGGACCGGCGCGGACGGCAAGCTGCCGATCATGCCCGCCGTCTGGGCGGAAGCCGAGAGGCACGGCACCGAGATCGTCGCTCTACCCACAGAGGAGGCGCTGCGCCTGTTGTGCGACAGCGACGCGAGGGACGTCCACGCCGTTCTCCACGTGACGTGCTAGACGCCGAGCGTGCCGACGGTCAGCGAGTCAATCCTCGTGACGCCCGCAGACAGCGAGGGTGGGACGAGGCCTGGGTCGAGACGGCTGGTGTTCACCCGCGAGAGCGGCGAGGCGCTGCACCCGGAGGTCGTCTCGCGCTACTTCCGTCAGGCCGTGAGAAAGGCCCTGCTACCCGAGATCCGCCTGCACGACCTCAGGCACACCCACGCGACCCTGGCGCTGCAGGCCGGCGTATATCCCAAGGTCGTCAGCGAGCGCCTCGGACGCTCCACCGTCTCGATCACGTTGGACACCTACTCACACGCCATTCCGGCGATGCAGGAGGAAGTAGCGACGCTGATCGCGGCACTTGTGTTCGCGGGCAGCTAGCGTCTCAGACCGGCGGCAGCCGCCGGCGGTGCCGCGCCATGTTCTCTCGTACGCAGCCGTGAGCGTGCGTGTCGTCGGCAGGATGTCGGCAGTGGTTGGGCGCACTCACCACGAGAGTCACAGCCACTACTGCGCGGCCGACCGAGGAACTCGAAGGAATGTGGTCGTTGAGAACATGCTCTGCAATCTCTGCTGCCGAAGGCCAACGCACCGTTTGGTCGCCCGCTCGTCTGGGGATGTTGTAACAAGACTGATTAACTCCGCTTTCCCTTTCGCAGAAGTGGGTACGCGATGACATATGACATGGCCAACCGCTCAGCAGGCAGGCGTCAAGAGTTGCGCGTTGTGCTGAGCAGCTCCGCCCAGCTTGTCACCTTCCGCCAGCAGCTCCGCGGACTGCTCACCGCCAGGCACGTGACAGAAGCCGAGCGCGAGGCGATCGTGCTAGCGGCCGTGGAGGCCCTCAACAACGCTCTGCTTGCCTGCGAACGCTGCGAACGCTCAGATTGTCAGGTAGAAGTGGTCGTCTCCCTCATCGCAGACTACGTCTGTGTCGAGGTGCGCGACGCCGGTGCGGGCACCAAAGGGGCCTGTTTTGACCTAGCCAAGCTGGCCGGCGAGAGCGCAGAGCACGGCCGCGGCCTCTACCTTATGCGTGAGTTGATGGAGAGCCTGGAGCTCGTGTCGCGGTCGCAGGGGACTTTGGTGCGCATGATGAAACGGCTGCCTGGGCGCGAGTCGCGGGACGACCCAACTGACGCCGGGCGCTTGGCTTCCTGACTAGCGCCAGCCGCCTCACGCGTTCCCGGTGACCGGTCAAACGAACCGCCCCGGGCTTCTTGGACGCTTGGGCCCAGGAAGATGCCGGCCGAGCGGGATGCTCAGTCGACCGGCCAGTACCCCTCGCCGAGTGCGACCTTGCGGCACGTGAGGCACAACGTGAGCCTCGCGTCCGCTCTGTGCGGGGACAACACGTGGTAGCGCAGGGTCCTCGCGCTGAGGGTGGCGCCGCACAGACCGCACTGCGTGCTGTCGATGGAACGGACGGCGGCCTCGGGCTGCTGCAGCGGCGTAGGTGCGCGGGATCCCGCTGTTAGCCCAGGCGGCGTCCTCATGACACCGTTTGTCCATGAGACGAGCCACGCCGGGACGTCAGCGACTGAGCCATGCTGTCTGGCTCGTGAATGCGGAGTGGTCCACCGGCGCAGTAGCACGAGGCATCCCGCGTGTCTCCCGTAGGACCACCCGGAGCCTGGAAAGCTGGCCAAACCGGGCTCCAATCAGCCCGCTCCTATCACGTCTAGTGATGTGGTCGCAGTCATCATGGACCCGATAGGGCGAACGGACTAGGCTAGGCGCATCCAGCCTGACTGGACTGGGCAGTCCCTGCGTTCCGGGTTACACAGTCTGTAGACCCTCTGTTAGGTCGCACGAAGGGAGGCCTGGGCATGACACCGCAGACCCGAGTCATCGCCGCGCCCTCGTATCTGTCACTCGAGACACTGCCCTATGCCTCAGGTATCTTCTAACCACGGACACCCTGTGCACTTCGGCCCCACGGGCACCCACCCCGACGAGTGGGATGCAGTTTCAGCGGCGCGGCCGTTCGCAGTGAGGCCGATCGGTTCACGTCGATGGCATCGATGACGTTCAGAGAGGGGATCGTGCGGCGCGGCGAGGCGGGCTACGAGGAGCTGCGCCGCCGTCTCGTCCGGAACGCCCTACTGCCCGCGCGCTATCTCGAGGTCATCGTGCGGGCCCAGACGATCGACGAGGCCATCGCGGCGGTGCGCCTCGCGCGCGAGCTCGGCCTGCAGCTCGCCACCCGCTCCGGGGGTCATAGCTGGTGCGCCGCGGCGCTACGCGACGGCAGTCTCCTGCTCGACCTCTCGAGGCTGAACGACCTGCGCGTCGACCTCGACGGGCGGCGCATGACGGTGGGGCCGGGCCTCACCAACGGCGACCTGACCGGCGCCCTCGCCGGTCACGACCTCGGATTCCCGGCAGGCCACTGCCGGGACGTGGGCCTCGGCGGCTACCTACTGACCGGCGGCCTCGGCTGGAACGCGGGAACCTGGGGACCGGCCTGCCACAGCGTCGCCGCCGTCGAGGTGGTCACCGCTCAGGGCGACGTGTTGGTCGCCGACGATCGGCACCATCCGGGCCTGTTGTGGGCGGCGCGCGGCGCGGGGCCCGGGTTCTTCGCGGCAGCCACGAACTTCGAGGCGCGCCTGTACGAGGCGCCCCGCTTCACGGTCACCAGCTCGTTTGCCTTTCCCCTGTCGGCACTGGCCGACGTGGCAACATGGGTCGCACGCCTGGCCGACGGGCTCGACCGACGCCTCGAGCTCTCGCCGGTCTTCGCCTCAGCGCCGGCTTCGCTCGCCGCGCTCGGCATCGAGGCCGGCCGCCCGATCATCGTCGTGACGGCTGTGGCTTTCGCCGGCTCGCGCGAGGACTGCGACGCCCTGCTTGCCCCGCTTGAAGACGGGGTCGGCCGCCGCGGCTTTCTGGAAAGTGAGGCGCGGCGCGAGACGCCGCAGCAGGCACTCTACGAGGTGACGGGCGCCCGGCTGCCGGCCGGCCGGCAGTTCGCCGCCGACTGCCTGTGGAGCGACGAGGAGCCGCTGGTGCTGTTCGAGGCGCTCGTGAACGTCACCTCCGCAGAGCCACCGATCGTCGCCCCGGCGCCCTCAGCGTTCTCGGGTGAGGGGCAAGCTGTACGTCTCGGTCTACGCGGTGTGGGACGACGGGAGTGCAGCGGCGCGCAACCTGGCATGGCTGCGCGAGACGATGCGGGGGCTCGAGTCGCTGGCCGCCGGCTCCTACGTCGGCGAGGCAGACCTCGTCGCGCGTCCGAGCAGCGCTGCGCAATCGTTCAGCCCGGCGGCCTGGCAGCGTCTCAACGACCTGAGGGACAGGTATGACCCCGAGCACCTGTTCTGCTGGTACCCGGAGCTGGCGTGAAGGCGACCGACTCGACCCTATTCGTTGGTCCACTTCCTAGGATAGTGCGAGAGCCGGCTCACGGACCGGGCGCGGCGGCGCCGTAGACCTCCTCGAGCATAGTCGCCAGGGCGCGCAGCTCCGCGGCCCCGTCGCCGACGTACGCCGAGCCGTGCATCGTGGCGCAGAGCCGCGGCCGCAGACTCGCCAGCCGCTCGAGGCGAGCCCGCGTCTGCGGCGTCCATGGGATGTACCAGTCCATCGGCGTACCGCGGGAGCTCTCGAGCATCGCCCTCATGGCCGCGACCCGGCTCTCCGTGGTCGTCGCGGCCACGTCCCCGACGTGATGCAGAAGGTCCGAGCAGAAGAGCACGCCGGCCGTCTCGTCGTACAAGTGGCCGGCGTCCCAGCCGTGCGGCAGGTGCGGCGTGGCCAGGAAGCGCAGCCGGTGCGCGCCGATCGTCAACGTCTCCCCGTCGCCGAGCGGCCGCACCTTGCCGAAGGCGAAGTCGTTGACGCTCACCAGCGAGCCGTTGGCGCTGCACGCCGCCTGCGCCGGCGCCTCCTGGAGCCATAGGTTGAGCCCTCCGCACTCGTCCGCCTCGAAGTGGCTGAACGCGATCCAGCGCAGCGACGCCGGGTCGATGACCTCTTCGACGGCGTCGCGCACGCGTTCGAACATGCGCCTCGTGCCCGTGTGGTAGAGCAGCGGCTCCTCGTCGCGGATCAGGAACTGGCGGTACTGCAGATCGATCTGCTCGATGTAGGTGCAGATGCTGAAAACGTCTGGCGCTATCTCGGTGACAGTGGTCATCTCGCCCCTTCTCTCTTGCCGTTACGGAAGCCCGTGGTCTGCGAGAGGCGTACCCGCAGGACCCGCTGCAGGCGCCGTCAAGCCCCAGTATGACAATAATCATGCGTACGCGGACTACGGCATTCTGTAGCAAGAATCGAACAGCAGCTCGATGACTGCGGACTTGGTCTCTCCAAGATGGAGATCATGCGCTGCTTGAAGCGCTACCTGGCACGCGAGGTGTACCGCGCGCTGCGCGCTGACCTCGAGGGCACTGCGCGGTGCTTGACGATCCATAGGGACACCACCCCATACACGGCGTCCGCATGGCCAGAGGGCGCTGTTCATGCAGTCGAGCATGGAGCGCTTCGCCACCCGGTTCTTCGCGATGCTCGACCGCCGTGACGGACGGCTCGTGTGCTGCAACACCGGCCACCCGGCGCCCGCGATCCTACGGGGCGCCCACGACGTGGCGGAGCTGCCACCGAACTCGCCGATGAACGGAGCCTTCCTCGATGTGCCTTTCGCGAACTCCGAGACCCACCTGGACACCGAAGACGTGATGCTGCTGTACACCGACGGGCTGATCGAGGCGAGACAGGGTGAGGCCTTGTTCGGCGAGTCGCGTCTGTTCGATCTCCTCGGGCGATGTCACGGTCTCGACCCAGAGGGGCTTCTGGAGAAAGTGGTCGAGGCCGTCGACTCCTTCGCCGGAGGCAGGCTCGCCGACGATCTCGCGCTGCTGGCGGTCCAGCGTCTCGATCTCCCCTGGTCCCATGCAGCAGAAGCTCCGCAGCGACTCCGCCGGCGTCGGAGACCTCGCCGGCAGGTGGCGAAGGCCGCTGCCGCGGCGTCGGCGTGGGGGATCGGAGCAGAACAGAGGGTCGGGTCACGGTGAGGCAAACTCGCGCACGAACTCCTCGAAGGTCGTCGGCTTCTTCCCGGCCACCCGCTCGACGACGTCGGTCCCCGTCGCGAGATGGCCTCCCGCCCTCAGCTCCTGGATGGCGACGAGCTCCTGGGCCCAAGCGTCCGGCCAGCCCAAGCGAAGGTAGTTGTCGGTCAGCTGATCCAGGCTCACGTTCACCGAGCGGACGTGCCGGCCGGTGACCTTCGAGATGATCGCAGCCACCGCGGCGTTGGAGAGCGCCTCGGGCCCCGTGACCTCGTAGAGCTTTCCTTCGTGGCCGCCCTCCGCTAGGACGCCGGCGGCCACGGCCGCGACGTCGCGAGCATCGACGAGGCTGGCTTTCCCCTCCCCAGCCGCACCGTAGACGGTGTTTGCGTGCGGCATGGTGATGTAGTTGAGATGATTCTGCATGAACGCACTGGCCCGCAGGATGGTGCACGCGACCCCGGAAGCCTTCACATGGCTCTCCACCTCGGCGTGCCAGCGACTGAAGGGCACAGCGACGAGATGCGCCGAGGCGCCGATCCACGAGAGCTTGACGATATGGCGCACGCCGGCCTGCTCGGCGGCATCGATGAGGTTCTTCTGCGCGAGGATGGCCGGCCCGACCGCTGAGTTGACGAAGACGCGGTCCACCCCGGCCAGGGAACGCTCCAGCGACTCGCGATCCGTGAGGTCACCGAACGCCGTCTCCACACCCGAGAACGGGAGCCTCTCGGCCGATTCCGGCCTGCGGATCAAGACGCGCACCTGATGTCCGCGCGCCGAGAGGAGCTTGACGAGCTCCGTGCCCACGTTCCCCGGCGCGCCACTCACGAGGATCATCGCTCGGCGCCTTCACCATCGCGTCTCGGCACGCACCGCCGCACGCTACTCGAGAGGCTCAAAGAACTCCTTTCCGAGGACGCATTCCGGGCAAAGCCAATCATCAGGCAGGTCCTCGAAGGGCGTCCCGGGAGGGATCCCGTTGTCCGAGTCGCCGAGCTCCGGGTCGTAGACATACGGGCATGCCTTGCACTGCCACTTCTGCATGCTGGTCACCTTCGTAGGGCTGGTCTCTGCCAGCCGCCGTGCTTTCTTGTTCCTGTTCCCGCACGTCGCGCCGAGCTTTCCACGGCCGACCGCGGCCTTGCCATCGTGGCCCGAGGACGCGCCGATACACGGGCGCGTCCCAGAGAACGACCGCGTTCACCGCGCCTCGCCGAGGTACGAGGACGGTGGCGTCGAGCCGGAGCGGTGGTCGGGGGTGAAGCGCGAACCTCATTGCGCTCGGGGCCATCTCGTCGGGCCCGAGGCCAAGCGGCCGCTCAGGCGGCCTTCCCGGCCCGCTCCTCTGGGCTCTCGCGCTCGAGGAGCTCTTTGAGCACCGTGGCGGCGTTGTGCTCCTGGTCGCGCGACCCGTACACGAACGTCGCGGGACCCGCTTCGACGAGGCTCCCCAGTCGTTCCAGTCCCTCGGGCCGCTCGCGCAGCTCATCACGGTAGCGGCGCCGGAACTCCTCCCACTTGGCGGCGTCGTGGCCGAACCAGCGCCGCAGCTCGGTGCTCGGAGCCACCTCCTTGAGCCAGACGTCTACGTCGGCCTTTTCCTTGCTGAGCCCACGCGGCCACAACCGCTCGACCAGGATCCGCCGGCCGTCGGCGGGCGAAGGAGCTTCATAGGCCCGCTTCAAACGGATGGTCACAACCTTCCTTCTTTCTGTCCTCGGAGCACGCCGACATCACCCACGGAGGCAGACCCGTGGGCACGCGGTCTCAGGCGGCCCGCCCCAGCCCGCCCATCATCAGAAAGCGCTCGGCCGCGGCCGCGGCGGTCGATCCTTCGGCCACGGCCGTCGCGATCATCTTCACCTTGCCCGGGTAGTCAGCGAAGTCGCCCACCGCGAACACACCGCCGATCTCGGTCGCCATGGCCGAGTTCACGGGCTGGTGGCAGTCGCCGAGCGGCAGGTCCCAGCCCTGGACGCCGCGCAGGTCCGGCACCTGGCCGACACTCACCAGGAGCAGGTCGGCGGGAATCTCCACGCTGCTCTCGTCTTCCAGCGAGACGATCACGTGCTCGAGCCGTTCTTCGCCGCCCAAGCCCACGACTTCGGCGTTGGTCAGCAGACGCACCGCCGAATCGCGCAGGCGCGCTTGCGAGTGCGCGAACGCCCGCAACGCCTCGCGGCGGTGCACCAGGGTGACGTCGGCCACGCCATCCAACGAGAGCGCCGTGTCCACGGCGCTGTCGCCCCCGCCCACGATGACCACGCGCTTGGCGGTGATCTCCTCGAGCTTCGGCAGCCGGTAGGTCAGGCCCGAGCCAAGGAAGCGATCCTCGCTTGCCAAGCCCAGCTTGCGCGGCGTGAAGCGGCCCAGGCCGAGTGCCAAGATGAGACTGTCGGCGCGCAGCTCGCGCTTGTCGGTGCGCAGCCTGAAGTGCCCGTCCTCGCGGCCGATGTGCTCGACCGCCTCGTACTCGGCGAGCTCGGCGCCGAAGTGGTCGGCTTGGTCGGCCAACCGGCGGGCGAGCTCGCCCGAGGCCAGCTCCGGCTGCGCAGGGAAGTTAGTTACCGGCTTCGTGGGGTAGAGGTTGATGAGCTGCCCGCCGAAGGCCTCGGCCTCGAAGACCACGGTCGAGAGCCCGCGCATCTTCCCGTACATCGCCGTCGCGAGACCCCCCGGTCCGCCACCGACGACGGCAAGATCATAGGTATCCATGGCTTCCCTCTTTCGACGATAACAGGACTAAATGCGTCCTGTTACAACCATACCCGAGACTCGCTCCGGCTACCCATCGGTGGAGTATCGGGCAGCGTTGGGACCAGTGGAGTTGCCGGTTGAGTGGACAGCGGGCACCGGGAGTCGGCGGCACAGGTCTTGATGACGTGTCGGTTCGGCGGAAGTGGGCCCTATGCAAGCCCCTTGGCGAGCTTGCCGACGCGCTGCCGACCGGCCATCTCCGCATACTGCCGAGGCGCTGTCGCCAGCACTGGACCAACGAATGAAAGTCAGGTCACAGCACGGTGCTCTCAAGCGGCAAGCGAATGCCCGCCGTCCTCCGGAGTCCCCTTCGCGGAACCCGGCGTGACGTGGAAACACCCTTCTCCCAGGAGTCGCTCTTCGCAGAGCGGGCAACTCAGCAGAAGCTCATCGCCGCGACGCAGGATGAGCGCCCGTTCGCCTATGAGCAGTCGCCGCCCGCAGTGATCACAGGAGAGCGGCTGCTCGCTCCAGGTCGGGACTCCCCGGGTGAGCAGGCGATTGAGGCGACACTGGTGCGACTCACGCTCCGGGAGCGTCGCGCTCTCCTGCTCCTCGCACTCTGGCGGGGCCGACCACGGCCACCAGGCAACGAGGCTTCTCCGGCTTCCACTAGCGCCCATCGCTCACGACTCCCTCTCGCTTGTGTCCTTTACTATCAGGTGCCGCAGGCGCAGGGCGTCCAAACACCGTGCGGAGATACTTCGGGAGGGCGACTGACCTGACCCCCCGGAAATCGGTCGATCTTGAGTTCATGGTTTTCGGACGCGCCAGTACACCTTCAGGCGCTGCGCCGTGGCGACGCATCGCCTGCTTTCTCGATCCGCGGCACGGGCAGGACTCTGGGGAGAGGACTGGCTAGACCCCTACACCAAAACGCGCGAGGCCGGCGACGTCCAGAAGAACGACCAAGCCGGCAGTCAGCGTGACTGCTGCCGCGAGAAAGAGCCAGTCCTGCCCGCTCACCCGCATCCTCCGACGGTAGCTTCTCTCCGGGAAGGCGCCGAATCCCCTGGCGTCCATGGCCAAGGCGACTCGACTTGCCTGGCGTACAGCGCCAGCAAGCAGCGGAATGGAGTAGCGCTTCATCCTGCTAAACACGGCGAGCTTGCCCTCGCGCTCCTGCACTCCTCGCACCCGATGGGCGGCGCGGATCGCCTCGTACTCGCCCTGGAGAAGCGGGAGCATCCGATAGCCCACCATCGTGCCGTACGCCAACCGATAGTGCAGCCGCAGCTGGTGGACAAGGCTGAGGATGAGATCGGTAGGGTCGGTCGTCCGCACGAAGGCGATGCTGAATGCCGCAAAGGACAGCATGCGAAAGCTCAGCGAGGCGCCCGTCGTCAGGGCAGGACGCGTGACCTTGAACGGCCCAAGGTAGAAGAGGGCGTCGGCCGTTGCGTTCAGACGGTTAAACAGGATGTTAGCCAGGAAGATCCCGGCGACGGTGGCGATGAAGGGAAGAAGCGTACGCAGGGTCTGCGTGGGACGGATCCCCCCCAAGATCCAGGCGGCCATCAGCGCCAGCGTGAAGAAGACGATGGGGGTGAACGGGTCGAAGACGATGGTGAGGCCGCCGAAGATCACCAGAAGCACGGCCAGCTTCACGGTCGGGTTGCGCCGCTGTAGATACGACGTCATTCGCCGCACCCTCCCTGATGCACTGCCATAACGTCACCGTGACACTCGTGTTCCAACTCGGGGGTGCCTACGGCTGACAGGTAGTCTTCGACCGTCAGGAGACCGGGATGGGTGTCGTGGCGCAGAGCAAGTAGCGACGAGAGATCTGCGAGGGCGGGCCGGCCGAGCCCGGTCTCGGCCACCATATCGTCGCGCGCGAAGAAGTCACGTGGCGCCCCGAGGAAGCGCAGCTTCCCTTCCTGCAGGACGAGAAGCCTGTGCGCGTATTCGGCGACGAGGTCCATATCGTGGGTGATGATGACGATGGAGCGTCCCTCGCTCCAGAGCTCCTGCAGCATCCCCATCAGCTTGGCCGTCTGGGCTTGATCCTGCCCGAAGGTAGGCTCGTCGAGGAAGAGGATCGACTGTGCGCGTACCAGCATGGCGGCCACACTGAGCCGCCGCTTCTGGCCCTGGCTCAGCGAGAACGGATTGGCCTGTTCGAGGCGCTTGAGATCGAAGCGGGAGAGGGCCGCCTCGACAAGGCTCTCATCCGCGATCGTCAGTCGATCACGCTTGGAGGGACAAAGGCTGTAGACGAGCTCGCCGCGGACCGTGTCGGTGACGAACTGATGCTCGGGGTTCTGGAAGACGTGGCCGACGTTGGCGCTGAGGTAGGCGTCCTTCAGATCGCGTATGTCCTGCCCGCGCAGGAACACGGTGCCTCGGGGAGGCCTAAGGACGCCCGAGAGCAGTGACGCGAGCGTACTCTTGCCGGCCCCGTTCGCGCCGACAATCGCGAGGATCTCGCCGGAGCCCAGGTCGAAGGAGACGTCCTGCAGCGCCTGCCGTCCTTTGGGGTAGCTGAAGCTGAGGTCGCGGACGGACATGACCGCGTGCGGCTCGTCCGTGCGCCGGGTGTCCGCAGGTATCGCGGAGGCCACCGACGCGGCCAGCGACGGCCGGCTTCGGAGCCGTGGCAAGAGCCCCCACGTCTCCTCGAGGGCCGTCGCCGCCTCCTCGACAGTGAGAGGCTCACCCGCGACCGCCCATCCGGCTGTTCTCAGGGCATGCGCAAGGGCGCTGATCCGCGGCTGCCACACGCCGGCGTCGTCGAGAGACCTGGCCGCCTCAAAGAAGGCGTCCCGCGGGCTGCCTCGGAACAACGCTCCACCAGACTGATCCAGCACAAGGACGCTGTCGATCCATTCGATGATCTCGTCCAGCTTGTGCTCAATAATCACCATGGTGTGCTCTGTCTCCTGCGCGAGCCGGCGCAGAAACGCGAAGAGCTCGCGTGTCCCCGCCGGGTCGAGATTGGCCGAGGGCTCGTCCAGAACCAGGATCTCGGGACCCATCGCCAGCACCGAAGCCAGCGCTACGCGCTGCTTCTCGCCTCCGGACAGGCTGTCGAGGCGCCTTCCTCGGAAGCCGGCCAGGCCGACAACGCCAAGGGCTTCATCTATCTTGGCCTCGATGAGGTCTGGGGCTGTCAGGACGTTCTCGAGGCCGAAGGCGACCTCATCCTCCACCGTCAGGGTGCAGAACTGCGCCTCCGGATCCTGGAAGACGACGCCGACCCGCTGTGCCAGCTCGTGCACCGGGTGTTCGTGCGTCGCGAGCCTATCGACGACGACCGTGCCGCTGAGTTCGCCCTCGACGACGTGAGGGATGAGGCCATCGAGGCAGAGGGTGAGGGTGCTCTTCCCCGAGCCACTGGGGCCGAGGACGAGCACCGACTCACCTCTGCGCACGCTGAAGCTCAGCTCGCTCAGCGCGGGCTTCCGCCTCTCGGCGTAACGGAAGCTGATCTGCTCTGCGCGGATCAACCGACGCGCCGGATCCTGGCCTTGCCGATGGCGAGTCCGCTGAGCACGCCCGTCCCTGCCAGAAGGTCGGCGATGACCTTCGAGACGAAGCCGCCCAGAACAGCACCGCTGATGGCGACGAAGACGATGCCAAGCAGGATCGAGTTTGTGGTGTAGATCTCCCAGTAGCCGTAGTAGTAGCTATCGAGGAGGATGCTGAAGACACCGGCGACTGCGCCCGCCGCCACGAGCACCGGGAGCGAGTACTTGCGCCAGCGGGTGGAGCTGAACACGAGCTCCGCCCCCAGACCCTGCACCACTCCACTGAGCATGACGGCGAACCCCCACTGGGTCACCAGAAGCATGCTCACGAAGGCCGCGACAAGCTCTCCCACCAGCGCTGCGCCGGGCCTGCGCACCACGTAGGGAACGAGGACACCCCCGATCATCCACACTCCGACCAGCAGGTAGCTGACGGGGAAGGGAATGGCGGCGAACACCGTAGCCCACAGCTGGCCCCACGCCCAGAAGATGACGCCCACCGCGACGGCGAGGACGGCGCCGACGACGATTTCTCTCGTGCTCCACGAGCTAAGGCTTCCCAGGGACGCCTTGCTGCTGCTCGCTTCGGTTTTCATTGCTGCTCCTTTGCTGCTGCAGTGCTGTCGACGTCAGAGGCCGGCCTGGATCTCGGAGAGCGTCTCGTCGCTCGGGTGGCCGCTCGTCAAGGTGAGCACCATGATCGTCGGGCCGAAGGACTTGGCCGCCGTGAACGCGGCCCTTGCCGCGCGGAACACGGTCTCCTCATCCCCGAGGGCGAGGGTGCTCAGCGTGCCCACCCTGACCTCGGCGCCGGCATCTGAGGCCGCCTTGATGGCTGCTCGTATGGGGCTGTCGATGTCGGCCTGTCGCGCTGGGTACACCGAGAACTGGAGAGCGTGCTGCTCCTGCGCCTTTCCCTGATCGTCGGACATGAGTCGATTCCTCTCTTGCGGGGTTTGGGGCAGCCGTACACGACCTGTGACGGCAGTGAACTTGAAGAATGAACTCGATCGCCTCCCTTCGCTGGCATTACCCAGCAGCGTCGTGACGACGCCGCCACCTCAAGGTGGTCAGGTTCCGTGCGTCGGCGCGAGGAAGCGCCATCTCAGCCCCTCAAACGGGAGCTCCGCAGTTAGAGTATGTTCATCATAGCGTGAGCCATGTGCGTTCGCAATGCCACGCCATGCCCCGGATATCGCTTTGCTGGCCGATGAGCGCCTCCACGACCTGTTTCACCAAGGTGCGCAAGAGGTCGACGTCACTCTCCTCGAGGAGCTTGCGGCGTTCGTCGATTACGTTCATCTTGAGCTCGACCACCGGGCTCTCCCTTCAACGTGTTGGCAGGACCTGACGTGGATGATCCTGGTGGTCGTTTGCCTTCACGCGGGCCGCCGACGGCCCTACCTCTAACCTTCTCGTACACCACGCCTTGGGACGCTAGTCTGCAGGGCCCGTCAGGACTTGAGGTCCTCCGCCGCGCTGGGCTCGTCCTTGGCGGGCACTGGCCAAGCTCAACGTGCATCGGGACGCACAGCGTCTGCACGAGTTCCTCGACTAGACGGCGAAGCAGTTGAGCGAGGCAGCCATTCCGCGCGGCCGCTTCCTTCGCTCCCCTCGACGTGCATTTCAGTTTGTTCTCCAAGAGGGAAGCTCGCGCTGACAGCGAGTCGAAGGGTGTCGGACGTCTGCTCCTCATTGCACGACGTGAACAGCGTGAAGAATCACTGCGTGCACCACTCAGCTACACAGGTTATGGAGACGTGTCGCGTCCGTGGAAGTCGGCCCCGTGCAGGCTCTCCTCGCCGGCCGCTGACCCCATGCCGACGCGCCTTCAGGCGCGGCTCTTCATCAGCTGCCCGAGTTCCTAACCTCCTCCAGATCGGGACCGCGCCGGCGACCACACTCGCCTCGAAGGAGGAGGACTTCCTCGCGACGTCCAGCGAGGTGGGCCGCACAAAGCGCTCGGGCAGCGGATCCCGCTCGCGGTGCACCGCCGAGATCTACACCTATCTCAGGCACTATCTCTCCAACATCCTTGACACGGGACAATGGGCGGAGCGAACGGGATTCGTGGTCCTGCGGCGCCCCGGCTCAGGCCACGCGATGTCGCAGGCGGCGTGCGACGGCCCAGACGATGAGAGCGACGATCGCGGCGACCACGGCGTAGTCAAGCCACTTGAAGTCTTGCTCGAGGCGCTGCCAGTTGGCACCGACCTTGACGCCCAGCCAGGTGAGGAAGGCGACGAACGGCACGCAGCCCAGGGCGGTGTAGAGCGTGAACTTGCAGATCGGCATCCTGGCGACGCCGGCGGGCAGCGAGACGAAGCCACGCACGCCCGGGAGCATGCGGCAGAAGCACACGGTGATGGGGCCGTACCTCGCGAACCAGCGCTCGGTGAGATCGATGTGCTCGTGTCGCAGCAGGATGTACCTGCCGTAGCGCTCGATGAAGGGGCGTCCCCCGTAGAGGCCGATGTAGTAGACGAGCCAGGCACCCACGACGTTGCCGGCGACGCCCACGGTGATCGCCGCCGCCAGGCCCATCTTGCCCTGGCTCACGGCGAACCCGGCGAACATCATCGTCGCCTCGGCGGGGATGGGGATGCAGGCGCTCTCGAGCAGCATGAGCACGAAGATCCCCGGCAGGCCGAATACGGCGATCACGTTGGTGCACCAGTTGACGACGTCGTTGACGATGCTCTGCACGCAGCGAAGCGTAAACGACCCTGCGGGCAGGACCCAACCGTCGGCCC
>Ga0209748_1000863_pt1 | contig 15518 bp, 10 predicted proteins | sample BarGraIncu00421A_FD_185490 | JGI IMG/M metagenome (GOLD analysis project Ga0209748, IMG submission 185490) | Arctic peat soil microbial communities from Barrow, Alaska - Barrow Graham LP Incubations 004-21A (SPAdes) (version 2) | ecosystem: Environmental > Terrestrial > Soil > Wetlands > Peat... | reverse complement strand
AATCTGCCTTACTTGCTAATTAATTTCAATTTATTTAATTGTTTATCAGATAGTTGTAAGCTAAAATAAGATTTTTTACTGGGCTTTCCTTACTGCCTCTTTTCTTCACCTAAATTGACGCAGAACCCTTTTTCTCCAGAATCATTTGAAGGTGTGCCAGCTCACGGGTCTCCCAGCTGATCGAAATGATGATCCCATCCACGCGGGCATTCAGCAAAGAATTGATACACGCCTCCTCTTTTTTCTGACTCTCATTGCTTTGAGCAATGATCAGATGATAACCTGCTTTATTGAGTACAGCCTCGATCCCTTCGATGGCACTGGCAAAGAAGTTCCGGTTTACCCTTGGAATGATCAGACCTACCGTCTTTGCCGAACCTTTTCTTAACGAAGAAGCCAGGGCATTAGGCCGGTAATTCATCTCTTTGGCAAGCTTACCAACGATTTTTTTAGTTTCTGCACTTATCTTTGGGTGATCGCTTAAGGCTCTGGAAACGGTCGATGCATTGAGGTGTAGAACTTTTGCAAGATCATGTATGGTGATATGGTTTTTACCCATCAGAAGAAAAGATCTTAAATGATATAATTCGTTTAATAGGTTTCAAAGGTATAATAATCTTTGAGTTTCCATGATGCATTTTTTTGAAAAACATTTCAGGACGTATAAATAAGGACAAGACACCCATTTAGCCTTATGACCAATATTAAAACGCTAAGAAATAGTTTTCATTTAAAGGCCATGAATTAAGTTCTGTATAACCAAACAATATTGGTAGAATTTGTTTCAAACTGAAGGACAAATTCAAAAGCTACATCTAAATAACTAAATTTGCGGTTAAATAAATCCATTTTGTCAAACTTTGAAACATATCATGATAGCGAATTGGTTCATCTGCTTTTGCAAGATGATAAAAATGCATTTGATGAATTGTATCGAAGATATTGGCCAATACTGTTCAATGCAGCTTTTAAGAGACTAAAATCTACTGATCTTTCAAAAGACATTACCCAGGAGGTATTCATAGATTTATGGCTGCGTAGGGGCAGAGTCCAAATTGAAAATATACAGGCATATTTACTTACAGCAGTTCGGTTTCAGGTTCTCAAACTGATTTCCCGGGAAAAACACAATACCAGTTTCATAGAGCCATTCGAAAATATGGCAGTCTCATCATTTAATGCTGATGGCGAGATAATAGACAAAGAGTTATTTCATTTATTTGAAACATGGCTCAATACGCTACCCGATAAACGGAAAGCAATATTTATAATGCATTATATTGAAAAGTTTTCTACAAAAGAGATTGCTGAACGCTTAGATATTTCACAGAAGACCGTTCAGAACCAATTGGGGAATGCCGTTCAAGGCTTACGATCAAGTTTAAATCAATATATGTTGTCTTTGGCTTTTTAGAAAGGAGTCATTGTTACACTTCTTTTATCTACCAAGTGTTTGTCCCTGGAATTTTCGAGTAGTAAAATAATTTCAAATTTATTTTTGGGAGTTTTATAGTTTTAGCGTACTAACATTAAAAGAAACTACTAAATGAGCAGACAAGATACAAAAAATGTATTCGTCGTATTGGTCAGAAAATACTTGGAAAACAAAGCCTCGAAGAAAGAAATAACCTTTATAGAGCAATACTATGACCATTTTGGAAAAGAGGAAGATATTACAAACTCCCTTTCTCCAACAGAAATGACTAAACTTGAAAATGAGATTAAAGGCAATATTGATTTCCGGATCCAAGAAAAGGAACAAAAGAAAGGATTAATCCGATCAATTACAACCATTCATTATTGGGCTGCTGCAGCAGTCATTCTGGTAATGGTATCTGCAGGTATTTATATGTTTTATAATCACTCGGTAACGCAATACCCAATGGCGTTGAATAATCAATCCGGCCGTTACAAGAATGATGTTGCTCCGGGAGGCGATAAAGCAATCCTTATATTGGGTGATGGTTCCAGGGTGATTTTAGATAACACCAAAAATGGCACTATAGGGAATCAGGGCAATTCAAAAGTACTCAAGATCGATGCCGGCAAGTTAGCATACAATATGCAGGCGGGTAGTAAAAATATCCCCAAGGTAATTCCCTTTAATACAGTTTCAACTCCACGTGGTGGACAATTTCAAATCGAACTTCCCGATGGTTCAACGGTCTGGTTGAATGCCACTTCATCATTGCGTTTTCCGACAGCTTTTATTAATGGCAAAGAACGAAAGGTTGAATTAACCGGAGAAGCCTATTTTGAAGTGACTAAAAATGAAACAATGCCTTTTAAAGTAATCGTTAATAAAATGGAAGTACAGGTACTCGGTACACATTTTAATGTGATGGCATACAGTAATGAGCATGATATTAAAACAACACTGCTTGAAGGCAGTCTTAAAATTAATTCAGCTGTGAATAATAAGAGTATCATTATAAAACCTGGTCAGCAAGCAAGTTTAGATAATAGCAATAGTGAAATTAATGTTTCCCAGAATATAGATGTTGATCTGGAAGTAGCTTGGAAGAATGGATTTACAGCCTTTAAGAGTGCCGATATTACAACAATTATGAGACAAATTGAGAGATGGTATGATGTGGATGTCAATTATGAAGGAACTATTCCGGTCCGGACTTTCACAGGTAAGATTTCAAGGAATGCAAATCTTTCTGAATTACTGCGATTACTCGAAGTCAGCAAGATTCATTTCACAATTGATGGAAGGAAAATTACGGTTCTACCTTAGTGGAAAAACATTTTTATTTTAACCTAAAATGATTGATTATAAATTATTTGCAAAAAAGAAAGGAGCCCCGGATTCATAAAGAGAAAAGATGAAACACGGGTTGCAAAAAAAACCGGAATTCCGCTGGTACGGAATCCCGGCAAATATTTGAGCAAACCCAAAAACAACCTGGAAAGACTGATTTTTAATGTTTAACTCAACAACACAAATGTATGAAAAAAGAATGTACGCGTTGTAATGATCATCGCAATTCCCCTGAACTTTATCGGGGGTCCAGAACAATTCTATTGGCCATGAAAATAACAACTATTTTATTATTTGTTACCTGTTTACAGGTAGGTGCAAAGGGGTATTCTCAAAAGGTGTCTTTGAATGAAAGGAAAGGGTCATTTGAGAAAGTCCTTCAGCAAATCGAAAAACAAAGTGGATATGTTTTTTGGTATGAGGATCGCTTATTGCTTAAGGCAAATCCGGTAGATATTACTGTGAAAAACGTTCCACTGGAAGAAGCACTTGAAACTGTTTTTAGGGATCAGCCATTAGGCTATGTAATCATAGGAAAAACGATTGCCTTAAAAGAAAAGCAACCTGTTAAAGCTATCCCCGAATTACCCCCTCCTCCAATTACAATAACAGGAAGAGTTTTGACCAAAGATGGGGAAAAACCTCTTCCGGGGGTTACTATTTTAATTAAAGGAAAAGTCACCGGAACCCTTACTAATGCTGATGGTTATTATTCATTACAGGTTGCTATAACCGATAAAGCTTTGTTGTTTTCCTGTATTGGGATGAAGAAACAGGAGGTTTTAATTAATGGCAGGACAGAAATTAATGTGACCATGGAAGAAGAGGTTTCTGCTCTAAATGAATTACAAGTCGTTGGTTATGGTGTAACTTCAAAACGGTTAAATACAGGGAGTGTTAGCAGTATAAATTCAGTGGATCTGGCTAAACAAACTATCACCAATCCATTAACAGCTCTTCAGGGTCATATCGCCGGAATGCAGATTACACAGGATAATGGTTTACCTGGGGGTGGTGTTCGTGTTAATATTAGAGGAGCATCTTCCGGTTTTTCTCAGGCAGGGTTTGTGCCATTATATGTTATTGATGGCGTGCCTTTTACATTGTTTAATGGAGGATCACCAACTTCCGACAATCTGAATGCATGGGGGACTTCAGGTGCAAACGGAAACTTAAGTCCGTTTAGTATGATCAATGCCGAAGATATTGAACGGATTGATATCTTAAAAGATGGTGATGCTACTGCTATTTACGGTTCAAGAGGATCAAATGGTGTTGTGTTAGTTACAACAAAAAAAGGGAAAAGAGGAAAGACCGCGTTTAACTTCAACGTGTATAATGGAACGGGGACAGTGAATCACTATATCCCTATGATGAATACGCAACAATATCTTGCAATGCGTACGGCTGCTTTTGGTAATGCCGGAACCACACCCACGACTGCTAACGCAAAAGACCTTACCGTCTGGGATCAAAATGCTTATACCAACTGGCAGAAATGGGCTATCGGAGGTACTTCACACATTACGAATGCTACATTTGCAGTATCAGGTGGAGATGTTCAAAACACTTTCTTGTTTAGTTCTACTTACCGCAAAGAAGGTACTGTTTTTCCAGGCAGTTACAATAATACCACATTCTCAAGTCGACTTAATGCAGGACATAAAACTTTGAATGATAAATTTAGTATTAACCTGTCGATAAATTATGCATTCATGGGTAATAACTTACCCTCTTATGATTTAAGTCAGCTCTATAACCTCCCTCCCAACTATCCGCTTAACAATGCAGATGGTACAGCAAACTGGACACTTACAAATCCGGCATCGTATTTCCTGAAAAAATATAACAGTCAGACCACCAACCTGATCTCTAATCTGTATTTGGTCTATAAACTGTTACCCGGATTAAACCTGAAAGCCAATTTGGGTTATTCATTAACAAGGCTACATCAAACAAGTACAAATCCCGCCAGTTCTCAGAATCCTGCTACTGCAAGTGCAGCAACAAACAGATTAACCTATACTGATAATGATAATGGAAACTACATTATTGAGCCGCAGATTGAATATCTGAAAACAATTGGTAAAGGTAAATTACTGGCGTTGATTGGGTCTACTTTTCAGCAAAATAAATCTACCGGTGTATATTTAAACGGCGTAGGTTACAGTAATGAAGCATTGATCAACTCATTATTGGCTGCAAGCAGTATAACAATTAGCTATAACAATAATTCACTGTATAAATACACTGCTTTATTTGGGAAGGCTACCTATAATTGGGATAATAAATATATTCTGGATGGAACATTTCGAAGAGATGGCTCTTCTCGTTTTGGTGAATCAAACCGTTTTGGAAACTTTGGAGCACTTGGGGTTGCCTGGTTATTCTCACAGGAAGCGTTCATGAAAAACATCAAATTTTTAAGCTATGGTAAACTGCGGGGAAGTTATGGACTGACCGGGAATGACCAGATCATGAATTATCAATATTATGCTTCCTATTCAGTAGCGGGTTCATCATCCAGCTATCAGGGTAATTCTGTGGCGTACCCATCAAATATTGCAAACCCAAACTTACAATGGGAAACCACTAAAAAGTTAGATTTTGCTTTAGAACTGGGTTTTCTTAAAGACCGTGTTTTATTGAAAGCTGATTATTACCGTAACCGTTCTTCCAACCAGCTAACGTATATCTCTGTTCCAAGTCAAACTGGCACTTCATCATATTTAGGAAACTTACCTGCAGTGATACAAAATGCGGGAATGGAATTTGAGTTGAACACGATCAACTTCTCCTCTAAAGATTTCAAATGGACAACCTCCATTAATTTAACGATTAATCGGAACAAATTGATTTCTTATCCGGGTTTAGCAACTTCAAGTAACAGCACATCCTACTTCATCGGATTCCCTACAGATCTTATCCAACTTTACCATTATACAGGAGTTGATCCACAAACAGGTTTGCCTACATTTAAGACTGTAACCGGAACACCAAATTACAATACTGATCGTATAAAAGCACCAATTGGACATCCATATTATGGGGGTATTAGTAATAGTCTAACGTATAAAAATTTCACGTTCGATTTTACATTTCAATATGTTCACCGCAATGGATATCTGAACAATACGCTTGCAATGAATTATAGCCCATATGGTTATGCCTATACCAATCAAAGTACAGCTATTCTGAACAGATGGACAGCGATAGGGGATAAAGCCTTCTACCCTGCTGCTTCTACCAATTCAAATTCATTGTATTCAACATTAGCCAGTTCTGATTATAACTGGGGGGATGCTTCTTATTTCAAATTTAAAACAGCGAGTCTGAACTATTCAATTCCCAAACAATGGGTGAACAAATTGAAGTTATCAGAAGCTACTATTTATTTGCAGGGACAGAACTTATTCACCTCGGCAAAACAGAAATACACGTATGATCCGGAAACGACTCAACCGGGAACCGGATCAGGCTTGGGTACAGGACAATATGTTGCATTGCCTCAATTGCGTACAATTGTTATCGGTTTAAATGTTACATTTTAAATTAAACGATCATGAAACTTAAATATATAAACGTCAGATTTATAAAAGTGGCTTTCTTTGTGCTATTTGCAATCATTGTCACATCCTGTAAAAAGTATGTGGACATTCCAATTGCGCCTAATAAGATTGCAAATGCCGATGTTTACAAAACAGATGCTTCGGCCACAAGTGCAGTTTTATCAATGTATTCATATAGTTACATGAATACAAGTATTGGTTATTTTACTTATCTTGGTGGTCTGGCATCTGATGAATTACAAACCACATCTTCAGATGCAGCGTTGCAGGAATTTGCACAATCAGCAGTTACAACAACGAATTCCTATGTTACAAACTACTTATGGGCTTACCCATATTTGTTAATCCGTTGGTCCAATCTGGCTATCGATGGAATCACTAATTCCACAACCCTTACTCCGGCTATAAAAAGTCAATTATTGGGTGAAGCTAAGTTCTTTAGAGCTTTCATATACTTTCATGTGGTAAATTACATTGGAAATGTTCCTCTTGAATTAATTCCGATACCAAGTAGTAATAAATCACAATCTTCTCCTGCTGATGTTTGGAAACAAATAATTTCCGACTTAAAAGATGCAGAAAGTTTATTGCCTTCGGCTTATGCCGGTATTGCTGCTCAAAGAGGAAGGGTAAACAAATATGCTGCTGCTGCACTATTGGCCCGGGCATATTTATATACGAAAGATTATGCCAATGCTGAAACCGAATCATCAAATGTAATTGGTGCAACAGATATTACTTACAGTCTGGCTCCTTTGGCAAATGCATTTATTTCGACCAGCCCCGAAACAATCCTGCAGTTCTCAACGCTTTATGGATATTCTACATTTGGATCTGCTTTTCGTACATCTTCTTCTGCAAATAATGTAGCTCCTCCCTCTTATGTTTTATATCCCGGATTTTCAAGTTCTTTTGAAGCAGGAGATCAACGTAAGATAGCATGGGTTGATTCCACTACATACAACGCAAAGAAATACTACAGGATCAACAAGTACAAACTAAATACTGCTACTGCAGGTAATGAGAACAGTGTGATTTTACGATTGGCAGAACAATATTTGATCCGAGCTGAAGCCCGGGCACAAATCAATACGAATTTGGCTGGTGCACAATCTGATCTAAATAAGGTACGCAATAGAGCCGGATTAGCAAATACTACAGCAACAATTCAAACAACGCTATTAACCGCGATTGCAAATGAACGGAAGGTTGAATTGTTTGGTGAGTTTAGCCACCGATGGTTCGACCTGGTACGTACCGGTCAGGCCAATACTGTCATTGGAGCATTAAAACCAGCCACATGGAAGTCAACAGCAGTGTTGATGCCTGTTCCCTACGACCAGATACTGCTTAACACTAACCTGATTCAAAATACAGGTTATTAGACTAGTCTGGATGTTATTTACGTTATAAAACACACCCTGCTTTACAATAGGTGATTATTTAAAAAGCAGGGTGGGTTTTATCTATTTCACATTTTAAAAATAAACACAAAGATCAGATGAGGAAATCAGTCATTACTTTAGTTTTAGTTACTGTTTTGTTTTTATGCTGTTTTCAGGTAAAAGCACAAAAAAATATGACAACAAAGAAGTCCGTTGCCGGCTTTGTCATTACAGGGAACGTGAATGATGCCAACAATGAAAAAGTACTTTTAAGTTATGAGAACGATGGTAAGAAAATCAAGGATTCTACAATAATCAAGGACGGTAAATTCATTTTTAAAGGAATTGTTAAGGAGCCTGTATTCTCACAGATGAACATACCGGTTAAAAAAATATATGTCGGATTCTTTTTAGAAAACAACCCCATTACTGTGACCATTGATAAAGGTACCGAAACGAATAATGTTACCGGATCACAGACAGATATTAACTATAAGGAATGGGCCAACAAATGGAAAGCTGTAACTCAAAAAGCCGGAGGTATTTATCAACGAATGGATGCTGAATACAAAGTCGAAGGTAAAAATCCTAATGATCGAAATGCAAAGTTGAGCGATAGTGCCCGTAAAGGTTTTGATAAGGAGTTCGCAGGTTTGAATGTGGAAACCGATAGTGCTGTTTTTTATGCTGTAAGAAAATACCCTAATTCAGTTGCTTCTGCTTTTATTGTTGTTGATCGTTATGTCAGCTGGAATCAGCCTGAAAAGGCCTTGAAGATGTATAATCTGATGAGCAAGAGTGTGAAGAATTCATCATATGGGAAACAGATAAAACAATATATAGAAGTAGATTCCAAAACAGCCATAGGTGCCATGGCTCCCGATTTTATATTGAATGACACTTCAGGAAAACCCTTTAAACTCTCCAGTTTAGACGGTCAATATGTGTTGGTTGATTTTTGGGCCAGTTGGTGTGCACCTTGTCGCAAAGAAAACCCAAATGTCGTTGTTGCCTATTCAAAATATCATCCCAAAGGATTGGAAATAGTTGGGGTTTCATTAGATAGTAAACGTGAGGCATGGGTAAAAGCAATAACTGATGATAAATTATCCTGGATACATGTTTCAGATTTGAAAGGATGGTCTAATACAGTTGCTGTTTTATATGGCGTTAAATTGGTCCCCACTAATTTTTTGCTGGATAAAACCGGAAAGATAATAGGTCGAAATCTAAGAGGTGATGACCTGGAAAAAAAGCTGGCCCAGATCTTAAAATAAATAGCTTGAATAGTGCATATTATATGCAAGAATAAAATATATAACTTACAATTATCAGATAATCTTAGAATCCTTACTGAATAATTGAACATCATACTTTACAGCTTAATTCACATGAAAACTAACAATAAAATCCTGCTATTGTGCATTCTGCTTCTTGTTTCTTTCTCATTGAAAGCTCAGATTTACAACCCAGTCAGCTGGACCTTCAGTCAGAAAGCATTGCCCAACAATGAGACAGAACTATCCTTTATTGCCACCATCGAACCTGGCTGGCACATGTATTCACAGTTTCTGCCCGAGGGTGGACCGATTGTCACCTCTTTCAAATATGAGAAGAACGCTTCGGTACAGATTCTGGGTAAAGTAACAGAACCAAAACCCACCGAGGAGTTCGACAAGAACTTCAACATGAAGCTGAAGTACTTTTTCAGCAAGGCTGTCTTTACCCAGAAGGTAAAAGTCAATGCAGCCAAGACTATTTTGAAGGGAACCATAGAGTTCATGAGTTGCAACGACTCGCAGTGTACACCACCACAGGAACAGGACTTTGAATTTACTCTCAAGGGAGTTGAAGGAGCAGCTGCTGTTGCCCCTGCATCTACAACGGGGTCTCAACATGCTCAGTCACTGCAATCCGGAGTCACTGCTATACCTGTTACAGCTCAACAATCGGCTTCACAAGTATCCGCAATTAAAAAAGATTCTCCATCAGCCGATCCGACAACTATTCAAGCAGCTTCACCCAAGTCGATAGACACCAAGACCGACGACAACGAAAAGAAATCCCTCTGGGGTTGGTTCTTTCTTGCTTTTGTTTCAGGACTGCTTGCTATACTGACCCCTTGCGTTTTCCCGATGATCCCCATGACCGTTGCCTTCTTCCTTAATGATGCCAAGAGCAAAGCCAAGGCCAGAATGGAAGGAGTCATCTATGGACTTTCAATCATCACCATCTATACCGTCATCGGTACAGTGGTAGCTGTTACCCTCGGCGCCAACTTTGCCAACTTCCTCAGCACCCACTGGATTCCAAACGTCTTCTTCTTTTTGATCTTCCTCTTCTTTGCCTTCTCCTTCTTTGGCATGTTTGAAATCACCCTGCCCAGCTGGATGATCAACAAGGCAGACCAGAAAGCAGACAAGGGAGGATTCGCAGGAGCCTTCTTCATGGCTTTCACTTTGGTGTTGGTCTCTTTCTCTTGTACCGGTCCTATTGTTGGAGCCATATTGGTAGCTTCTGCCGGAGGAAAGGTCATCATGCCCATCATCGGTATGCTGGGTTTCTCATTGGCCTTTGCACTACCCTTTACCCTGTTTGCCCTCTTCCCATCATGGCTGACCAACCTTCCCAAGTCAGGCGGATGGCTCAACTCTGTTAAAGTTGTACTGGGCTTTCTTGAACTGGCACTGGGATTAAAGTTCCTCAGCATTGCAGATCAGACCTACCACTGGCATATACTGGATAGGGAAGTCTATCTTGCCATCTGGATTATCATCTTCCTGCTCATGGGTTTCTATTTGCTAGGAAAGCTCAAGTTTGCACATGACAGCGAAGTAAAGCATGTCACCGTTCCAAGGCTCATGCTTGCCATCATCACCTTTTCCTTTGTGATGTATATGATCCCCGGTATGTTTGGAGCACCACTAAAAGCTCTATCTGGTTACATGCCTCCCGAATCAAGCCTTGACTTTGACCTTACAAGACTGATTGCAGAGAACGCAGGAACCAATACAGCAACATCAGACAACAAGGAACTCTGTGAAACACCCAAGTTTGCTGACTTTTTACACCTGCCCCATAACCTGAAGGGATACTTTGACTATGATCAGGCGCTGCGTTGTTCAAAAGAACAAAACAAGCCCCTGTTTATTGATTTTACAGGCCATGGATGCGTAAACTGCCGGGAGATGGAAGCCAATGTCTGGTCCAATCCTGAAGTGCTGAAACGACTCAGAAATGACTACATCGTGGTTGCCCTTTATGTTGATGACCGCAAAGACCTTCCACAAAGCGATTGGGTCACTTCCACCTATGATGGCAAAGTCAAGAACACGGTTGGAAAGAAGTTTGCTGACTTCCAGATCACACGGTTTAAGGTCAATTCACAACCTTACTATGTCCTTCTCGACAACAAGGGAGAACTGCTCAACAAGCCCAAAGCCTACGACCTGAACGTGGATAACTTCATTAAGTTCCTGGATGACGGGGTTACAGCGTTCAAAAAGAATCAGGAATAATGTAAAAATCCAATGAACGCACTAAGGAGATGTAGGGAGGCCCCTTATGGGTCTCCAGGGCAGTAATAATAAAAATCTTCATTCCCGAAAAGGAGACCCACAAGGGGCCTCCCTACATTGTTGTCTTACTAAAATATTAATAATCTGTTTTTTGTGTTTGTTTGTGGTTGCGTTAAATATCCCCTGGTTGAGCATTGTTAACTAACTCATGCAAAAGAGTTTGGGTCTCTTGAGCTAATTGGTTCTGTTTCAACCGGGGAGATATTTGAATATTGAATTGTATTAAATATTCTCATTCAAACTTTGATTTACGTTATGATCAATACTGATAAAATCAATCAGCTGGCTATGCTTATGCCAACAAACAGCCGTTTGCCATTACAATCAAACATCCACCTTATGGCTTACGATTATGATGCAATAAGGTTATTATCATCCAGCCTGGAGGTTAGCAACCATATTGCTTTCGTAGTGATTCAACCCGAACAAACGTATCTGTTAACAAACAGATTATTCCAGTCTGTTCATTGTGTAATCGTAGAAGACATCGGAGTCCTGCTTAGTTCAACTTGTTCCACAATGACTGAAGGTATTCTTGAAAACATAGCTAAGTGGGCACTCTATTTATATCCAAAGAGCAATGTTCAATTTTATGCGAGATACTAAAATTCAAAAGTCAATATAAATCTTTATAAAATGGTGTTGTTTGTTTTATGTAAATATATCTCCCGGTTGAGGCATAACCATTGACTTTCAATAACAGGGTGGTTCTTAGTTACAATGAGAAGATTTGGTTATGTCTCAACCGGAAGGGTGTTAATAAACTGTTTGGGGAATAAAGGTGGCAGGCACCATTAAATTGGCACCAATAAATTCATTACGAATAATCACATCAATAAAACAGTAAACGATTAAAGTTATCTTTGAAAAATATATGCAAACTCTTAACAATCACATTTGCCTTCAATGATTTCTTATGAAACAAATATGTACAGTTTTGCATTGTTAAACAAATCTTTCGATTACTCTTCATATTATCCGATTATTTATTCATGAAAACACTTGTACAGTTTATTCAAGAGCAGCAAGCTCATATTCCTAACGCCACGGGCGAGTTTTCTCGTCTGATGCACGATATTGGAATCGCGGCCAAGTATGTCAACCGCGAAGTGAACAAGGCCGGACTGGCCGATATTCTTGGCTACGAAGGCAGTCAGAATGTCCAGGGCGAGGAACAGGCAAAGCTTGATGTATTTGCCAATAACCACTTTATCAATGCACTCGAACATGGTGCACAGTGTTGTGCCATGGTTTCTGAAGAGACTGAGGATCTGATCACATTTGGAAATTCCTATTCCAATCGCGGAAAGTATGTGGTTGCTATAGACCCGATCGATGGGTCATCCAATGTGGATGTAAATGTTCCCGTTGGCTCTATCTTTTCTATATACCGCCGCAAATCCAAATCGGGACCCGGTACACTAGAAGATCTGCTACAACCCGGCAACCAGATGGTCGCAGCCGGTTATGTGATGTACGGCATGTCAACTATCCTGGTATATGCAGCCGGCCAAGGTGTAAATGCATTCACCTATGAACCTGCGCTTGGTATGTTCCTGTTGTCACACACAAACCTTCGCTATCCAAAAGATGGCACTATTTACTCGATCAACGAAGCCAATTACATCTATTTCTCCGAAGGAGTAAAACAGTATATCAAATATTGTCAACAAGACGACAAAGCGACCAACCGTCCTTTTGTGACGCGTTATATCGGATCGCTGGTATCCGATTTTCACCGCAACCTGTTTCGGGGTGGAATATTTATTTATCCCGGCACACAGAAGAACCCAAACGGGAAACTGCGACTGCTATACGAATGTAACCCTGTTGCCTATCTGGCAGAACAGGCCGGTGGAATGGCTACAGATGGATTTCGACGGATTCTTGACATCCAACCAACCAGCTTGCACGAACGCACCCCAATATTTGTCGGCTCACGAAACATGGTGAGTAAAGCCGGTGAGTTTATGAAGAAGTTCGGTTAATCACTTACCCCATTCCCTATCTCAATATCTGATACCCCAGAACGGTGGTTGTTCCATTTTGCGTTTTTCTGCGAAGTACTTTTTTAAAATCCCCACATAATCATTCTCTTTGATTTTCTTCCCCTTGATTTTTTTGGGAAAATCGAGCTCAGTAGTGAGCTTCTTCTCTTCGATTTTATCTGCAGTAATCATTATTGCACCATCGTTAATATTAACCTCCAGTATCAATCCGGAAAGACCAAAGAACCGTTCCGGGCCCCCATTGTTTTTTATATCCAGGGCATACCATGCCACTACCTTTTGCTTTTTGAGCGTATCGTTCCAAAAAGCATTCATACAGATGTGACCCGCGATCTCTTTCATCTCCGTCAGTATTTTCCACTTCGGAGCCCGGAGCGAATCTTCGATGATATATGTTTTATTAAGAAGATCGATTGCATCTTTCATGGTATTCTTCCCGAAATCTCTGGTGATGGTATAAACACTCCTGCGCCATGAATAACCGCGATCATCCTTTTCAGCGCTCTCTTCCGAGTCTTCATATTTGGTTTGTGTAGCATTGAAATACAGCAGGCCATAAGATTTTCCTTCCGCCCTGTTTCCCCATACATAGGCCTCTTTTTCTACATCCTTCTTGCTAAGATAATCAATTGATGCCATCATCTTGATATAATTCGATGTATTGAGATACCGTATAGTCCCTTCTGTTTTTTGTGCAAAGCTCACAGTAGAAAAAAGAATTAATATTGTCAGGATCTGCGCTTTAACGAGATATGAAATCCCGGTATTACTTTCTGCTGTATTTGATTCGTATTGATGCATATAATATTTTTTGAATGAGTATAAAATTAATATCCCCTATTGCTATTCTTGAGATCAAATCCCTTGATATTATAACTAAAACTAAGTAAAAAATAACGGGCCAGTGTATTGGCTGAAGTTCGGATTACATAATTTTCACTTGCACTTTGCGAAATACTCCTGTTTTTGTTGAAAATATCGAAAGCTGCAAGCCTCAATTCTATCCTGTTGGCTTTTCCAAGAATTTGTCGTACAGAAGCATTCCACAATGGAATTTTCTGGTTGAATCCAAAACTTTTATTCTGATAAACCGAATAGTTAAAGTTGCTTTCCAGGTATGATTTTGTTGCAAATTGCCATTTTAAGGTACTATTTGAACTGTAACTTTTAACTTTCTGATTCAAATCATTTCGGATTGAGTACCTGACGTCATTAAAACTAATATTTCCATTGATACTCAACACTAATTTTGGCGTAGGAGTAATGTTAAAATTAGTGGACATTGAAGTTCTGGTGTTTTTTGTGACATTCTCAATATTATTAATATAACCGGGTGTAATACCAAAACCGAGGCTTCCATAAGCGCTCATAGTCAGTTTTGTCTTGATCAATGGAAAACTGATTTGGCCATTAAAGCCACACCAGTTATCAAACCCTTTCATGTTTTCCGGTTTTGTTACAGTTTGCATGCCTACTTTATCAACCATTTTGATAGTCTGGTTATTTGCAATTGCATTTTCGGTTTGCATATAGTTAAAAGAAAGATACATACTTGTCATTGATGCAGCGCTTGAATAATACGAAGAAAGACCAAAACTATGAAGGCGTGATGGTTGCAGGTCAGGATTACCTTGAATAATGAATGCCGGATTGTTGACATTTACAATTGGCATCAATTGATACATTGTTGGTGTTTGTATATTAAAACTATAATTAGTACTCAGATAAATAGCTTTGGTGACCTGATATCTGAGGCTTAAATTTGGAATCAGGTTCGACCAGGTTTTATTAATAGGATCTTTCAGATCCGGCATTTCATTTCTGAGCGAATAATTTCCTTTAAGTTGAAACTGTTGTGCTGCTATCCCCATAGTCGCGTTTAAACCTTTGTTAGAATAACGTAAAGTTGTTCCAACACGGTTGTATAAAATATTGTTGGAATAATACGCAGTTAAGCTATCCACCCGGATATTCTGCAGCGCTTTATTTTGAGTGAGTTTGTCCTGAACATTGTTTGTTGCATTAAAGTTATAGAAAGCTTCAAAATAGAATACTTTCGATAGGGGCTCTGTCAATAACATACTCGACTTGAACTCTGTAGATGTATTGTTATTATTGGTGCTAAGGTTTCTGACCTGTTCGGTAAAAGTATTGGCCTCAAAAAATTTGTTGATAGAAAATGGATTATCCAATCCATCAGATTTACTTGA
>Ga0209748_1000858_pt1 | contig 15545 bp, 14 predicted proteins | sample BarGraIncu00421A_FD_185490 | JGI IMG/M metagenome (GOLD analysis project Ga0209748, IMG submission 185490) | Arctic peat soil microbial communities from Barrow, Alaska - Barrow Graham LP Incubations 004-21A (SPAdes) (version 2) | ecosystem: Environmental > Terrestrial > Soil > Wetlands > Peat... | reverse complement strand
TGCCGGTCTCCCGGCGCGAGACGCTGCGGCGGCTCAGCGCCGCGGTCGTCGCAGGGGACGTGTCCCTTGAGCTGGGAGCTGACCGCGCGACGCTTCGGGACCAGCTGCGATCCGTACGGGGGATCGGCCCGTGGACGGCCGACTACGTCGCCATGCGTTGCGGCGATCCCGACGGCTGGCTACCCACTGATCTCGGCGTCGTGTCAGCTCTCGCACGGCACGGCCTCGACCCGTCCACCGCCGAGTCGTGGCGGCCGTGGCGGGCGTACGCGATGCATCATCTATGGACGGAAGGTTTGGTCATGACCGGCACACTGCGCGTGACGTACCTGGACTCGCCCGTGGGACGGCTCCGGGCGACCGCGGACGACGAGGCGCTGCGTACGTTGACGTTCGAGGACGCCTCGACGCGAGCGGCCGAGGCTGCGAGGACAAGCGCGGCCACAGACGGCGCCGTCGAAGGTTCGAACGCGATCCTCGACAGGCTCGCAAACCAGCTCGGTGAGTACTTCGCGGGTACGCGTCGCGACTTCGACCTGCCACTCCACCCCTCCGGCACGGCGTTCCAGCTCGCCACCTGGGAGGTGCTGCGCACGATCCCGTACGGAGCGACGATGTCGTACGGCGAGCAGGCCCGCCAGCTCGGCGATGTCGGCAAGGCACGTGCGGTCGGTGCGGCGAACGGCCGCAACCCGATCAGCATCGTCGTGCCGTGCCACCGCGTCGTGTCTGGCACCGGCCACCTCACCGGCTTCGGCGGTGGCATCGAGAACAAGGCATGGCTGCTCGCCCATGAGCGCGACGTCGCCGGCGCCGAGGAGCCCCTCCCCCTCGACTGACGCTCGAGGAGAGCACCTAGAACGTCGCGAGGCGGTTCGCGGAGTACGACGCCGCGGCTACGGCCACGACAAGCGCTGCCACGATCGCGACGACGGCCCACAGGCCCCAGTCGGCAAGGAACGCGATGACACGTACGCGCTGCCATACTCCCAAGGCGACGAGGCCCATGACTACGACACCCAGCGTGACCGCCGTGACGGTCGTCGGCACGGCTCCGAAAGCACGGAACACGGTCCCGAAGAGCGCGCCGAGGAACAGCGAGAGCAGCGAGAGCACGAACGTCATCCCGAAGGTCTTGAGGTAGTTGCCGCTGCCCATGGCCACGACGTCGAACGCATGCGCATGGACGAACCACCCGTGCGTCAGCTTCTCGAGTGCCAGCAGCACGACGGCGGCCGCGGCCGTGACGATGGAGGTAGCGACGAATCCCAAGGCGGTGCCGCACCAGAAGTTGCGCCGCGTGCTGCCGAACGCCAGCGCCATCGCGAAGTTGCGGTTGACCGCGAGGGCGCCGACAGAGATCAGGAAGCCGGGCAGCGCGGTGAGCGACCCGAGGTTGCTGCGGAATCCCTCCTCGGCCGCGGCAGGCAGCGGCAGACCCACCACGATGCCCATCACGAGCGCGATGAACACGCTGACGACGACCATTGCCAAGAGCGTGATGACGGGCACGACGACGACGTACGTCTTGTTCGACAGGTACAGGCGCAAAGAGCGCATGCTGGGGTTCATCGGTTCTCCGTGGTGAGTGCGCTGGTGAGGGTGTGGATGCCAAGTGCCGCGATGAGGTCCTGGAGACTGACAGGCTCGATGGAGATCCGGCTCGCGGCCGCCTTCTCCTCGTCGTCGGCCGTGACGTGTCCACGGATCGTGGCCGACAGGATGCGGCCTAGCGACCTCTCGGCGATGACATCCCGACCTGCCACGAACGCCCGTACCTCGTCGGCCAGTCCCCTGGCGATGTACGCGCTGCTGCGTGCGTCGTCGACGTCCGCCTGAAGGACGATCTCGCCCTCGTGGAGCACGATGACCTCCTCCATGAGGTCCGCAGCCTCGTCGATGAGGTGGGTCGACATGACGATCGTCCGTGGATGGGCGCCGTAGTCGGCGAGGAGTTCCTCGTAGAAGATCTCCCTGGCCGTCGGGTCGAGTCCCAGGTACGGCTCGTCGAGGAACGTGTACGGGGCTCGGCTCGCCAGGGAGATCACGATGGCGAATGCGGACTTCTGGCCGCGGGAGAGCTTGCGCGGCCCGCGCTCCAGGGGCAGCTGGAACCGGGCGACGAGCCCCTGCGCGAGGGCATCGTCCCAGTCGGGATAGAACGTCGGCATCACGTGCAAGATCGAGCCGACGCTGAACGCGTCGTTGTAGGGCTGGTCCTCGTGGATGAAGCACATCCGCTCGAGGACCGCCGCGTTCTCGGCCGGGTTCTCGCCGTCGACGAGGATCGTCCCGCCGGACGGGAACGTGTGGTTGCAGATCGTCGACATCAGGGTCGTCTTGCCGGCACCGTTCGGGCCGACAAGCCCGTAGATGTGCCCTGGCGCAAGGGAGAGGTCGAGGCCGGAGAGGACCTCGAGGGATCCGTACGACTTGCGAAGCTGCTGGATCCGGATGCCGGAAGCCTCGGTGGCTGTGGGGGTCATGCCTGGTCCTTCGTGATCATGCCGACGACGTCGGCGGTGGTGAGCCCCAGCCGTCGCGCCTCGGTGAGGAGGGGAGCGATGTAGTGGGTGTGCAGTTCGGAGCGACGTTCGCGACGCAACGCCTCGGGGGCGCCCGCAGCGACGAACATGCCGAGGCCGCGTTTCTTGTAGACGATCCCGGCGTCGACCAGCCGGTTGAGCGCCTTGCCGGCCGTCGCAGGGTTGATGCGGTAGTGGGTCGCGAGCTCGGTCGTCGACGGCACTTGGGACTCCTCCGGATAGAGCCCCGCCAGCACGTCAGCCGCGATCGCGTCGGCCAGCTCGAGGAAGATCGGCCGGTCATCGGAGAATGCCATCCGTACCTCCTTGGTTAGTTGGTCGACTAACTAACCATAGCACCTTTGTGGAGATGCTCGGATGCGCGGACCTCGTGCTGGCCCTACCGCAGCGCGGAGGCATCGAAGCGCCATTAGGCTCGCCTGTCGTGGAGAAGATCATCCTTGACTGCGACCCTGGCCATGACGACGCGGTCGCGATCCTGCTGGCAGCCGGAAACCCCGAGATCGACCTGCTGGCCATCACGACCGTGGCCGGCAACCAGACTCTGGAGAAGGTGACCCGGAACGCGATGGCGGTGTGCGCGGCCGGCGGCATCACCGTCCCGATCGCCGCGGGAGCCGCAGGTCCATTGGTGAGGCCGCAGTACGTGGCCGAGGACATCCATGGCAATTCCGGGCTCGACGGACCGGTGCTGCCCGCCGCCACTCTCGAGCTGGATCCGCGCCACGCCGTCGACGTCATCATCGACATCGTCATGTCGGAGGAGCCGGGCACCGTGCACCTCGTGCCGACCGGTCCTCTGACCAACATCGCACTCGCGATGCGCAAGGAGCCGCGGATCGTCGAGCGGGTCAAGTCGGTCGTGCTCATGGGCGGCGCGTACACGCGGGGCAACGTGACCTCGGCCGCCGAGTTCAACATCTACGTGGATCCCGAGGCCGCCGAGGTCGTGTTCGCGGCTGACTGGGACGTGACGATGGTCGGTCTGGACCTCACCCACCAGGCGACGGCCACCCCGGACGTCATCGAGCGCATCACCGCCGTGGGCGGACCGCTGGCGACGTTCGTCACCGACATGCTCGGCTTCTTCCGGTCCACCTACCTCGAGCGGTTCGGCTTCCCCGATCCCCCGGTCCACGACCCGTGCTGCGTGGCCAAGCTCATCGATCCTGCGGTGTTCGCCACGCGTGACGCGTTCGTCGCCGTCGAGCTCACGGGTCGCTGGACGTCCGGCATGACCTACACGGTCTTCGACCCTGAGCGGTCGGTGCCGGAAGTGCGGGAGGCGGCCGCCGGCCGCCGTCGTACGAAGGTCGCCACGACGCTCGACAAGGACCGATTCTGGGACCTCGTGGTCGACGCCCTGGGACGCCTCACGCAGAAGTAGCGGCTCAGATCAGGCAGCGCCGCCCGAGCACGTTGGGGACGTCGACCATGGGGTCCATATCGCGGCCGGCCCAGCGACGCCAGGCGGCAAGGGGACCGGTCGGTACGCGGAGCGGGGCCCACGGCTGAGGGCCGCCCGAGACGAGTGCCTCGGCGAGCTGGAGCCCTGCGGCGGTGGCCGACGTGGTCTCGTACAACCCGAAGCCCCGCGCAACCCATGCGCCCCGGAGCAGGGGAATGGCGCCGACGACCGGTACGTGGTCGGCCGTGACCTCGGCGTACCGCGCGCGAACCTTCGTGACCTGCCGCCTGAGCTGGCTGGTCACCCAGCCCACGAGGTCGGCGGCCGCGGGGCGTTCGCGCACCTCGCTCACGGCGTGGCCGATGACGACGGTGAGTCCCCGGGATCCGTAGACAAGGTTCGCAGGCGTGTCGACGAACGTGTGGATCTCGTTGCAGTCCCCCTGGGCTTCCACGATCGGATGGACCACGGTTGCCAGGTCGAGGACAAGGTCACCCCAGGGAGCGACGCCGATAGTGTCGACGACCTCCGGCGCGGTGACGGACCGCTGGACGCCTCCTGCCCGATACGGCACTTCCCACTCATGGCGACGAAGGAATCGGCCTATCTCGACGTCGCGCTCGATGATGACCCCGAGGCTCGCGGCAAGCTCAGTCAGGGCGGTGCGGTGCGTCCACGAGTCGAGCGTCGCCTGGTCCGGGAGGTACAGCGCAGGCCGAACCGTGACCGGCAACGGAACGTCGTCGACGATGTCGACCTGCTCATCCGCGAGGCGGAGGAGTCGCTTCTCCTGGACGAGGTGGAACGCGAGATGGCCGTCGACGCACAGTTCGTACGCGTCGTGGTCGGTGATCGTCACGCCGTGGCTCGGCAACGTCAGCCGCAGCCAGTCGGCGGCGCGCCGCGTCCAGTCGACGTACGTGGTGACCGCAGCGGCGCCGCGGTGCAGCTCGATCTCCCGAAGCGTCGAGCCCTGTCCGACCGTGATCAGCCCGAGGCCGAACCGTGTGGAGTGGCTCGGATCGAGGACGGTCACCGAGGCGCCGGCTCGCGCGACCTCGATCGCGGTGGTGAGGCCCGCGACGGTTGCTCCGAGAACCACGACGTCTTTCGTGCCAGCGGGTGAGGACGACTGCCAGGCCATGCTTCGATCCTACTGGGACCCGCCTTGACCAGGTGTGAGCGAGGGTCATGGCGGCGCGGCGAACAAGACCCGAATGCTATTCGTGACCCCCCGAAGTCAGTCTCCTGCTCGACCCATAGGATTCCCAGCGGAAGGGAGACGCCGATGGCGCTGTGGACACTCAAGACTGATGTATCAAGCGGCGCGGTCGTCGGGCCGCGCGAACGACTCTCGTGGGGCAAGACAATCGGGCTCGGCGCTCAGCACGTCGTCGCGATGTTCGGTGCGACGTTCGTCTTCCCGCTGCTCATGGGACTGAACCCGCAGCTCGCGGTGATGATGAGCGGCATCGCGACGCTCGTCTTCCTGTTCGTCGTGAACCATCGTGTGCCGAGCTACTTGGGCTCGTCGGCGTCGTTCGTCGGCGTCGCGACGGCGATCTACGGCGCGGGCGGCAAGCCGTCCGACCTCACCGGTGCGATGTTCGTCACCGGCCTCACCCTCTTCATGGTCGGCCTCGTCATCCACTTCGCGGGCGCCGGCGTGATCCACAAGGTGCTGCCGCCGGCCGTGACCGGCGCGGTGGTCATGCTCATCGGCTTCAACCTCGCGCCTGTCGTGGCAGGTGTCTACTGGCCGCAGGACCAGTGGGTCGCCCTCATCGTCATGCTCGTCGTCGTCGGCATCAGCGTCGGCTTCAAGGGCTTCATCGGCCGCATCGCGATCTTCCTCTCGCTGATCGTCGGCTACGTGCTCAGCTGGCTGCTCGACATCATCGCTGGGCCCATCACCTCCTACTCCGCCGCTGCCGGCAAGATCACCACTCACATGCGTGTCGACTGGTCGAACGTAGCGAGCGCCAACTGGTTCGGCCTGCCGCCGGTCACTGACCTGGCGAACTGGAAGCTCAACGCGGCCACGAACGTCGTCGGATTCCACCTGCCGACGTTCAACCTCGCGTTCGTGTTGGTCTCGCTACCCGTCGTCATCGCACTGATCGCCGAGAACACCGGCCACGTGAAGGCCGTCGCGGAGATGACCGGCGACAAGCTCGACCCGTACCTCGGCCGCGCGATCGCCGCTGACGGCGCCGGTTCGATGATCGCCACCTTCGCCGGCGCGGGCCCGACCACCACGTACGCCGAGAACATCGGCGTCATGGCGGCCACCAAGGTCTACTCGACCGCGGCCTACATGGTCGCCGCCCTTGTCGCGATCCTGTTCGGCCTCTCGCCCAAGTTCGGCGCGGTCATCTCGGCGACGCCGGGTGGCGTGCTCGGCGGCATCACGGTCGTGCTCTACGGCATGATCGGCCTCCTTGGCGCGAAGATCTGGAAGGAGAACAACGTCGACTTCGGGAACCCGATCAACCTGGTTCCCCTCGCGGCGGGCATCGTCATCGGCATCGGCAACGTGTCGCTGAAGTTCTCCGACAGCTTCACGCTCTCCGGCATCGCCCTCGGCACCATCGTCGCCGTGGGCCTCTACCACCTGGCTCGCTGGCTCGCTCCCAAGGAGCTTCGCGACGCGTCCGACGGCGCTGGGCTCGTGTTCGACCCGCCCGGTGCGTACGCGGACGACGACACCGACCTCGAGGCAGACAAGGCCGACAAGGCCTGACACGCAGCAACCGACGGCCCGGCTCGCTTCGGCGGACCGGGCCGTTGCCATGTCCCGGCCGCCGTACCCGGGCCCTGGTCCGTCTACGAGCCCGCGCTTATCGCTCCAGCGGAGGTCGTGCTCGGCGACGCCCCGTACGCGTCCAGAGCAGCGTCCGGTTGCGACCGGGCGAGCCCACGAGGTGGAGATCGAGGACCCCGGCGGCGCCGAGCAGGGCATGCATGGTCGTCGGACCGATGCCGGTGAAGCCCTTCGCGTGCAGCAGCCCGGCGAGCCTGTCCCCCGCCTCGGACGTCGTCGGCACCTCGTCGATCGCCCTCGGCGTCGGAGTCGTCTCCGGCTGGACGGACCACACTGCGGCCGGCAGCCCTCCATCGGCCCGAAGCTCCACCGCCGCCCGCGCGTTCGCGATCGCGGCGCGAATCTTCCGCTCGTTGCGTATCATCCGGTCGTTGGCCATCAGGCGGGACACATCGGCCTCGTCGTACGCGGCAACCACGTCGACCTCGAATCCAGCGAACGCATCACGCATCGCGTCCCGTCGGCGCAGCACCGTGAGCCACGACAGGCCCACGACGAACACCTCCAACGCGACGAGCTCGAACAAGCCTCGCTCGTCCGTCACCGCCACCCCGTACTCGTCCAGGTAGTAGCTCTGGCCCACCGGATCACGCTCGGCCCACGAGGGTAGCAGGGCAGAGCCAGGTTCAGTAATCGTCGTCATGCCCTGACCATGTGCAGATCCGACACGATCCGTCAGTTATCCACAGAACCGAGATCGAGAATCTCGGCCTGTGGAAAACGCAGATCAGCTAGCGCGGCCTCCTGTGATCGAACGACTGCGCTGGCTCTGACCCATCGGCCCGTACGGGTACTGCGGCAACTCGGGCGCCGACACCTCGGTGAGCAACGCGAGATCGTCCTCGTCCAAGTGCGTGTCGGCGACCGCCAGCGCCCCGGCGAGCTGCTCGCCCGTACGGTTCCCCACGATCGGCGCCACCACGCCCGCCTGGTCGGCCACCCATGCCAAGGCCACCTGCGCCATCGTGAGACCGCTGCGCTCCGCCACGTCCTTCACGGCGTCGAGGATCTCCCACACCTTCGGGTCGGCGTTGCGTGCGTCGTAGTTCTCCATGCCTCGCTTCGGGTCCTCGCCGAGTCGCGACGCGCCAGTGGGCATCGAGTCCCGCGCGTACTTGCCGGTCAGCCACCCACCGCCGAGCGGGCTCCACGGGATGATCCCGAGCCCGTACTCGAGGCAAGCCGGCACGATCTCGAGCTCGATGTAGCGCGTGAGCAGGTTGTACTGAGGCTGAAGCATCACCGGCGCCACGCGACCGCTGGCCACGGCCAGCTCACTGATCGCCGCGATCTGCCAGCCGAGGAAGTTGGACAGGCCGAAGTACGAGATCTTGCCGGCGCTCACCGCATCGTCCATGAAGCGCAGCGTCTCCTCCAGCGGCGTCAGCGGGTCGTACGCGTGGACCTGGTAGACGTCGATCCGCTCCACGCCCAGCCGGCGCAGGCTGCCGTCGAGCGCGCTGGTGAGGTGCTTGCGCGTCAGGCCAACGCTGTTGGCGTGGTCCCCTGTCGGGAATCGTCCCTTGGTCGCCAGCACGATCTGGTCGGCCATTCCGTCTCGCGACGCGAACCACCGTCCGATGACCTCCTCGGAGACCCCTGCCTGGTACACGTCCGCGGTGTCGACGAAGTTGCCCCCCGCCTCGACGAACGCGTCAAGCTGCGCGTGCGCACCCTCCTCATCGGTTTCCTTGCCGAACGTCATCGTGCCCAGGCAGAGGCGCGAAACGCTGACGCCGGTGCTGCCCATGAGCCGGTACTCCATGAGTCCTCCTCGTTGGTGTTCCTCATGCTTACCCCAGCACGGCAGGCAAACTCAGACGTTGCAGGCGTTTGCTCAACGCCGCGCGTCGAGCTCAGCGGTCAGCCGCCTCGGCGCCGTGATCCGGTACGACGCATCGAGGAGCTCTGCCACCTCCGTCCAGTCCATGTCGACCTTGAGGTCGAGGCCGAGCCACCCGAACGGGCCGACGTACGCGGGTCGGTACACGCGTGGGTCCTGCGCGAGTGCCTCGTACTCCCCCGGGTCGGGGATGACCAGCAGCGACTGGTCGTGCCGCACGTACGTGCCGTCGATCTTGATGCTGCCCCCGTAGTAGCCGAACACCTTGACGGTGTAGAACGCCGGCCACCCGTGCGTGACCTTCTCCGCAGCACCGGGGAATGACAGGGCGATCTCGCGCAGGCGTGCCAGGACGGGGTCGTCCTCGTCGTACATCACCGGATGCGCCATGCCGGGCACTCTAGGCGTGCCCACCGACACTCATCCCGACCCGATGCGGCTGTCCTAGGTGAAGCTGAGGACCGCCAAGGTGCCGATGCTGACGATCACCAGGGCGATGACGATCCAGTAGGCGGATGCCGTGAGCTTCCCGACGGCGTACTCGCCCATGAGGGTCCGGCTCTGGGCTATCCCAGACATGTAGAAGAGCAGCGGCAACAAGAGGACCGCGTTGATCACCTGGGTGCCGACGAGGATCGGTACGAGCGGGACGCCGGGGATGAGCACGAGGCCGGCGCCGATGACAGTGACCGCGCCGAACGTGCCGTAGAAGAGCGGCGCCTCACGGATGCTGTCATCGAGAGCCGCCGGGCGCCCGGCCACGTCGCAGACCGAGTAGGCGGTGGACAGGGGGAGGATCGAGGCGGCCAACAAAGCAGCGCCGACCAAGCCGATCGCGAACAGCTGCGCCGCCAGGTGCCCAGCGAGTGGTTCGAGAGCGCGTGCCGCCGAAGAGGCGTCATCGATAGGGATGCCGTTGCGGTTCAGAGTCGCCGCGCAGGAAACGACGACGAAGAATCCGACGACGCCGGTGAGGATGGCTCCCGAGATGACGTCGATGCGCAGGAGTCGAAGTTGTTGGGGGTTGATCTTCTTGTCCACCGCATAGGACTGGATGAACGCCAGACCCCACGGAGCCAGTGTGGTTCCCAGGGTTGCCGTGCTGAGTAGCAGGGCATCTCTGGTAGGTGGCAAGGTCGGTGTGACGAGTCCTTGGAAGGCGGCTCCCCAGTCCGGCTTGGAGAGCAGGCCGGCGCCGATGTAGGCCAGGAAGATGGCTGACAGGGCGAGCAGGACGCGTTCCACGCCCCGGAACCCGCCGCGCAGCACGAGTACGGAAACGACGATCGCGCCGCAGGGAACTGAGATCCATCGGGGAATCCCGAAGATCTCGCCGCCCGCAGCGATGCCGGCGAACTCTGCCGCGGTGGTGCCGATATTCGCCACGAGGAGCGCGCTGATGGACATCATTCCGGCTCGGGCCCCATAGCGCTGCCTGATGAGCCCGGCCAGCCCCTGCCCGGTCACCACGCCGATCCTGGCGCCCAAGTCCTGGAAGAGGATCAGGGCAACGGTGGAGACCAGCAGGACCCAGAGCAACCGGTACCCGTAGGACGCGCCCAGCACCGAGTACGTGGTGATGCCGGCCGGGTCGTCATCGGACAGGCCGGCGATGAGGCCCGGGCCCACCACGGCTGCCAGAGCCACAAGAGGCCCGATCCTGCGCTTCTTCGTCACGGGCGCATCGGTCTGCGTCATCTCACGCCCCCAACTCGCTCTGCCATGGCCAGCGGCGCTCGTGCTCGCGGGCAAGGACATCGACCACGTCGTCGGCCAGGATGCGGCCGATCGGCGTTCCAGCGTCGTCCACGACCAACAGCCCCGTGCCCCGATGGTCGGCAATGGCTTCGATGACTTCTCCCATCGAGGCCTGAGCTGCAATCGTGACAAGCCCGGAGTTGATCAGTTGCGAGACCGGTTGCTCGGGAGGCACACCGAGGAGCTGCGCGGCGCTGATCTCGGCAATGGCGCGATCTCCATCCATGACCACCACGCTGGCGACTTGGTCGGGACGGTCGCGGGCCGCGGTGAGTTCGGCCACGGCCGCCTCGACGGTCGCGTCGGCCCCGATCTTGATGAGATCCGATGTCATGATTCCGGCGGCGGTGTCCTCGTCGTACAACAGCAGGGCGCGAAGCCTCCCGAGCGACGCCGGCTCCATGGAAGCGAGGATCCGTTCACGCTCCTCGGACTCGAGATCGCGCAGGGCGTCGACGGCCTCGTCAAGTTCCATGTGGGAAAGGATCGCGGCGGCTCGTTCAGGGGTCCCGTCCCGGAGCAGCGCTACCGCATCCTCGTCGTCCAGCACCTCCAGCGTGTCGGCCGCGCTTTCGAGGTCCAGGTGCTGCAGGAGTTCGAGGCGTTCGGATCGACCCAGGTCGTCCAGCAGGTCGGCCAGCTCACCTGGGTTGAGCAGTCTCAGACCCTCTTGGGTGCGATTGAGCCGGAAGCTGCCCTCCGAGACCGCGAGCGAGTGCACCCCCGCCCAGTCCAGCACCTGTGCAGGGGTAGGGGTCCGGCTCGCGCTGCCGAGCAAGGCACGGCGCAGGAAGGACCCCCATGAGACGTCGACGCCCACGAGCTGCCAGACCCCCAACGTCTTGGCGAGGTACAGGTCGGACGCCCGCACCACGCGTACGCCCGAGACATCCACAAGTTGATGGTCGATGACGTCCGCCACCAGCATGATCTCACCGGGTCGGCGCTGGACGTCGACGAGGTCGAACCGGCTCTGCGCCAGCTCGATGTGTCCTTGCTCGACGCCGGCCACGTCCTCGATGTGGAGCCAGCACGAGCGATCTCCGATGCGAACGTGGAACCCTGCCACTCGCGGGTGAATGGCGTCCGCCCGCACCACGACATCGGTAAGCCGACCGACCGGAGTGCCGTCCTGGGCCCGGACCGGACGTCCGACCAGGCCGGCCACCGAGACGAGTGCCTCGGACAAGGCCTGCAACACCAGAGTGTGGCGGTTCCCCCTCAGGCGGGGCCGCACCAGCATCACAGGAATCACCGCGGATCTCCCCCCATGGATGACAAACCGATTAACTGTAACGCCCGGCCCGACACCCCTGCGCCTCAAAGGCCCCTCTCAAGGCCTGCACGCACGATGCAGTATTGTCCTGACATATCACTCACCGAGGAGAGCACATGCCTGCCACCGTGGCCGGGGCGCCCGTCAGCTTCGGCGTCTTCGAGCTGACCCCCGATTCCGACGACCTCATCCTGCCGACCGCAGACCAGGTCTGCGCGACGCTGCAGGAGACCGACTACGTGGGCGTCGACTCCGGACCCATCGGCTTCCTGGGCCGGGGCGCTGAGCTGCGGGAACGCTTGGAGAGGTACGGACTCGAGCTGTGCGGCGGATGGGTCGACCTCCCGTTCTCCGACGATGCCGCGTTCGCCGCCACGCTCCCGACCCTCGACGCCGCTCTCGACGTGTTCACCGCCGTCATCGAGACCTCCCCCTCTCGGCTACCCCTCCCCACGCTCGCCGATTCCGGTGACGCGATCCGGAAGGCGAACCCCGGCGGCGGCGCCGGCCACACCCTCGATGCGGACGGCTGGGCGACGCTGGCCAAGAACGTGGCGAACGCCGCCGGACGCATCCGCGACCGTGGCCTCGAGCCCACGTTCCACCACCACGCGTGCACATTCGTCGAGACGCCCGAGGAGATCGACCGCTTCCTCGAGGTCACCGATGTGAACCTCACGTTCGACTCCGGCCACCTGCTGCTCGGCGGCGGCGACGTCCTCGACGGCTGGCGGCGCTGGCGGGACCGGGTCAACCACCTGCACCTCAAGGACGTACGGGTCCAGCTCGCCCGCGACATCGTGACACGCAAGGGCGGCATGATCGACGTCTGGTCAGGCGGCACCTTCGTACCGTTCGGCGTCGGCGACCTCCCCTTGACCACGTTCCTCGACGAGGTCTTCGCGTCCGACTTCGACGGCTGGCTCGTCGTGGAGCAGGACCTGTACCCGAAGCCTGGCATCGACTCCCTGCCTCAGGTCCGCGCCGACCACGTACGCAACCGTGAGGCCCTGCGCGCCTGGGCCTGAGCTCAGTCTCCGACGGTGTCTCGGGCGCGTTGCACGATCAGCGGGTCGGGCTCGGCCAACACGGTGTGGTCCTTGCCCTCGTAGGAGAACTGGCTGAGGTAGTAGCGCATCGCATTCAGCCGGGCGCGCTTCTTGTCATTGCTGCGCACGGTGATCCAGGGGGCATGGTCGGTGTCAGTCCCTGCGAGCATCGCCTCCTTGGCGGCGGTGTAGTCGTCCCAGCGTCCCAGCGACTCGAGATCGATCGGCGACAGCTTCCAGCGCCGCACCGGATCGATCTGGCGGATGGCGAACCTCGTCCGCTGCTCCCGCTGGGTGACCGAGAACCAGAACTTGGTGAGATGGGTCCCGGCGTCGACGATCAGGCGCTCGAACTCCGGCGTCTGCTTCATGAAGACGTCGTACTCCTCCTGCGTGCAGAACCCCATGACCCGCTCGACCCCAGCCCGGTTGTACCAGGAGCGGTCGAACAGCACGATCTCACCACTGGTGGGGAAGTGCTCGACGTAGCGCTGGAAGTACCACTGCCCGAGCTCGCGGGTCGTCGGCATGGTGAGCGCTACCACGCGGGACGCACGCGGGTTGAGGTGTTCGGTGAACCGCTTGATCGTGCCGCCCTTACCCGCGGCGTCGCGTCCCTCGAACACGATGATGTGCCGCATCCCGTGGTCCTGGCCCCAGTACTGCAGCTTGAGCAGCTCGATCTGCAGCAAATACTTCTCCCGCTCGTACTCGTCGCGGTTCATCAGCTCGTCGTACGGGTAGTCCTCGCGCCAGGTCTCGACCGCGCGGCCTCCCGGGTCGATGAGCTGCGGATCTGGGCTCTTGCCGTCCGCGACGGTGAAGCCGCTGGCGATCAGGCGATCGATGAACTCCCTGAGGTTGTCGGCAGCCTCGGGCTGGATCTCCTCGAAGTCCACCGAACCGTCCACGCCCAACCCTCTCGTTCACGCGCCACGATGGCAGCAACGCCACCATAGCGAGCACGGTCAGTTCGCGAGGATGTGGTCCACCACGACCGGCGCCTGGTCGGTGACGGTGACGAGGTGATTGCGGTCACCGGAGAGCAGCCGAGCGCGTACGGCACCGTGGCGGAGCGTGATGCGGCGGCCCGCTCCCTTGAGGTGGAAACGCTGCCCCGGTACGACGATCCCCGCCAGCGATCGCCCGTCGGGGTCGACGACCTCGGCGCCGAGGATCCCGACGGCGCTGACGCCGGCCACGAAGTACCGCCCACCCAGGGGGCCAGAGAACTCGCGCCGCCCGCGCCCCGGCACCCCTGCACGGCCGAGCAGATAGTCGTACACATGACTCACGGCGAGGGGATTCACGTGCCGGGTGTCGAGCGTGCGGGCCGTGGTGATGCTCCAGACGGCCGCCTGCGTACCGGCGATGGCATCGGCAATCGTCAGCTCGTCGGCCGCGGCCAGGTATCCCCCGCGCCGCAGCCGCCGACGCAGCTCCTCGACGCTCACCCGCCCGAAGCCCTGCGCGAGCACCTGCGTGAGAGCCCACTCGTCGCTCAGCCGGTCCGAGTCGAGCCACGAGACCTCGCGGTGAGTGGCGTCGGTCGCGCCGGGCGACAGCGCGTACGCCGCGAGCTGCTCATCGAGCCGTACGAGCTCGGTCTCGGCGTAGGTGCCGTCCGCCCAGCGGATCCGGCTTCCGGCGGCGACCGAGCGGCGCGTCACCGTACCGGTCCAGTAGGGGCCGCTCGGCACGGGCACGCCAGGAAGGACGGTGGCGGCGATGTCGGGGGCGTAATGATCGTACGAACGAAGAAGGGTGGTCATGGTTGATGGGTCCTCGGTTGTTGCGCGGGCCGCGCGGGTGGATGGGTCGGTCAGTTGACGCGACAACACCCACAGACCGCGGCGGCAGCAGCCGTCAGTACGCGGTCGGGACTCATGCGAGGAACCCTAAGCGACGGGCGTCCCACCCGCGAAACCCGCGTCTCGCATGTCGGGCCGGAAGGCGCGGATTGGCCCTGTCTCGATCGGTCGGGGCCCGGGGCGGGGGCTGCCAGGCACGAGGGGTGCCCTATCCGTCGGGGACGACCGGCAGGCCCTCGGCAGCAGGCGAGCGTCTCAGCCTCCCGAAGACCGCCTCGTCCTTCCCCGTGGCCACGATGTGGACGTCCGCGGGGCTGATCTCACGAGGCCAGACCAACCCGGACTCGCCGTGTTGTCCGGCCGGGCTGTATAGGGGCCGCAGTCGGGCCGGTTGCGCTGCTTGCTCTCGGGGGATGCGTCAGATCCGACCCTCCAGGACGTGCAGACGTGTCCCGTCAGCCTCGCCCGTCGCCGTCGCACCGTGAGGTAGGCCGGCCAGGTCGACGTGGTGCCATTGGAGTCTGGCTCGGCAGGTCCGTCCGCTTGCTGAGAGCTCCGCGGCGGCCGTCACGGACACCCACCCGGCCGCTTGCGCGGCCGCGTCGCGGACGAACCATTCGGCGACCAGCACCACTCGCCGCGGCCCTGCTGGGCGCCAGCCGGCCAACCGCGGCTCCCCGGCTGGGCCACCTGTCAGCACGGTCATCGTGCCACCCGCCTCGATTCGGGCGATCACGACAATCTCGTCCGTCGGCTCTGGGGTGGTGCCGAGGCGTCGCACCGTCAACCGCCATGCACCGCATGGCGATGAGAACTCTGACATGCCATCACCCTCTCCTGAGCGCCTCGGTCCTGGCGTCCAGGTAAACCCTGGCAGTCGCGTCCGGGCGGTGCCCGTGCTTGGTACGCTCGCCCGGTGCTCATCGGTCGAGAGGCGGCCCTGGCCCGGATCGCGTGGGTGGTCTCCGGTGCCCGCGCGGGCCGTGGCGGTGCATTGCTGCTACGCGGTGAGCCGGGAAGCGGCAAGACG
>Ga0209748_1000857_pt1 | contig 15546 bp, 13 predicted proteins | sample BarGraIncu00421A_FD_185490 | JGI IMG/M metagenome (GOLD analysis project Ga0209748, IMG submission 185490) | Arctic peat soil microbial communities from Barrow, Alaska - Barrow Graham LP Incubations 004-21A (SPAdes) (version 2) | ecosystem: Environmental > Terrestrial > Soil > Wetlands > Peat... | reverse complement strand
GTAGCCAACGGCAAGAAAATGTGGCTGTAATGGCCGAATCTGTTCCACTCGAAGACCTGGAAACAGGCAAAAAAAGCAAGTCGTGCCGCTACTTCAAGATGCAGGTATTGGATAATCACTCAGGTGAATCCATAACAAAGGTTGTCCAAGAATCAATTGATAAAAAAAGCATCGCTTTCACAGACAAGCGCACCGGCTAAAATGATATCTGCAAATATGTAGGGGTAAATGTAATGGAAAAATTAAATGCTCAGGTGACCAAAGAAACATTACGATGCGTGCATATCGCCATTAGTAACTCGAAAAGGACTTTTCTGGGTGCATTTCTTATGATAGTGCTCTAGTTCGCAACGTTACCTCAATGAGTTTATTTAAAAATTAAACAGAAGGTATTGAATATCAATTTTTGAAAGACTAATTGTGGCAAACGTTTTCCCATGCTAGTATAATAACGACGAAGCAAATTAAAAAATGAGAGGACAGAGTTACGATTGTACTCCCGTTAAATTAATCACCTTTTGCATATAGTTCTTTTACTATTTCTGGTTTGACATCATCCATCATTAAAGAAACGTCCTTTGGATGAATTGATTTATAATGTTTAATCATTTCTAAGTCCCGATGACCTGTAAATTTGGCTATTCTATCATCAGGATATCCCATTTCGGCGAGTATCGAAACAACACAGTTCCTTGCCCATTTATTGCATATTTTTTCATATATCGGATGCCATGTTATCGTTGCATTACTATCTTTGGCAATTTCATTTCTGAAGCTTAGAGGTCGATTTAGGCCTGCTTGTTCAGCCGCCTTCCTAAGCAACTCATGATAAACTTTTACTGTTGGGAAGGCATTTAAGCCATTAGGGTATTTATCTAAAATAGATCTTACATAATTTTGGTTGACGACATTATTCACGTCATCGGATGTTTTTTGTTGTTCAAACACTATAGTGTAATTGCCATTTGGGTCAATTTGAATATTATTTTTAGCCAGTTTATAAAAATCGGATTGTCGCAATCCACCTAACCATACTTGCAAAACAAACATATCACGTGCCAAGCCAAGGTCTTTATCCTCAAAATTAAATGCATAAAACCAATCGAATTCCCTCTTATATAACGCATGTGTATTAATATACGGTTCTGCTTTATATTTAATTAGAGACTGTTTCTTTGATCTTCCTGTTAAGTTAAACCTCTTATAATCTTGATTGTTTAGTATCTTCAATTCAGAAAAGAGATAATCACCGAATGAATTTAGATGTCGCTTATATTTTGAGATGGTTGTTATTGAAAAATGTTTTCTGTTCGATCCGTCTTTATTAAAAGAATACCCATTTTCAATTATATGCTTGAAAAAACGCTGAAGCCATTCGGAGGAAAATACACTTGCTCTACAATTGTCTTCTGTGTTTTTAATATATTCAATAATGGTATACTTCGGAGAATTATAAGAATCGGGTGCAAAGTCTTTAATAAAATCATCCCAAAAGTCAAGAATATATTCCTTTCTAAATATACCCATTGATTTTTTTAATTCAGTATATTTCGGATCATCGTTTCCTTCAATATATTCTACAAATTCTTCATGAGAAGCGAATGCACCACCTTGCTCGTCAACAATAATTTCTCCACGTGCAATCTTACGGCTGTTTTCTTCTGCTGTTAATTCGTTAATGTAAGCGAGCTTGAAAATATTATCGGCATTTACTTTAATGCTTTTTTCCAACAATTCATTAACTGCATCTTTTACACTATGCTCGACCCGTGAAAGCAGACTATTTATTTCTCGAACACTAATGTGATAATTTCCACCTGTAACAAAACCCTTTTCCCAATAATCTTTTTTTACGCTTATCGGTATTTTTTCATTTTTTACGAAATCATAAACTGGAATGTTTATTTCGGTTCCCATCCGCATTCTAACCCTAATAAAAACCTGCTGCCCACTTTTACTTACATAGGGTCTTAACCATCTTAACGTTTTAAATAATTGTGCCATGTTTTTAATCCTAAAATATGTATCCCTAAATTGTATCCCCACAAAGATAGTTAAATATCAGTAATATATGGCTATATTGAGGTGTAAATATAGGTTAAGAGTCGCGGTGAGGCTACAAAAACCCCTGATTATCAGGGGTTTTTGCTTTGCCAGTGTCTCATTCAGTGTCTTTAAGACCCAAATTCGATCTGTTTTAAATTAAAAACCATTTTGAACATTCCTCATTATTTAACTGATTATTAATAAGCTTATTAATAATCTGAATGACGGTTTTTAATTAAAAATTCTATGCAATACAGATCTTCTCAGAAGAGTTCTGATTCAAATGGAAATAATATTCCAGAGTTCATGTTTATGAAGGTACAGCACAAAGTTTCATTAAATGCAGTATTGTATGGATCGCATGGTTAGCGTTGATTCGAGAATCTAATACATCCCAGCGCATTCTAACCACTCTGTCTTAGTCTTCCAGATATCACCAACATGACAATTCTGTAAATATTCACCTAATCTTTGATCATTCGTCAGGTTGTTTTCGGCTAAGTCCCATGTTTCTTCAATGAGTCTACCCGATATCCATAGCGCATTATTGCGTACAAAAGTCCTGTCTCTCCAGACAAAAAACCTTTCTGCCTTTGATGGATCTGATTTTATGGCAATTTCTCTTTCCGTAAGAAAATCGGCAATTGCTGCTCGTATGATCTGGAGTGTTTCGTGTTTCATATCTAATGGGTTTTCACTTACTAAATACGACAGATTAAATTTTTGTGATCTGGTCGTAGCATGTTGATCTCTTATAAGGATGATGGGTCAGAGATTTCAATTGAATGACAGCTGCACGTTGTTTCCATCGTTACCATTTATTTTGCTTCACTTGAAGCACGATCCTGATGATCTGGTCCAGATTAGACACTTACAATAGCTTTGTTGCCGTTAATGCCTTATAGATGGCAAAAACTAACTGAACGATCTGATTGTTGAGGATCTTCGATCATTTTTTGCCTATAATTAACAGACGCAAATAAATGAAACATGAACATGCCCCAAAACAACAAGTACAAAAAACAAGTGGTGCTTCGATGGAGGTGACACGAATAAGCCACACAACATGCGTGAAACTGAATAAATCTGAGATTCATGAAAGAAAAGCTGGTATTTAAGAGTTCGAAAAAAAGTGAACATTACACTCACACAGCGTAAAAAGGCTCACAAAAATTACAATCTTCACAGTATGATTTGTAAATGAGAAACATTATTTTTACATAAATAAATCTGTCGTCTGTCAGGCCAACACCTGACTTTCAAGCTAAGAATAAGTAAAAATGAACCATATTGGTATAATCCTTAGATATAAGGATTTATTTGATGAAGAACCTCACTCAATAGACTCATATCTATATGGGATCAATAGAGAGATTTTGATTGATTATGCTATTTATTACTGTTCTTTATCTACATTGATTGGATTAGAAGTCAAGAATATTTTTTTTGCATTTTTAAGAGAATGTGACAAAGAAACCGAATACTACCAAACGTTAACAAAGAAGATATCAAATATTGTAAATAACGGAACTGAAAATCCAGAAATTCTTAATACTAGAACTAGTTTAAAGTTCTTTGAACTTGTGAAAGGCCGTATATCTCATTATTCGAAAGATTTGACAGACATAGAGGTCAGACAAAAATTGCTGAAGGTTTATCTTTTGTTAAATGGAAATAACAAAATAGTGTCTACAACTGAAAATTTAAAAGAGCTAGTAATAGCAAATTCACTTATTTACTCAATCTATTCAGAAATAAATTGCTACCATTTAAGAATAGCGGAACTAATAAAATCTTCTTTATTCTTGGAGTATTCAAAAGGTCAGATTCCTCATCATTTCAAAACCTTTCTTAAAAATTATGGGATTGACAGATGGCAAGAGTATACATTATATCTACACCAAATTGGAATGCTCATTATGGAAAGAAATATCGATGAGCCTGTAATTTCTATTACTATCCCTCCTGATAGTAAGAATTACGCTAAGAAAGTAACGTTCTTTGATAAATTCTGTATTCAAGAGATATATAGGAATGACCTCGACTTTACAAGAATCAAATCGTGTCCTGTAGTAAAAAATTGCGAAACAGGTGAATATCGTATTGTTTTTGAACAGTTTTTTGTGGAAAAGATGTATAAGAGTCTATATTTTACATTCAAGGAGATAAATGACTCATTCCTAGGTACAGATAAGTATATTAATCCATCAACATTTAGGAGTGATATAGGTTTTAAATTCTCTGAAAAGATATTGATGAATAGAATACTGGGTGATGCACTTGGCAAGAAATATAAGCATCTTGGATATAAGGAACTTCAAAAAGAAGGTCATCCTGATTATTATATCAGAGATGGCAAACATATTTTATTATTTGAATGTAAGGACAATTTAATAAAAAAGGACGTTGTTGAATCTGGTGATGTTGATAAATTTATTATTGAAATGAAGCATATCTTTATAAAAAATGAGAGGGGAAAACCTAAAGCGTTCAAACAACTAATAAATAATATTGTTGCAATTAGGAAAGGAGAGTTTATTGAGGATAAGGGTATTCATCGTAATAACAACGTTATTTATCCTATTGTCATAGTTCATAATAGTATTTTTTCTCTACAAGGGATAAATTCATTGCTTGATGAATGGTTTTTTACTGAATTGAATTTATATGACATAGATATAAAGAACATCAAAAATCTCACTATTATAGATATTAATACGCTTATTTTGTTTCAAGGCTTTATTTCTCAAAAGAATAATAGTATTCGGGAACTAATTGATTCATATTGGAAAAATTACTTTACTATTTGTAGAAAGAAATACCCAACAACTGAAGATGTTGTTAATGAATTTCCTATAAGATTTCAGTCCTTTAGTAATTATGTGGAGAATATATTTAAGGCTAAAAACATTTTAACAAAAGAGATAAAAAAATATGATGATTGCTTCCTTGAAAAAGATTAATCAATATGATTGAGAACTTATATAGAGAGACAACAATCGAGTCATTTATCCCTTCAGTAAACAGTGAGGAGGTGCATTTTCGCACTCTATCCACGATTCTCGTTTGCTACCATTCACGAAGTGTTTTACAATTTCTAGTTGAAGGGTAAGCATTCGGTGAAGTCCGTGTTGTTTTCCTGAAAATCATGATTCCACTTTCAAAGTTATTCTAATATGTTCGGAGAACTTTGATAGACATAGGAGAGTATATTAAAATTTCGGTTTTGCTGTTCAAAGTTGAACGGTAGCAGTTCTGCCAGGTCTCTGCTGCAATCCTAGTCGTATTTATGGATGGATGTTGTTCAGAAAGTCAAGGTAGTAATTGGATATACTAGGATTAAGGCAATTTCTGTGGATTATCGTGCTTGCTTCAACTTTGATTCCAATCACAGAAATGGTTAGTAATTTTATGGATAGTCCTTTTTAATTTACGCAATATTCAAACATTCAGGCATTTTCGTTTTTGATCTCCATACATCACCAACTTTGCAATTTTTCACATAATCACCCAAACTTTGTCCGTTTTTCCAATCACTTTGGTTTAGATCTCACGTATTTTGAATTCGTCGGCTTCCTATTTTGGCTGCTTTTCCATTACGTCCAGTTTTATCAATCCACACAAAAGATTTTTCTGCATATGATGGATTTGCAGTTATTTGGTTTTTCGGTTTGGTAAAGGTATTCGGAGATCGTTGCTCTAACAATTCTGGCTATTGTGTCTTGTTTCATGTGTATTACATTTACAAATAAATACTACCAATTTAATTTTTGTGAGTGGTTGTGGTCGGAGCATGTTGACCTACTTCTTTGAGGATATTACTTCAGTATTGGCTAATTGACTTCGTTATAAAATATAATTGACTTCATCTTATTTATTTGTCTTTTATAATTGTTGATCCGTTTTTCATTTGTATTACCTTCGTATGCGTCAAACAAATAAAAAAATAGTATTAAGTGAAATGCTTAGTACTAATTGGAGATCCTTGGCTGACAGAACGAAACATAAACCATCAAGTAAATAAAATGACAATAAGCGACATTATAACCCTTGTAAGTTTGTTAATTGCAATCGTTGCTATACTAAACGAAAAAAACCGTAAACATCTTTTATTGAAGTTTCACATCATTGATTACATTCTTTTTTCAGCCTCTTTTTTATTAATCAACTACTTTGTATTTTATGAAAATTTTTTTGACGAAGGCATTTACATAAAACAACTCTATTTTCATGAGTTTGGTTTTAACAACCCCAAGCACTTCGCTTACCTAATAGCAATTTTGAGCTTATTTTATTTCTTTTATAAGATTTTATTCTCGTTCTACCCTAATAGTAAAATCAATAGTGTCATCAAGTTCTATAGGCAATTGATTGAGATCAACGAAACGTCCTTCCTACTTGATCTAATCGACAGATACCATAAGAATGATATCATAAGACTAATTGAAAAGTCACCTAATTCCAAGCCAAACAATAATTTTATGACTCATCGTTTTCACCAAGAAAAATTCAAAGAGAAAATAAATAAGTTGCTTGTAAGAACAATTAGATTTTCATTGCCCAACTCCTGGTTCAATAGGAAGGCATATGGAAAAACAGTACTGCATGGTATAATAAACGATCCTGCATTTATTGTGCTTACGTCTAATCAAAGGCCATATTTTTTTGCAGAAATATTTGCGCACTTCAAAAAAGTTAAACGAAATGCATTTCCAGACAAACTTGTTAATTCATTCCTTTCCGAAATATTACAACACAAAAATTTTTGGTTTAGAAACGAATTAATGAAAAGTAAAGACTTTGACTACGGACAACCTGACTGGTTTTTCGAAGACAACAAAATACTTTCATCTCTACTTCAAGATTTAAGTATCGCTGATATAAATCAGATCTGGCAGCCCTTTGGTGATATTGCTGTAAATGAAATTGCTGAAGAAAGAACAAAGGGTAATGAAAGTAAAATGTTTTTGGAATTCAGAGAAGAACAATTTCTTTGGGAATATAAAACATATTTCGCAATTCAGTTTTTCAAAATACTAATTGTTGAAGCCTTAGTAAAAAAGTACATGAACAGTCATTTCTGGCTTTACTATTACAGAAGCATAACTGACGAGATCTTGAAAACTTTTAAAAGATATCCACCTAACGATTTTGAAAAATTTGTAACGGTTTATCACGCTTTCATTGACATTATGGTTAACAATCTTTTTTTGTGGCTTAGAATTTCAAATGACAAAGAAGATGAATGGTTTTATAACAACATACTTGACTGCTTAAGTAGTTTAATTCATTCAATTTGTAATAGTGCATATTATTGTACCCAAAAAAAGGTAGATTATATTGATAGTCTTTTCATTAACTACTGTAGATTAAAAAGTAATACCGAATCTGAAAAATTAAGAACGAAAATTGGTCAAATAATATTAAAACCATCAATGCTTTTTGATAAAAATGACATTTATTATATGTACGTGTCTGTTGCTTGGGACAAATTTGATAAAATCCCGCATAGAGTGGTAAGAAGCAGTGGTTATGTGGATTACAAATACTTCAAACAATTTAAAGAACAAGTAATAGTCCCACTTGGGCTCGATCCTGACAAATAGTTGTCAACTTAGCGGATCAAGTCGATTGTCTTTTAAGCCGATTTGAATACCTCATACTATCAGTAGGGCACACAAACCTTAGCATGAAATACTATTTTTATGGCTGCAAGAATTCGATGGCACCGATTGCTTTTATATAAAAATGAATAGCTATTGGCGGTAAATAACACTGCTTTATGATTGGCAACTGGCGATGCGCAGAAAATTGCAACCATAATGCTCAATTATCAGCATCATGATCGCTAATCGGTAATACTAGTCCAAACGCCAGCAATGACTTCCACAAATTATGGTCGATACTATGCACCAAAGCAATAAGTCTTGAAAACTAAATATGCTTCAATGGCAACGACACTCCTATGCCAAACAACATGCGGAATACTGAATAGATCTGAGATTCATGACGAAACTATTGGGTCATAAGAATTCGAAAATAACTTACAAAAAATAAAATCTCAATCGAAGGAATTGTAAAGTATAAACATTATTTTTACAATTATAAATCTGATGTAGGTTAGGACTATTCACGCAAATTTAGGTGAGCAGGTGTTTATTTGTCAGATGTATATGAACGAGATGTAAGTAAAATTCCATTATGAAATTTGACAAGGTTAAATACCAACAGACCAAACAAGAAGTAATAGACTTAATTAAGAATTCTCATGCGTGGGAGACAAATGAAGGATTTATTGCTGACGGAATTATTTGCCCAGAGAAATATGAAAAAGAAGAACTAAAGATTCTTGTCATACTTGCAGAATCGTATGGCTATGCCTATTCAGAACTTGTTGACATAGAGGAACAACCAGATAAAGATATTATGGGTGTGGGAAATGCTAAAGTTCAGACACCAAGAAAAATCGCCGCATTACTTTGGCTATTATTTAAATCAATAGAAAAAGGACAAGAAATTGACTGGAGCGATTTCCCTTCGTTATTACGAACAAATGATTTTAATTATAATGAGCTTCAAGCAGTCCTATCAAAAATAGCTTGGATAAATATTAAAAAGGCTTCAAAGATTAATGACAACGAAGAAAATATATCAACTCGTTTAGACTACATGGAAATTTATAACGGAGGAGTTCGTAATAAAGAAATTATCGAACTTCAAATAAATTCCATTTTACCAAACCTTATATTGGTTTTTAGCAATCCTGTTATTCATTGCTTATATGACAATAAAATTTTAGGCGATGGCATTGATAGAAATACAAAGTATAAAATTCAGACAAATACAAAAGGGCAAAATATAATCTACATGAATCATCCTAGTTATTTAACGGATTGGGGATACGAAGCGATTTATGAAACATTTCAGATTTTATACAAAAGTCTAAGCGATTAATCAATACAAGGCATAATGTAATAGTTCTTTCCGCATATAAACATAAGTTGAGAAAGTGTCACACACCATTGTTGGGGAATATAATAGGCGCTGGTTCACCTATGCATGGGAATGGATGAATTTTCTGGTACAAAGTAAGCATAGCCTCGTATTTCTTTATACTTTCTGCAATTTTGGCGCATCAAAGAACTTAATTAAATTTACTGTGCCAAAGCATGAACGACAACCATAACCTAAAAAAGCACCAAAGATGGGACTACTTTCAATTCTAAGTAAAGGACTTAAAGCAATGATTGATGAAGCAAATACACCTGAGTCTTTTAAGATTGGACAGAAATTTGAAGAATACGTAAGAGAATTTCTTTTCATTGACAAATATTACGACCTATTGGAAAGAACACATGATTACAATACAAATAGCAAGGACTATGTGCAGTCTTCGCTGAAACCTGACTTCACATTTCGAGATCATTGGACTAACAATGATTTTTACGTGGAAGCAAAATTTAGGACAGGACTCAATAAAGGCAAAATCACATGGTGTAATGAAAATCAGTTACGACGTTACCAGCAATGCGACAAATTCTTGCCAGTTTTCTTAATCCTAGGTATGGGCGATAACCCACAGTATCCAGATTTTCTTGCCTTAATACCATTAACTTCAGCTAAGTATACTGGTCTCTTCCCTTCTTATGCTGAGCAATTCGAGATTGATGTTGATAAGCCAATCTCTTCGAAAATATTGTGGAATGGATAAATAGTAACAGTTTATAAATGGGTATTCACCCATGATCAGCAAAACCTACAATGTGTCTCTTCAGGTAATAAATATTAGTAATATATAGTCATGAGCCATTTTTCAGTAAGAGTAGTTTGCGATGACGGCAAGCCAGCGAAAGATATAGGGGTAATGATAGACTATGGCTGGTTTGGTGGAACCGATGAAAAAAGAACCCATTCGGACGGTTGGGTACAATTTCATAGTCGTGAAAATAAGCCAGGAACCATATGGGTTCACGGACATAATATGGGTAGCCATAGCTTGATAGACGGTAAAACCTATTCATTTACAATTTAATTGCTGCTAATAAAACACGAACCAGCAACAAGCTACAATCAAGCTTTTAGTGCTTAATTTGATTGAAAAGCGTATATTTGAATTGCTGCAATTCGCAGCAGGTTCAGTGGTTAAATTCTCGCCATGTAACTGAGAAATATTATTGGGTAGTATAAAACACGTCATGACAGACAGAGTGAAACAATTTGTAGATGAATTGAATGACAAATTCAGCATAAACTTATCCAAGATCGAAGATCAATTTAATAATGGATACGGCTGGCCAGAATTTGACCCATTGCGAGATGAAATTGCCAAATGCTTAATTTGCGACTTATGTCAAGCATCTATAACGTTAACAAATCATCTTCTTGAAAATTTTCTGAAAACTATGCTTATCTATCATGAAACTATTTCTGGTAGAGACAAAGCTTCTACTGATGATCTGTTTCAGATGTTCAAGCCCAATGTTAAAACGTATGATGGGATTAACTTATCACAATCTTTGGGACACGCAAAAAGAAAAGGCTTAATCACTGAAGACCAGTGGAAAGTATTGGACATTTTTCGTGATAACTTCAGGAACGCATATTCTCATGCTGAAAAGAAAAAGATTTTTAAAGATATTACAATAGGGACTAATATTGTAAAATTTGAAAATGACCAATTCAATACATCCGAATCAGTCCAGACGCCATTAATTGACGCACCATTTGGACAAGGAATAGCTCAAGCATTATTAAGTAAAAATATTGCCTTTGATTATTTTATATCTGTTGACAATATAATTCGAGATATATTGAAGAGATTTATAAAAACGAATGCCACCACATAACAGAAACACCCTCCAGCAATTTTTCGTGCTCTTTTGACAGGAAAGCGTATATTTGAAGTGCAGCTCATTCTTGGAGGATCAGTGTGTAAAATCCTTTCATTTGGGCAGCTGTAAACCGTTAGTGGCAAAATTTAATATGAAGTACACAAGGATAATATTCATTAGTTTCGTTCTCCTTTCAGTAAACCCTTGCTATTCACAAACCAAGGATACAATAAAAGAAAATGATGATTTTGTACTCATTGATCCTTTGGAAGATTGGCCAGTTTTTAAAGGTGGTGAAGATGCATTGTATTGCTTTATATTTCATAACCTTGATACGATCAAATTAAAGAAAATAAATAAAGTAGGCCTAATTGCTGCTTATTTTGTAGTAGACACTACTGGTATACTCAAGGATATCAAAATCGTAAGGGGATTAGATTCTATTGCTGATAACGAATTCTTAAGAGTGATAAAATTAATGCCTGCATGGGAGCCTGCTAAGCAATATAATAAAAAGGTGACCTGCCCCTTCTATTTACCATTAAGATTGCCTTATAAAAATAAATTCTGCCCACAATAAGCAAGGTTTCGTGTGGGCGAGGGAACTAGGTATGGTTATTATGTAAATCAGGCCAATCATTAATCGGTAACCATTAAAGCACAATTTTCGGTATATAAGAATACACAGAATTTGGCAACAATCGTGCACGGATATCGGAGTCAGGCATAAAGAATGCTATTCCGTGATAATGATTGCAGGCATCAAACCAACTGAGCTTACGCATGCCTTATTACTCGGGTTTATGATGAGATTAAAAGTCGGAAGGAATAGCTGTATATTTTTCGATAAAAATGGCAGCAATTTTGGTTTTTATTGTTTCCTTTGGTATTGAAAATACATAAATTTAAACCTAGGTAAATAACCGCAATTGGATGAAAAACATTTATAAATCATTAAATAACTGTTAGTCAGTATTTTTATGTCATATGCAGATTACGTACAAGGCTGAAATACCAGCAACTGATCAGGGTTATTGAATTGTTGGGCATAATATAAAAAGAGAATTATCATGGATGGACAAATAACAATATCATTATCAAATTTGATAAATGTAATAGCTATTATATTATCAATAATTGCATTGTTTATTACAATAATTGGTTTTTTTGCTTCTTTAAAGTTCTATAGGGATGGGGTAAAACTACAGGGTATTGCAAATGATGCAATGATAATGATTAAAGAAAAAACTGAAGCCATCCAATTGCAGGTTGGTGGGATGTTTGATAAAACTCTTGATGCAGCACTAAATCGAAGTAATCAAATGTCAGAAAGCTTTGAAGAAATAAATACTCAAATGGAACAAACTAGTGCTTCAATTGTGGAAGCTGCACTCAAAGAAATAGGAACAGCAAGTAAAAAGGAAAAGGAAAAAATTAAACAGATTGTAGACGAGCAAATGAATCTTGTTAAAGAACGACTTCAATCAACAAGAGAGGAAGCTGAAAGTATGGCGTATTCAGCTATAGATTATATGCCAAGATCTAATTTTCAGGCACAAATATTAAGTCATTTATTAGGTGCTAAAAATTGGGTTAGTTTATCAGACCTTTCTACGGTAGTTAATACAAATACTATAACAACGGAAAAGGCGGTTGATAGACTTGTTGACAGAGGAATTATTGAAATAAAAAAAGATAAAGGCGATAATTATTATAAAGCAAAAATTAAGAACTAAATACAATGCCCAATCGAGTCCCACCCCGCAAATAAAGACTGGTAGGGAGAGGCTCTAACACCGCCATACCTAAGGTTCTCGTATACTGCGGTTCTTTTAGATGTGGAGAAATTTCTAGTAATACGTGAGCAAAGCCTCTTATTTCAAACCTTTTCCTCAGATTAAACTTACGCCGTTGGACTTAAAGTGCATATTCAACTTAATCACCTTATTAATGCTTCAAGGCGTTACCCTTGCTCATAAGGGACTTTCACCCTCTGGACATTCTTCAAAATTTAATTATTCAAAGAACTTGATTATATTTACCATTCAAGGCGCACACACGGGTTATGCGTTAGTGGGCAGGCAGTGCGAGTACAAACTTTTGAGCAATTAATAAACTTTGGTGCTGGCAGACAGTTTTCGGTTTCAAAAGCCCACCAACGCAAAGCCCTAAACCGTTAGCGGCAAGATAAATTGGATACTGCTCAAAAAAGAAGACATGCAAGAGAAAGTAGATTTATTGATTTCATTGGTTCAAAATCTTATCGGACACTTAGATCGTTTAGGTGTAAATCAACTATCTCGTCCTCTTTCCAAAGCATGTTTTTGTCTTAAATCACATGATTTAATTGGGCTTAAAATCATCTTGACTTCAATTGAAGAAGAAAACTTATATAAAGAGATTGAAGATGTGGATTTTCATAAAATAAAAAGCCAGATTCTTGAACTTGCAAAAGAAGTCCAACAAGATTTTGATAAAGATATTATACCTCTCACAGTAGCGGAAGAACTATTCCTTAATCTCAGTTATAACAAGTTTTTCGACATTTGTTCGGAGGTCTACAAGCAAGAATTTTGGGAACAATCACCGCAATATCGACTTAGTAAAATTTATCAAGCCTTTTCGATATACAGCGAAATTTTAGATCATGAACCATTCAAGGGAGTTCTTAGCTGGTTATCAAAATATCGCCCGCCAATGGAGTCAGAAATATCTGGTCCGCTTTTTAAGTTTATTCGTAATGTTTTTGCACATTTCCCATTTTATGACACATGGGATGAAATATGGATAAGTAAAAATTTAGTCAATTGGAGATACCCAAATCAAAGCATCGATAAATTTCTTGAAAAATTCACTGGCAAGTCTGAGGTGCAATATCGATTTAAAGAAAAATCCAAAACTGGTTTTACTTACGTTACAATCAGTTTCCCAAAAACATACGATAACGAGAAAATATTTTTAAAGGACATGATTAAGGAAGAAGAAGGTGTAAAATTTGCTCTTGTCATGATGATTCGAGTATTAAATATGCAAATAGAATCAATTAAAGAGTAACAGCTTTGAGAACCGATAAATCAAAACTAAAAAGCCAGTAGGTAATAAGTAAGTTCGTGTTGTCGAAGCAAGAGACGGAACATAAAGCCGTGTTATCTGAAATTCCGATCCCGATGGGCATTTCAGATATCGATTTTCTATTGGATCAATATTCCAGGTGTATTTAAGGTAAGAAGTCAGCGGATTATATTTCGGTAGTTGGTGCCCAAAACCTAAGCCACATTCGATCTCATTTATCAATGGTGGAGTATTGCTGAAAGCGTTTATAGAAGTTATGCGTACAAAGACATCTTACCATGAACGATTTTAAGGTGATCTGGGCTCCTCTACGATTAATAGTGCTATGCACGGCTTCATCACGAGAAGAGCCATCAACAGTGCCAGGATTCATTGGCTATGAATGCTGTTATGTTAATCTGAATCGGCAGCTGACAGTGCACTGAAATGGCAACCTAGGTGCACAGTTATCGGCGTCAGGCATAAAGAATGATATTGCCTGATACTGATTCCAAACGCCAGTATTGTCTCCCTTAGGAATGAAGCTCCAAAGTTTCAGCTGACTTTAGACTTCACGTATATCTATCGTCACCATTTAATTTATTCTGTTGTAATCAATTCTACGGAGATACCAATGCAGCAAAACCACTGAGCTAACTCAAACATTGCCACGGAAGCTTATATTAGATTAAAAGTCGGCTAGATGACCTGGATATTTTTCGATAAAAAGCTTGCAATTATGTAAATTATTGTTTCCTTTGATATTGATAAATATAAATTTCAACCTACGTAAATAACCAGTATCGGATGAAAAGCACTTATAAATCATTAAATAACTGTCTGCCTGGATTTTTATGTCATGTGCAGTTTACGTACAAGGCAGAAATATACGCAACTGGTCACGGGTATTGAATTGTTAGCGGTCACCCTAAAAACACTCTGAGCGAAAGCGAACTTGATAATATAAACACTGATTTTTGACTAGATATGGATGAATTAATATCGCCTAAATATCAAATGAAACTAGTGAATTCAGTTCATGATGCGATTTGGGCTGAATTTAGTTCTTATGAACAAGTTAGGCACTATATAAACAAATGGTATGAAAATAACTATGAACCAAATGGTTTTAATGATAACTTTTGGGAGAATTTTTCAATTGTAGAAAAAGAAAATAAGAAACTTGATTTACATGCGACTCTTCATTCTATGTCAGGCAATACCTTGCTAAAAATCGCAATTGATTTAGGAGTTGATACACCAGATTTTATTCCTTCTATTCCGACATTTAAGAATGAATTAAAATCTGAATATAAAACTGCTTACGACACTTTTACAAAAGCATATAAACAAATTGAAACGGATCCTAGTATAGCCGTAGGTCTAGCTAATTCAGCACTTGAAAGTATAATTAAAGAAATACTGAAAGATGAAAGAATAAGCAGTAAAATAAAGGGTGGAGAAACTCTTTCCAAACTGACTTCAATAATCTTAAAGGAATTCAACATAACAAATGATGATCATCCTATCGAAATTAAAACAATAGGAAGTTCACTATTGGCCATTAATCAATCCATTGAAAAATTGAGAAGTGAAAAAACTAATTTTCATGGGAAGA
>Ga0209748_1000854_pt1 | contig 15557 bp, 9 predicted proteins | sample BarGraIncu00421A_FD_185490 | JGI IMG/M metagenome (GOLD analysis project Ga0209748, IMG submission 185490) | Arctic peat soil microbial communities from Barrow, Alaska - Barrow Graham LP Incubations 004-21A (SPAdes) (version 2) | ecosystem: Environmental > Terrestrial > Soil > Wetlands > Peat... | reverse complement strand
ACTACCCGATCTTGATTGATCTTTACTGTAAATTTGACATGCTAAAATACAAAAAAGAACAATTATGTATTATGAGTATAGGCAAAACAACAATATTGTAGCATTGTGGTTGTTAATAGTTGCCGGATTCTTCTTCAAGAACTTAATTTTCTATAAAATAATTCACTTTGTTGTTCCATTATACGTCACTCATTCATTTAAAGTTAGCCGTTGGCATTCATTTTGCTATAAAATAACGTTCGCAACATTAATAAATAGAGTCTCAATGGTTTATCATTAATATAGTAACGGAAGAGATATACAAAACATGAAGCTGGTAGAAGAATTTAAAAAAATCGCGGGCGATATAAAAATTATCGATAAAGAAGAAGAAAAAGAAATGTACAGCCATGATATAGGCGATGTTCCTACAATCATGACCAAAACATTTTTTAAAATACAACCAGACTTTGTTGTCCAGCCTAAAAGTGCCGAAGAGATAAAAAAAGTACTGGAATTTGCTAACGAGAAAAAAGTACCGGTTATTCCCAGGGGCGCTGCGTCATGGGGATTTGGGGGAGTAATCCCGACAAATGCGGGAATAGTTATTGATTTATCACCTTTTCGAAGAATCATCTATCTCAACAAAGCACAAAAGACCATAACTGTTGAAGCAGGAGCAAGATGGAGCGATATTGACATTCTGGCCAAAAAAGAGGGTTTATGTCTGATGACATATCCATCGAGCAAGTTTTCCACAGTCGCCGGTTGGATTGCAACAGGCGGTTACGGCATCAACAGTTTTCGCTATGGCCACTTAGTGAACCAGATTGTATCAATGACAGTTATAACGCCATCCGGTGAATCTAAAAAGATTACTCCCACTGATCCTGAGTTCACGTACTTCGTTTCTACGGAAGGTGAGTTTGGAATCATCATTGAAATAAACCTTAAATTACGTGATGTTCCTCAGGCCTCTTATTCTCATCTGTTTTATTTTGACAGTGACAAAGATGCTTTCATGTTCATTGAAAAATTCATCAAAACAGGACAGGCAGATGAACTGAAGCCTGATGTAATCCGTTTTCTTGATGAAAATCACCTCAATGACATAAATGAAATCATGCATTCCCACGTATTTAAGAAGAACGCCGGAGTCCTGATAGAATTCAGCAACTCGGAAGAAGATAAAAAGTTTTTAACTGTTATAGAACAAAACGATAAAGTTGAAGAAGCACCTCGCTATGTTGCCAGTTATTTATGGAATGAGCGGCTTTTCGGCATGAAAACAAAACGCCTTGGACCAACAATTCTTGCCAGTGAAAGTATTATCCCAATAGCTTCGGCTGCGCGATTTATTGAAAAAGCAAAAAAACTGGGAGCCAATTTCGGCGTGGAAATATTCATTGATTCTTATATCATTGATGCCAAAATGGCTCTGATCATGACAAATTTTCTTTGCGATTCCAGGAAGTTTAAATATTATATCGACTTACCATTGACAATGATACTTACTCAAACAGCTGTTTCTATGGGAGCAGAACCATACGGGCTGGGTATTTGGAACGCGGGCTTTATTAATTATCTATACAACAGCGAAAAGAAACAAAAACTTCTGGCATACAAGGCCAAGGTTGATCCGAATAATGTCATGAATCCGGGCAAGTTCTTTGGTATCAAATCAAAGTTCTTCAATATTCCGGCGGTCGTTTTTCGTCCGTTCATTTTTAGCTTTTCCATAAAGATATTGATTTTGCTGTCACCTGTTATTGGGAAAATTGCGACACTGCTTATGGGCAAGGATAAGAAAATCGACAGTCTCGATTTTGAACTGACTACTCATGCCTGCGCCAAATGCGGAAACTGCATCGCGGTATGTCCGGCATACCTTGTTACCGGGAATGAAGAAGTGACCGCAAAAGGGAAAATTGCTCTGGCCAAAAAGCTTATTGAGGGCAGACAAGTGACGAAAGAGGAAGCTGAAAATGTATTTATGTGCATGCATTGCAAAGCCTGTGAGGAGATATGTCAAACCAATCTTGAACTGATGATGCTCTGGGATTCACTGGAAAAAAGAATAGAGGGGAAATTCGGCCGTCCCGAAGCTAAAATCGCTGAATTTCTTCAGAAAGTTGACGATAGCAAGGATTACTGGGAGATGGTGGATCGGAATAACTGAACCATGAATAATACTGGTATAAAGACCGAAGAAAGAGACTCGATGATAATGATTCTTTTCCTTCAGTCTTCAGCCTATAGAAAGATGAATTAAAGACTATGCCAAAGAAATATCATATTTACCCAAGAGTTACGCCGCTTAATCTGGATTATGTGTACAAATTTAAGATTGAGCGGGGAGAAAACTGCATCAATTGCGGTAAGTGCACCAAAGTGTGCATTTACGAGGCACATAAACGACGTAAAGATGATCCGCGCAAAATGGCTGATCCGAACACGGTGGTCTGTAGAAACTGTTTTCGGTGCATTCAGGAATGTCCCCGGGGAGCGCTGGAAAAATCTCTCGATAAAGATTATTTAAATATCGGCGGGTCGTACTGGAAGTCCGATATGCTTCTTACTTTATGGAAGCAGGCGGAGGATGGTAAGGTTCCGGTTACCGGCGCCGGTTATCGAGGTCCGTTTACAGGGCCGGGGTTTGACAGCATGTGGACCGATATGTCGGAAATTGTCCGCCCGACACGCGACGGAATTCATGGACGGGAATACATCAGCACATCCGTTGAACTGGGCAGGAAGCTCAATCACCTGACCTTTGATGAAAATGGCAAATTACTGTCGAAAATTCATGATACAATTGATCTTCCAATTCCCATCATCTTTGACTTTCCCAAAGAGAATTTGAGTCCGAATGTAAAAGTCGCCGCCGTCCGAGCGGCTGCAGAACTAAACACCCGTATTGTATTGTCTGCAGATGATATTACAGCGGATATAAAAAAATACATAAAAAACATCATTCCATTAATTTCCCATAAAGAAATTGATAAGCATCAGGGGTTGATCAAAAGTGTAAGAATTGTGGCGCTTGAGTATACGGATGAACTGCTGAGTGATTTCGCTGCAGTAAAAGATAAAATTAAAAAAGCAAGTAATGCCCTTACGATCATCCGAATTCCGGCAACAAAGTCTGTGGAATCCATTGTTTCCAAGCTGGCACAAAGTGGCGCGGAGATCATCCATGTCGTGGCCGATTATCGCGGTATGGAGAATAATGGTTCGGCAGATTTAAATCGACGTCAGGCCAAGGATGTTATCCGTGCCGTGCATCTGAAGCTGGTTGAGGACAGAATCCGTGATGAAGTTACAATTATTTTCTCCGGCGGAATAGCCATGGCCGAGCATGTACCCAAGGCAATGATCTGCGGCGCGGATTTAACAGCAATAGATTTGCCGTTGCTTATTGCGATTGGTGCAAGGTTGTATGAAGAGCCGGAAAAGATACTCGTTTTCCCCGAGGAATTGGGAAAAATCCCGGTACGAACTCTAACGCAGAGGATCATTAACCTCATGGGTGCCTGGCATTCGCAGCTTCTGGAGGTAATGGGCGCCATGGGTATCCGAGAAGCACGACGGCTGCGCGGTGAATCTGGAAGAGCAATATTCTTTGAAGAGATTGACAATGACACATTTGGAAAATTATTTAAAAAAAGAGAAACATTAAACGTATGAAACCATCAACTGTAAAAATTAAAAAAATGCCTTCGCGATTCAAGCACCAGGTGCCGAAATATAAAGTTACTCGATCCAGCGCCTGCATCAACTGCGGTACTTGCGCCAAATCATGCCCTTACGGAGTTCATGAAAGGGTTGAGGGACACAACAGGGTAAATTTGCCGATTGACTACAAATGCATCGGCTTCGAATGCAAAAACAACGATTTTTACTGCATTGCCAAATGTCCACGCAAAGCATTGAGCCTCTCACTGAATCCAATGTATGAAACACTGGGAGATTATCGCTGGACAGCGGACATGATTACTGCGACTTGGATCATGGCGGAAACCGGCTATCCGCCGGAGCGAAAGGATCTGGAATATAATATAGGTAATTCCGGCGGCGGTTTCGACAAACTGCGCCTCAAGTTTCCTGCCGGGCAACCGAAAATTGATAAGTTTGAAATATCAACGGAGATTCCCCTGAACAGGAGAAATGATGGCCGCGCCAATGTTATTATTTCCACACCTGTCTATGGTGGCGGCATGTCCTTCGGGTCGGTAGGATTGCCCACAATGGTTTCCAGGGCATGCAACGCGTCGATATGGAATACATTTACCTGTACTGGTGAGGGGGGATACCCGGAGTTGCTGCAACCTTATAACGACCACGTGATCACTCAGGTGGCGACAGGTTTATTTGGCGTGCGCGAAGAAACGATACAGCGGGTAAAAATAGTGGAATTCAAGTATGCACAGGGTGCAAAACCTGGTCTTGGCGGGCATCTTCTGGGTGAAAAAAATACGCAAAGCGTTGCCCGAATGCGTGAAGCGGTCAAAGGCACCTCCTTGTTTTCACCTTTTCCATTTCATTCGGTGTATTCCATTGAAGATCACAAGAAGCATATTGACTGGATCAAAGAAATCAATCCTAACGCATTGGTTTCCGTTAAGGTTTCGACGCCCAATGACGTGGATATGGTTGCTGTCGGTTCATACTATGCCGGTGCTCATATAATTCACATAGATGGCGGATATGGTGGTACAGGCGCGGCGCCGGACATTGCCAAAAAGAACATTGCTATGCCCATAGAATACGCCATCATGAAGGTTCATAATTTTTTAAAGGAAGAGGGTGCCCGGGACGCGATCACACTCATTGCCTCAGGTGGCATAAGGACTGCTCATGATTTGGTCAAGGCCATTTGCCTTGGCGCCGACGGAGTAGCTATCGGCACAGCGGATCTGGTTTCTCTGGAATGTGTCAGATGTGGAAACTGCGAATCAGGACGCGGCTGTGCTCGGGGCATTGCCTCAACGGATTCGGAACTTGCCGATCTGTTTAATGAAGACTGGGCGACACAGAGACTCACAAATATGTACCATGCCTGGAATGTCCAGCTTGTTGAAATACTGCAGAAGTTCGGCATGAGGAGTGTAAGAGAACTTGTTGGCCGGACGGATTTGCTTGAGCATATAGATTACAGTAAATAATAAAGGCATATAGACTGAAGGTGGAAAGGCTGAAGGAAAAGATATTTGATGATGATTCTTACCCTTCAGTCCTCAGTCTTTAACCTTCAGCCTTTCCACGGAGCTATTAATAATGGACAATGTTGAAAAAATAACACGATCACGCGCTGAAATTTGCAGCCAGGTACCGCCTTTGGGACTGAACACTGAAGAAGAGGGAGGCTGCGGCGTAACAGGTTTTATCTGTTCGATTCCTGTAACGGGGAAGAACATCTTCGAGCCATCCGTTCAGATGCACAACAGAGGTAATGGAAAAGGCGGGGGTATTGGAGCTGTCGGGTTTATTCCCGAAGCGCTGGGTGTCTCCAAACAGGTGCTTCAAGATGATTACATGCTGCACATTGCTCTTCTTGATGGAAGCGTATGTACTGAAATTGAAGATAAATACATCAAGCCTTACTTTAAAATCGATAAATCGGAGAAGCTGGCCACCATTGACGATCACCGCAGTATCGGTTTGGATGTGCGGCCTCCTGATGTTATGCGTTATTTTGTGCGCGTGAAGGATGATGTCCTCGATAAGTTCATCGCGGATAACAAATTTTCATCGATGGATCGGCGTGATGCTGAGGATGAGTTTGTCTATCAGAACAGCTTTAAAATTAACACGCACTATTATGCGTCGCTTGGTGAAAAAAAGGCTTTTGTCATGTCGCACGGCAGGAATATGATGATCCTGAAGATCGTGGGATATGCGGAAAATGTCGTCAAATACTATAAACTGGAAGACTTCAAAGCGCATGTCTGGCTTGCTCACCAGCGTTATCCGACCCGTGGACGTGTTTGGCATCCGGGTGGTTGCCATCCGTTTAGCGCGCTCAATGAAGCGTTGGTGCATAACGGTGACTTTGCTAATTATCAGGCTGTGAATGAATATCTTAAACAACGCAACTACTACCCTCTGTTTCTGACAGATACTGAAGAAGCCGCGCTGCTTTTGGATTTGTGGAGCAGGGTATATAAATATCCGCTGGAATACCTGATTGAGGCCATGGCGCCGACTTCGGAAAGGGACTTTGATATGTTGCCTGCGGAAAAGCAGGAGCTGTATAAAGCTATTCAGACCCATCATGTAGGCGCGTCGCCGGATGGACCGTGGTTCTTTATCATTGCGAGAAATGACGTTAAAAATGATCAATTCCAGCTGATAGGCATCACCGATACCGCGATGCTGCGCCCTCAGGTATTTGCCCTGCAGGAAGGGGAAGTCCAGATCGGGTTGATTTGTTCGGAAAAGCAGGCCATTGATGCGACGTTAATTTCTCTGGAAAGGGAAGATCCGCGTTTCGGGCCCATTGCCGACAAATATTGGAATGCCCGCGGTGGCAGCTATACCGATGGTGGTTCGTTTATTTTCAGCCTTAAAGATACCGCAGATGGTAAAAAGCTTATTTGTACCGACAAATTCGGGAAGGTAATTAAAACTCCAAAGGGCAAAGCTACCTGTGATGTAGCGAAAAAGATAACAGTTACAGAAGACTACAAGCCCATAGAAAAAAAGCTTGGTGCTTTATTTGCCGAAAATGATTATTCAACCGCTGCTGATAAATTGTTTACATATGTAAAAGATAGCATTGGCAACTTTAATCCCGATAAACTCAGATTCTGCATTGAGGCGATCAAGGGTTATGCCCTGAAAAGTGATGACTGCAAGCAAGAGGCCATTACCGCGTTAACCCTTTTGAATGATCGTAGATTCAATACTGGCTCGATAAAAAGAAGTTCCCTGCTGCATGTCCTGAAAATAGCTCAAGATGAGATTTTCGACGCGTCGCCAATGATCACGGAAATGTCGAATTCACGGTTCAGCCGGATTAATTACGCAAGCCGCGATCAACTTCGCGCGCCGAAAAACAATGAGAAAATTCTGATTATTGACGCCGAACATTTTGAACCGGAAGGTGATAAATGCGATGCGGTAATGTTTGTGAAGGCCTTTAAACTCGGCTGGAAGTGGTTTATTGTTTACAAATATCGTGGTCAGCGGTTTACCGGTTGTGGTTTCGGTCCGGCCACAAAGGATGTGAGGATTGATGTCTACGGGGCTTCCGGAGATTATCTGGCATCAGGAATTGACGGCATGGAAATTTATGTTCATGGCAATGCCCAGGATCAACTCTGCCAGATTATGAAAGATGGAAAACTTGTTGTGTTTGGTGATGTCGGCCAGACATTTATGTACGGGGCCAAAGGAGGCAACGCGTATATAATGGGTAACGCGGCAGGCAGGCCTTTAATTAATGCCGTTGGCAAGCCGCGGGTGGTGATCAACGGCACTGCTCTGGATTACCTTGCTGAATCTTTTATGGCTGGTGATCCGCTCAATGGCGGCGGTTTTGTCATTCTTAACGGCATTGGCTTTGACGATGAGGACGGTTCGATTTGTGAATACGATTCGCCATACCCAGGTTCGAATATATTTTCTCTTGCTTCCGGTGGCGCGATTTATGTTCGTGATCCGCATAAGAAACTGGTTGATGAGCAGTTAAACGGTGGAGAGTTTGCTGAAATTACCGATGCGGACTGGCAGCTGATAGAGCCTTACCTGGAAGAGAATGAAAAACTTTTCGGTATTACTATAGAAAGACTTCTCACGGTTGAAGGCAATAAAAGGACTCCGCAGGCCGTCTACAGAAAGATCAAACCTCTAAAAGCGGCAGCTGTCAAAAAAGACGATGATGGTTTAGAGGAGTCAATCGAATATTGAAGGTGCTTTGATGATCAACATATCCAGCGTCAGTACAGGCATTAAAGGATTGGATAAAACTCTTAATTACCTTCAAATGGGTGATAATGTTGTTTTTCAGGTTGAAAATATTGAAGACTACAAAACATTTGTAAATCCTTATGTAAACGCAGCTTTAGAAAAAGGACGGCGCATTGTTTATATGCGTTTTGCTAAACACCCGCCGATTTTAGAGCCAACCGGGAAAGTTGCTATTTACAAACTTAACGCCGATATCGGTTTTGAATCTTTTTCTACGCAGGTTCATTATATCATCCGGCAGGAAGGACGCGATGTTTTTTATGTATTTGATTGTCTATCAGATCTGCTTTTAGCCTGGGCGACTGACCTGATGATTGGCAACTTTTTTGTGATTACTTGTCCCTATCTTTTTGAGTTAAACACGGTCGCATATTTTTCTATCCTTCGGAACCGGCATTCTTTTAAAACCATTGCCCGCATTAGAGAAACTACCCAAGTACTGCTGGATGTTTATAACTATCAGGGTAAACTTTGTGTCCACCCTATTAAAGCATGGCAGCGCTATTCACCGACGATGTTTCTTCCGCACATTATGGAAAACGACGAATTTGTTCCCATTATGAATAGCGCCGATGCCTCGAATTTATTTTCCTATCTTCATCAGGCGAGTGCCACCGGTGCCGAAAGAAATCTGGACTATTGGGATCGCATATTCATGCAGGCAAAGGATATGCTGGAAAATCCAAAGGACATAAAAGAAAAGCAGAAAATGGTAGAGCAGCTTTCCCGTGTGTTGATCGGAAGGGAGAAAAGAATGCTGGCTCTGATAAAAGAATATTTTACGCTGGAAGATCTTATCGAAATTAAAGAGCGGCTCATTGGAACAGGTTTCATCGGCGGTAAATCTGCAGGTATGTTGTTGGCGCGCAATATTTTGCGAAAAGACTCTTCTGTAAACTGGTCAGAGCATCTGGAATTGCACGACTCGTTTTATATCGGCTCTGATGTTTTTTATTCTTATATGGTTCAAAACGGCTGGTGGAGAGCCCTCATGTCCCATAAAACCAAAGAAAGCTATTTTGAGAGTGCCCGGGAATTGAAAAACAAAATGTTGAAGGGAGTTTTTCCAGAAGAAGTCCGGGAACGGTTTCAATTAATGCTGGAATATTACGGGCAATCACCGATTATTGTGCGCTCCAGTAGTCTTCTGGAAGATGCTTTCGGTAATGCTTTTGCCGGGAAATATGAGAGTTATTTTTGCGCCAATCAAGGGACACCGGAAGAACGTTATGAGAAATTTGAGGATGCAGTGAGGAAAATTTTTGCCAGCACAATGAATATAGATGCCCTCACTTATCGTCTGCAGCGTGGCTTGGATCAACAAGACGAACAGATGGCTCTGCTGGTGCAGCGGGTTTCCGGTTCTTACCGTAAACATTATTTCTTTCCCGAATTGGCCGGTGTCGGTTTGTCTTATAACACCTTTGTCTGGCAAAAAGGCATGGACCCTAAGGCGGGAATGCTAAGGCTTGTTTTTGGACTGGGGACAAGGGCTGTAAACCGCATGGAAAATGATTATCCCCGCATTGTTGCTTTGGATCAGCCATTGGTTAAACCCTATGCTAAACCGGAAGATGCAGGGCGTTTTTCCCAGCATAGTGTTGATGTCTTAAATTTGGAGGAAAATCGTTTTCAATCCTTATCGGTGGCAGAGGTACTTAGTGATGATTTAGAAACACGCTTAGACCTCATTGGCGTGCGCGATATTGAGGCCAGTGAGCGGATGAAAGCTTTAGGCAAACGCACGGAAGTGTGGATACTTACCTTCGATGAGCTGCTTTCCTCAACGGCATTTCCGGATATTATGTCAAAGATGCTCAAACGATTGGAAGAGATATATGATTATCCGGTGGATATTGAATTTACCGCTAACTTTAACGCGGAGGGAAATATTCAAATCAATCTCCTTCAGTGCCGGCCGTTTCAGACGAAAGGCCACTATAGCCGTGTGGAAATTCCTGATAAGATTAATGAGAGCAAAATATTGCTGCGACAGGAAGGTAACTTCATGGGAGGCAGCGTTTACGAGAATATTTCACGAATCATTTATATTGACCCGCGGGGCTATTCAAAACTCCCGCTTTCCGAAAAATACAATATTGCCCGATTGGTGGGTAAAATCAACAAGACTATTAATAATCGGGATGAAATGCCGACGATCCTTTTCGGACCTGGCCGCTGGGGGACAACAACACCGGCAATGGGTGTACCAGTCACTTTTTCTGAAATAAACAATATCGCCGCGATTGCGGAAATAGCATACAAGGAAGGAAGTTTGATACCCGATCTATCTTTCGGCACCCATTTTTTTCAGGATATGGTGGAGATGAATATTTTTTATATGGCTATTTATCCGGAACAGGAAAAAGTTATCTTCAACACGGCCTGGATGCAATCAATGTCCAATATCATGGAAGAGCTTGTGCCGGAGGATCGCCAGTATGCTGATGTTGTTCACGTCTATGATGTTAGAGAAAAAAATTTAAAATTACTTTCCGATATTGTGGCGCAGGAAATGGTCTGCTTCTTCGATTAAAAATCTACTCAGCTTCATTGATGTTTTTATTGTTTTTGCGGAAAAGCTTTGGATTGATTCCCAGTTTGGTAATTTTATATTGAATTATACGCTTTGTTGTCCCCAAAACTTTTGCGGTCTTTGTTTGATTTCCTCCGGTAGCTTCCAGAGTATCAATAATTAATGATCTTTCCTGCGCCTCTACAATAGAAGATAGTTTGCTGTGTTCCTTCTTTTCCACTTTAGTTTCTCTTACATGTAAAGACGGCGGCAAATGTAAACACTCAATTGTATCACCATTGGATAAGAGAACGGCTCGCTCAATACAGTTTTCCAGCTCGCGCACATTACCCGGCCATTTGTGAGATAGAAATACTTCTATTGCCGCGGTAGAAATTTTTTTAACATTTTTCCCCATTTCCTTGCTGTATTTCAAAATAAAATGATCCGCCAAAAGTATAATATCACTGCCTCTTTCACGCAGCGACGGTAAATATATAGGAAAAACATTTACGCGGTAAAACAAATCAGCACGAAAACGTTCCGTCAGAATGTCTTGTTCTAAATTTCTGTTGGTCGCCGCGATAATGCGGACATTGACATTAATAACTCGCGAAGAGCCCAGCGGCTGAAATCTTTTTTCCTGCAAAACGCGCAAAAGCTTTACCTGAGCGGCAGCGGAAAGCTCGCCTATTTCGTCCAGAAAAATAGTGCCTCCGTTAGCTTCTTCAAATCTACCGCGGCGCTGCTGCAGCGCCCCTGTAAAAGCCCCTCTTTCATGACCAAAAAGCTCACTTTCAATTAGCGTATCCGGGATAGCCGCGCAATTAACCTGCACCATTGGTCCATTGTTCCTGGGAGAGTTCATGTGGATTGCCCGGGCGATTAGTTCCTTGCCGGTTCCTGTTTCACCGGTGATTAAGACTGTCGTCTTGGAATCGGCTACTTGGGCTACTAAACCGAATACTTCCTGCATTGGTTTAGAATGGCCTATAATATCTACCGAGGGCGCTCGCGTACTGCCGACAATTTTTTTCAGCCGTCTGTTTTCCTCTTCTAAAGCTCTGATGTGCACAGCTTTGGCCATAAGCTCAGCTACGGCGGAGAGCATGGCCAGTTCCTTATCCAGATCTTCCACTTCGAGAGCTACTTTATCGGCGGACAAAACGCCCACAACATGATCATCATAAATAATGGGAACACAAAGAAAGGCCAGCTCCGACCTGTTTAAGTGACGTCTTGCCCCCGTACGGTCTAAAAAATGGGTGGCATGTCCCAAATTGGCCACAGCCATCGGGCGCCCTGTCTGGGCGACTTCACCAGTAATACCTTCTCCGGGTTTGTATGTTACATCCATTCCTTCAATATTAATATCATGGGCTATATCCAGCCAGACCTCATTTTTTTCGCGGTCAAAGAGAGATATCATGCCCCGCTGCATTCCCAGACGTGAACTCATTTCTTGCAGGAATTGCTCCAGTTCATCACGCAAATCTGTAGGTTGAGCTAAAATTTTAGCTATTGCGTGCAATGTGGCCAGTTCTTCATAACTATGAATACTCAAATTGCGCTCTTTCTCAGAAAAAGATTTTTTTGTAGTCTTGCTCATAGACGATTCGACTAACCATAAAAGTATTTTGTAACAAAATTGTACTAATAGCAATTATTTTTTAGCTTTTGAGAATAAAGTTGCAAGGAGTGAACCAATTATGACAAATTCTTCAAAAGTGGCCATAAAGGTGAAAATATTTTCACAAGATCATTAATATTATGAAAATATTATCTATTTATCTTTAATTGCATCCAAACGAATATGCGCCCGCTGTGTGGAATAACAAAGATGTATAATTCCAATTCTAAATCAAAGCGCTATCTTTGTTGGCTGCGTCGTAGGCTTCCTCAACGTATGCACAATACGCCTCATTGCATCCTTCTTGCCGCCTCGATATCATCTTCGATTTAGAAGTGGTATAACATCTATATTCTTGGTGGATGATATTTTTTACCGGCAGCGTGAAGAAGCAGACGATCTCTTATGAAATCAGGGAATATGTAAAACGGATAGTCGATTACAACCCTTTATTTCGGTAACGATGCGGTTAACCTACCTGGCCGGGGATTGAACCTTTAAAAAAGGCAGTTCCGCCCCCACCCAGAACACAGAATTTCTCGCTACGACGCAGACGCGGCCAGGTCAGCGTTTAACCTCGGGTTATGCCATTTTTTATTGGCCTTGCGCCAGAACGGCCTTCCGAAATTCTAATGGTTGGGATACATTTTTAAACGGTTCGTGTGTTCCGCCCGTGCCAACAATAGTGATGATACCATATCCAAATATTCGACCAATAATGTTTTGATTGACTTCTATATTCTCAATCTTGGATAAATTCATTTCAATAGTTCGTCTTGATATTATTCCAGTTTTAATAATTACTCTTTTATTTGTCACTGCCATTTCGGTTGTCTTTTTTTGCAGAATGGCGGCAATAAGCCACGGAATTCCAATTAATATAAATGAAAATATTGCAGGCCAGATAAATATTTTCCAATGTAACTCTGCACGATAAACAACTTGCTCACCTGGAATAAGATTGTTCTCAACGTACCGCATAGAAACCTCCCTTTGTAATTTGTCTTAAATGACATACCGCTACTCTTCAGCGGGCGTGCCTTTTTGCGTCTACCGGAGCGCCTTACTATACCACCATTTCGCTTTCAAAGGATAACGAGGCGGCAAGGAGGAGGCTCCGCAGGCGTATTACTAACCCGTGACCTTCAGGTTATACGTTGAGGAATCCGACGACGCAGACAACAAAGTTAGCCAAAGAAAGCGAATTGGTATTAGCCAATTTAAACTGTCTTGTATGTTACTTCCACGATTTCTTTACCATACTTTCTTTCCAGACGCCGCACTATAAAATGACCACGTGCCATATCCTGAAAATGATCAATAAATAATGTGTTTATGAGAGCCCCTCCCGCTGCTCCAATTGCCGGGATTGCTTGTGCTGCTGCTTTCTCCGATACTTGAATACTAAAGCGCTGTGCAATTTGCGCTATCAATCGAACAAGAGCAGGGGCGCCTTCTTCAGCCAGACCTTTTTGGGCTATATATTCAGCAGCTTTTGTTACAGATCGTGCTAAAGCTGCACGAATTGCAAAATATCCGGACTTGGAAGCATCATCACTCTTGCTCGGTCCACCTAAAGCAAACACCTCAATACACGCTATTTTGGATGCAATCTTACTGATAGTTTCACCTTCGCTTCTCGCAATATCAGCTATAGATCGCAACATGATTGTTGTTGATATTGGTAGCTCTACTGCCAATGCTGGTAGCCCAAAGAAACCGCCTATGCCGCCCGTTGTTGCTACAGCTATTTTATGCCATATATTAGATGCTTCTTCACCAGGCGCATCTTTCATTGTGAAAACTGCGGCATGAACTGCCTTGGATAAAGCCGCTTGGGTCACTTCACCGACTTTCACATTCCAATTGTCAGGCAAGAGTTCAAATCCTTTTTCAATTGGAGTAGCAAGTAAGTTGGTGATTTTTGCTGCAATACCCGGGTTCTCCAGTAGCATCTTTGCTTTTTTTAAATCATTCAAATCTTTTTGCTGAAAAGTCATGATTATCTACCTTAATTGGCTAACAATGAATTCAGCCGGAACTACAAGTGAGCGACTGAAATGTCCCGATGGACAATGGTTGATGCTTTTCAGGGTGCGCGCCATTAATAGTTGACACATAGCCTGGACCAAACACACCTTAGCCGTTTGTTGTTGACAACTTTTCTTAATATTGAAATTATTAGTTGTCAACAAGTTGTAAACTATGGTTGCGCTCGCTTAATCATGATCATAATGTTTCCATTGGCGTCTTTAATGACAAATTTAACGTCTTTGTGCTGTGCCTGCCAGATTCGGAATACCTCGTCTGCAAAGGCTTGCCCGATAGTCTTAACGTCTTTGAAATCAAGCTCAATGGTCTTGAATTTCTCCAGACCCGTCAGAATTCTTCGGGCCTGCGATCTTGACACATAATCGACATCCTGATGATAAAGCTTCACCTTCACCTCGGTTTTGCTGAATTGGAAAGACTCATCGGTGTACTTATCGAAAAGATCAACCAGTTTCTTTTTTGATCTTAAGCCCAGGACGAAATCAACCCTTGTTCCCCTTACGGGTTTTACATCTTTTACATAAATGTCCTGCCTTGCATTGTCAAAAACGAGCTTCTTCTCAAAGCTCTTGATGGTCAGAAGATCAGCGATCTTTGACGTAAAGAATATACCCTCGCCGCTGTGCGCCGCAGGCTCCGTAGTCTCCTTTCCTTTGAGCAGGTCCTGTATGGCTTCAATAGTTGTGCCAAGTCGCTTTTTTTTCATAATGTTGTTAAATATACCAATACCCCGATCTGCCACCATGAATCGAATGTCTGTCGCGGTTCTCATGACGACCACGTCTATCTTTTCCGATGTGGAATGTTCAATCGCGTTGTTGAGCATTTCGGTAAAAGCATAGTCGAGGGTCGAGGAAACGTTGCCGGCAAGGCTCTGGAAGATAGCGCTTTCTTCTTTGATCTCTCGCAACACTTTGTCCTCGGCCAGCCCCTTGTTGGTCATAATCCTGCGAACCATTAAAGGTTTGGCATTGATCGCGCCTTTTTTCGAAGGAAAAATATAATGGGCCTGATTTGCTTTGCCCATCAGAGCAATCACACCCTCATCGGCAAGGTTTTTAAGAAACCTCTGCGCGTAGGCCCGTGAAAGTCCCGTAAGGCCGACGAGATCAGCAGTTGTTACCTGCCCCTGTTTCTTTATTGTGTTGAGTATGAGTGTTCTCATTTCCATATATCCCATTCTTAACGATTGTTGACAGCTTTATTGTAAACTAAATTTACAAGTTGTCAACAAGTTGTCTTTATCTGCGATTTTGGAGGAAGGTATGAAATTAAACGGGGAAAGGCAAAAAAGCGGCTGCCCGCAAGAATAATTTATCAGAATCATGATGCTTTTCTTAGTCGTTCCGCCACGAATACTTTAATGATAGACTGCCGCGGTACCCCAAGACGTTTTGCCTCTTTGTCCAA
>Ga0209748_1000851_pt1 | contig 15575 bp, 12 predicted proteins | sample BarGraIncu00421A_FD_185490 | JGI IMG/M metagenome (GOLD analysis project Ga0209748, IMG submission 185490) | Arctic peat soil microbial communities from Barrow, Alaska - Barrow Graham LP Incubations 004-21A (SPAdes) (version 2) | ecosystem: Environmental > Terrestrial > Soil > Wetlands > Peat... | reverse complement strand
AGATGACCGTGTCGCAGGCGATCTCGACGAAGTCGCCGTCAATCGGCTCGGGACGCCGGCGGCCCTGTTCGTCGGGCTCGCCGAGCTTGCAGCGCTGCAGCTTGATGGCGCTCACCTTGCCGCCGGCGCCGATGATCTCGACCGGGGCGACGAGGTACTCGATCTTGAGCTGCTCACCGAGGCCGTCCTCGATCTCCTCGGACGAAGCCGGCATCTCGTCGCGCGTGCGGCGGTAGGCGATGGTGACCTCAGGGGGCTTGCCGTTGATGGAGGTGAGGCGTGAGGCGCTGCGCGCGGTGTCGAAGGCCACGTCGCCGCCGCCGATGACCACCACGCGGTCGCCGACCGGCATGGGGTCGCCCAGGTTGAGCTCGCGCAGGAACTCGACCGCCTTGAGGCAGCCGTCGAGGTCGTCGCCCTTGGCCGGCGCCGGCGCGCTGGTGTGCAGGCCGGGGGCCAGGAAGACGGCCTGGTACCCGTCGGCCAGCAGGCTGTCGACGGTGAAGTCGACGCCGCAGCGCCGGTTGAGGCGCAGGTCGACGCCCAGGGCGCAGATCTGGTCGATCTCGCGCTGCAGCACGTCGGGCGGCAGGCGATGGTCGGGGATACCGACGCGCAGCATGCCGCCCGCCACCGGCAGCGCCTCGAAGACCGTGGTGGCGTAGCCGTACTGGGCTAGGTCGCGGGCACAGCTCAGGCCGGCGGGGCCGCCGCCGATGATGGCCACCTTCTCGTCGAAGACGACCGGCAGCTTCTCGGGCAGGTCGGCCGGGGCGCCGTGGTCGCAGGCATAGCGCTTGAGGCTGGCGATGGAGATGGGCTCGTCGACCGAACCACGCGTACAGGCCGTCTCGCAGGGGTGCGCGCAGACGCGTCCACAGACCGAGGGGAAGGGGTTGGGCTCGGCGGCGACGCGGTAGGCGTCTTCGAAACGACCTTCCGCGATGAGCGCGATGTAGCCCTGGGCCGAGGTCTCGACCGGGCAGTTGCTCTTGCAGGGGGCGTAGCCCTTCTTGTCGACCACGTAGGTGTTGGGGATGGCCTGCGGATAGAGCTTGTAGATGGCCTTGCGCTCGCCGAGCTCCTCGTTGTACCGGTCCTTGACCGCGATGGGGCAGACCGGCACGCACTCGCCGCAGCTCGTGCAGATGTCGGGGTCGACGTAGCGCGCGTGGTGATGGATCTTCGCCTGGAAATCGCCGGGGGCGCCCTCCAGACCGGTGAGCTCGGAGTTGGTGACGATCTCGATGTTCAGGTGCCGGCCGGCCTCGACCAGCTTGGGCGCCAAGGTGCACATCGAACAGTCGTTGGTGGGGAAGGTCTTGTCGAGCTGCGCCATGTGGCCGCCCAGGGCCGGCGCCTTCTCGACCAGATAGACCTTGTACCCCCCCTCCGCCAGGTCGAGCGAACACTGGATGCCCGCGACTCCTCCACCCAGCACGAGAGCAGCACCGGTGGACTTGGGTGGGGTACCCGACATACGCACTCCTTCGACAGTATCGCGGCAGGCCCAGAAATAGTGGGTGACCACAGACTCAACGTCCCACATGGGTACATCGCGATTATAGACGTCGGGTTTGGGGGGCGTCCAACGCGCTCGGGCGGGGCGCTAAGTTTCACCAAGGGCCCGAAGAGGCGAACTTGACCAGCTGGCCAAGTTCGCCGTCCTGAGGGCCGCCGCGGAGGCGGGGGGGGATTGGCTCCAGCCAAACGGGAACACCTGGACAATGGTTGCACCAGCAAAGAAAGGAACCCCCGATGCCATCCCAGCAAGGGACCATCGTCGTGGCCGGCGCGACCGGCCAGCAGGGTGGCGCCGTGGTGCGTCACCTGCGCGCAAACGGCTTCGCCGTGCGCGCCCTCACCCGCGACCCCGAGGCCGAGAAGGCCCAGCCCTTGCGCGCCGCCGGTGTCGAGCTCGTGAAAGGCGACCTGACCGACCGGGCGACCCTTGACGCCGCCCTACGCGGCCGACGGCGTCTTCTCGGTCGCCACTCCGTTTGAGACCGGCCTCGAGGCCGAGATCGCCCAGGGCAAGACCCTGGGCGACGCCGCCAAAGCGGCCGGCGTGAAGCACTACGTCTACTCGTCGGTCGGCGGCGCCGACCGCGACAGCAAGGTGCCGCACGTCGAGATCAAGTGGGAGATCGAGAACCACCTCCGCTCGCTCGGTCTCCCCCTGACCATCGTGCGCCCGTCGACTACGTGCAGATCCCCTGGGAGGCGCTCCGCGCCCAGAACGAGGACTTCTACCGCATGTACGACGTCTTCGAGCGCGAGGGCTACCAGGTCGACATCGCCGGGCTGCGGATGCGGTACACGGCGCTCCACACCTTCGACCGTTGGCTGAACGAGGGCGGGCGGGCCAGCCTCAGGAAGGCCGCCTGAGCGCGCCGTCAGGGCCGCGTCAACTCGCTTCGAGGCAGGGTAGCTGCGGCCCTGACGTGGGCGGCTGCCGGCGCTCTCAGCCTTCGCCTGCGGGCGCCGGCAGCGTGAAGTAGAACATGGCGCCCTTCTCGACCTCCGCCTCCGCCCACACCCGGCCGCCGTGCCTGGCCACGAGCCGTTGCACGGTGGCCAAGCCGATACCGTCGCCCTCGAACTGGTCGGCGGTATGGAAGCGCTGGAAGGCTCCGAACAGGTGCTCCGCCTCGTGCATGTCGAAGCCGGCGCCGTCGTCCCTCACGAAGAAGGCGCGCTCCCCGTCGGTATCTGTGACGCCGACCTCGATGCGTGCCGTCTCGTGCCTGGAGGTGAACTTCCAGGCGTTGCCCAGCAGGTTGACGAGGATCACTTCTAGCAGCGTCGTGTCGGCGTCGACCACCAGGTCAGGCTGGACGACGGCCTCCACCCGGCGTCCCGGCGCCGCACTCCGCAGATCGGCGATCACCGACGCCGCCATGGCGCTGAGGTCCACGCTCTTGCGCAGGAGGTCCTGGCGGGCGGAGCGCGAGAGAGCGAGCAGGTCGTCGATGAGCACGCCCATGCGCTGCGCGGCGGCACGCACGTGCTGGAGATGCTCCTCGTCGGCCGCGTCGAGCCGCCCGACTGTATCCTCGATGACCATCTGGCTGAACCCGTCGATGGCGCGTAGCGGAGCCCGCAGGTCGTGTGAGGCCGAGTAGACGAAGGCCTCGAGCTCCTTGTTGGCCGCCCCCAGCTCCGCGGTGCGCGCGAGCACCCGCTCTTCGAGGACTTCGTTGAGGCGGAGGATCTCGTGCGCGATCGTGACTTGCGCGTCGACGTCGGTGAACGTCACCCAGAAGGAGAGGGTCTCGCCATCGGCGGCGCGCTGAGGCCGGCCCTCGAGGCGCGCCCAGAAGTGGCCGGCAGCCGCTTCGACGCCCGCGCCGGCTCCGCCGTCCGCTCCTCCTTCCGCTGCGCCGCCGACGCGCCGCAGCCGCAGCTCGCAGGTCTGCGGCTCGCCGGTCTGCTCGAGCATCCGCTGCTGCCGGTAGTACATATCCTGGTCCGGCGCGAAGATGAAGGCCGTGAACGGCCGGCCGACGAGCTGCTGCCGCTCCACCCCCAGCAGCCGGGCAGCGGTCAGGTTGGCATCGCGCACGATGCTCTCGTCGCTCAGGATGAGGTAGCCCACCGGCGCCAGGTCGAAAAGCTCGATGTACTTCTCGCGTGACGCCTGCAGCTCGAGCTGGGCGCGGCGCATCTCCTCGTTCTGCATCTCGAGCTCGATCTGGTGCACGCGCAGCTCGTGGACGACAGCGGCGATGTCCTCGGGCACGGGCGAGGCGGCGGCGGAGAGCCTGTCGAGGCGCTCCTCAGCCTGCCGGCGCAGTTCGTCGGCCGCGCTGGGCGCGGCTTGCTCCTTGCGCGCGTGTCGGGTGCCGGCCATCAGGCGCCGCTATCGATGTTGGTGACGGTGAGCAGCACGAGGCGCCGCTTCTCGGGGGCCTGGACGAGCTCGAGGGCGTTGAGCGTCACGGTGCATTGCCCCAAGGCGCCGCTGGTGAGGCTCAGCTCGAAGTCATCGATCTTCTCCTTCTCGGGCAGCACCTCCAGCAGCAGCTTGAGCAGGTCGGGCCTGTGCCAGGCGCCGCCGTCGATCTCACGCAGAGGGCGGCCGAGGACTGCGTCCGACGCCTGCTCGAAGGTCGCCAGGAACGCCTTGTTGGCGGTCACGACCGTGAGCTCCGCGTCGAGCACGAGCTTCGGTTCGCGGACGGTATCGAGGACGCTCTGGGCGAACTCGCCGGCCTCGGCGGCGACGCTGGCCGCCTCATCGAGCTGGCTCTGGAGCCGCTGTTGCTCGGTGACGTCGTCGAACGTGAGCACCGCGCCGTCGATCACGTTGTCGACGGTGCGGTACGGTTGTACGCGCATCTGGTAGAAGCGCTCGCCGTCGTCCTCGACCTGCGCCTCCTCGGTGGCCAGGGTCTCGAGCACCGTGGTCACGGCGCCCACCAGGTCGACGTCGCCCTTGAGGCGTGACGTGATGTCGCCCAGAGGGCGTCCGATATCGGTCGGGATGAGGTTCATGATCGCGGTGACCCCGGGGGTGAAGCGCTGGATGCGGAGCTGCTGATCGACGAACAGCGTGCCGATGCCGATCCCGGCGGCCATGTTGTTCATGTCGTTGTTGGCGCGCGAGAGCTCCTCGATCCTCTGCTGCAGCTCGCTGTTGACGGTCACGAGTTCTTCGTTGACCGACCGCAGCTCCTCCCTGGAGGTCTCCATCTCCTCGTTGGCAGAGTGCAGCTCCTCGTTTGAGGACTGCATCGCTTCGTTGGTCGACGTGAGCTGCTCGTTCGAGGTCTCGAGCTCCTCGACGGTGGTCGCAGGTTACTCCTCCATGCCAGAAAGCTCGTGCTGGAGATCGGCGATGCGCTGCTCCCGGTCGGCGACGGGCTCGGCGGCGGTCGCGTTCACGACGTCCTCGGCCGCGGGCACGTCGTCGAAGAGGACCAGCAGCACACCCTTGATGTCGTCTGGCCCGGCCATCGGCTCGATGATCAGGTTGACGAGGGACACACCGCCGTCGGTCCTGACGCGCAGGCGCTCGTAGCGCACCGCCTTGTTCTGCGCCAGGGCCTTGCGCATGCCGGAGGTGAGCTCGAGCCGCAGGCCCTCGCGGGCCATCTTGAGGAGGCTGCCGCTGGGCTCGCCGGCCGCAGGCTCGAGGTAGCGGCCGGTGTGGCCGTGGATGTAGAGCACGTCGCCCTCGGCGTTGACGACCACGCAGGCCGGGGCGTGCTTCTCGAGCAGCGTCCTCTCGGCCAGGTCGCGCACGCGCACGCGCAGAGGCGCCTCAGGCGGCGCCGGGCGCCGGCCGCCGCCCGCGCCGCCGCCGCGCAGCGGCGTCGTCGAGGTCGGCAGCGGCTGCCGCGGGGTGACTGTGCCCCGGCGCTGGAACAGCTTCCACTTCTTGTCGACCGGGGCAAAGAGGTCGGCGGCGTCGCCAACGGTCTCGGAGCTGCCGAGGAACAGGTAGCCGTCCGGGTTGATCGCGTAGTGGAACACCGGCATGAGTCTCTGTTGCAGATCGGCGTTCATGTAGATGAGCAGGTTGCGGCAGCTGATGAGGTCGACTCTCGAGACGGGTGGGTCTTTGGTGACGTCCTGCCTGGCGAACACCAGACAGTCGCGCACGGTCTTGGCGACGCGGTAGGTGTCGCCGTCTTGCACGAAGAAGCGCGCCAGGCGATCGGGCGACACGTCGGCGCTGATACTGACGGGGTACACGCCGGCGCGGGCCCGCACGATGGCTTCGGCGTCGATGTCGGTGGCGAACACCTGGGCGGACACGTTGCGCTTGACGTCGCCGGCCTGCTCCAGCAGGAGCATGGCGATCGAGTAGGCCTCCTCGCCCGTGGAGCAGCCCGGCACCCACACGCGCACCGGGTCGCCGGGGGCGTGGGCGGCGATCAGCCGGGGGAGCGCCTCGGCCGCCAGGGCCTCGAAGGCGGGCGCGTCGCGGAAGAAGTTGGTGACGCGGATGAGCAGCTCGCGGAACAGGGTCTCGACCTCGAGGGAGTCGCGCTTCAGGAGGGCGATGTAGTCGTCCATGCGCTCGACCCTGGTGACGGCCATGCGGCGCTCCACGCGACGACGGAGGGTGTTGGTCTTGTAGTGCGTGAAGTCGTGCCCGCTGCGGACGCGCAGCAGGTGCAGCACCTGGGGCAGAAGGTCGGCGGCCCCGGGCGCCGCGGCGTGGGCGGGCTGCGGCGCGCGCCCAAAGGCGCGGCTCACGTAGCCGAGGAGCTGCTTGGGCATGTCTGCCGGCGGCAGCACGTAGTCGACCAGGCCGGTGGCGATGGCGCTGCGCGGCATGCCGTCGTAGGCGGCCGTCTCGGGGGACTGGGCGATGACCATGCCGCCCTCGCCATTGATCGCGCGGAGGCCGAGGGTGCCGTCGCTGCCGGCACCCGAGAGCACGATGCACACGGCGCGCTCGCGCTGGTCGGCGGCCAGCGAACGGAAGAAGTGATCGATGGGCAGGCGGTGGCCGCGCGGCGCCTCTGGTTCCACGAGGCACAGGTGGCCGTCCACGAGAGCCATGTTCGTGTCGGGCGGCATGATGTAGGCGCAGTCGGAGCGCACCTCCATGCCGTCTTCGGCCCACGCGATCTCTATGTGGGTGTACTTCTTGACCAGGTCGAGCAACAGGCTCTTGTGGTCGGGGTCAAGGTGCTGCACGAGCACGAAAGCCATGCCTAGCGATTCGCCGGCCGGCACGGCAGTGAGGAACTCCTCGATGGCGGCGAGGCCGCCGGCGGAGGCGCCGATGCCGACCACGGGGAAGTTCGACGACGCAGCGGGCTCGCGGGCCCGCTGGGGGCCGGCCGTGCGTGCCGCCGGCTTGCGTGTCGCCGGCTTGCGTCCTCCGGTCGTCATCCCCTGCTCCCTGGCTCGCGAACATGTGGCAGCCTAATTGACTAGTAATGCCCCATCCGGCCGGGGTGTTGTTAGTCAGTTGGAGTCAGTTCTTCGCCGTAGACGTTGCGTAACCTTCCCCGGGTGGCCGGCGGGCGCTGCCTGCCCGGCCGCCCGGCGGAACTGCTTGCCGCCGGCTGCACCGGATGTCCGCGCGGCCAACGGCGTGAGCCGCTTTGGCCTGCTCGCCGCGTCGACGTCTCTCGCGCGAGCCTGCGCCTCTGGTAGACTCCGCGGCACACCCCACTCCATTGTCTCCAGTGGCGTCTGCGTGCGCCGAAGGGTGGTCGATACCATGGGTGTGAAGGAACAGTACCGCGACTACGTCATGACCGGGTTCGTGAAGCGCGTCGAGCCGGTGGTCGCCGACCACGGCGACGGAGCCCTGCTCTACGACGCCGACGGCACCGAGTACATCGACTGCTTCGCCGGCATCAGCGTCACCAACGCCGGCCACCACAACACGAAGATCCTCGACGCCGCCAAGGCCCAGGCCGACAAGCTCGTGCACGCCTGCTCCTACGTCTACCACGTCGCGTCCGTCGGCGCCCTGGCCGAGACGCTCGCCGAGATCACCCCCGGCACGCTGCAGAAGAGCTTCTTCGGCAACGGCGGCGCCGAGGCCATCGAAGGCGCCTTTCGCCTGGCCAAGCGCTACAGCGGTAGGAACGAGTTCGTCGCCCTCGAGTCGAGCTTCCACGGCCGCTCCTACGCCACCCTCTCGGTGACCGGTAACTCGGGCCGCAAGAAGGGCGGCGGCCCCTACATGCCGGGCGTCGCCTTCGCGCCCACCCCGTACTGCTACCGCTGCTTCGCCGAGACCACGCCGGACAAGTGCGACATGCTCTGCGCGCGCCGCGTCGCCGAGGTCATCCGCTTGCACCTCTCAGGCAGCGTCTGCGCCTTCATCGCCGAGCCGGTCATGGGTGAGGGCGGGATCATCACGCCGCCGGACGACTACTTCAAGCGCGTCAAGCAGATCCTCGACGACGAGGGCGTGCTGTTCATCGCCGACGAGGTCCAGAGCGGCTTCGGGCGCAGCGGCAAGATGTTCGCCATCGAGCACTACGGTGTCGAGCCCGACATCATCACCATGGCCAAGGGCATCGCCGACGGCTGGCCGCTCTCGGCGTTCATCGCCAGGCCCGAGATCGCCGACTCCTTCCAGATCGGCGACCACCTGAGCACGTTCGGCGGCAACCCCGTGAGCTGCGCCGCCGCGCTCGCCAGCATCGAGTTCCTGCAGGACGGCGTCATCGAGGCGTCGGCCAAGAAGGGCGCCGACTTCAAGGCGCGCCTCGAGGAGCTGCAGAAGACGCAGCCGCTGATCGGCGACGTGCGCGGCAAGGGCCTCATGATCGGCGTCGAGCTCATCGCCGACCCCACGACCAAGGCCTACGGCACCGCGGCCGCCGGCTTCGTGCGCCAGTACTGCCTCGAGCACAACGTGCTCATTGGCGTCGGCGGCAACTTCGGCAGCGTGCTGCGCATCCAGCCGCCCCTGGTGATCGGCGACGGGCAGCTCGAGACCGTGTTCGCGACCGTCGCCGACGGGCTCGCGGCGTACGCCAAGAGCTGAGCCGCCGAGGGCCGCGAGGCTCGCCGAGGGATCAAGCCGCGAGGGGCGGCGGGCCGCAAGGCCTGCCGCCCCTCGCGCGTACGGGGCCGGGCCGGGATCTGGGCGCGACGACACGCTTCGACCTGTCTCGGCGCCGTGGGCGAAAGCGGCTCGGCCGGCCTGCTATACTGCTCTGCCCATGGAGTACTTGACGGTGCGCGAGCTCGTTCACGAGGCTGGCTTGGGGCTCGTTCTTCTGACCGGAGAGGTCGGTCTGGACAACGCGATCGAGGGTATCCACCTGTCCGACCTCGAGGACCCCACTCCCTGGATGACGTCGGGCATGGTCCTGGTGACGACCGGCGCGACGTTCGCTGAAGCTCCCGAGATCGGCCTGCGACTCCTCGATCGCTTGAAGGAACGCGATGCTGTGGCTCTTGGCATCGGCGTCGGCCACTACGTGGACAAGGTCCCGGACGCGATGATCTCGAGGGCACAGGCACTGCGCATTCCGATCTTCGAGTCGCCAATCGAGGTGCCGTTTCGAACCATCGTCAAGTACGTGTACAACGCGTTGGCGTCGAGCGACATGCACAGTCTCAAGCGCAGTCTCGCCATGCAGACCCAGCTCCTCGACTATCTCATCGAAGGGCGCGGCGTTGCGGATCTCATCGCGAGCCTCTCCTCGATCCTGCGCATCCCCACCGTGCTGTTCGACGACCGCGGAACGGTCCTTGCTCCTGTGGACGGCGACGCGCGCACGCGCGAGGCCGCCGGCAGACTCTGGGCCGAGTACACGCGCGTCAACGGCTTCGTGGGGCCCGTCGGCGTTCTCGAGTCGGCCCAGCACCGTCTCTACTACAGGAAGGTGCAGTTGTACGGGGCGGTAGAGCGCGTGCTGGCTGCTGCTGGTCCCCAGGCGTCCGCCTCGGAATTCATCGAGACGTCTCTGTCGTTCGCACAGCGACTCCTCGCCCTCGATCTGCTTGGCTCCAACGAGCAACTTCTGGCACGCCGTCGCACCCGCTCACTCCTGCTCGAGGACTTCCTCGCCGAGCGCGGGACCAGCGGAGAGTTGCTTCGCCGGCTGCAAGAGCAGGACATCGATCTCAAACTGACGTGGCGGCTGTTCTACGTCGAGATCGAGTCGTGGGGGGAAGACGGGTCGCCAGACGACGAGCGAGGAACCCTCGCCCGCGAGACAGCCGTGCTCGACGCTACCGACGAATTCCTTGGTTCGGACTCGCTGAGCTTCCTGAGCCTCATGCGGGACAAGACCGTGGTCGTGCTCGCCGTGGTGGACTACCTCTCCGAAGGCGAACTGCGGTCGATCCTGGCCGGGCTGCGCCGCAAGCTCGAGGCTCTCACCGGGTCGGGCGTCGGCATAGGGTGTTCCGCTCCGACCGCGGGGCTCATGCGGGTTCGCGCGGCGGTCAATCAGGGCGCCGAGGCTTTGCAGCACGCGCGGACGGTCCCGGGGGAGGGAGCGCGACTGTTCGAGGACCTGCCTCGGGCTTTACGGCTCCTCAACGGACAGGATCCGGAAGCGATGGCTGCGCTCTTCGACCGCCTCATCGTCCCTCTTGCAAAGCACGACGAGAGGCATCACACATTCCTTCTGCCGACCCTGCGCGCGCTGTGCGCCAACCGCCTGTCCCCTCACAAGACCGCCGAGGCACTGGTGGTCCATCGCAACACACTCCACAAGCGGCTGCGGCGCATCGAATCCATACTTGGCGTCGACCTCGACTCGATGGACGATGTACTTGAGCTCTACGTCGCGCTTCGTGTTGGCGAGCTTCACCCGGAGTTGACGTAAGGCCAGTGCACGCGCCCTGGGTGTGCAGTTGCGCACCGCGATGCTCAAAACTGTATGCAGGTGCAGTTCGCCACGAGCCGCTCCGAGTTCTACGATGTTCGCATGTGGCATGATGGAGAAGTGCATGCAACGCGTCAGTCGCGCGCCCGTTTCGCCATCATGCACACATGAAGGGCGTCACGGGCCCTGTCGGCCTGGAGGTGCTGAGAATCGCAAGGTCAGGAGCCTTCGCAGCTCCAAAGCGGCAGGCTCGCTGTCCCGTCAGCAGTAATCGCGACATGTAGGAGGTAGGAACAGAATGCAGGTCAAATCGCTTAGAGGAAAAGACTTCATCGCCATTTCCGACTTCACGAAGGAAGAGATCGTCACGATGCTCGACGCCGGCAAGGCGCTCAAGCTCGAGAACGCGCGCGGCGTCCGGCATGAGATCCTGAAGGGCCAGACCATCTTCCTGATGTTCTACGCCAAGAGCCTGCGCACGCGGAACAGCTTCGAAACGGGCATCTTCCAGCTCGGCGGCCACGCCAACTTCCTCACCACGGACGCCGTCTACACTCCCGCGATGCCGGGCAAAGAACAGGCCTACGCCACCGAGCGTCTCGAAGACGTGGCCAATGTGCTCTCGCGCTACGGCGAGGCGATCTGCATCCGCATTCTCGGCGACTCCGTCGACTGGGTGTACGGTGCCGCGAACGACTACATGCATGCGTTCGCCAAGGCTGCGAGCGTCCCGGTCATCAACATGGAAGACGACAAGTACCACCCGTGCCAGGGCATGGCCGACCTGATGACCATGGAAGAGAAGCTCGGCACGCTCGAGGGCAAGAAGATCGTCATCAGCTGGGCATACTCGCCGAGCCGCAAGAAGCCCGTCAGCGTGCCGCACTCGATGATGGCGGTAAGCTCGCTGTTCGGGGCCCACGTCGTGTTCGCCCGCCCAAAGGGCTTCGAGCTCGATCCCGAGCAGATCGCGCATGCCAAAGACAACGTCGCCCGTTATGGTGGTTCGTTCACCGAGACGGACGACATGAAGGAAGCCTTCAAGGACGCCGACGTCGTCTACCCCAAGTGCTGGCCGTCGATCGAGTTCCTCGGCCATCCGGGCAAAGAGGTCGACTGGAAGGCGCAGGACAAGCTGTTCGACGCCAACAAGGACTGGATCTGCGACGAGAAGATCATGAAGCTCACGAATCGCGACAGCATCTACATGCACTGCCTGCCGATGGACCGGAGCCACGAGGTCACCGACGCAGTCGCCGACGGCCCGCACTCCGTGATCTACGATCAGGCCGAGAACCGCTTGCATGCCCAGAACGGCGTCATGTCGATCATCATGAACGGCTGATCCGCCACTGTTGAGAACCCCGACATCGCGCTGGCCGAGACGATGAGCAGCGAGCGCTGAGAATGGGCGGGCGCGGGCGATGTCCGCGCCCGCCCAACCGACAGGAAGCAGTACAGCCTTGACTCATTGCGATACGAGAACCGTCGTCGTCGCTCTCGGCGGCAACGCCATCCTGCAGCCCGGGCAGGTGGGCACCTTCGAGGAGCAGCTCTTCAACGTCGACGGCGCCATGCGCCGCATCGCCGAGCTCGTCGAGGGCGGCTGGCGCGTCGTGCTCACCCACGGTAACGGCCCCCAGGTCGGCAACCTCCTCATCCAGAACGCGCTCGCCGCCAAGACCGTGGCGCCGATGCCCATGGACGTCTGCGGCGCGATGAGCCAGGGTCAGATCGGCTACATGCTCGAGCAGACCCTGCAGAACCACCTGCGCTTGCGGCGCCTCGAGGCGCCCGTCGTCACGGTGCTCACCCAGGTCGCGGTGGACCCCGCTGACAAGGCCTTCGCCAACCCGAGCAAGCCCGTCGGCCCCTTCCACTCGGAGGCCCAGGCGAAGAAGATGATGCTCGAGGAGGGCCACGCCATGCGCGAGGACGCCGGGCGGGGCTGGCGCCGCGTCGTGCCCAGCCCCGAGCCCGTCGAGATCGTGCCCCGCGAGGCGATCGTCGACATGGTCCGCGACGGCATCTGCGTGATCTGCTCGGGCGGCGGCGGCATCCCCGTGGTGCGCGGCAAGGGCGGCGCCCTCTCGGGCATCGACGCGGTCATCGACAAGGACCTCGCCGCCGCCCTCCTCGCCAAGGAGGTGGCCGCCGACGCGCTCCTGATCCTCACCGACGTGCCCCAGGCCTACATCCACTACAACACCCCCGAGCAGCAGGCGCTCGGCAGCGTGACCCTCGCCGAGATGCAGGCCTACGCCGCCGAGGGCCACTTCAAGGCGGGCTCGATGGGCCCCAAGGTGGCGGCCTGCATGCGCTTCGTGGCCGGCGGCGGCACGGCCGTCATCGCCAGCCTCACAGAAGTGGTGCAGGCGATGGCCGGTGAGGCCGGGACGCGGATCGTGCCCGAGGCTGGCACGGGGAAGAAGCCGGAGCGCGCGGCAGGCCATTCCGCGAAGAAGTCCGCCGGCAAGACGCACGCCAAGAAGGCCGACTTCAAGAAGGCGCCGGCGAAATAGGCGGCCGCCAGGAAGGCGGCGCAGCCCGGCGCCACCGTGATCGACATCAGCGAGGCGCGCAAGCGAGCCTCCGGAGGGAGAGCATGAGCACCACCATCGACAGCACGCCCCGCGCCGACGGCTTCCGCATGCCCGGCGAGTTCGAGCCGCACGCGCAGCTCTGGATGCTCTGGCCGCAGCGCCCCGACAACTGGCGCCTGGGCGCCAAACCGGCGCAGCGCGCCTGGGTCCAGGTGGCGACCGCCATCTCGCAGTTCGAGCCGGTGACGGTAGGCGTGAACAACGACCAGTACGAGAACGCCCGCAACCTGCTGCCGGCGCGCGTGCGCGTCGTCGAGATCTCCAGCAACGACGCCTGGATGCGCGACTGCGGACCCACCTTCGTCGTCAACGACAAGGGCGACGTGCGCCTGGTCGACTGGGCCTTCAACGCCTGGGGCGGCCTCTACGACGGCCTCTACTTCCCCTGGGACAAGGACCAGATGGTCCCGCTCAAGATCTCCGAGCTCGAGCGCGTGGACCGCTACAAGGCGCACCTGGTCATGGAGGGTGGCTCGATCCACGTCGACGGAGAAGGCGCCGTGATCACCACCGAGGAGTGCCTGCTCTCCCCCGGGCGCAACCCGCAGCTCAGCCGCGAGGAGATCGAGGAGAACCTTCGCGACTACCTGAGCGTGGACAAGGTCATCTGGCTGGCCAAAGGCATCGACCCCGAAGAGACCAACGGCCACGTGGACGACGTCGCCTGCTTCGTGAGACCCGGCGTCGTGCTGGCCGCGATCACCGAAGACAAGGATGACTGGCGCAGCGACCTCCTGCAGGACAACCTGCGGCGCCTTCAGACGGCCACGGACGCCAAGGGGCGCAAGCTCGAGGTGCACACCATGCCGATGCCGGCGATCATGGTGATCACCGAGGATGAGGCCTGGGGCGTGGACTCCGCCGAGGGCAGCATCCCGCGGGCGCCCGGCGACAAGACGGCCGCCTCGTACCTGAACTTCCTCATCGTCAACGGCGGCGTGATCATGCCGGTCTTCGATGATCCCAACGACGCCGTCGCACTGGGCACGCTGCAGCGCCTGTTCCCCGACCGCAAGGTGGTCACGGTGCCCGGCCGCGAGATCGTGCTCGGCGGCGGCAACGTGCACTGCATCACGCAGCAGCAGCCGCGGGGCTGAGGGGCAGCGGCTGAGTCACCCCTCGCGGCGGCTCGGCCGCGACTCGCTCGCGCCCGCACGGGGGCGCCGGAGCTCATCACCTGCAGGGCGGCGCCCCGCCCTCCACGAGCTCCTTGCCCCAGGGCTCGCAGTCGTCCTCGCGCAGGTAGCAGCGGCGGCTGACGAAGGCGCGCGAGGCCTCGTTGTCCCTGAGGATCTGCGTCTTGGCCTTGAGCGCGCCGAGCCGGCGGAAGCGCTCCTCGAGCTCGTCCATGAGGGCGTCGGCGATACCCTGCCGCCGCCGTTCGGGCAGCACCGCGAGGTGGTACACGTAGGCGCGGCGGCCGTCCCAGCCGCCCATCACCGTGCCGACGACACGCCCGCCGGCGTCGCGCGCGACCAGGAGAACAGCTCGGGGTCGCGCGTGAGCTTCAGCAGCGTCGCCTCCGGCCCGTCCGAGGGCCGCATCCACAGGTCGCCGCGCTGCCAGAGGACGTGGACCACGGGGTAGTCGTCCATGGTGAACTCGGCGATGGTGATGTCATCGCGGACTGCGGGCATCGGGCTCCTTTTGGGCTGTGCCGATTCTACCGGCATCGCGCCCGTGATTGGATCGGACGCCCCCCGGCGGTACAATCGGCACAGCCCCACCCGGAGCCCGGAGGCAAGCGCGTGGACGCACTCGATCTCATGCTGGCGCGACGCAGTATCCGTCGCTTCACCGCCCAGGACGTTGCGCTCGAAGATGAGCAGAAGCTCATCGACGCCGCCTTCGCCGCCCCCAGCGGCGACAACGCGCGCCCCTGGCACTTCGTCTTCGTGCGCGACCCCGCCACCCGAGCAAGGCTCAAGGACATGCACGAGTGGACCTGGATGCTCGACAAGGCCCCGCTCGTGGTCGCGGTCCTCGGCAACGACGAGGACAACCCCTGGTGGATCGAAGACTGCGCCGCCGCCGCCGAGAACATCCTGCTCGAGGCCACCGCCCTCGGCCTGGGCAGCGTCTGGTGCGGCATGCGCGAGGACGCCACCGAGGTGGTCGGCTGCGAAAGAGCCTGCAGCGAGGTGCTGGGCATCCCTCCGGGCAAGTGGCGCGTGCTGGCGCTCATCGGCATCGGCCACCCCGGCGAGAAGAAGAAACCGCGCACGCAGCGCCAGGTGAGCAAGGTCAGCTACGAGCGCTTCGGCAAGCGCTCACGCTGAAGGGGAGGCCGACGCCATGGAAGCGGGCAAGACGCGCGAGGAGCGCATCCAGGCCACCGCCCGGCAGATCTTCGCGGCCACCCGCGAGGACAAGCCGTCGCTGCTCTCGCCCGAACGCTGGCAGGGCGAGATGATGGAGTGGGCCATGGCGGACGAGCGCCTCAAGGTCGAGATGCTGCGCTTCGTCGACGTCTTCCCCACGCTGCGCAGCCGCCGCGAGATGAGCCGTCACCTGCGCGAGTACTTCGCCCGTCAGGGCGTCGCGGTGCCCAAGGTCCTGCGCTGGGGCATCAGCCTCGCAGGAGACCGCTCGCCGGTGGCTCCGCTGGCGAGCGGCGTGATCAAGCGGCAGCTGAAGGGCTTCGCGCAGCGGTTCATCGTGGGCCGGGACGCGCGCAGCGCCATCCCGGCCCTCAAGGCGCTGC
>Ga0209748_1000850_pt1 | contig 15576 bp, 11 predicted proteins | sample BarGraIncu00421A_FD_185490 | JGI IMG/M metagenome (GOLD analysis project Ga0209748, IMG submission 185490) | Arctic peat soil microbial communities from Barrow, Alaska - Barrow Graham LP Incubations 004-21A (SPAdes) (version 2) | ecosystem: Environmental > Terrestrial > Soil > Wetlands > Peat... | reverse complement strand
AAATAGAGCTCTTATCGTTTTACACTTCACCTGACCAATTCCAGCCGTTTTCAGTGCACTGATCTGCTCATCCATCGTCAACAGGACGCCTGCACGCGTTGTTACCGATACAAAAATACCGGCCGTAGTTTCGGTGGTTGTAAAGACAAGTCCGCTGCGAAACAGCTTAATTGCTTCCACAGCAGATTCTGACACTGCTATGCCTTCGGCGGTCAATCCCGCAATACCGATTTGGTCAACCGCACTTGAAAGTGAGCGCACATACTTAATCATCTCATCTATATTTGCTTCATCCGCATCATCGATCAGAAGGTCAAATACATCTAATCCGGTCTCTGCTGCCAGAGCAACATAGATCGTATTATAGAAGTCCGGGTCAGCTTTTTTGGCATAGAAATAGGCCTCTATCTGATAAGTGGACATATTCTGTGACCAGGGCAAAGTGTTGCATGCACCGGCTGTATATGTTATTCCACCGGGCGTGCTCACCTGTCCCATATAGAGAAATGCCTGATCCATATTCAAAAACAGATCATTCAGACTCGTTAAGTCCGATGCATGGTTTGTATCAAAACTTTCCAGATTTGTACGACATGTATCTGTTTTGCTTTTTGTATCCTGAAGCGATGTATAGGTACTGTCGGGCAGGGCACCTAATGAAAGAAGATCGGAAATCCTCGATATGATGGTGTTATCTTCACTGCGCAAGTCGTCAAATGTGCTCATATATCCTGCGATTTCCTGACTCACCCCGGTAATGTAATCATTATCGAGAATTGCTGTTTCGCTGTTGTCCACGCTCGCCGTAAAATTCTGCTCCAGTGTTAATAGTCGTATCTCCAGTTCCATTAAAGCCAGTCCGAATGTATTTACAATATTTATGTGCAGATCAGTGAGGTAAGCCTTAACGCAATCGGCGGCTTCGCCGGAAAAGCTCTCAAGCACAGAACATTTCAAGAGTGCCGATCTCAACTGCTGCAATATCTCCATCTGATTATTCTGTGCCTCGAAAAAATCTTTATAGGTGTCCGTGATTTCGCTGTAATCAATTTTCAATGCGCTCCCCCGATCCCTTCACAATATCTGTCAGGATATTGCATTATCCAAATCCTCGACGGCTTTCCCTATTGTATACAGATTGTCGATATCTGTTTGAAGTATCGTATTATATTTTTCCAGATGCGTTTTCATCTGTTGAATAGCTGTCTTATACTCCAGAATCGACTTGGCTGTTGTGCTGTTGATTGAGTCTTTAAAATTCGAGTTGTTATTGTATGAGCGGCTCTGTGCTGTCTGAATCGCCTTTACAGCAGCCTCAAATTCGGATTTATTGTATTTTATTATTTTATCTGCCATGCCTTTGCTCCTTAGAATAAATCAATCGTCTTCTAAATTGGATAGCTGATATTTCAATGAGGAAAGGTTGGAATAACACGTCTCTAATAAGCCATTTTGTCTTTGTATTTCATATTGGATTTCTGATGATCTGCTGGAGTGTTCAGCCATAAACTGGATGAGCGAATCAACTGCATCTGAATAGGAACTTTTCACCAGCGCAACCTGCTGACCTTCCCATATCTGACTCCCCATCATTGGGTTAATTGAATCCAGATGGTCTTTCACATTATCGTAATATTTGAATATACTGTTATAACCACCTGACATATCTGTACTGGCGGAACACAGTCTGGTAATCCTGTCATTGATTGATGATATTTTTGATTTGCATTGTGAAATGGAATTATTCAGACTCGTTTTGCTGCTGCTCACATTCCGTTCCCCGCTTCTACTTCGTTGGTTCCGGCATTCGTAATAAAGAAAGAGAGCCTCACGGCCTATGCTACCTGAGGCTCTCTTCAATCATCTTCAAATGACTCTTACATGTGAACTCTTATTTGGAGAATTGACTTGCGATATCGCTGTCGGTCTGCTCAACAATCGTTGCGGTCTTATCCAGAGCAGCAGCAATTTCATTAATCAGCTCAGCGGCCTTTTGGAAACCGGGTTTTAATTCTCCGTAGCGCACTGCGTATGACTCACTGGCAGCACCTTCCCATTCGCTCTGCAGCTGTGAAAGAAGGGAATCCATCTTACTGATTACTCCATTAACTGTCTCAGCCTCTGTCCTGTACTGGTTTGCTTTGCCGCGCATTGCCTCAGGTGACATTCTGATTTGATTTGCCATAATATAAACCCCTTTCAAAATAGAATTCGTTATGTGATTTTTATTGATTACTATTTAGATATGCCTATTTATTTATATCGCATCAATATAGTTTTGTCAAATTTATTTCTTATAATAGCATATACATTTCATATTCTTACTGTTTTGCTCACAAAATCCTTTGTCAGCTTTTACCCGTTCTTGTCCGTATGAAGTGTAGTTTTCATTTTCAGCGTTTCATTCCCCCGGATATAATAGGCATCTCCCAAGTCGATGGGTTTTTTGAATTCCTTTACGGTTGCAAATGGTATATCCAGAATCTTCACGTTGGATATATCATCAAATACGACAATGTGTCTTGCCTCTTTGATCATTTTTGCAGGCTCCGGCCCACTGTATGGAATTGCTTCATTCGCAAGGGAACTCACAATAATACATACCTTCATGGCCTTATATTTGGTAAGGATTGCTTTGTACTTATCCATCAGTTCCTTTTTACTGCTGATTTCCTGCAGAACATCCTGATTCTGAATAATCAGAAGAAGCAGCGGAACGTCATCAAGGCATGTGTCGGATCCCTCCATGAGAAGCGTATATCGCCTGGCCAGTTCATCGCTCCACTTTGTCAGAATTTCGTCAATTGCGCTGACATCAATGGTGTATTTTGTAACAATACCCAACGTCTGAAGGGATGCAAACTTTTTAGTTACATCATCAATAATTGCGACCTCCGTGCGTTCGGTCAGCTTTCTTTTCTCGAGTGAATGCACTATATATTTTACAAAGTTACCTTTCCCGGATTTTTCCCGCCCTGTGACTGCCAGCAATCCGAGTTTGTTAAGGTCAAATACAATAGGATTGACTGTGCTGAAATCCAGACCGACCACAGAATTATATGCCTTTTTCATAAAGGAACCGAATTGCCTCTCAGCGTAAATATCATTCAGGACTTTGGGTATTTCCGGAATATACTTAGCTTTCTGATCCGGACAAGTTGCGTTTCGGGCCTCAATATAGGCCCTCATATCCTTCACCCTGTCGATTTCCTTTTCACCTGTGAATGCGAGGTACGTCTGGCATTCATAGAGTTTTTTGTCCCTTTTGATAATGCACCGGCCGGGAACTTCCCTGGGACGGAGCCGGCATTGGTCGAACAGGCTGCTGTATTCACTGGAATCATTGCAGAAAAGCGCTATTCTTGATGAAAAATTCGACAAATACTTATAGCCGATTCCCGAGGTCTGTGCATTGGCAACAATAACGCTGACGCCTACCGTAAGGCCGTCACGGCAAATTCCCAGAAGACTGTCGTCATCGTTCAAATATAGTTCTTTAAGGGCGGTCAAATTGTCAATCACAATAACAATCTGCGGTATATCCGTATATCCTGCTTCCCTGTAAGATGCAAAAGAACTGACTCCGACAGATACAAGACGTTCTTTTCGATTTGCTATTTCACTAAAAATGAGCTTGAAAAAATTCTTGAGTTTCTCGTCTTCGGACGATGTGACAACACCGCCGACATGCAAAAGATTTTCAAAGGTCTTCAAAACCATGGATCCAAAGTCGAGTATGTACAGATTGACTTCCTCCGGCGAATACCGCGAAGTAATGGAACGGATCAGGCTTTGCAGAAGATTTGTTTTCCCGAACTGAGCGGAACCTATGATCATCAGATTATCCGACGTCAAATCGATGGTTGTCTCCCCCTGATACTGGTTCTCCGGATCATCAAACATACCAAGAGCCGCACAGATTGAAATCTCTTTGTGCTCTGATACATCTGCAGGCGGGAAGTAAATCGCCTCAGACAGAGGCGGCAGACAGATGTCCGGCAGTTTCCGGATATTTTGGCTGATGCAGTAATTTTGTACGTACTGCACGATGTCATCGAGCTGAGTGACAACATTGCCTTCTGTTTTGCTCTTTTTCTGATTGAATATCACCTTGCGTTTCCCGGAGAGTGACAGTGCGGAAAGCGCATATTCCTTTGTCTGTCCTCCCGCGTCCATTTTGGCGGAGCCTCCGCTGTATGCCGATTGGAAAAGTTCGAAAATCTCATTGTTTCCTACCTGCAGGTAAGCTCGTCCCGGCTCCTTAATTTCAGCAGCTAACGGCGACTTCAGAACTTCGTTGCTGTCCTGTTTATTTTGCACTTTCAGACACAATTTGAATTTGGAGTTGCTCCAGATCTGATCATCAACGACACCGGATGGCTTTTGTGTAGCAAGAATCAGATGCACACCCAGACTGCGGCCGATACGTGCGGCGCTAATAAGCTCCTTCATGAATTCCGGCTGTTCTGCCTTAAGTTCTGCAAACTCATCTACAATCAGAATGAGGTGAGGAAGCGGATATGTTACTTCTCCCGATTTGAATTTTTGTATGTATTTATCAATATGATTTACATTGCTCTGTGCGAAAAGACTCTGTCGCTTTTTGAGTTCTGCTTTTATTGACAGAAGCGAGCGGTCAATTTCTCTGCCGTCAATATTCGTAATCGCTCCGACCAGATGGGGCAAAGTCTTAAATTGATTAACCATGCCGCCGCCCTTAAAATCAATTATGACAAAGCTGACTTCGTAAGGATGGAACAAAGTTGACATAGACAGGATATAGGACTGCAGAATTTCACTTTTACCGGAACCTGTAGTTCCTGCAACCAGACCATGCGGTCCATGTGCTTTTTCATGGAGATCAAGGCAGACAATTTCATTTTTGGTCCTTACTCCCAGAGGCGCCGCCATGGATTTATATACCACGGACGACTGCCATCTGCTGGTCAGGTCCAGATCATCGACGGAAAGAATATGAAGCAGTTCGTACAGAGAAATGTTTTTTGTCAGCGTGCTTTCCAGGCTGACCTCCTCACAGTAAATCGGTGCAAGTTTTAAGGCGGTTTCCGTCGCCTTCATGTCATCTGCCGTTTCATAAGAAAAATCAAGGGTATCGCTCGAGTCTGAGCTGTCGATAATTGTTCCCGTGCTCTCGTTCTTGTTGAGCATTATTACTTTTTTACAGCCGTGCGGCAGCATTTCCTTCTCGTTTTCAAAAAATACGAAGGTAAATCCGTAGGTATCCGCATTCTGAATATATCGGGAGATCGGGTGACTCTTAATTCCCATTTCATCAAAAACAAGCACAATAAAATTAGGTGTTGTAATTTTATTGGTTTCCCTTGCAGACAGCTCCTTAAACAGATACTCAAAAAGAACATTCTTGCTCTCATCCTCGCAGATGATATTTCTGATATCCAGATCGTCATTAAGAATATGAGGCAGCATTCTTGTCCACTGAATCAGCTTGTCCTGTTTTGGGTCAACAACAATAAGAATCTTAACATCTTTGTAGTAATGACGAATGCACAAATCGAGAATTATGTTTTTCATAATGCTGTAAAGCTGACCTGTTAATCCAATCACGCCAATGGCTCCAGCCCTGGCAAAGTCAGCAACTACCGGCGCGTGCCCAATCATCTTGAATTCTTGTGCCAGCTGCTCCGGCATATTCGCCATTTCGTCTGCAGTCTCGAATTTTTCCTGCTTTTTGTTTTCCACCGGTTGTTTGGAAATCACGGAACCGGTTCCCAGACGCACGTGCAGGAAGTCATCATCTCCGAAGTTCCTGTTAAACAAATCACCTGAAAATTCCCGGACCATTTCCAGTTCCCTTGGCAGCGAGTAATACATTTCCTCCAGTGTTTCCAATTCTTCGCGGCGGAGTTTGATAATTTCCGTGCGTTTATTGGTGATATATGCATTATACTTCTCGATTCTTTCCTTTGACTTCTTTTTATAGTCCTTGCGATTATTTACAAAAGCAAAAATGGAGGTGACTATGCCCATGCCCATAGTACAGACGCTGAAAAGGACAAACGTCCCCCCTCCGCCCATTACGCCTCTTAAAAGGACCGTTACGCCCAGCATACCAAGAGCCGGAACCAACGACATGACAAGGTTGCTCTTGGGCTTTTCCATGAGCGAGGGGGGATCGAGAACCTCTATTTTCTCACTGGAAATGACCGGCTTAATCCGGGTGTTTCTATTGAATTTAGGATAAGACAAAGTGCTGGTCTGCTCCTTCGTATCCTCATACGGCAGGGACGATATGACAATTCCGTTGTGTGAATCGGTATAGAGTTTCCCGTATTTCAAGTAAAAGCTGTAACCGATGATCGAGAAGAAGTCAAAATCGACAATTTTCGCCGAATTTTTCACTTTATCTGTATTAATATACACACCGTATTTTGAATGGTTGTCTACTATCTGGTAGCTGCCGTTCTTCTTGCTTACGGTTACGGTGTCGTTTCCTATCAGTTCATCCTTAAGAAAAAGCTCGCATCGGTTATGCCCGCCGATTTGCATTGTATCAATTCCGCTGATGTCAATGACACGGTCATATTCTTTCTTCTCAAAATCAAAATCCAGCATGAAGCTAAGCTTAAAAACCTCCTGTTTGGAGGATTCGTATTTGACGATTATATCGTCGCCATGCTGCAGTTCTTTGGAATACATCTTGGTTACGCCATCTGAAATGAAGTAAATCGTATCGGAGCAGCTAAGTTTCCAGTTGTCCCGGTCATTTTCCGCTTCAATTTCAAAATCTTCGAAAAAGACTGCTTTATCGAAGCGCACATGACAGTTTTTAGTTGTTCCGATTTTCACAACCCGGCTGTCACTCGACAATTCGATTTCCTTATAGATTTTTTTGTTTGAGACAATGATCTTGTATCTGTTATTCATGTCATTTCTCCCTATCAGGTACAATGTATGATAGTGCCGTTTCTGAGATTGTAGTCTGACAAAATTTTATTGCCGCGCAGGAATGCTATCGGATTTTCTGTCTTCAGATAGCATTTGGATAAATCTGTCGTGTCCATCCCGAGATCAAACCCTCGATTCAGACCGATAATCAATTCATTTGCCGTTATATTGAGTGGAATTTCAACGTCAGTCTTTGTGTTTTTCTCATGTATATACAAAATGGCTGTGATTCTATCGTCTCGCATAATGGGTCCCTCCGGTTACAAACTTATACAGGTATTGCAGGATTTACGGATTTTTTTATAAAAACAGGAACGCCAGCTTCTGGAAGCTCTTCATATTGGTCAGGGAATCAATGGTCTGACAGCTTCCTGCGTCCTCCCTGTTTACATATTCGTTAATATGGCAGTTGTTAATAAAGGGTTCACCAACCAGAAGATTGGCCTCGCCCGGTTTATACTTGTTGCACACAAAGAGAAATTTATTGTTATCCGAACAATCAATATTCTGCAGGAGTCTTTCGAATTTGTGGGCTGACGCGCGGTCCTGTCCGACGACCGTGATGATATTGTCTGCATAGTTCATCAGTTTTGATATATCTTCCGTGAAATCACACATTGTATCAACAATAATGAAATCATAATTTTGGGATGCCTTGATGCAGTCGATTAAATGCATCAGATTAGAGGATGTGATATTCAGTGACGAAAGCGAACGCGCAAACCGGGGAATATAGTCAAACATTTCACGTCTTATATGCGGTTTAATCAACTCATAAATGTACTCGTTCTGAGCGGCCATCGGTTTCTCAACATCGCCGGGCAATGGCTTCTGTTCAGTGAACAAATATCCGAAGGACTGCAGATTGTCCGTACCGATGAAAAGTACCCGCTTGTAGTTTTTTGACAATGCTGCGCTTAAACCGCATGCGGTTGTTGTTGTTCCCGCTCCGCCGGCGGGAGAATAGACCATGATCGTTCTGGTCTTTTCCTGTGTTTTCAGGCTGCGGATTGAATTTGATGTGTTGTTATTCATCACTTCGTTGAAAATTTCTTTGACGCTGGTGTATTTATATATACGATTTGTATTCAGGTTGCCTGTAGCCGTATCATCAATCGGCTGTTCAGACAGAATGAACATATTGCTGATGTTGTGCCGTTCAAAGCTGCTGTCATAAAGTTCTTCGTTGATTACAAGAATATCCAGATTCTGTGGGGTACTGAAATATTTCCCGAGGTACTCGGGATCGGTAATGACATTAATTTCTGCGGAGTCTTCAAAGGCATCAATAAACTTCTTTTCAAGCGGCATCAGATATTTCTCGTCCGTATCTGCCAGCACAATCCTGATTCTTGACATTTCTTTGTCCTCCTTTATTCGGTTACACGAACGGTGATGATGGATATATTATCCGTTTCACCATTATGTTTTACTTTGTCCATAAGTGAACGGCATATCTGCAGGCAGTCGTTTTTGGAGCCCCGGATGACTGTCAGGATATCTTTATCCTCCATGGTTTTGTATATTCCGTCACTGCAAAGAAAATAGATCTCGTTTTTACTGACAGGTTCCATGGAACTGAAATATTTGAATTCTTCTTTATTCCCAAGGCAATCTGTGAGTACACTTTTGCGTACCGTCCGGCCATTGATTTCCCGGTTGATAAAGACGGAGTGGTCCTGCGTAAGCTGCCTGATTTTCGGGCTGAAAAGTCCTGTTACTTTATAAATCCGGCTGTCTCCCACATGTATAATAATTGCCTGGTCCATGTGAATAAAAAGAATGGACATCGTCGTTGCCATCTTTATCCCTTCGGTCTGACCCATCCGGATAATTTCAAGGTTGGCTGTCTTCAACATCGTTATAAGGCTCCTGACCAGATAAGGCTGATCCTGATAATGATTTTTGAACTCATGTTCCCACCATTTATTCAAGTTCGAGACGGCAACAGCACTGGCAAGTTCTCCTTTTTCCAGGCCGCCCACACCGTCGGCTATGGCAAATATACCTGCATAATATTCGCCGGTGTCAACGACTTTATATACAAATGAATCCTGATTGATTTCTTTTACAATTCCGGCGTCAGATAATCCGGCAACTTCCAGTTTTAGCTTTTTCATATGTTCCCTCAAACTGATTTGAGCAGGAAGACACTGTTGGCCAACTGCACTTTATCATTGTCCTTAATCTGAATTTTCTGATTCGGAAGCATGCGCACACCATTGATGTACGTTCCGTTCGCACTTCCCAGATCTACGGCATAATGTTTCCCGGATTCAAACACGATCTTGCAGTGCACTCTGCTGATTGCGTTATTACATGAAATTACACCGTCTACCGCGTCGTCCTTTTTGCCGATCAGAAATTCAGGTTTGTTAATCAGAATATCAATTTTTACCGGCGTTTTCACCCCGGACAAAATAAACTTCGGCGTAAAAATATCATCAAGTATTTCTGTAGCACCGCCCTCAATTTCAGATTGAAGATTCACAGGGGCGCCATTACCCCTATCCTTCATATCATTCTTTTTCCCGGCGCTTTTGCCGCTGTTTTTATCCCCTTTTGATTTGCCTTTAAAAAACCCCTTAAGAAATCCGCCCTTCTCGTGTTGTATGGAAGGCGTCGGCCCGGGTAAACACGGCTCTTCTTCGTTGGATTTAAGTTCATGATCTGTCAGGACCAGCGGGCGCTGGGTAGGCGACCTGTATTTCGCCGGATCTGCGTGTGTATCGGAAAGCATTTCATTAAGCCGTTCCAACGTATAAGCGGGGTCCTCCAGATTTTCTCTCAGCTGGCAGGACGCCTCGGTTTGCAAATTGCTGAATTGTCCGATGGCTGCTGCAATCGTATGTTTCAGGGTTGCTTCAAAAACCTCGTAGTCATTCTGCCGGACCGGCGTATTAATGGGCAGATATACGAGATACACTTTAAAATTATTGCAGTCAATAAAAATCTTATCAAAAGAAATCTCTATATTCGTACAATGGATGAACCCGTTATTTTTAACTTCGATCACTACATCCATCAAGTTCTTCAGAATTGCCGGAAAAATCTCCGGCCGAAGCGTCGGAAGAAGTGAGTCAAGAGTCTTATACTCAGAAATATCAAAAACCAGTTTGTTCATTCCGTTGTGCATGACTTTAGTGCATTTCACAAATCCGTTTTTTGCCTGGCTCTGAAGTACCTTGTAGCCTGTCGGAAAAAAAATCTCCGGGTCCTTCAGAATGTAGGCCAGATTCTGAGAATCCCTGTTCTCGATAATAGTTTCGTTGGTCAGCATAGTGTTCTCCCTCGCATGTCAGGCGTTCTGATCGTTCAAGTCCGGCAGCAGTGTTGTACTGTCGGCATCAAGCAGTGCCGTCGCATAATTCTGCGCAATATCCAGAAGTTCAGTAGAACTTCCGGCCTGAGAGGCCTTCATTCCCTGAGAGGTCTTTTTTCGCTGCAGATTGTCTTTTTTGCTTTTTGCGGAAGTTTTCCCTGCAGGGACAACCGGTCCGGCGCCCCTTGCCGTCACTTTTTTATTCCCCATTTTCAGGAAATAGCGGATAACCGCAGGCACTTTCTGATAGAAAAAAAGAAAGATGGAAAGAAGAAGAAAAAATCCCGCAAAAACGATTCCCGAGAAAAACAGTATCTGATTCATTTTCTCATCCCTCCAATCCTGTATTTTGCATCTGCTGCTTTAATGAACTAAGCTGCGACAAAGCGATGCTGGACAAATTTTTATCATTGTTTTTAAGCGAAACCACTTCATCATATGCGGCGGAAACCTGTGTGAAATCGCGATTTCCGGTAGGTTTGCATAATTCTTTATCCAGAAGGGCCTGTGTCAGGTATACGTGGGCTAAAAAGGACTTCCCGTTTTGGGAAATAACATGGTTATATACTTCGACAGCGGAATCCAGATTGCCGGATATTGCTGAATCAATCATGTCCTGCCGTTCAAGCGTATTGTACAATTCGAAAATCCCCTTATATGCATTCCCCTTCTTAAGCTCGAGTGTTTCCGTCAAATCATCACCAAGATCAGAAAGGGAGCCAAACCAGGTGAGTGATGAAAGATAAGCCGATTCCTTCTGTTCAACATCGGTCAACGTGACGGCATTGTTGTAAAGCCCGGATGCGACCAGTTCATACATAGGAATGATGCTGTTGAAGGTCATTGTCTCTGCATTTGAATTGCTTTCAATTATATTTTTGGCTTTCGTTCCGATTTGGGAAATCCGGTCAAATGCTTTATCCAGATTGTTAGGATATGTGCTGTACATTACCATAATGGTGTAATAGTTTTCCAGTTTTTCATCTGCAGAATAAGTCCCCGCATCCGTTGTACTTTCCAGGTCAATCAGCGCTTTACTGAATGCGGAAAAATCCTGTGTGGAGATATCTTTGGAGCAGTTGGAGGCAATAATGTCGTAATTCTCAATATTGTCGACATTAAGTGACCCGTCCTGGAACTCACTGCTTGCCTTAATAATCTGTATGTAGTCTGCCGCTATTTGAGCATACGCCGGATCGTTTACCTCCAGGCAGCGCTGTACAACCTGGTACATAAGGACACTGTTGTGATACATAGGAGAATTCTTGTTATCAATATACCTGTTTTTGATTTCATCAACAGCAGATTTTGTAACACCCGCAAAATCAGAATCCGTCGTATGCGGCAAAAGCGAGTTGAAAAGAAGAAGATACGTATTTGCGTCCTCTGGTTTATATTGGATCGCCTCAAAATAGTACTTTGAGGCATTGGCGTAATCATCCTTGCGGTCGTAGGAAGAGGCTAGCTGAAAGGAAGATTGAAATTTGTCTTCATTATCAGCCTTCATTCCATTGTATCCGACGATGGCAACTGCTCCAAAAACAACCGCCAGTAATAGACTTCCTGCAAATGACAGAAGCTTCCTGTTCATTTTGCTCCGGTATGCACCGCTTAGTTGTTGGATATGATTCAAATCGTCACGGAGTTCTTTACAGTTCTGGTATCGGTCCTGCGGATCATCCTTTGTACATTTTGCGACAATGTATTCGAACCCCTCCGACAGAAGCGGATTTATCTGACGGATCGGACGAAAAGCCTTCGGTGGTTTTGCCGGTGTGTTTCCTGTTGCCAGGTAGTACAGAGTCGCACCCAGGCTGTAGATATCCGTCCTCTCGTCCAGCAGGTTACTTGCACCTTTGTACTGTTCGGGAGCTGCATACCCGCGTGTGCCGATACTGGCACCGGTCTGTTTCTCACCATGCCTGCATTCCCTTGCGATTCCGAAATCAATCAGCTTGATTCGTCCGGACTGGGTAAGCATTACATTATCAGGCTTCATGTCACGGTAAATGATCGGATTCGCTTTGGCATGATGAAGATAGTCAAGAACATCGCAAAGCATTTTTGCCCATTCAACCACATGGTCTTCGGGCAGGGGCCCCTCAGTCAGTACTTTTTTACCGAGGGACGTACCGTCAACAAAGTCCATGACAACGAAAAAGTCATCGTTAACTTCAATACGGTCTACGATTCGGGGTATGTCTGAGTGGCTGAGGCTTGACAACAGTTCGACTTCCTTTTTGAAGGCATCTATGTCAACACTCGAGCTGTTTTTGACTTGCTTGACGGCCCAGTATGAATCCAGGTTCCTGTCTTTGGCAAGATACACGGTACTCATTCCGCCCTTGCCAAGCTCTGTTATTAGTTCATATCTGTCCCGCAGGACTGTCCCGATTGCACTCAAATTATTTTTCCCCCAGATCAGAATATATACAGCAATTTCAAAAAGCCGTGGTCAGATAACCCCTGACATGTTACCTGAACACAGCTGTTTCAGAAGTATCCTTCATTCGTTACGATGCTTTTACTCAATTTAGAAGTAATAAAAAGTTATTACGCAAATAATAAATAACACTGCACGAGCGGTATTCATGCTTTAATTTAATTTAAGAAATAACATTAGTCAATAGTTTTTCATACATATGCCGAATTGATTACACTCTCCATTGCTAAATGGTATAAAAAAGCCGTCCTGCAGAGGTTTGCACTTCTGTAGGACGGCTGGTTTGCTTAAAGGATTATTTCTAATTCGTTCCGGCCTGTTTTTACTTCCCTATCTTCTGCTTCGCATCCCCAGCAGCCGGATCAGTGTAATTACGGCGGCAGCGGCAGCAGCGACATAAGTCATCGCGGCGGCGGTCAGCACGCTCCTTGCTCCTGCCAGTTCGCTGTCCGTCAGTATGTTGTCTTCCTTCAGAATTTTGAGTGCACGATGACTGGCGTTGATCTCGACAGGAAGTGTGATCAGATAGAATATCACGGCAAAGGAAAAAAACAGTATGCCGATGTTGAAAAGAATATCACCGAAAGTCGTCGTCGGCAGCCGGTTTGTAATCAGGATGCCTATGATCGCGACCCACGGACCGAACTGCGATCCGATATTGGCAACCGGCACCAGGAATCCGCGGATCTTGTTGGGAATAAAGCCGCTCGCGTCCTGGATGGCATGTCCGCACTCATGGGCGGCGACACCTATTGCAGCGACGGATGTGCTGTCGTATACGCTCTCGGACAGGTGCAGCACTTTATCTTTGGGCGAATAATTGTCGGTCAGGGAACCAGCAATCTTCTCTATTTTTACGGAATAGCCATACCCGAATTTGCCGGACAGCTGGTTGGACTGAAGGATCCGCTCGGCGACATCCCGGCCGGTCATGTTGCGGCTGGATTTCACTTTGCTGTAACGCTTGAATGTTGATTTGGTCCATGCGCTGGCCGCCAGTGAAAAAACGAGCGCCAGTATAGCAAGCGGCCATCCATACCCTAAATAATACAACGGCATAATTTTCCCCTTTCAATTCATGCAGATTATGTGCAGCTATACATTTTGCATATATCCTATAATATAAATCGGCGCTTCGGGCAGAAGTGCAAAGGGATTTCCCCTTACAAATCCTTTCGAAGCGCCGAGTCAATCAAATGAAAATACCTGATAATCAGGCGTTGCAGATAGCTGCGAAGTCAGGAGCCTTCAGGGAAGCACCGCCGACCAGGCCGCCGTTGATGTTGGGCATTGCGAAAAGACCTGCTGCGGATGTCGGGCTAACCGATCCGCCGTACTGAATGGTCATTTCACCGGCATCCTCTGCTGTATACAGCTCCGCAATAACACCGCGGATGAAGGCGCAGACTTCTTCAGCCTGCTCATCAGATGCGACTTTGCCTGTGCCGATAGCCCAGATGGGCTCATAAGCGATCGTGATATGGCAGAGCTTCTCAGCCGGGATATCCTTGAATGCACCGACAATCTGGCCTTTAATCCAGTCAAATGTTACGCCGGACTCGCGCTGATCGAGAGACTCACCGCAGCAGACGATCGGCTTCAAGCCCCATGCAAGGGAAGCCTTTGTCTTCTTATTGACGGTCTCGTCGGTCTCCGCGAAATACTCGCGGCGCTCGGAATGTCCGAGAATCACATAGGTTACGCCGAGTTTGGCAAGCCATACAGGAGAAATTTCTCCGGTGTATGCGCCCTTCTCATTGAAGTGGCAGTTCTGGGCAGCGATCTTAACGTTAGTATAGGCAGCCGCTTCAAGGGCAGCCGGGATAGCAAGGAAAGGAACACCGAGGGCGATCTTGGAATTGGCATCCTTAACAAGGGGAATCAGTGCAGAGATCAGCTTGGTCGCCTCATCCGGAGTGCCGGCGTTCATTTTCCAGTTTCCTGCTGCAAAGGTACGGCAGGCAACCTTGTCCTGAAGTCCGTCAATACCGGGGAGAACTTTTCCCTCGATGAATTCGAGGGTAGCACCGCCGCCTGTAGAAATATGCGTGACCCGATCGGCAAACCCGAGCTTCTCAACGGCAGCAGCAGAATCGCCGCCGCCAATGATTGAGATAGCGGAAGAATCGCAAATCGCTTTGGCAACGGCGCGGGTTCCTACAGCAAATTTATCATATTCGGATACGCCCACCGGACCGTTCCATATTACAGTCTTTGCGCTGGAAATTGCATCAGCGAAAAGCTTGATGGTCTTCGGTCCGATATCAAGGCCCATCCAGCCATCCGGGAATTTATCATCGTCAACAATCTGTGTGTTAGCATCGGGATGATACCTGTCTGCTACAACATTATCAAGGGGCAGAAGAAATTTAACACCCTTCGCAGCCGCTTTTTCCATAAGTGACCTGGCAAGATCAAGCTTGTCGGCTTCACAAAGTGATGTGCCGATCGAGAGTCCCTGAGCAGCAAAGAAGGTATACGCCATTCCGCCGCCGATAATAATGGTGTCGGCCTTTTCGATAAGATTTTCAATAACGCCGATTTTGTCGGAAACCTTGGCACCTGCCAGAATGGCAACAAACGGATGTACTGGATTTGTGAGAGCGCCGCCGAGAATATCAAGCTCTTTCTGGATCAGGTATCCGGAAGCGGACGGCAGAAAATTCGCAAGTCCTGCAGTCGATGCATGGGCACGGTGTGCTGTGCCAAAAGCGTCATTAACATAAAGATCAGCCAGAGACGCAAGAGCGGCTGCAAAAGCAGGATCGTTTTTGGTCTCTTCCTTGTGAAAACGGACATTCTCAAGCATCATGACTTCGCCGTCTTTAAGAGCTGCGGCCTTTGCCTTGGCATCATCACCGATAACGTCGGCAGCAAGTGCGAC
>Ga0209748_1000848_pt1 | contig 15584 bp, 14 predicted proteins | sample BarGraIncu00421A_FD_185490 | JGI IMG/M metagenome (GOLD analysis project Ga0209748, IMG submission 185490) | Arctic peat soil microbial communities from Barrow, Alaska - Barrow Graham LP Incubations 004-21A (SPAdes) (version 2) | ecosystem: Environmental > Terrestrial > Soil > Wetlands > Peat... | reverse complement strand
CGGGCCGCTGGAGAGCGATACCTGCGCGGATCTCATACTCCCGATGCTCGCGGCTGCGGGTTGGGAGTCGGCCCAGGTTGTCCCGGAGTATGCGGTCAAGGGTACTCGCGTGGTCAGTTCGGGCGGCATTCAGCGCGAGCTGCCCAACGGCCGTGTCGACTACGTCCTCGAGATCAGTCCCGGCCTGCCAGTGGCAGTCATCGAGGCCAAGCGGGCATACCGTGGCGCGGCTGACGGACTCCAGCAAGCAGTCCGTTACGCGCAACAGCTTGACGTTGCGCTCGCCTACGCGACGAACGGTTCGGTGATCATCGAGCGCGACATGATCACTGGCCAGGAATGCCGCGTGGACAGCGTCAGAACACCAGCCGAGCTGTGGAGTCGGTACTGCGACGTGCACGGTCTGGACCTTGATCAGGCCGCGGCCCTGCAACAGCCCTTTAATCGCAACCGTCGAGACGCCTCGGGCGCGGTGATCCTTCCGCGCTACTACCAGACGGTTGCAGTGCATCGGGCGCTCAGAGTCATTACTGGCGGCCAGCGACGGATTCTTCTGCTCATGGCGACCGGTACGGGCAAGACGTTCACCGCCATGCAGATCGTGGCCAAGTGGTTCAGCTACTACCGGATGCGTGCTCCGGAGTCCAACTTTCGCGTGCTCTACCTCGCAGACATGGACGTGCTCCTGACCCAGCCGATGTCCAAGGACTTCGCGCCGGCGTTCACTGCCGAGGCGCTGGCTCGGGTTCGTGGTGGTGCCCCGATGGGGCGAGAGATCTACTTCGCCAGCTACCAGGCACTGACCGGTGGTGGCGACGAGGAAGAGCTCTTCCGCGAATACCCCTCTGACTTCTTCGATCTGCTGATCGTGGACGAGTGTCACCGCGGCAGCGCATCGCCCGCCTCGTCTTGGCGGGCTGTCCTCGAACACTTTGCGCCGGCGGTGCAGCTGGGACTGACCGCGACACCTAAGCGCGATACCAATGTCGACACCTATGACTACTTCGGGAACCCGATTTTCGAGTACTCGTTGTGGCAGGGGATCGAGGACGGCTTCCTGGCCCCGTATCGCGTCCGCAGAGTGGTCCTCAGTCCCGATGCAGACAACTGGTCTCCCGGGCCCGGTCAGCTTGACCTCCTTGGAGCCGACATTCCTGAGGGTGTCTACGGCACGCGAGATTTCGAACGCACTCTCTCGCTGCTGGCACGCACCAAGCTGGCGGCCGGTCACCTGTCGGGCATCCTGCGAGTCAATCCCCGCGCCCGAGCCATGGTGTTCTGTGTTGACCAGGAGCATGCCGAGCAGATGCGCTCCGCTCTGGTGGAAGCCAATCCTGACCTTGTCGCTGAGGATCCCGAGTGGGTGGTGCGGATCGTCGGCTCGGAAGGGGAGCGGGTCCGACTGCTCGAGGCCTTTTGCGACCCGGAGTCGCCATCTCCTGTTGTGGCTACGACGTCGAAGATGCTCTCCACCGGTGTTGACGTTCAGGACCTGCGCTTTGTGGTCCTCTTTAAGCCTGTGGGCTCCATGGTCGAGTTCAAACAGATCATCGGCAGGGGGACCCGGCTCTATCCGGAGGCGGGCAAGACCTTCTTCGAGATCATTGACTACGTGGGTGCCACCAGTCACTTCGAGGACCCGGCGTTCGATGGCTATCCGCAGCATGTGCGGGTCGAGACGATCGACAGCGCAGGAAGCGTCGTGTCGATCGACGGCGAACCCGTGTCCACTCAGGGCGCGGGGGACGAGCTGCCCCCCGCAGGCTTTGTCCGTGAGCCCGCTCCCGAGTTCACGGCCGGAGGCTCGTCAGACGACTCCCAGGCGGGCCTCGGCTTCGATGTGCCCCGCCGTTGCCACGCAAACGCTATGTCCGCGAGGGAGACTTCACCGTCCTTGCCGAGGGTCACTACGTGCCGGACACGTCCACGGGCAGGCTTCGTCTGACCGAGTATGCCGAGTACGTCGCCAACGAGATCCGGTCGCTCTTCAAGACACCGGGCGAGCTCACCGCGGTGTGGGCGAACGGCATCTCCAGAGAGGACGTCATCGACGTATTGTCCCAGCATGGCGTTGACGTGAATGACCTCGCGGAGCAGGCGGGCATGAGCCAGGCAGATCCTGTGGACGTCCTCGTCGCGCTGGCCTGGAATGTCGCGGCGCCGACCCGAACTGAGCGTGCACGGCGGGCTCTCGAGGCCCATCACGGGGAGCTTGCCGCGAGAAGCGACCTGGCGAGGCAGGTGCTTGGCGCCCTGTTGGATCGATACGCGGAGAATGGGATCGAGGACGTGACCTCCGGTGAGGCTCTCAGATTGCCGCCGATCGAACACCTGGGGTCCCCCATCGAGATCGCAGCAGCGTTCGGAGGACCGGCGGCGTTCCATGCTCAGGTGGATGAGCTGCAACGATGGCTGTACTCAGCGTAATTGATAGTTCTACGCGGTGTATGGCGGTATAACTAAAGTATTCATTGAGTTCGTGTGGTGATAGTCTTCGGTCATGTCTGGAGACCGCCAAGACCTTCGCCGGGCGCTCCAACGCCTTGCTTTCGGCCAGGCTGGCTACTTCACGGCAGCACAGGCCCGCGAGGTCGGCTACTCCTACCAGGCGCAGAAGTACCACGTGGACTTTGGCAACTGGACGCGAGTTGACCGGGCGCTGTTCCGCCTTCCGGACTGGCCTGCCGGCAAAGACGATACCTTCGTCCGATGGGTTCTCTGGAGCTCCGGCCGTGCCGTCGTTTCGCACGAGTCAGCGCTGGCGGCACACGGGCTGGGCGATATCGATCCGGCGAAGGTCCACCTCACCGTGCCGCCGACCTTTCATGCACGTGACAGCGCGGTGGTTCTCCATGTCGCCGAGCCACCGGACAGCGATGTTGAGCAGAGGCAGGGGTGGTCACTAACCACCCCGCAGCGGTCGATCCTCGACGTGGCCGCTGGTGAGGTATCTCAGGAACACGTGGACTCTGCTGTTCGCGAGGCGGTCGACCGGGGCCTGGTGACTGCGCGTCGTCTTCGCTCTGCAGCCGACGCCGCCGGTGATCGGGCTGCCCTGCGCGTCGAGCGAGCGCTCGCAGCCATGGCTTCGCGATGAGTCGCGATCCCGCAGCCTGGCGATCCAGCCTCGAGGCCAGGTTGCGCAACACGTCGGAGCGCACGGGGGTTGACGTCGGCCGGCTGCGACGTCACCTGGTCTTCCAACGCATGCTGGCACGCCTGGCGCGGGACGAACGCTGGGTGCTCAAGGGAGGTTTCGCACTCGAGGTGCGGTTCTCGCTGGCGTCTCGTGCCACCAAGGACCTCGACCTCGTGGTGCTCGGCGAGATCGAGAGCGCCCAGCTGCAGGACCTCTTCGATGAGGCGCTCGATCGGGAGGTCGACAATGACCAGTTCACCTTCCTCGTGTCCCCGCCCAAACCGATCAGCAGCGATGATGCTGGCAACCCGGGCTGGCGTCTGACCGTCGTCGCCAAGCTGGCCGGTCGCGATTTCGCGCAGGTCGCGGTGGACGTCGTCGCCCGCTCGGAGGAGATTGCGGGTGCCGTCTCGATGCTCGCTGTCGAGCCGCTCATAGCGGGGGTCGATCTGGAGGTGGTCCGGATACCCGCTGTGGATCTGGCCCAGCAGGCGGCGGAGAAGTTCCACGCCCTGGCCCGTCGATACGCGGGCGATCGCCCGAGCAGCCGGGTCAAGGATCTGGTGGATCTGGTGCTGCTCGCAGAATCCGGTCTGGTTGCCGCCCAGCCGCTCGGGATTCGGTTGCGGCATGTCTATGCCGTCCGCGATGGCTCGCTGCCGCCGAGCATGCTCCCTGACCCGCCTGCAGCCTGGCTCGTGACATACGCCGCGCTCGCGCGCGAGGTCGACCTAGAAGCTGCCGACGTCGAGTCAGCAATGACGTTGGTTACCCGGCTGTATGCCGAGGCACTCACCTTCCTGTCCGAACCCACAGCCCCGGAGGCGCAGCGATGAGTCGCTCCACCGCAGAAAAGACGACGACCCAGGCTCGGCTCTCGGCGGTGATCAAGGAGAGCCGCAACATCATGCGCAAGGACGCCGGTCTCAACGGCGACCTGGACCGGCTCCCGCAGATGGCCTGGCTGCTGTTCCTCAAGGCATTTGACGATCTCGAGGTTCAGCGTCAGATCCTGGACCGCACCTACGCCCCAGTGATCAAAGACGGATTCCGGTGGGGTGACTGGGTTTCAGGCGCTCCTAAGTCGCGCCGCACAGGTACAGAGCTAATCACGTTCGTCGATGGCAGGCTCCTGCCCTACCTGGCCAAGTTGCAGGGCAGCGGCAAACCAGGCGACCCACGTGACACCCTCGGCTCAATCTTCCGTGACACTCGTAACCGGATGCTTTCGGGCTACCTGCTGCGTGACCTCGTCGATCAGATCGACCAGGTGCAATTCACCTCGTCGGACGACATTCATACGATGGCCCACCTCTACGAGTCGATGCTTCGTGAGATGCGTGATGCTGCAGGCGATTCCGGCGAGTTCTACACCCCGCGTCCGCTGGTGCGGTTCATCGTCGAGCGCGTCGACCCGAGGGTGGGCGACATCGTGCTCGACCCCGCGGTCGGGACCGGTGGGTTCCTGGTCGGGGCCTTCGAGCACATGCGCGCCCAGGCCAAGACCGGTCCGGAGCTGGCCAGCATCAAGGCGAAGCTGCGGGGCTTCGAGAAGAAGCCGATGCCGTTCCTGCTGTGCCAGATGAACATGCTGCTGCACGAGATCGACCGGCCCAACATCGTGCGCGGCAACGCGCTCGTCCACACGGTGGCCGAGATGCGCCGTGAGAAGGTCGACGTGGTCCTGACCAACCCGCCGTTCGGTGGCGAGGAGGAGGGGCACATCCCGGCCAACTTCCCCGCGGGCATGCGCACCGCGGAGACGTCGTGGCTGTTCCTCCAGCTCGTGATGGCTCGACTCTCGAAGAGTCCGAACGGGCGCTGCGGCATTGTCGTGCCGAATGGCGTGCTGTTCGACCAAGGGGTCGGCGGGCGAATCAAGCAGGAGCTGATGACGAAGTTCAACCTGCACACGGTGCTTCGGTTGCCCAACGGTGTCTTCGCGCCGTACACGATCATCCCGAGCAACGTGCTGTTCTTCGAGAAGGGCAAACAGGCCAAGGACGTCTGGTTCTACGAGCACCCGCGGCCCGAGGGGCGCAAGAACTACACCAAAACCAAGCCGCTGCGGTTCGAGGAGTTCGCGGACTGCGAATCATGGTGGGGTGGACGGACCCGGGATGGTCGGGTGGAGAGCGCGCAGTCGTGGAAGGTTTCGGCGGAGGCAATCGCGGAGAGCGGGTACAACCTGGATCTGCGCAACCCGCATCGGCCGGGCGACCTCACGCACCGCGCGCCGGCTGAGCTGGTCAAGGAGCTGATCGAGACCGAGGGCGAGATCCTCTCTCTGATTAAGAAACTTCAGACCGACGTCGAGGAATTCACTAGATGAGCGTCAGCGACATGCGTATCGGGGACATTCTCAAGCTCGAAAGACGGGCGGTTGTCGTCGAGCCGGGGAAGACCTATCGCGAAATTGGTGTCCGCTCGTTCGGCCGCGGACTCTTCGAGAAGGAGCCGACGAGCGGCGCGGACCTTGGGAGCAAGCGCGTTTTCCACGTCCATCCGGGCGACCTTGTAGTCAGCAACATCTTCGCTTGGGAGGGTGCTGTGGCAGTCGCTCAGGAACGGCATGAGGGGATGATTGGCTCGCACCGATTCATGACGTGGATACCCGATGCTTGCGGCGTCGACGTTGAGTACCTACGGCACTACTTTGCTTCGGATCCCGGCCTCGGACGACTTGGGTCTGCCTCGCCCGGTTCAGCGGGTAGGAATCGAACGCTGTCGATCAAGAACTTCGAGAACATCGTGATCCCACTGCCGGATCTCGATGAACAGCACCGCATTGCCACCCACCTCGATGCACTGTCTCAAGTCAGCCTGAGGCTCGATGACACGCTGATGGATCGCATCGGGTCGCTTCTTGATTCGGTCTTTGATCAGTTCACGTGGGACACCAAGCTGTCGGAACTGCTGCAGCTCGATGTGGACGAGTTTGAGGTCGATCCGACCGCCGTGTACTCACAAGCGGGCGTCTTCGGTCGGGGGAGGGGGATGTTCTTGCGAGGCGACCTGCGCGGTTCCGAGACCAAGTACGCACGCCTGCGCCGGGTAGCAGCTGGCCAGGTCGTGCTGAGCCGCCTCAAGGCATTTGAGGGAGCAGTTGCGATGGTGCCTGAAGGCTTGCGCGGGAGCGTCCTCTCGCAGGAGTTCCCGGCGTTCAGTGTTCGCAGAGGAGTGGAGCCTGGTTTCGTCGCAGGCTTGATCGGTCGGCAGCTTTTCACGGAGGCGATGCAGAGTCGGTCAACGGGAGTCGGCGCCCGCCGGGAACGCTTATCGGTGGACAGCTTCCTGAAGATCCAGGTGCCGCTGCCAACGCAGGATGTCCAGGCCAACGTGGCGGAACTCGTTCGGGATAGGCAGAGGCTCGATGCTGCTTTGTCGCGGAGAACGCGGCTCAAGGATGCTTTGCTGCCTGCTGGGCGAAACGAGATCTTCAGCGCGATGGTGTGACGCTGGCCCAACTGTCTCCTGCGACGATCACGTGATCGAGGAACCGCAGGCCCACCGCTTTCGCGGCTTCAACGAGTTCCGTTGTGGCGCAGATGTCCTGACTGCTCGGCTCGGTCGTGCCGCCGGGATGGTTGTGCGCCACGGCGAAGGCGACTCCGTCATGGCGCAGGACCAGCGCCAGGATCTCGCGTACGGGGAACGGGCTGGAGTCCACCCCGCCGTGCGCGACGGTGGCGGTCCGGCATACCCGGTGTTGGGAATCGCAGGCGACGACCACCACCTGCTCCGTGCGGGCTCGCGAGAGCATTGGCGACACCACCCGGGCGATGTCCGCCGACGTGCGAACGATCCGCTGAAGCGGGTCGCCTTCCACGCGATCTGCCAGGGCGAAAGACGCAGCCAACCGGGTGGCTTTCGCAGGACCTACCCCAAGGTGCCGGGAGAGTTCCTCGGGCAGGGCGCGAGACAACCCGGCAACACCGCCGAACTCCAGCAACAGCGACTGGGCCAGGGCAATAGCGCTTGCGCCCCGACGGCCAGACCCGAGCTGAATGGCCACGAGCTCGGCGTCGGTCAAGGCCGCTGACCCCAGCGCGATCAGCCGTTCGCGCGGCCGCTCATGTGTGGCGAGTGCCGACAGCGGAACGTGTGCCATGGCCATGTCGCGGAAGCCTAGCCCGGCTCGCGACCCGGCGTTCGGTGTTATCCACAGGCGCCTGGCGGCGGACCCGGTTCAGCCCCAGAAGATAGAGGTTGGATCCTCATCGATCTCGGCGAGCAGCTCCGCCGCCGTCCCGCAGAAGTGATCGTCGTAGTCGAACCACCTCTCGTTGCGGTTGCGCCAGTGCAGGGTCCAGTCCGAGGACTCGGCCCGGTACCGCAGCTGGGCGACCTTCATGCGGGTCCACGGCTGATCGCCGCCCTGCCAGGGAGGCCGTGTCTCGATGATCGTCACGCTGCGGCCGCGCGTCTCGAACTTCAGCTGCACCTCCTTGCGCAGATCAGTGGGCACCCTGTCTGCGCAGTACTTCGCGATTCGCGCCAGATCGGTCTCGGGCAGCTTCACCGTTGTCACGACGCGCTCCTTGTGGTCATCGCAGGCCTGCTCAGTAGTAGTAGGGGAACGGTGACCAGTCAGGGTCGCGTTTCTCCAGGAAGGAGTCACGGCCCTCTACCGCTTCGTCGGTCATGTAGGCCAGTCTCGTGGCCTCACCGGCGAACACCTGCTGGCCCATCAGGCCGTCGTCGGTCAGGTTGAACGCGAACTTGAGCATCCGCTGTGAGGTGGGGCTCTTGCCGTTGATCTCCCTGGCCATCTGCAGCGCCTCGGCCTCGAGGTCGGCGTGGTCGGCAACGATGTTGACCGCACCCATTCGCTGCATGTCGTCGGCCGAGTAGGTGCGCCCCAGGAAGAAGATCTCCCGGGCGAACTTCTGCCCGACCATCTTGGCGAGGTAGGCCGAGCCGTAGCCTGCGTCGAACGAGCCCACGTCGGCGTCTGTCTGCTTGAACTGCGCATGCTCGCGGCTGGCGATCGTCAGGTCACACACGACGTGCAGGGAGTGGCCACCGCCTGCGGCCCAGCCGTTGACCACGGCGATGACAACCTTGGGCATCGTGCGGATGAGGCGCTGAACCTCAAGGATGTGCAGACGCCCGCCCTGCGCCTGAACCCGGGCGGTGTCAACGGTGCCGGCGGTCTCGCCGCCGGCGTACTGATAACCGCTGCGGCCCCGGATCCGCTGGTCACCGCCGGAGCAGAAGGCCCGGCCACCGTCCTTCGTGCTGGGGCCGTTGCCGGTCAGCAGCACGGTGCCGATGTCGGGGGACATGCGGGCATGGTCCAGCGCGCGATACAGCTCGTCGACCGTGTGCGGGCGGAAGGCGTTGCGCACCTGCGGGCGGTTGAACGCAATGCGCACCGCCCCGGTGCTGACCGCCCGGTGGTACGTGATGTCGGTGAAGTCGAAACCCTCCACGACGGTCCACGCGGTCGGGTCGAAGGTCTCGCTCACGCTCTGTTCGCTCACGTCAGCGAGAATATGCCGCATGACGTCCCCGCTGGTGCCCGACCTCGCCGAAATGCTCGACACGTTGTCGGTGGTGCAGATCCCGATGCGGGTCAGGTTCAGGGGAGTGACCGTGCGTGAGGCCGCACTGATCCGCGGCCCCGAGGGGTGGGGCGAGTTCGCACCCTTCCCGGAGTATGACGATGCCGAGTCGTCCCGCTGGCTCGCCGCCGCCATCGAGGCGGGGTGGGTTGGGTGGCCGGACCCGGTCCGCGAGGCCATCCCGGTCAACGCGACAGTGCCCGCGGTCGCTGCCCATGAGGTCGCCGGAGTCCTCCAGCGGTATGACGGGTGCACGACGGCCAAGGTCAAGGTCGCCGAGCGGGGCCAACTGCTGCGCGACGACCTCGACCGGGTGTCCGAGGTCCGGGACGTGATGGGCCCCGGGGCGCGGATCCGGGTGGATGCCAACGGAGGCTGGACCGTCTCTGAGGCAGTGGACGCGCTCAGGAGGCTGGCGGCCTACGGGCTGGAGTATGCCGAGCAGCCGTGTGCCGGCGTCGAAGAGCTGGCCTCGTTGCGAATTGCCTTGGCCCGTCAGGGCATTGACGTCCTGGTGGCGGCTGACGAGTCAATCCGGCGAGCCTCCGACCCGATGCGGGTGGTCCGCGAAGGGGCTGCCGACGTCATCGTGGTGAAGGTGGCGCCGCTGGGGGGAGTGCGATCCGCGCTCGCGATCGCGCAGGAGTGTGGGCTGCCGACCGTTGTCTCCAGTGCGCTGGACACCAGCGTCGGCATCCGTGCCGGCCTCGCTTTGGCCGCGGCACTGCCTGAGCTTCCGTTTGCCTGCGGCCTCAGCACGGTGGAGCTGATGGCCGGCGACGTCACGAATGACTCGCTCGTGCCGCAAGCCGGCTCGATTGCGTTGCGGGACCTCATGGTCGACCCCGCGCTGTTGGATCGCTGGCAAGCCCCTGCGGATCGTCAACGCTGGTGGCGCGAGCGAGTGATCCGCTGTCATGCCCACTGCGTCAGGGGGTAGCGGCCGCACCCCCCGCTGGTCAGGAAGCGTTCACGCGGGGCGGACGACCAGACATACCTGCTGGTTCTTCACCCGGGTGAGCACCAGAGTCATCTCGACCGATCCGGACAGCCGTAGCTGACGACGCAGCTCATCGGCATCCAGTGCCACCCCACGCTTCTTGATCGTCACCCGGCCGACGTCGCGGTCGCGCAGCCACGCCCGCAGAGCCTTGACGTTCAACGGCATTGACTCGTCCACCCCGAACCGCCGGGCATAGCCGACGTCGACACACTTCTCCGAGGTCACGTAACCGACCCCTGAGTCGAGCTCGAAGCCGTCAACGACGGAGGTCAGCGCGCCGGTGAGCCCGGCCCGGATCACCGCCCGGTCGGGTTCGTACAGCCAGGTGCCGATCTGTCGCAGTGATGACGCCACCGGAACAGCGCCACCGGCACCGTCCGCGTCGGCTTCACGCACTGTCCATGACCGTCCCTGCGAACCGATCACCAGGGCTGACCGGCCGGCCCGGCTGACCAGCGGACCCCACCAGATCGCGCACTCCAGCACCTCGCCGCCCAGCGACGTCCACTGCGCCTCGGTGCCGGCCGGGATCGCGCCGTGCGGAAAGGATGGGGACAGCTTGGCTCCGGTGGCCGGCAGCGACCGCGCAATGGACTGCACCGTGGCCCACGAGGGCGAGATGGAGTCCAGCTTGAACACCCGTCTGGTCTTGCCGCGTGCGTCCGTGACTCCCGGGGTACGCCGGGCGGGGTCGAGCCAGGCGCCGGTATGGCGTGCGCCCTCCCCGCTGGGCAGCTGGGTCCCCTCGGCGGTCCCGATGAATGCAGAAGCGCCCGGCCAGTGCCGGAGGTTGACCCCGGCCAGCGTCGCGGTCACCTCGTCTGCGTCGACGGCAGTGACCTTGAGGTCGAGCCCGGCGATGGCCATGGCGTCGGCGCCGATGCCGCAGCCGAGGTCGAACACCTGACGAATTCCGGCCCCGCGGAACCGTTGCGCATGGCGGGCTGCGATCTCCAGCCTCGTGGCCTGCTCCAGACCGTCGGCGGTGAACAACATGCCGTCGGCAAACTCACCGAACTTCTCGTGGCCCTTGGCTCGCAGCCGGGACTGCGTCATGGCCGCCGCGACCAGGTCCGCGTCGAACCCGGCCGCGCGCAGTCCCTCGCCCAGCGACAGGGCGGTGGACTCGTCATACGGGGGCAGTGACTGCAACAGACCCCAGCCTTCGCCGGAGACCAGCTTCGTCACGGCGTCGAGGTCCATGACACATATCCTCCACCATCCGGCAGGCCGCCCGGTCGCCGGTGACCGATCTCGGGTTGCCGGGACTTGTCACTGTCCGGCGATGAACCCGTCAGGAGGGAGCGTCGTCCAAGCGGCGGAAGAGCCCAGCCCACAGGAAGCACTTGCTGGCGACCCGTCGTGCGGCCGTTTCTGGCACTCAAGTTGACCGAGTGCTAACCGGCAACCTAGATTCTGATTAGCACTCGTCATGTGCAAGTGCTAACCGCGTGCAGTGAGCAGGTCGACCCCGCGACGGAGGCCGGCACATCAATCGCCTGATCGATCGCACCACAGATCGCACTCAGCGATCTTTCCTGTCCATCTTCGACATTCCCGAAGGGGAGGTCACACGTGTCGGTTTCCATCAAGCCCCTCGAAGACCGCATCGTCGTCAAGTCCAGCGAGGCCGAGCAGACCACTGCGTCCGGCCTTGTGATCCCGGACACCGCCAAGGAGAAGCCCCAGGAGGGCGAAGTCCTGGCGATCGGTCCCGGCCGCATCGACGACAACGGCAACCGCGTTCCGCTCGACGTTGCCGTCGGCGACAAGGTCATCTACAGCAAGTACGGCGGCACCGAGGTCAAGTACGACGGCGAGGAGTACCTCATCCTCTCCGCTCGCGATGTCCTCGCGATCGTCACCCGCTGACACTCAGCCTGCGCGTATGACGCGCCCCGGTCACGCGCCTCTTTCACAGGTTCGTGCCGGGGCACCGTCATCCGCCCGAGGTCGGTCCGCAAGACTTGATCTTTGCGGTCCGCAAGCACTCCGTAGTCCGCAACACCCCGCAGTCCGCACGACACCGGCATGCCAGCCCGTATGCCGGACCGCTGTCCAGGTAGCTGCCACCGGCAGAAGCCCAGGCAGCGCCCAGAACCGTTAGTAGTTAGGGAAGGCTCATGGCCAAGACGCTGGAATTCGATGACGCGGCGCGCAAGTCGCTCGAGCGTGGCGTGGACAAGCTCGCCAACGCTGTCAAGGTGACGCTCGGCCCAAAGGGTCGCAACGTCGTCATTGACAAGCAGTGGGGCGCCCCGACCATCACCAACGACGGCGTGACGATCGCCCGTGAGGTGGAGCTCGAGGACCCCTACGAGAACCTCGGCGCGCAGCTCGCCAAAGAGGTCGCCACCAAGACCAACGACGTCGCCGGTGACGGCACGACCACCGCGACCGTGCTGGCTCAGGCCATGGTCAGGGAAGGCCTGCGCAACGTTGCCGCCGGCGCCGCACCGTCCTCGCTCAAGCGCGGCATCGACGCCGCCGTCGAGGCCGTCAACGCCCGTCTGCTCGAGGCCGCACGTGAGGTCGAGGGCAAGGAAGAGATCGCTTCGGTCGCTGCTCTCTCCGCTCAGGACCCGATCATCGGTGGCCTGATCGCCGAGGCGTTCGACAAGGTCGGCAAGGACGGCGTCATCACGGTCGAGGAGTCGCAGACCGCGATCACCGAGCTGGAGTTCACCGAGGGCATGCAGTTCGACAAGGGCTACCTCTCGCCGTACTTCGTGACCGACCCGGAGCGCATGGAGGCCGTCATGGAGGACGCCTACGTGCTCATCACCCAGGGCAAGATCTCGGCCGTGGCCGACATCCTCCCGATCCTGGACCAGGTCGCGCAGGCCAAGAAGTCCCTGCTGATCATCGCCGAGGACGTTGACGGCGAAGCGCTGTCCACCCTGGTGGTCAACAGGATTCGCGAGATCCTCAAGGTCGTCGCCGTCAAGGCGCCTGGCTTCGGTGACCGCCGCAAGGCGATGCTGCAGGACCTCGCAGTCCTCACCGGCAGCTCGGTCATCAGCGCGGAGGTCGGCCTCAAGCTCGAGTCGACCAAGCTCGAGGACCTTGGCACGGCGCGACGCATCGTGGTCACCAAGGACAACACGACCATCGTGGACGGCGCCGGTGACAAGGACGAGCTCGCCGGTCGTGTCCACCAGATCAAGAGCGAGATCGAGCGTACCGACTCGGACTGGGACCGCGAGAAGCTCCAGGAGCGCCTCGCCAAGCTGTCCGGCGGTGTCTGCGTGATCAAGGTCGGCGCGCACACCGAGGTCGAGCTTAAGGAGAAGAAGCACCGTATCGAGGACGCCATCTCGGCAACTCGTGCGGCCATCGAAGAGGGCATCGTCGCCGGTGGTGGCTCCGCTCTCGTCCACGCCGTCTCGGTGCTGGACGACCTCAAGCTGGAGGGTGACGAGGCCACGGGCGCGAACATCGTGCGCAAGGCCGCAGCCGAGCCGCTGCGCTGGATCGCTGAGAACGCCGGCCTCGAGGGCTACGTCGCGGTGTCCAAGGTCTCCGAGCTCGAGTCCGGCAACGGCCTCAACGCGGAGACCGGCGAGTACGGCGACCTGATCAAGGCCGGAATCATCGACCCGGTCAAGGTCACCCGCTCGGCGCTGCGTAACGCTGCGTCGATCGCCTCCATGATCCTGACGACGAACACTCTCGTCGTTGAGAAGAAGGTCCAGGAGGAGTCCGCCGACGGTGGCCAGGGTCACGGCCACGGTCACTGACCAACGCTTGGTCTGACATGCACCGCGTTTGACATGCACTGCGTTCGCGACGAAGGCCGCAGCCCCTCTCGGGGTTGCGGCCTTCGCTGCTTCGAACAGGTTTGTTGCTTTCGCCGCGCTCGGACCGGCAACCGTCTGGGCGGAGGTCTGGAATCGCGAGGCGAAGCCGTGGAGAGTGTCAGGCCGAGATAACCCGGATCTGCGTGTCGTCGAGCTCAACTGATGAGCCGGGCCGGATCTGGCGTCCGCGCCGACGATCGACCTCGCCGTCGACACTCACCTTGCCGTCCTCGATGAGGGCCCGGGCCTGCGCCCCGTCATCGGCGACCCCGGCCAGCTTCAGCAGCTGACCGAGCCGGATCATCTCGCCGGTGATCGGAACCTCGATGGCATTGCTCACCCGGTTGAGCGGCTCAGCTCGCGGCCGGAATGGGCGTGGGGTTATACGTGGCCTCACGTTCGTACTCGGTCATGGCACCCCACACGCCGTATGGCTCACGCACGTGCAGCGCGTGCTCACGACAGTCCTGCAGGACCGGGCAGCCCAGGCAGACGGCTTTGGCGGCGCTGTCCCGGCTGCGGCGGGCGGGCCCTCGCTCACCCTCGGGATGAAAGAAGACGTCCGGATTCTCACGCCGGCAGGAGCCGTCGAGCTGCCATTGCCATAGATCTGCAACGGGTCCGGGCAGGCGAGACACTGTGGCCAAGGGGAGCCTCCTTCGATGATCCGACATGAGTGCCGGTTCGCGGAGTCGTCCCAAGTGGAGAACTGAGGAAATGAGGCTTTTGCCCGCGTATCCCGGACGGTACCTGCGGTGTGGGGTGTGAGACAAGGGTCCTGCAGGGTGATTTGAGCAATAGACAACAACGGTGATATGTGGTGGCTTGACATGAGTGAGGCAAACGGTCCGTCCGATCAGCCTGTCTGCCTGCCGTAGACTCGGAAAATGAGCTCACCGGCCGCCTCGGAATCCGCGGTTCCTGCCCCTTTTGCCTCACCCTTCGCCGCTCTCGGCCTCACTTTCGACGACGTGTTGCTGCTCCCCGGAGCCACCGAAGTCATCCCGAGTGAGGTCGACACCTCGGCACGGCTGTCCCGCAACATCTCCCTGAAGCTGCCGCTGGTCTCTGCGGCGATGGACACGGTCACTGAGTCCCGGATGGCCATAGCGATGGCCCGCCAAGGGGGCATGGGCATCCTGCACCGCAACCTCTCGATAGAGGACCAGACCCGGCAGGTGGATCTGGTGAAGCGATCCGAGTCCGGCATGGTCTCGGACCCGGTCACCACGACCGGGGACGCGACCCTGGCCGAGGTCGACGAGGCCTGCGGCAGGTTCCACATCTCGGGTCTGCCCGTCGTCGACGACGACGGCGTGCTCATCGGCATCATCACCAACCGCGACCTGCGCTTCGAGACGGACTTCAGCCGTCCTGCCTCCGAGGTGATGACCCCGATGCCCCTGATCACGGCACGCGTGGGCGTGGACAAGATCGATGCGCTGGCCTTGCTGGCACGCAACAAGATCGAGAAGCTTCCGCTGGTCGACGAGGCCGGGCGGCTCAAGGGTCTGTTCACCGTCAAGGACTTCGTCAAGACCGAGCAGTTCCCGATGGCCACCAAGGACGAAGCGGGGCGTCTGCGGGTCGGGGCTGCCATCGGGTTCTTCGACGACGCGTGGAAGCGCGCGATGTCACTGGTCGAGGCGGGCGTGGACCTGCTGATAGTCGACACCGCCAACGGCCATGCCAGGGGCGTCACCGACATGATCCGCAGGCTCAAGTCTGATTCGGCAGCGGCGCACGTCGACGTCGTCGGAGGCAATGTGGCCACCCGGGCCGGTGCTCAGGCGTTGGTGGAGGCCGGCGCCGATGGCGTCAAGGTCGGGGTGGGTCCCGGCTCGATCTGCACCACTCGCGTCGTGGCGGGCATCGGCGTCCCGCAGGTCACCGCCATCTATGAGGCCGCCCTCGCGTGCAAGGCCGCCGGAGTCCCGGTCATCGGTGACGGCGGCCTGCAGTACTCGGGCGACATCGCCAAGGCCCTCGTGGCGGGCGCCGACACGGTGATGCTCGGCTCGCTGCTGGCCGGCTGCGAAGAGAGCCCGGGCGAGCTGGTCTTCATCAACGGCAAG
>Ga0209748_1000847_pt1 | contig 15586 bp, 12 predicted proteins | sample BarGraIncu00421A_FD_185490 | JGI IMG/M metagenome (GOLD analysis project Ga0209748, IMG submission 185490) | Arctic peat soil microbial communities from Barrow, Alaska - Barrow Graham LP Incubations 004-21A (SPAdes) (version 2) | ecosystem: Environmental > Terrestrial > Soil > Wetlands > Peat... | reverse complement strand
ATGGATATTGGCATGCCCGAAGTCTTGAGTTTTCAGGTCAGCAACATATTGTTAATCTTGCATGGTTAAGATTGCCTGCTGATCTGTTATTTATTTTTGCAGGGGTAGTACCACTTTTAATTGCTGTGATTATGACTTACACTAACATGCGAAAGTCACTGAAAAAAGATGTCATGTAATTTGTACGGGAGTCAATATTTAAAATAATCTTTATTACGGCGTACCAGGAAAATGAGCGAAGCCTTTGGAATTAATCCCAGATTATAATTCCTGTAATATAAATCCGGTTCCTTCTTCTCAATACCGCAAACTGCCTTATGTCTGATATTTTGATTATTTATATTATTTGCAGGCATTTAGCCTGTTTGATACAATTCTGTTTTTCAATGAAACATTAGAGACAGGTTAATTGTTTATTTTTAATTAATTAATTGGTCTGTCTTACTATTATTGCGTGGCGGAAAATGCAGGGGATACCCCGGTTGCCATAATGAATAGAAAAGGTGCAAACATATTTTCCCTCAATGCTGCAACAGAAAACCTAAAAGTTCTGACAGCCAAATTACACAATGATTCTGGTGTAATTGGTGCTGCAGCTTTTGCATTACAGAGCATGGGTAAAACTAAAAATTCTAATGCTAATGAAAATCGAAGAAAAATGTATTAACACAATCCGCTGCCTCGCCATAGATGCAGTGGAGAAAGCCAATTCAGGACACCCCGGGACTCCAATGGCGTTGGCTCCTGCAGCTTACGCTTTATGGATGAACCATATGCATTACAATCCTGCCAATCCAAACTGGTTCAACCGGGACCGCTTCGTGCTTTCAAATGGGCATGCCTCTATGCTGCAATACGCTGTTTTGCATTTAGTTGGATACAAAATAACTCTGGAGGATATCAAAAACTTCCGACAGTGGGGAAGCAATACACCGGGCCATCCCGAGTACAGGCTTACACCCGGTATAGAAACCACAACCGGTCCGCTGGGACAGGGGTTCATGAATGCAGTCGGTATGGCTATAGCCGAAGCACATCTTGCAGCAATATTTAACACTGAAGCATATAAAATAATTGATCATAATACATATGTGTTTTGCAGCGATGGCGACTTCATGGAGGGTGCTTCCAATGAAGCTGCATCCATAGCGGGACATTTCGGATTGGGAAAGTTAATTGTATTATATGATGATAACCACATAACTATTGAGGGAAATACATCCCTTACATATTCTGATGCAGTCACCAAACGTTTTGAAGCCTATCATTGGCATGTTCAGAACCTTGGTGACAAGGGGAATGACATACAGTCAATATCTGAAGCTTTTACAAACGCAAAAGCGGTGGCTGACAAGCCTTCTCTTATCATACTAAGGACTCATATAGGTTATGGATCACCCAATAAACAGGATACATCAGAAGCTCATGGTTCACCTTTAGGTGCCGAAGAGGTAAAGCTGACAAAAAAATTCTACGGATGGCCGGAAGAAAAATTTTTCTGGGTTCCTGATGAGGTGAAATCACATATGAATACTGCAATCGAAAAAGGGATTGAACTGGAAGAAAAATGGAAAAAGAAATTCGACGATTTTAAAAAAAAATATCCTGATCTGGCAAAACAATTGAATGAATACCTGAAACAGAGACTGCCGGAAAGCTGGGACAACGAAATTCCGGTCTATAAACCCTCAGATGGTCCAATAGCAACAAGAGAGATATCAGCAGACGTTATCAATGCTGTAACAGCACATCTGCCCTGGCTGATGGGAGGAAGCGCTGATCTGAAACCTTCCACGAAAACGCTGATCAAATCCTCGGGCTATTTCGAAAAAGGAAAGTTTGGAAACAGAAATCTGGACTGGGGGATAAGAGAACATGTAATGTGTGCCGCCAGTTCCGGAATGAGCCTCCATGGGGGCATCCGTCCTTATGCTGCAACATTCTTCATTTTTACCGATTATGCCAGACCTGCAATCAGGCTTGCCTGTATAATGCAGTTACCTGTAATATACGTTATGACGCATGATTCCATTGGATTAGGAGAAGACGGAACAACCCATCAACCTCTCGAACACCTTGCTTCTTTCAGAGCCATGCCCGGCATGTGTCTTATTCGTCCCGCCGATGCTAATGAAGCTGCATTTGCATGGCGTGCTGCTATTCAAAATACAAAAGGTCCGACAATGCTGGTTTTATCGAGGCAAAAATTGCAGGTTTTTGATCGAAACAACCTTGCACCTGCCGATGGAGTGATAAAAGGCGCATACATACTGTCTAAGGAGCAAGGGAGTAAACCGGATATAATTTTAATTTCAACCGGTTCGGAAGTTCAACTTGTTCTTGAAGCCCAGCATGAACTTAAAAATAAATCTATTGATGCCCGTGTGGTAAGTATGCCAAGCTGGGAATTGTTCAGAATGCAGGAACAAGAATATCGAGATAAGGTATTGCTTGCAGGTATAAGAGCCAGGCTTGCAGTAGAAGCTGCATCACCTCAGGGATGGTGTGAGTGGGTGGGTGATCAGGGAAAGGTTATAGGTATATCTGAATTCGGCGCAAGTGCACCTTACAAGGAGATATACCAGCATTATGGGATAACAGTTAATAATATTGTTAATACCGCAATTAAAATGCTTTCAAATAAATAATGACTGCAACTAAACTAAAAAAAAGTATTTGGACGATCGGTCATTCTACACATGAACCGGAGGTATTTATTGATATGCTAAAATCTTTTCAAATTGAATGTGTTGCTGATATCAGAAGCTTTCCTGGCTCAAATCGTTACCCGCATTTTAATAAAGAAGCTCTTGAGGTATCATTACCTGAAAACAATATTAAATATATTCATTTAAGAGAACTAGGAGGCCGAAGGAGGATGAAGCCTGATTCAATCAATACAGGTTGGCGCCTTGCAGCATTCAGAGGATACGCAGATTATATGGAAACCAGTTCTTTTAAGGAAGCTATACAGGAGCTTGAACGTTTTGGGTCCAAAGGGCGGATCGCTTATATGTGTTCAGAGGCTCTATGGTGGCGCTGTCACCGGTCGTCACTCGTTTCTGATTACTTAAAGCTTCATGGCTGGACAGTGTTTCACATAATGGGTATCGGGAAAACTCAGGAACACACCTACACTTCCCCAGCTCAAATTGTAAATGGCGAATTACTGTACCCTGCTGAGATGTTAAAGCCGGGTGAACAATAGAGACTAATGAAGATCATATAAGGCGAGCCTGTTGGGTATTGATTTCATTTCTTTCTTGTTAACAGAAAGTCTGTCAGGTCATTAAGATCTTTTCCTGTAAGCGAAGCTCCGAACGATGGCATGTTCCCTCCTCCATTGACGATCTTGATAGTTATCTGTTCGCTGGTGAGCCTGCTACCGACGTAGGAAAGGTCAGGTCCTCTCTTTCCTCCATATCCGGAAACTGTATGGCAGTATATGCACGCTTTTTTGTAAAATAAATCGCCACCATTCATTGCATTTGTACTGACATTGCCGATAACTTCCTGTGATAATGGCTTAGTTTGAAATGCAGGCGACCAGGGGGATTTTTGTCCAATATACCAGAAGGACGCAACCATTGTAACAATTATTGTAACAATAGCAATTGCCCAGGGACGTCTCAATGGACTCCTTTCTCCCTTATTATTAATTAGGGGTAGCAGGATTAAAACTATTCCCAGAATAACCGGGCTGAAAGCTATAGCTACAGATTCAATCTCTCTCGGCATCAATGCAAACAATGCAAAAATCCACATAAAATACCAGTCGGGGCGGGGGTTTGCATAAATATCAGACGGATCAGGAGGTTTACCTATTTCGGGGGGACCAACAACTAATGAAAGAATCACAATTACTAAAATTACCATAACACCAAAAGCGAGGTCTCTCCATCCTGCATTGGGCCAGAATGGAACTCCTTTATCCCTGAGCATATCCTGGTACCATTTTCTGTAATTTGCCGGATCAACTTTTTTGCCGGTCTTTGGAGGTTCAGATATGCCGTTTCTGATAACCAGATATAAATGGAGACCAATCAAAGCGAATAGCATAGCAGGAATTAAAAAAACATGTATAGAAAAAAACCTGCCTACAGTCAACCCGGTTATCGTTTCGCCTCCCAGGAATATCCTGGCAACTGCTTTGCCAAAAAATGGTATCCGCCCGGCCTGTTCAGCTCCAACAATTGCTGACCATACTCCATTACTGTCCCATCTGAGCAATTGACCGGTAAACCCCATTGTAACTGTAAGAACTAACAATATCGAACCACTTATCCAACTCATTTCCCGCGGATATTTAAAAGCTGCCATCAGATATACCCTGATCATATGAATGCCAACAAGCAGAATCATCGCCGATGCTCCAAAATAATGTATGCCGCGCAGGAAATGTCCGAAATGAGCCTGATAAGTAATGTATTTCAATGATTCATAAGCGGGTCCGGTAGACGGTTGATACAGAAAGGCCAGTGCAAGGCCTGTAACAACCTGAAGTATAAAACAAAAGAGAGTTGCACTTCCAAATACATACAACCAGTTAGCATCAGGCGGTACAAGATGGTCAGCCAGTGGGTTTATTGCTTCGGTTGTTCCTGTCCGGTCATCAAACCAGTTCCATATTTTTCTCAGAGTTTTCAATCGGAAAGCATTATAAGGTTGTTATCGGGATTGGACTTTCCAATATCTGGACTTCATTCTTATCAATACGCACCGGGTATTGTGAAAGATTTTTTGGAGGGGGACCGGCAGCATAAGATCCATCTTTGTTAAATACTCCGCCATGACACGGGCAGAGAAAAATTTCAGCATCAGGCAGCCAGTGAACGGGACAACCAAGATGAGTGCAGTGGACAGAGAAAGCAATAAACTGAGTGTCGGATACCCGTCTCAGCCAGCTGGCAGTTTTAGATACCGTTCCCGTCCAGGGTAATGAGGATGAGTTCGGGAAATCGACTAATACAGTTTCCCCTGTTTTAAACTTATCAACATTACCTACAGATCTCCACATTTCAGGTTTCTTTCGTGCCAGCGGTTCAAGAAAAACCCCGATAACAGGTATAGAAATTATTATTGCTAATATTCCACCGGAAATTCCAAGTAATTTAATAATAAACGAGCGACGACTATCCATATTAAGATCATTTTTCATTATTTATTTCCCCAATCCATCCTGCTAATGAAACTGCCATGCACAAAATGCCAACTCCTGAAAGTATAAGAGAAGTCAGAAATCCCCAAAGCAGAAGAGTAGTACCAAATGCCAGCGCCAGAGGCCAATATGTAGAATCTGGTATTATCTCCGGGTCGGAGGGCTGAAGCGGGTATTCTTTCTCATTTAATTTGATAACTGGCTCATCCATATTTATTAATCGTTGTTAGCTATCGTTCCTTATTACTTTTTTTTACGCCTTACACCCCTTGATCACCGTAGCTAATCTCGAGCCTGTCGAGGGATAGCGAAGGTGGTTTTACGCCGTTTGTCTTGTAAACCACCTGAAAAGAACTATCATAATATTTGTAAGATATATAATACATGCAGGTACCCACATGATCAATCCACCCATCATCTGATCAGTACCCTCATTGATACCCCAATCCGATTTGATCATTTTAATCAGATTCAGGTTATCTGGTTGCATTCCGCCGGTAAACATGTCTGCAGGAGCAAAAGTTATCAGAATTCCCAGTACCGTACACCCGACACAGGCCAGAAAAAGATAGACCGAACTCTGAAGAGGCTCTAATCTCCTGAAGCTTATAGGGGAGTAAACCGGCCAGATAAAAAACCATCCCAGAACTGGCAGAATTATCATTTGGGTATCCATAAGGAATGTTGAGTCATTCATTTGCATCATAAGAGCCGGTAAATGCATTATCCACATGGATCCTACTCCTAAAAACCATGCAACCAGAGGATAGAAAAGAAAATTACCCGCTTTTTTTAACAATCCAGCTTGGAATACTTTCTCAAGAAAATCCTTATCGGTCCCTGAAAGTATCAAAGGAGGTATTATAAGAAGCAGCACGATATGCTGGACCATATGTGCGCTGAAAAGGTAATATTTACTCAGAAAATCCAATGGGGAAATAGTTACAAGAATAAATAGAATTACTGCAGAAAAAAACAGCGGGCTCCTGCGTGAAAAACGGTACCCGTTTGTAATATAATGAAAGGCGACCATGAGGACGATAACCAGTATTGCCATTATATTCAGATGCCAGTAACTTAGAAGAAATTTTGTTGTATTCATATGAGTGCACCAAGGTAAACCACACTAAAAACCACAATCCATACCGCATCTACAAAATGCCAGTAAATTGCGGCAGATCTAAAGGCAGTATGTTCGATTGTTTTAAACTTGCCATTATTGATCATAATTAAAACAATTAATAATACCAGTATGCCAATCAGGACATGTAATCCATGAAATCCTGTCAGAGTAAAGAAGGCCGATCCGAAAACGTTTTTACTGATTGTGAAGTTAAGCTTATAAAGTTTTAAATATTCCGTTGTCTGACCTAGAATAAAGATCAACCCGAGTATAATTGTTGCGGCAAGCCAGATCCTATGAGCTTTCCTGTTCAGCCGTTTAAGACTTACATCCGCAAGGAAGATCGTAATACTGCTCGAAAGAAGGGCAATTGTGAAAATACCGGTTCTTTTTATATCAAGATAGTGTGATGATTCAGAAAGAACTCCTCCTGTATGGCTGAAATATATATATGAAATAATTAATGCCAGAAAAAAGAAAGATTCAGATCCCACAAAAAAGAACATCAGTATTCTATTTTTATTCATTGCCTGTTTTTTTGATTTTGTTTTTGTTTTCCCTTTTCCAGTCGGGATCTTCAGGATGCAGCATATCCCATAATGGCCTCCGGCTTCTTACTAATGGCACTTTCTCAAAATTCTTTTGCTGAGGCGGCGACGATGTTAACCATTCAAGAGTCCATGCATTCCACGGATTATTTCCTGCTATCTTGCCATGCCTGAGACTGTAAAAGATATTCCAGAAAAACAGAATAAATGAAATACCGAAGACACATGCGCTAATTGTTGAAAACAGGTTCAGTGTGCCAAGATAGGGGAGATCAGGATAGGTATAAACACGGCGCGGCATTCCTAATAAACCAAGAAAGTGAAATACAAAAAAAGTACAGTTAAAACCGATAAAATAAAGCCAGAAATGCCACTTTCCTATTTTTTCTGAAAGCATCCTGCCTGTTATTTTCGGGAACCAGTAGTAAGCTGCTGCAAAGCCTCCCGTGAGGGAACCTCCGATCAATACATAATGTATATGTGCAACTACAAAATAAGTATCAGTCAATCTCCAGTCGACCGGAACCAGTGAGAAACCTACGCCACTCAGTCCGCCGATCGTGAAGTTAACCACCAGTGCCAAAGCAAACAGCATAGCTGTTTTCAACTGTACGGAACCGCCCCACATTGTCGCTATCCAGTTAAATATTTTAATCCCTGTTGGGACTGCAATAAGCATGCTTGATGCAGCAAAGAAAGCATTAAAAGTTGTTCCTAGTCCGACTGCAAACATATGATGGGCCCATACCCCAAAAGACAATAGCATAATTGCAACCGATGACGCAGCTATAAATTCGTATCCGAATATTGGCTTACGCGAGAACACGGGTATCACTTCAGATACCATTCCAAAGGCTGGTAACGCAAGTATATATACTTCAGGATGTCCAAAACCCCAGAAAAGGTGCTGCCACATCACAGGAGATCCACCCGTGGCACTCACAAAGAAATGTGCATCAAATTGCCTGTCGATAAGTATCATGAACAGCGCTGCATTAAGCACTGGGAAGGCTGCAAGAATTAAAAATGAATTTACGAATACCATCCAGACAAAAAGAGGAAGCTGGTTCATCAGAATTCCTTTTGTCCTCATAGTAAGTGTTGTCACAACAAAATTCAGTGCCGCACCTACTGAACCTATACCCATCAATAGAAGACTGATGACCCAATAGTCTACACCTTTTGTTGAACTGAAAAACCTTTCACTTAATGGAGCGTAACTGAACCAGCCAACGTTGGGCATTCCACCTGCAAAAAAACTTGCATAAAGGATCAGTCCTCCCAGGAGGAAAATCCAATAGCTGAAAGCATTAAGTCGCGGAAATGCCATCTCATTTGCCCCGATCATTAAGGGCAGGCTGTACGTGGCAAATCCTAATAACATCGGGGTAAGTACCAGAAAAATCATATTGGTACCATGTGTCGTAAATAACTGATTATAAGCTTCTGGAGATAAAAAATTATTTAAAGGACGCATGAGTTGAATGCGCATCATCAGTGCTTCACCAAAACCAAGCACGAAGAAAAGTAAGGCTGTGCACAGATACATTATACCAATGAGCTTGTGATCGACAGTTGAAAGCCATTGCAATAATCCTTCACCCGTTCTTATATCAGGGATAGGTTTAGTTGGTTCAGGTATATGAATATTTAACTTCATTTTAAATCCTCCAGGTATTTTACCAGTGCTTCAAGTTCATTGTTTGAAAGAATAAAATTTGGCATATGCGAACCTTCTTTAAGTTTTTGTGGGTTTTGAAGCCATAAATAAAGGTTTTTTGGCGTATTGGTGAGAACCCCGCTAATTAATGTTTTCCTTGAAGCCAGATGAGTAAGATCAGGTCCGATATGTGATACTGCCACTATTCCTGATATGGAATGGCAACCGGCACATGTCCTTTCACTGAATAATCTCATGCCTCTCTGACCAACACTATCAACCGGAGGAGATGGCACTTTTTGCTGTTCCTGAACCCATTGGTCAAATTCATTTTTAGTCTCCGAAATCACAAGTATGCGCATCCCGGCATGCTGAGTCCCACAATATTCACTGCAGGCTCCTTTATATTCTTCTGTATCAGAAGCTTCTAACCATGAATAATTTGATGTGCCCGGTATGGCATCAATTTTTCTGCCAAGTTCCGGTACCCACCAGTCATGTATGACATCAGCTGACTCCACTCTCATCAAAAGCTTTTGATGAACGGGAATATGCAGTTCATTAGCAGTGGTAAAATTGTATTTTGAATATTGCATTTCCCACCACCATTGCCTGGCTGTTATTATTATATCGGCTTGTTGGTTCTTATCCACCGGCTGATCAATGTCTTTCATGAACCTGACGGTGAAATAGAAAAAGATTAAAAGAATCAGTAAGGGAATGATGGTCCACGAGATTTCCAGCCACTTTATACCGGTTATCTGTTCAGGCTCACCCTGATGTCGTGATGAACGGTAATGAATTGCTCCGATAAGTACTGCAACGATAACGATTATCATTATGATTGCAGCGAGAATCAGGAACCAGAGAAAAAGTTTATTGATATAATCCTCATTAGGAGAGGATGATCTGGACATTTCTGAAAAAAACCGATGAATGCTATTTAGAATCCTTCCCATTTCAATTTTCTGAGTTTTAATACCCGGTGCAAATTATTGTAATAATATATTGAGAGAATACTCCGGAGATCTTGAATCCCAATATTAAAGGATCACAGTTTTTAAATCAGTTAAGTAAAAACACTAAAAAAACTCCTCTTTTGAGTCTTTATGTAAATTAATCAAGTCTGTCACTTTGTGAGAAACATTCCTTCAATTAATTATCTCCTTCTTTAACAGGTCATTCAACATTTGTCTATCGTTAATCCTGTTAAATGACGAACTAATGGGACAGTAGAAAGGAACTCACAGGTTCTTCTTGATTGGGCCAATCATTGCTTCGGGGACAATCCATTCATTAAATTGTTGTTCTGTCAAAAGACCTAATTCTAAAGCCGCTTTTTTCAAAGTTGAATTATCTGTATGAGCTTTTTTTGCAATTCTCGCAGCATTTTCATACCCGATATGAGTGCTTAATGCGGTCACCAGCATTAATGATTTTTTAAGGTTCTCTTCAATCCTTTCCAGATTTGGCTTAATGCCAGCAACACAATTATCACTGAATGCTTTGCAGGCATCTGCAATAAGGGTAGCGGATTGCAATAAAGCACTTATCATGACCGGTTTAAAAACATTAAGCTCGAAGTGGCCATTTGAACCTGCAACCGAAATGGTTGTGTCGTTACCCATAATCTGTGAGCAAACCATAGTCAATGCCTCTGTCTGACTCGGATTTACTTTGCCGGGCATGATGGATGAACCAGGTTCGTTAGATGGTATAGTTATCTCTCCAATTCCCGACCGTGGTCCCGAAGCCGACATTCTGATATCGTTTGCTATTTTCATTAAGCTAACGGCCAGTTGTTTTATTGCTCCGTGAGTTTCAACAATTGAATCATTTGCTGCCAGAGATTCAAATTTGTTTTCGGCAGAAATGAAAGGCAGCTTTGTCAGTTGGGCAATAGTGGCTGCAACCTCTACGGCATAACCCTCAGGAGTGTTCAAACCTGTTCCAACGGCGGTTCCCCCCATAGCTAACTCTGAAAGATGCGTTAATGTGTTTTTCAACGCCTTTATTCCATGTTTCAATTGTGACACATACCCTGAAAATTCCTGTCCGAGTGAAACAGGGGTTGCATCCATTAAATGAGTACGACCGATTTTGACAATTCCGGCCATTGCTAAAGATTTACCCGACAAGGAGTTAATTAGTATCTCAATCCCCGGGATGGTATATTCAACTATCTTTTTGTAGGCAGCAATATGCATTGCTGTCGGAAAAGTATCGTTGGATGATTGGGACTTATTCACATCATCGTTTGGATGAATAAACCTTTCTCCTTCTCCTAATTTGTTACCCAGCAAAACATGAGAACGATTTGTAATAACCTCGTTGCAATTCATATTGGTATGTGTTCCTGATCCTGTTTGCCATATAACCAACGGAAACTGATCATCCAGTTTTCCTGCCACAATTTCATCACATACCTCTGAAATAATCTTCATTTTATCGGCTGATAATAATCCGAATCTATTGTTTGTAATCGCAGCAGCCTTTTTCAAATAACCAAACGCATGAATAATTTCAACAGGCATAGATGCGGCCGGACCAATGGGGAAATTTATTATTGATCGTTGTGTTTGAGCCCCCCAATATTTATCTGCGGGTACCTTGACCTCGCCCATCGTGTCTTTTTCTATCCGATAATTCATATCATATATATTAGGCTAAGCTACCTTTTTCTAATTGTTTTTTAGAAAATTTCTTAATACGTATTGCAATATTCCCCCATTTTGATAATAGGCTACTTCCATTAATGAATCAAGTCTTGCAATTACATTAAATTCCAATTTAGCTCCATTATTTTTTGTTGCTATAACTTTAATTTCCTTATTAGGAGTCAGATCATCAAGATTTAGAATATCGTACGTTTCATTACCTGTCAGCTCAAGGTAGTCAATATTTTCTTCATCTTTAAATTGAAGAGGCAAAACACCCATGCCCACCAGGTTACTTCGATGAATCCGTTCAAAACTTTCGGCAATTATGGCACGTACCCCTAATAACGATACTCCTTTTGCTGCCCAGTCCCTTGAAGAGCCACTCCCATATTCTTTACCGGCAATAATAATAAGGGGAATATGATCAGCTTTATACTTTTCAGCAGCGTCAAAAACAGTCATAATCTCACCGCTCGGGAAGTAAATTGTAAATCCGCCTTCTTTATCAACTAATTCATTTTTTAAGCGAACATTGGCAAATGTTCCTCTCATCATTATTTCATGATTTCCTCTTCGTGAACCATAGGAATTAAAATCCTTTTTATCAACACCTTGAGCTTTGAGATATATACCCGCCGGGGAATCTTCTGCTATGGACCCTGCGGGAGAAATATGATCTGTTGTAATTGAATCACCCAGTTTAAGTAAAACATTAGCGGAATTAAAATCAGAGATTTTCTCAGGCGTTAAGGGAATATTCTTAAAAAACGGAGCTTCTTTGATGTAGGAAGATTTTTTATCCCAATGATATATATCACCCTTTGGGATGTTCAATATTTTCCATTTTTCATCACCTATAAAAATACTTTTATAATTCGATACGAAATCTTTTGGCTCCAGCACTTTATTCATAACATTCTGGATTTCTTTCATAGAAGGCCATATGTCACGCAAATATACAGGCTCAAGATTCGGATCAAATCCCAGTGGTTCGTTTTGAAAATCAATATCAATCCTCCCAGGAATAGCATAAGCAACTACGAGAGGAGGAGAGGCTAAAAAATTCATCTTTATAAGCGGATGTATTCTGGCCTCAAAATTTCGGTTACCTGAAAGAACCGAAGCAACAACTAATTTATTTTCAATAATTGCTTTGTTAATATAAACAGGTAATGGTCCGCTGTTCCCAATGCATGTGGTACAACCATAACCTACTGTGTGAAATCCCAACGCCTCCAAAAAAGAAAGCAAATTGGCCTTTTCCAGATATGTTGTCACTACTTTGGATCCCGGCGCGAGACTTGTTTTAACCCAGGGTTTTGTTATCAGTCCTCTTTCAACAGCTTTCCTTGCAAGTAATCCGGCGGCTACCATGACACTTGGATTTGAAGTGTTTGTACAGCTGGTAATTGCTGCAATTACCAGTGATCCATCACTGAAAAGGTATTCTGAATTATCGACTTTTATTTTCACACTTTTGAGACCGTTCCTTATGTCCCGTTCCGGTCCTATTTCAATGCCAGCAGCAGCTATTTTATTATGCATAGAGTCGGTTTCCTTTAATTTTTCTTCAAGATGCCCGCCTTCGTTTGACCATTGTCCTTCAGCTCTTGAATCCAAAGAAATATATTCTCTCTCATGGCTGTTTTTCAGAATATCAATGAACCTGTCTTTTACGTTGGTTAGTAAAATTTTGTCCTGTGGTCGTTTTGGACCGGCAATAGATGGTTCAATATAACTTAAATTCAATTCTATAATTTCAGTAAATTTTATCTTATCTTCATTTTCACGCCATAAAAGGTTTGTTTTCAAATATTTCTCTACTGTTTCTATTTGTTTTTTGTTTCTTCCGGTAATCCTTAAATATTCCAATGTCTTATGATCAGGGGGAAAATAGGTTACGGTGCATCCGAACTCCGGCGACATATTGGAAATTGTTGCCCTGTCAGGAACTGAAAGATTATTTAATCCTTTACCAAAAACCTCTACAAACTTTCCAACGACACCTTTCTTTCTTAACAGCTCAGCAACAGATAACACTAAATCTGTTGCTGTTGTACCTTCCTTTAAATTTCCGGTCAGTTTTAATCCGACCACTTCCGGAAGCATAATATAAACAGGTTGTCCGAGCATTACGGCTTCAGCTTCTATACCACCAACTCCCCAACCAATTACGCCAATTCCATTTACCATTGGAGTATGAGAATCAGTTCCTACCAAAGTATCCGGAAATATAATTCCATCTCTCACAGTAACTACTTTTGCCAGGTATTCGAGATTCACCTGATGACATATGCCCATTCCTGGAGGAAGTACATTAAAGTTATCAAACGAGGATTTGGCCCACTTTAACAGGGAGTATCTCTCATTATTGCGTTCATATTCCAATGCTACATTTCGTTGATAAGCATAATTTGTACCGTAAAAATCGACCTGAACAGAATGGTCAATTATTAAGTCAACTGGAACCTGAGGATTAATTAGTTTAGGGTTTTTATTCTTGCGGGCTACTTCAGATCGTATAGACACAATATCTACAATGGAAGGGATACCGGTAAAATCCTGCATTAATACCCTTGCAGGTAAATATGGTATTTCTTTATGCGTTTGTTTTGGATTCCAGTTTAATATATTATCCAGATGAGTTTTATTGAAACTACTGTTGTTAAAATTTCGAATTACATTTTCCAGCAAGATCCGGATAGAAAATGGAAATTCTTCAATCTTATAGCCATCATTACACAATTCCCCAAGGCAAAAGTATCTGAACTGGCCGAGGGGTGTCGATAATGTTTTACTGATTTTTTCAATTACGTCCATAATATGCAATTGTTTAAGATTTATATAAACAAAACATGTAAAAGCATTTAATGTTTATCACAACCGTAGTTATTGAGCTATTTCAAAACAATATTTCACGTTGCATCCATATGAATATTAGAGTTCGGAAAACGTTATCGCTATGAACTTAATAAGAACAGAGACAAAAGAGTACAATCATGGAATAATTTTCAGGTTGACGGTTTTTTGCTTCCGGAAAATGGGTTAAGCCACACTATAAAGCCTGAAATCAGTATGAACAGGACAACAAGGCCACTAAGCGGAACGATTAGCACATAGAAATCTCCAATGAGTGAATGGTATATTCTTCCTGTATGAATTTCTAATGCTGTGCTCCACAGTGATATGGGGGTATCTCTGATTATCTTTTGAGGCAACACTGCAAATCTTTCAGGTCCATTTATGTTTTTTGCCCCCATATTGTAATCGAAAAAATATTCCTGATTTTTATAATCACGGGTAAAACCCGAAACTAAGTAATCACCGATTGGCCTGCTGTTACGGGATGGGCTGGTATAAGGTTGTTTTTTTATGTAATCCGAAATTTCCCCTGACTTTGAGTTCCATGTAAACAACCCTTCAAATGAGCCGACAAGATAGATGTCGACATCAATTTTTTCAAATACCGTAACACCCATTACACTTACTGGTGGCTGGAAATTGAATTCTTTAAGTTCAGTTTTAAAATTATCATCAGAATAATAAAAACCTTCCATCGTCGATACAATGAATCTGTCGATATCCTTATCATAATAAATCCTGCGTAACATATCGAACCATGGGTTATGAGTCGCAAGTTCAGTATGAGGTATCTTTTTTACTTTTGCATTGCCGATAAACGCCAGAAGAGGAGGTCGCAGAAACATTCCGGCAATAGTATTAATAATCAGGATAATTATTGTAATCCATCCTAATTTGTTGTGCCATTTAATATTCCACCGGTTCGAGCTTTTAAATTTTGCTTTTGTTTCGGCCGGTTTATTATTCTTTTTTAAGAAAATTTTATTTACGAAAACAATAAAACCGGTTATTGTGAGAAAGGCAAAAACAAGACCTGCGAAATCAACAATCAGTTTACCTGCTTTTCCATAAATTTCACCACTATGAATAACCCATAGGGTCTTAAAAAGTCCTGCTTTATTATCATAATTTTCGGGAGGGGGAAGTTGAAAAATGTTAAAATTTTTAAGATCGGAGGTCTTTAGCAGAAAAGAACGGGTTAAAACAAAAATTGTATCTTGCTTTTGTAAAATATCGACAACGCTTTTTTCTTTTACAGGTAAACTAATGGAAATCCATTCTTTTTCTCTGCAACTATAAACATAAAGTCCTGAAAAAGTACCGGACAGAAGCTTATTACCTGTAGTTCTGATCATTTGGAAAACCTTGCGGTTGTCAATACCTTTTGGGAAACCGGCACTAAAATTTTTAAAATCAGAATAACTGCTATCAGTTAACCAGATACCTATATTTCCGTAAATCAGTATGCTGTCGGAAGAGATTTTTAAAGTCGATTTGACGGCTGCATTGTTCCAATTCTGGTATCTGTATTCTTTTGGAAGCAGTTTTCTGTTAACATCAATAACTGATAACGCA
>Ga0209748_1000845_pt1 | contig 15605 bp, 10 predicted proteins | sample BarGraIncu00421A_FD_185490 | JGI IMG/M metagenome (GOLD analysis project Ga0209748, IMG submission 185490) | Arctic peat soil microbial communities from Barrow, Alaska - Barrow Graham LP Incubations 004-21A (SPAdes) (version 2) | ecosystem: Environmental > Terrestrial > Soil > Wetlands > Peat... | reverse complement strand
GACGCTCGCGAGACCCGGTTCCGGAAGCCTCGAATCGGCAGCGCGCCAGGCCATGACCCCCGCGACGAACGTCGCCACGGCAAGGAGACCGACCAAGACCCACGGCCTCCGCCGCCGCTGCGAGGCCTCGGCTCCCGTCACAGGTTCGGACCCGTTGTCGGCCACGCGCATCGTCACTTCGTGATCGCGGAGACCAGCGAGCTCAGGTGGCTCTTCAGCTCCGCGGGCTTCCCCGTCTTCGAGGACCCCTCGACCACGATCAGGACGCCGTTCTCGTTCCACGCGGCGATCGCGAAACGCCGACCGTCGGTGCCGAAGTAGACGGAGCGTCCGTTGACGCTGAGGGTCTGGGTCCCCGTCGAGTAGCTGGCGCCCAGGTCGTACTTGATCGCGTTCTTCGCGGCGGTAGCGTCCTTGTACTGCTCGACCACCACCACGAGCGCGTCGGTCGGCATGCCGGCCGCCGGCTTGTACTGGCGCGTGAGCGTGAAGACGTCCGCCACGATCGGGGCCGCCGTGTATCCGGGCAGAACGGCGGGAACCCAGCTCGACAGCGAAGCCACCGGCCCGACCGGCTGCTTCTCTGGAGCGGAGGCGGAGCCCCCCGGGTTCGACGTGGTCCCCGAGGTGATGGTCATGGTCGACGAGGGCTTGAGGAGACCCGTGTCCACGATCGGGGTCTTGCCCGCGTCGATCGCGTCGATCTGCTGCTGCGCGTTCCTGAACTGCGGCTCGAGCTTGACGACCTCGGCGAGCTTCGCGCGCGCGGTCGTCATGTCACCTGACACGATCGCGGCCTGCGCCTCGGCGTACAGCGACTCCAGCAGCTTGTGACGGGGGCAGATGACGGTCTCGCGCACGACCTTGTACTTGCCCGCGTCGGCGGCGGGCACCTCGATCGTGTGGATCGTGTCGGTCGTGATCTCGCCGTAGGTGCAGACGATGCGCTCCCCGGTCTCGACGCGTACCTTCGCGGCGCAGCTCGGCAGTAGGAACGCGAGGGAAACGAGCGCCACGAGGGCAACGATCAGGACCGAGATCAGTATCGATCTACGTGACATGGACTCACGATCCTCCGTGTTGGGACTTCGAGGCGTCGCCGCGCGGGGTCACGCGACGCACCGCCATGATAACCAGCATCACCGCTGCACCCGCTATGACGGCGCCGATCATCGGCACGTTCGTCTGCGAGGTGAACAGGATCGACCCGTACTCGGTGCCGTAGTAGTTCTGGATGAGCGGATCCAACGACGGTCTCCAGACGGTGGCCGGGACGTCGCGGAGCCAGGGCCACGCCGCCGACGCCGCGAATGCGGCGACGATCGGCCACGCGGGGCGCGTCTCGAACGTCGCAACCAACACGAGCACCGCGAGTGCCAACGCCGCCCAGCCGGCCACCGACTCGGCCCCGCTCATGAGCCACGACCCGGTGAACACGCCGCTGTCGAGGGTGACGTCCGCTCGTGCCAGGACCGCGGGAAGGGCGAGACCCGCCACGGCAAGCACTATCGGCACGGCCGCCACGGCCCGAAGCCACCGAGGGCCGACCGCCTGAGCGGCGCCGGCTGCACGCGCGAGCGCACACACGCCTGCGAGCACGAGCAGCGACCCGGCCGTGACGCCCGGCACGATCAGCGGCTGAGGCCCCGCCACGCCGACCGCCTGCTCGACAAGGATCAGGGCCGACAGGAGCACGGGCGTGACGGACAGGGCCGCGGCTCCCGCGGCGGGCCCCCACGACTTCAGCGTCGCCGGCCACGACGTACACACGAACCCCCACGCGATCGCGGCGAGCACGACCACGAGCGGCTGTTCGCCGAGCAGGCTCCATCCGCGCGCAAAGCCCGATGCGGCCCACCACACCAGCGAGGCCGACAGGGCGCTTCCCGCGCCCCACAGCAGCGCTCCGTCGAGGCTCGCGGACCGGGCGGCGCGTACGAGCAGCAGGCCGCCCGCGAGCAGCAGCACGCCGCCCATCAGCATGCCCAGTTCCCGCGGAGCGAACCGCACGAGAGGAGAGAACGACGAAGGACGCTCCCAGTCGGCCACCACCCCCGCGACGCCCGCCAGCGCGAGCAGAGCGCCTGCGATGGACCAGCCGGCGCCGAGCATCCGGCCCTCGCGGAGCGCGAGCACCGCGGCGCCGCATGCGGCGATGGCCGCCCAGCCTCCGCTGACCCAGAACACGACGATCGAACCCGCCGGCGCGTCGGTCAGACGCAGCGCGGCGATGAGCGCCGGGGCCCCGGCGACGGCCATCAGCCCGCCTGCGCACGATTGAAGGACCGCTGTGCGCGAGAGGCCGCGCAGGGCCGCCAGAGGCCGCGGGGTGGCGAGCACCACGATGATGAGCGCCCCGGCCGTCAGGGCCGATGTGAGCGCCGCCGCGGGCACGCGCCCGGCCAGCGCCACACTCAGCTGCACGAAGAGCGCGAAGGCGGCCGACAGGACGAGGAGCGGCACCGCTCGTTTCGGCCGATTCATGGCGCCGTCACCCCCTTCACGCGTCGTCCCCGGTCACGACCACCGTACCCCATCCACGCGGAGGGGTCGGGAGAAGAAGTTCTTCTCCCGACCCCTCCGTCGAAACCCTGCCGTTCCGTCTGCCGCTATCCGGCCGTCCCGAACGACCCTACTTGTTGTGACACGTCTCGCACACGCCGCGGTTGTCGAGCTTGAGCAGCGCGCTGTCGGCAGTCGGCGCAACGCCGCCACCGAATGTCTTGCCACTGTCCGGAACCGGGTCCAACACGTTCGCGACGTTGGCCCAACCGGTCATGACCTTCGTCGTGCCGTGCGCGTTGTGACAGGTCAGGCAGTCGATCCAGTCCTGATCGGTATTCGCGACGACGCCGGTACCCACGCCACCGGAAGCTCCCTCGACGTGCGCCAGCGGAAGGACGCTGTCGGTGACCAGCGCGGACGGACCCGCGTTGTTGGACATCGGGACGTTGATCGGGTGGCGGTGCCGCGTGACCAGGCCGAAGCCGTCACCTGCGTTGTAGGTGCTTTCCTTGGACATGTAGGTCGTGTGACAGCCCGTGCACCAGCCGCTCATGCCCTTGAGGGGGTTCGCTGCCGGCGCGATCGAGTACTTCGGCGTGGTGTAGTTGGGGAAGTAGGCCGAGTACTGGGTGTGCAGGCGGAAGCCCTCCTGCGGGAAGCCCTGCTCCTTCGAGATGACGAAGGGCTGCGGGTTCGGGTTCTGCGCCGTGCCACCGCTGTAGCCACCGACCGCGACGCCATAGACGACGTCCTTCAGGATCCGGTAGTTCGAGGATCCGTGCGGGTCGTGACACGAGCTGCAGGTCATGACGATCGGGGAGCCGCCGCCCGGCTGGAGCCCGACCACGTCGCCGTTCGCGTCGACCGTCTGTGTAGAGGTCTTGCCGAACGTGCCGCCGCCGTACGCGCCCCACGACTCACCGTACGTGAGATGCGTCGAGGTCACGGCAGTGACGCCGTTGGCGTACAGCCTCCCGGGAGTCAGGGAGGGGTTCGGGCGACCGAACGGACCGGCGGTCGTGGAGGTGTCCTGAGCGCCGTAGAGCGTGCCCTCGTACATGCCGTCCAGGACGTTGGTGTCAGCGCCCTGGCTGGTGTTGTCGTGGCATGCGAGGCAGAAGTCGGCCATCGAGCCGGCGCCGGTCAGCAGCAGGGCGTTCTTCTGGCCCCCCTGGTTGTCCGTCCACGTGACGGAACTCGGTGCGGTGTGAGCGCGATGGCACTCTGCGCACGCATCCGTGTCGGAGAGGTAGCCGCCGTGCGGGCCCATGACGGCCAGCGCGACCGCCGGAACCAGCATGACTGTGAGAACGGCCAGAGCCAGGACCAGGAGAATGGTGATCTTCTTCACGGTCACCTCACCTCCCCTGATGCGCTGAGTGCTTCTTCGGCAATCTTCGCACGACGGGCCGAGAGAGCCAACAGGCCACCGACGACGAGCGTCGGCGCGAGCGCTGCCTTCGCGAACGGGCTCGACAGCAGGCTGCTGATCATCGGAGCGACGTGGTCCTCCATGAACGGGTCGGCCTTCGGCGGCGCGACCAGGAACTTGTGCGACGCCCAGAACATCGAACCGCCGCTGACGACCGTCTGCCAGTCGCGGACGCCGTTGGTGGTGTGCGACAGGTACTTGATGATGTTCACGCGGGTGTCGTAGACCATGGCCTTCGCCGGACAGGTGAAGACGCACGACGGCTGGTGATCCAGTTCCTTGATCGCCACGGAGTCGGACGTGGGCAGTTGCGAGACGCGATTGAGGTCGGTCCCGGGCGCCTTGGTCGGAAGATCGGCGCCGTTGCTGGTCAGGCCTGCGCCTACGTACGGAGCGCCGCTGTACGTGCCCGTGCACAGTGTGCACTTCCACGCCTTCTCGGATGCGGGGTACAGATCGGAGCCGATCCCGATCATCGGGACGCCACCGTTCTGGCAGTCGATCTTGCACTGATGCACGCACGTCACGCCGTCCGGGTTGACGCCGCCCGGCGTGCACTTGGTCGGGTCGATCCACACGGCGCCGGAGTCGGCGTCCTTGGTGATCGCCTTGAACGGGCAGCGGGCCTGACACGGCGCGTTCAGGCAGTGCCAGCAGCTGAACCTCACGAACGGGCCCATGTCCACGCGCTTCTGTGACTTGATGACCACACGCTGGTTCTTCGCCAGCCTGTTGTGCGGGGCGTCGGGTGAGGCCTCGATGTCACCAAGCATGTGCCAGGTGCGCTTGCAGGAGATGACACAGCCGTTGCATCGAACACACTTGTCTACTTCTTGCAGGATCGCCATTTCGTTTGCCACTATGCCACCTCCCTACCACTTCGCGATTTTGCAGAGACAAGCCTTGTACTCAGGGATCTGCGAGTTGGCGTCGTATGCGTCGATGCACAGATCGTTCGCACGCGAGCCGGTCGCAAGTCCCTTCTCACCCCAGTGCCACGGGATCGCCACGACGCCGCGCCCCACACGCTGGTTGCTCTGGAGCCCGACGCCGACCCGGGCGATGAAGCCCCGGCTCCATCCGGCGGGCGCGTTCGGGGATAGCCCCTGCTGGTCGGTCTTGGTGTTCGATCGAGCCGTGATGACGTTGATCCAGTCGCCGTCCTTGATGGGCGGATCTGCGGCCAGCGCGTCATCCACGTTGATCTCGACCCACGGCACCGGCTCCGCCTCGACGTTCCAGGTGTTGTTGCGGGTGATTGGTCCGCCCTGGAAGTGCTCGACGCACCGGATGGTGGTGAGAACGAACGGGAAGTCGGCGGAGGTACCGATGAGGGTATCGGCCGGCACGAGCGGTGCGGCACCGGCACGGTTGACGCCCCACGTGGCGACCAGGTTCGTGGAGGATCCCACGACCTTGTCGCGCGGGCTCTCGTACGGCTCCGTGTGACCCGGGAAGCGGCCGGCGTAGGTGACAGCGCCGACGTAGTGCGGCCCGGACGCGACGCTCGGCTTGTCCGCGAAGGTCTTGTACTTGCGGTAGGCGTTGGACCAGTCACCCAGCAGCGCGTGCGAATCCGCGGGGTTGATGGTGAACATGCACGAGACCAGACCCGGCGAGACGAAGTTGTCCGCCTGGTCGCTGGCTACCTCACCGTTGTTGTAGAACACGCGGCGGTTCAGTAGCCACGCCCAGCCCCAACGCGGGTAGTTGTTGGCGTTCTGCGTCGTCGCGACGCCTTCGCCGGTGACCCAGTTGTTACGGCTCTTCGCGCGGTTGTGAACCTGCCACCTAGCGGTGGTGTAGCCGGTGCCCGTGGGCTCGGTCCAGCCGACGGCGGGCATGAGGTTGGTGTTGCTGTCCGGGATGTGGTTCGCGTCCAGAGTGAGCGCCATGGTGCTGTAGCCCGCCTGACCCGTGATGTCCAGGCTGGACGAACCGGTGCCCGAGCCGGAGTAGATCCACATCGTGCCGCCGGTGACAGCACTGTACGTCCCGTCGGCCCTGTAGTTGAGCGGCCGGGCGAGTTCCTTGTAGACGTTCTCGGCAACGAACTCGGAGCCGTAGACCGTCGCGATCTCCGGGTAGTTCTTGTCGTGGTGCCAGACCTCGGTCGAACCCGACAGGTCCTTCTCGAAGCGGCCGCCGGTCACATTGCCCGGATACCAGACGGCAGCCGCCGCGAAGCTGTAGGGGTCGGCGACGGTGTACTTGCCGAACAACTCGTTGTACGCCTTGCCCGCCACCGAGGGAACGATGCGACCGGCAACGGGAAGAGCCGCCCATGCGCTCAGGATGTGAGCGAAGGCGCCCTTCTGGTCGAGGGCGTACGCGAGGCGGAACATCAGCTCGAGGTCGCTCTTGCTGTTGCCCTTCGGCTCGGTCGCGCGCTCGCGCCACTGGATCCAGCGGCCGGAGTTCGTGACGGAGCCCGCTTCCTCGACGTACGAGCACGCCGGGATGAAGTAGGTGACGCCGTCCGACGTCGCGCCGTCCACGCCGTTGACCTTACGGGCGCACACAGCAGTCTCGTTCAGGAACGTGTCGACGACCACGAGCAGGTCGAGGTTCTTGAGACCGGCGCGAACAGCGGACTGGTTCGGCTCGCTGATGCACGGGTTCTGACCCCATACGACTGATGCCTTGATGGTACGACCGGCGCCGACCATGTTGCGGAAGGTCTGGATGTGCTGGACGCCGTTCCCCTTGGGCCAGAGGTTCCACAGTGCTGGCATGTCGGTGACAGGGCTGGTCCCGTTGCCGAACCACTCGCTCGTCATGTTGTGGAATCCGCGCTGCTGCAGGCCCAGGTTGGAGACGGTGAGGTGCTTGGCATCGGTATCGGCGTCCTTGCCGCCCGTGAGGGAGACGGGGCCGACTTCGACGACCGGATCGACACCGGTGCCGGGAACTGTCGCGGTGACCAGCGTGGAGACCGACATGGCCGTCACGATAGCGTTCGCGGTCGTGCCCGCCGCGAAGTGGACGGTGATCACGTTGCCCGCTTCCACCACGAACGTGCTGGCGTCGCCCACGAGGGTGACCGTGATCGAGTTGCCCGCGATGCCGGCGGTCTTGGCGGTGAACTTCACCGCGGAGCCGTTGGTGCCGACGGTGACGGAGGCCTTGACGACCGCGTTCGTCATGCGGTTACCGAACAGGGCATCCATGTACGCGTTGTAGGTCCCCGACGGGTTGCCTGAGTAGCCGGGGATGTTGTCGTAGAGCAGACCGAAGTCGGTCGAGCCCTGGACGTTGTGGATGCCGCGCAGGGCGTTGATGCCGCCGCCCGGACGTCCCATGTTGCCGAGCAGCGTCTGGATGACCGCGAAGTTCTTGATGTTCTGCGATCCGCAGGTGTGCTGCGTCTGGCCCATGGCGTACAGGATCGTGGTCGCGCGGTATCCGACGACCTGGGGGGTCGCCTTCGCCGCGCTGAAGTCGCTGCTGCTCATCCGGGAGTGGTCGAGCAGCGCCTGGCCCACAGCCGCGATGTCCGCCTCGTTGCAGCCGCAGATGTCCGCCACGACTGCTGTCGTGTACGGCGCCACATGCTTCTTGAGGAGGTTCCACACCGTCGGGCTCGTCAGGTAGTCGTTCACAGTTCCCGAGTCGCCGACCGATGCGTTGATCTTCGGGAAGCTCGTGTAGTGGCGGGTCACCGGAGTGGCGGTCCCGTCGACTGTGACCAAGGTGTCACGCACGTAGTCCATCTTCGTGGAGTCGACGAGGAACCGGGAGTCACAGTACTTCGGATAGCCGGAGAGCGCCGCCGTGTTGCCAGCCGTCTGGAAGGGGTGCACGGTCGCGCCGTCGCCTGCGTAGTAGGCGTTCTTCCAGTCATCGCCCGTGGTGGTGTACGCGGTGACCGCGTTCTCGTCCGGGATGAACGGGCGAACGGCCGACAAGTGGGTGGCGTTCGTGCCGTTGTGGTACGCCAACATATTGGTGAACGGGGTCCCCGTCTTGTACGCACGCGCCGCAGAGCTGTTGAGGATCCAGTTCAGGATGCCGTTGCCGAACGCGATATCCGTGCCGGGGCGGATCCGGATGTAGAGGTCCGGCTCGAGGACCGACGGGGTCTCGGCGTTCATATGCTTCGGGTCGATCTGACGGGCGGTGCGGGTCAGGCGCGGATCGATGACGATCATCCGCGCCTTCTTGATGCCGTTGCGCGCTGCGTTCATGTGCGCGGCGCACGCGGGGTGGTTCTCGACGGGGTTCGCTCCCCAGACGAGCAGCAACGACGTGTTATCGATGTCCGACCAGTGCTGGGTCATCGATCCTCGTCCGAACGGGCGGCCAAGACCGGCCACTGTGGACGAGTGTCATATACGGGCCTGATGCTCGATCTGGCTCGTGCCGAAATCCGCGATGAGCTTGCGGTAGATGTAGTTCTGCTCGTTGTTGACGTGCGACGAGCCGAAGAACTGCACGCCAGCCGCGTTCATGCCGGCGGTGTAGACGCCACCTGCGACCGACGCGTTGCGGGCGCCGACGAGACCCGTGTGCTTGTTGTCCGTCGAAGCGTCGCCACCGGCGACCTCGCTCATCGCAACCTGAAGGTCCATCTTGGTCCAGGCCTGATTGCCGATGCGCTTGTAGGCGATGCCGTCGGCGTATCCAGCGTCGTATCCGTACCCGGTGGCCGGTGCCATCGGCGAGCCATCTTCCGGATGCGCACCCGCGAACGCGGCGATGCGGTACCTGTTGTTCGCAAGCTGCAACGATCCGGCGCCCTTGGCGCACAGGCCGCCGTTGTTCGTCGGCGACTTCGCGTCGCCGAAGATGTCGTACACGTCGCCCGTGTGGTCGCCGACTGAGACGACCTGGCCGCACTGCGCGGAGCAGTACGGACACGTCGTGACGTAGTTGACCACGCCCGTATCGGTTCCATGCAGGGCGATGTTCGCCATTGCGGGGGTCGGCACGAGGTCGATCCCCACGCCGGCCGCGACGGCACCCGCAGCGCTGACTTTCAGGAAGTCACGCCGCGAGAGTTCAACCCTCCCTGCCCCTTTATCTCGCTCTCCCATTCCTTTTCCCTCTCCTGCGGTTGGATCTGGGTCGTTCGAAGTCGTTTGCCCGCCATGCGGATCGTGTCCGGCCGTGGACTTCACGCTCGCTTCTGCCCCTTCTCGCGGGCCCCGGCCGACGGGTGAAAAGCAAAAGACCGCGGCAGCGCACGAAATGTGCGGACTGATGCGGTCTGTGGATCCTCTATGGTGCCTCCCTTACCCGTTGCAACGCATGCACTGGACAGACCCCCGTCGGGGTCTTATCCGGCACACGCCACCTTTCCAAATCCGGGAGGCGATACGGTTTCCCGTAACACCCTATTCGGCCCGACGTCCATGGCGCGACCGCTGTAGGTCCACCGGGCTCGGAGGCGTATCTGTTTGTCAAAACGTCCGCACGAGGATGCCGGTCCCTGTACGAACGCCGGTGCGGCAAACGCGCCCGCGCCGAGTCGTGGGCAACACGCTATTCGCGTGGTCGGACATTGTCAATAAGGCGTACCTCATTGGGTCGTAACAGTTGTTACTACCCCTTCTTCGCGAACTGCTTGAGCCACGCGAGCCGGTCGTAGACGTCGACTCCGAGGGCGACGGCGATGCGCGCCATCTCGACGTCTTCCGTGCACAGGACCCGGTAGCGCTTCGCCATCGCGAGCTGTGCCGCGCGCTCGATCCCGACCTCGAAACGGTCCCTGATCAGGCCCGCATCGGTGTCGGAGTACGGCTCCCCGTTGATGAGCGCGCCGAGATCGACATCGTCGACCACGCGCCCGTCATAGATCGCCGCGTCGGCCTCGGTCATCACCCAGCGCCAGCGGCCCTTGGCCATCTCCGGCACCAGGTCGGCGACGATCATGCCGTCGACGAAGTCGGGGGTGGCCATGAAGCGACGGCGGCGGAAGAGCAGCGGCAGGAGCAGCAGCGGCAACGGCAGCAGGTACAGCCACCATAGGGCCGGGTTCACCTGCGTGACGCCGGGTATCTCCGCGACGGGGTATCCCCACACCTGGACCTGGTCGTTCTCACGGTCGGTGATGAGGATCCGGCCCGAGCGGTCGATGACGACGTCGTTGGGATAGTTGAACTGGCCGGGATCCGTTCCGTTCGTGCCGAACGTCGCCAGCGAGTCGCCCTTCTCGTTGTAGACGTCCACGCGATGCGCGAGCGCGTCGACGACATAGAGCCGGCCCTGCGCGTCGAGCGCGATGCCGCGGGGCGTGCCCGAGGTGTTGATGAAGCGTATGAAGGTGCCGTCGGGCTTGAACACCTGGACGCGACGGTTGTTGCCGTCGGCCACGTACACGAGACCGTCGGCGCCGGTGCCCCTCACCGCGATCCCGTTCGGGAACATGAAGTCGCCAGGCGAGTCGCCCGCGGAGATCACCTGCTTGGTCTTGCCCCACTGCGTGATCAGGCGGCCGTCGGGGGCGAACACCAGCATGCGGTGCTTGGTCGAGTCCCCCACGTCGCTGATGTAGATGTTGCCCTCCGGGCCGAACGTGATCGCCAACGGCGACCAGGAGAACTCGGGGTCCTTGTCGGGGACGAACTTGCGCAGGTACTTGCCGTCGCCGTTGAAGATGTAGGCGCCCCGAAGGCCGCGGTCGGTGACCCAGACGTTGCCGTCCGCGTCCGCCGCAAGGTGCACGGGGCTCACCAGGGCCTTGTTGGCGCCGTCGGAGATGGGCCCGAAGTCGAAGAGGTAGCCGCCGTCACGCGTGTACGCGCGCACGGTGCGCCATGCGAAGTCGGTGACGTAGACCCGGTCGCCGATCACCGCGATGCCGGTCGGCTTCGTCATCGACTTGACGTCGGTGCCCGAGAAGGCGAAGAGGAACTGGGGAGGCGCGAACGCCTGCGATGCCGCCACGAGCTGCGTGGTGGGCATGCGGCGGTTCTGCGTGTAGTAGTAGGCGACCCAGCTCAGAGCGGCGAGCAGCACGGCGAGGGCCACGAGCAGGATCAGCCTTCTGCGCCGGGCTCGCGCCATGGCGCCCCTCGTCGTGACGGAAGCGACGCTGGCCTCGTCGCCGGTGCTCGGGATCATGTCCTGCGGGGCGTCACTTGGCATTCGTGGTCAACCTCTTGATCGCATCGGTGGCCTGGGTGTCTCGGGGAACGAGCTCGAGGAGCCGCTCCCAGGCGTTCTGCGCACGCTTGGGGTCCTTCTCGACTTCCCACAGCCGGGCGATGAGCCGGACGGCTGAGGCGTCGGTGGGCATGATCGCTGCCGCGATCCGCGCGTCGATCAGGGCGCGCTTCGGGTCCGAGGTCTCCAGCTTCACGGCCTCGGCCAGACGCGCCGGACCATCGCCGAGGAGGTCCAACTGCCTCTGCGGATCGGTGATCCCGCTCGGAGCACGGTCGGCCGCGGTACGGAACATCTCGGCGGCGCCGGCTGTGTCCCCCTGCTTGAGCAGCACAAGCCCCATGTCGTAGCTGGCCTGCGCGTTCAACGGGTCGAACGCCAAGACGATCGACAGCTCCTGCTGCTGCATGTCGGGCAGTCCCAGTCGCTGATAGGCTACGGAGAGCATGTAGTGGACCGGGGAGGCGTCGCGCTTGATCGTTATGGACTTCTTGAGGTTGGCGACCGCGTCCTCGTACTTCGCCTGCTCCACGAAGGTCGTCCCGAGGTAGTAGTAGACGTCGGCGAGCCGCTGGTCCTGGTTGGCCATCTCGGCCGCGCCGAGTATGTCGATCAGCTTCGTCCAGTACTGCTGCGCCTTGGCCCACTGGCGCTGGTCCATCGCGATGAGGCCGAGGTCCGTGAGCGCGGCGACGTTGTCCTTCTCGAGCTTGATCGCGGCCTCGAGCTGCGCGATGGCCTCGGCCCGCTGCCCGTTGGCCGTCATGGCCTCGGCCAGGCGGACGCGCGCCATCGCCACGTTGGGGCTCTTGTCGACGATCGCCGCGAGGTTGGCGACCGCGCGGGCCGCAGGGGACTGCGTGTCGCGCAGCCGGATGTCGCTGTAGTAGTTCCAGGCGAGATACACGCCGACCACCACCACGGCGAGCACGAGCACTCGGATCGCGATCACGAGCCAGCGGTCTTGAGGTGCGACGTTCCGGCCGAAGGGCGAAGGGGCCTGGGTCGGTTCGGTGACGGGCTCTTTTGCAGCGCTGTCGGCCATGGATCTCGCCTTCGATGTCTCCGGGCTGCCGGGCCCGGTCTGCCTCGGTACGGTTCGGTTCGGCCTGCTAGATGTTCAGATCGGTGTGGCAGCGACGGCACAGCTCACTGCCCGGGTAGGGCGCGATCAGCACGTTGCGATAGTCGAGCGCTCCGTGGCAGTCGTAGCAGGAGCTAAGATCGTGCCCTTGGCTCAGCTGCGGCTGCGTTCCGGCCGCCTGCACGGGGTTGAATCCGAACCCCACGTGGCACTGCTCGCACCGGTAGGGCTTGCCCTTCTTCTTCGCGACGTTGAAGTGGACGGCGTGATCGGCGAGCCCGGAAGGCTTGATCTTCGTCGCGGGGGTCGAGGCCATGACCGGGTGGCAGACGACGCAGTTCTTCAGGACAAGATCGGCGCCGCGCAGGGCTCGGTGATGGCACTGCTGACAGGTTTCGCGGCTAGTGTGGCACACCTTGCAGTCCTGCGCGTCGAGTTTGGTCGCCAACGCGTGCGACGAGGTCCAGTCGGCGGGATGCGGCATCGGCGTCGAGTGGCACCTCTCGCACGACGGCGAGTCGTGGCACGAGCCGCAGGCACCCTTCTGCGCCAGGAAGTCCTTGCCGTGCTTGACCTTGAACGCGGGCAGCTTGTGGTCGGACGGGATGACCTGCGCGCGCCGCGGTCCGCCGACCGTCTTGGGCCGGCCCTGGTGACACGCCGTGCAGAACTCGGGGGCGTGACACATCGCGCACTGCTCCGGCGACGTGTTGGCGGCGACCTTGTGCGACGTCTGCACGAAGTCCGCGGTGTGGTCGGTAGGCCGAAGGACGAAGTCCTTGGGGTGACATGAGGCGCACTTCTCGGTCGCGACCAGGCCGCGGCGAGCATGCGTCAGGCCGTGACACTGGTAGCACGTCGGCATCGAGGGGCGCGCGGTCGTGTCGGGGCCGTGCGGGAAGGCGCGGTGGCAGTCGACGCACTTGAACGCCTTCTGCAGGTGCGAGGCGTGCGCGAAGATGACGCGCCCGGGGACGTAGGCGTCCAGGTCGGGGTGGCACTGCACGCACTGACCGATCGTGACGAGCCCGTCCGGGCTGATCTTGATGGCGGGTTTGCGCGGCTTGTTGGGCATGAGCGGCCGATACTCCGGCTGCGTGGATGGCGTGTTGACGTTCTCGTTGACGTGACAGACATCGCAGCTCGCCGCGTCGTGGCACAACAAGCACGTGTTCGAGTCCTTCAGCGCGGCGACCCCGTGCGGCTTCCGCTTGTAGCCGGCCACGTGATCACCTGGGATGAGCTGCGCGCGGGGCTTGGTGTGGCAGGTCGCGCACGCGGAACGCGCGATCTCCTTGCCGTTGTGCTTGAGGCCGTGGCAGTTGAAGCACGACTGCATCGAGGGGAGCACGCTCACGCCGCCCGTGTGCGCCGGCGCCCAGTGGCACGCATCGCAGCTCAGGGTCATGTGCGAGCCGTGCTGGAAGATGTGGCCCGGTGTCTTGGCGCCGGCGATCGTGGCGTGACAGGGCATGCACTGCGTCCCCGAATGGACCGGGGCGTTCAGGTCGACCGGCGGGATGGGAGTGGTGGCCGCGAACGCGGGCAGGGTGATCATGGCCGCCGTCGCTACGGCGGCCATGATCACCACGATGCGGATCGCACGCCTCACACGTTCAGCTTTCTCAAGGTCACTTGGCCGCGAGGGAGAACCGCGCCTTGAACTCGTTGATGGGGTTCGTGGTATTGACCGCAACGAGCCCGTGGATCATGGCACGGCCGCCCTCGGCGAACGTCTCGGTGCTGCCGCCGTGGCAACCGGTCACGCCGCACGTGCTCGGGAGGTTCTCCGGGCTCGTCATCGACTTGGGGTCCTTCAGCGCGAGCACGCTGTGCCCGCCGTGGCAGGTCCAGCACGCGGGCGCGTCGACCGCGCCGGCCTTGTAGGCGGCACCGTGGTAGTAGTCGTTGTACGACGCGTACGCAGCCGCGTGCGTGTGACAGGTCCCGACGCACAGCTTGAGGCCCGAGAGGCGCAACCGATCCTTCGCGGCCTGGGTCTTCAGCCGCTCGATGTCGTGACCGCCATGGCAGCCGCTGCACGAAGCCGCCGGAACTCCGCTGGCCGCCTTGTTGCCGTGGATGGACACCGCCCACAGGGCGTTCTGCTTGTCGTGGCACCCGACCGACGCGCAGGCAAGACCGGCGTTGGCGTTCCAGAGCTTGGTCTTGTTCGTGCCGTCGACATAGCGGAAGTCAGGATGGCACTGCGTGCACGTGAGGCTCCGATGGGCGGACGCGTCGAGCGTGCTCGCGGTCACCGGCGCCGCAAGGCGCGGCAGGTCCGACTTGTGGCACGACAGGCAGGAGTTGCCCGGGTCGTACGTCGGCGACTGCGTCGTGTCCCACGAGACCTTTGTGGCGAAGTGGCATGTGTCGCACTGCGCCTTCGTGTGGCACATCATGCAGCTCGTCCTGAACTGGGTCTGCCCGGGGATGACATGCGGCTTGCCCTTGTAGTCCGCCGTATGGTCGAGCGGGATGAGCTGGGCGCGCGGCAGCGTGTGGCACTTGGTGCAGTCCGCGGCGGCGATGATCCCCTGAGGCCCGTGTCGCAGCCCGTGGCAGGCGAAGCACGACGGCATCTTCGGCCGCTCGGTGCCCGTCGGGGCGTGCGGGAAGCGCGGGTGGCAGGCGGTGCAGTCATAGGTCATGTGCGCACCGTGGCTGAAGATGTGGTTGGGGACGAGAGTGTCCGAGATCGCGGCGTGGCAGTCGGCGCAGGTGAAGGACAGGAACGGGCCGCGCTGCAGCTGCTGGACCGGGGTCGGCGTGGCCTCGGCGGCCCACGCGGGCGCGACGGTGAGGGTGCAGAACACGCCGAACACGAACAACACAGCGGCAAGACGCTTCAGCCCGTGGGAACGAATCCCAAGCGGAGCGGTCATGTAGGTCCCTTCCGACAGCTCGGTGGATCCTCGTCCGTACACGGGCTACTTGCGCCCGAGCACGGTGTCGAGGAATCGCACGAGCGGGTTCTCTGCGGCTATCTTGGCGCGCCCGTGGATCATCGGCGCGTAGTCGGCATAGGCGGAGCCGGCGCCCTGGTGGCACCCGGGGGTGCCGCAGGAGTTGGCCGCGCCGAGGTTCGCGCTGTTGGTGGGCGCCAACCGGTCGGTGCTCTTGATCACGGTGTGGGTACCATGGCATGTCCAGCACGTCGGGGCGTCCGACGCGCCGGTCTTGTAGGCAGCGCCATGGTAGTAGTCGCTGTAGTTCGCCCAGTAGTCGGCGTGACAGCCCACACGGCCGCACATCTGCTGCGCTTCCGCATGGACCTTGGCCTGCCCCGCCGGGTTGTTCTTCAAGATGACCATGTCGTGGCTGCCGTGGCAGTCGCCGCACAGGGGCTTGCTGGCCGCCTTGGGATCCGGCTTCCCCGCGGTCGGCGCCGGCGCGTGGGCGCCCAGACTCCAGTCGCGGTACTGGTTCGGATGGCAGTTCTTGCACGACTGCTTGGCCACGGTGCGCCAATCC
>Ga0209748_1000844_pt1 | contig 15625 bp, 15 predicted proteins | sample BarGraIncu00421A_FD_185490 | JGI IMG/M metagenome (GOLD analysis project Ga0209748, IMG submission 185490) | Arctic peat soil microbial communities from Barrow, Alaska - Barrow Graham LP Incubations 004-21A (SPAdes) (version 2) | ecosystem: Environmental > Terrestrial > Soil > Wetlands > Peat... | reverse complement strand
CTGGAAGACAAGCCTATCTTCCTTTCTATCGGTTATTCCACCTGCCACTGGTGTCATGTGATCTAAAATAAAATTCTTGCATACTTGTAATAAAACGTATACAATGCATCACAAGTAATCAAAAAGGGGTATATTATGAGAGCTACGGTATCTATTCGTCTTCCCGAAGAATTAACAAAGCATCTTGACGATATAGCGAAAGAAACGGAAAGGCCGCGTTCTTTCCATATCCAAAAAGCATTAGAGGCATATATTGAAGATTTTGCTGATTTGCGCATTGCCATTGACCGTTTGAGAAATCCGAAGGATGTGGTTATTTCCGGTAAAGAGTTGAGGAAAACTCTTGGCCTTTAATATTCAATATAAGAAATCCATTGAAAGAGACCTCAGTCGCCTCGATAAAAAGGAGGCACGCCGGATTCTTGATAAAATCGAAAAGGATCTCTCTGAACGTGCTGAATCATATCCGGTTCTCAAAGGTGAATTTGCCGGATTAAGAAAAATGCGAGTTGGAGATTATAGAGTAATATTCACCATCCTTGATAACGACATTCTCATTCTTAGAATCGGCCACAGGCGGGAAATATACAAGAAATCATAACGCTCGATGTAACGGCAACAATGCCATCCGCAGTAATTAAAATTGGTTGCACAAATGTCCTACAATCACCTAAGAAATGAAAAAAGTCCCTACCTGCTTCAGCACGCGCAAAATCCGGTGGATTGGTATCCCTGGGGTGATGAAGCGTTTGCCAGAGCGCTGCTCGAAGAGAAGCCCATCTTTCTTTCCATCGGTTATTCTACCTGCCACTGGTGTCATGTGATGGAGCATGAATCATTTGAAGATGAACACGTGGCGCATCTCCTCAATGAAACTTTTGTCAATATCAAAGTAGATCGTGAGGAAAGGCCGGATATTGACAACATCTATATGACAGTCTGTCAGATGATGACACAAAGCGGTGGCTGGCCGCTGACCATCATGATGACGCCGGAGAAGAAACCATTCTTTGCCGCAACATATATCCCCAAAGAATCAATTTACGGCAGGATCGGACTATTGGAATTAATCCCCCAGGTGAAGGCAATATGGGCCAGCAGGCGCGATGAAGTCATGAACGCTGCTGAAGAAATAACCAGAGGCCTTCAAGAAATTCATCCACAATCAGCAGAGAAAAAACTGGGGCAGGAGACTTTAAAAAAAGCCTACGAGATATTTGCCCGTATCTTTGACCGGGAATATGGCGGATTTGGCAATGCGCCTAAATTCCCCTCGCCACATAATCTGTATTTTATTCTGAGATACTGGAAGCGAACAGGAAATAAGCAGGCACTAAAAATGGTGGAAGAAACCCTCCAAAACATGCGCCGTGGCGGCATCTACGACCAGATAGGGTTTGGATTTCACCGGTATTCAACAGACGTCAAGTGGCTCGTTCCTCATTTTGAAAAGATGCTCTACGATCAGGCGCTGATGGCAATTGCCTGCATTGAAGTCTATCAGGTAACTGGCAAAACCGAATATGAAAAGACGGCCAGAGAAATATTCACCTATGTGTTGCGCGATATGACGGATGAAGCAGGCGGATTCTATTGTGCCGAAGATGCAGATAGTGAAGGCATGGAAGGGAAATTTTATCTCTGGACAGAAGAAGAAATTCGAATTGTTTTGAAAAAAGACGAAGCAGATTTGTTTTTATCAGTGTTTCATCACAGCGATGATGCACTGCTACACGGGATGCGGGAGATGCCAGCAGGACATTTCATTCCACATCTGAACAAAATAAATGTTGACGAAACAGATGATGCTCAAAAGGAAATTGATCAAAAGCTGGAGAAAATCAGGGAAAAACTTTTTGCGATAAGAGAGAAACGTATTCATCCGCATAAAGACGATAAGATTCTGACAGATTGGAACGGTATGATGATTGCCGCTCTGGCAAAGGGTGCACAGGTATTTGATGAACCTGCTTATGCGCGGGAGGCAAGCCGTGCTATTGGTTTCATTCTTAAACGTATGCGCACATCGGATGGAAGATTGTTACACCGTTTCCGGGATGGTCTTGCATCGATACCGGCAACTGTGGATGATTACGCGTTTATCATCTGGGGATTACTGGAACTCTATGAGGCAACATTTGAAGCACAATATCTTGATTACGCCTTGGAACTCAATTGCCAACTGCTTACTCATTTCTGGGATGAAAAAGAGAATGGATTATTCTTCACTGCAGATGATGCTGAAGAATTGCTGATTCGCCAAAAGGAAATTCATGATGGGGCGATACCTTCCGGTAATTCTGTTTGTCTGCACAACTTCCTGCGTCTGGCGCGGATTACCGCAGATGCTAGTTTGGAAAATAAGGCAGCTTTGATCATCAATACTTTTTCAGGCAGAGTGGATCAAATGCCCAACGCCTTTACGCAATTTCTTGTAGCATTTGATTTTGCTCTTGGTCCCGCAAATGAAGTCATTATCGCGGGGGATATCGATAAAAAGGATACAAAAGAAATGCTCAAAGCGCTGAGAAAAAACTTTGTGCCTAATAAAATTGTCATCTTCCGTCCCGAAGGGTCATCGCAACCGGAAATTGAGAAAATTGTACCCTATATTAAGTCCTATCAAAGTGTCGGAAGCCGGGCAACTGCTTATGTCTGCTCAAACTTCACCTGTCAGTTGCCGACGAACAGTCCCGAACAGATGATAGCATTGCTGGATGCGAAAAAAAGCATGGGATAAAGATTAACTCAACTGCTGAGAAATATCCACCACCTAACCATCTCCAGCGGGGGACAAGTTATAAGAACGCTTGCTTGCGCGTAACCGATTTATTATAAAGGTATTAAGTAAAGCGCTGTTTTAGTTTTGAAGCGGTACGTTTGTTCAACATGTAGAGACGTTGCATGCAACGTCTCTACAAAGATCTGATTGTCAGCTCGGGATAGAGAATACATAACGAGAATAGTGAAGAAATTATTTTCCACGGCAAGCGGATTTCCCTTTTCCCCTTCCCTCTGTTGTTTCATTGGTTAATTTGCCGTTTTCAAAGGTCAGGGCATAGATATAATCATCACCACCGCAGTTGTAATGCCATATCTCCACTTTGTTACCACATTTTTTAATTTTTTTAATTTTACCATTTTTGTCGGTAGTAGTTGATACCCACCGATTTGCGCAGGAAGTTTCCTTCGAAGTAGGTTTCCCGCATGTTACCATGACTTGAGTTTTGGTATCTCCAGAGCTCACCAGACCGGAACCGCAACGAAAAGCAAAACATTCAACTGCAAAGAAAAATAAAATGATAAAACTAAGAAAACCGATTTTGATAATTTTCATGAATTTTCTCCTTTCAACATGTTCTGGATACCGACATGCGCCGGTATGACGATTATTGGACTTTTGACGAGAGCGTCAGTTTTAATTATCACCATATATTCATACTTGTAAAGATCATAAACGAAATGCTGGATAATTTCCTGTTGGGCGGTAAATGGTGTTGCCAACCGCAAGGCAGTCTTGACTTTGTCATTAAAATCAAGAGGCAGAAAATCAGCAAACTGTCCGCGCACAACTTTATAATTGCAGAATTCCGCAATTTTCTGCAAGTGAGAAAATTTGATCGTGTATTCATCGTGACCTTTGAGTGTAATTTTTTCCGGATTTTTTGGTGACGCGAAATTAAGGTAAGGCTTTAAGTGCGCAGGTATCGAGGACTCACAACTATGCTCGCTTAGATAAATGTATTTTATTTGGGCTTGGCAAAACTTATCCAAAACTTCCATTGCTCCAATATTGATATTTTCATCCTCCGGTAATGAAAGCTGATACTTTTCTTTGAAATATTTTACTCTTTCCTGCAAATGGGTTGATTCTTTTTCTGTACAGGTATTTTTATCAGGATGAGAAACCAAAGTGGGCAGATCACCTAAATTTTCATTCATGATTACCAGATCAAAACAGGTAAGATCATTCGGGGTAATTTTCAATATGTCTTTTGGACAAAAACTGACATTGAATCCCGATAAAATTTCTTTCTGTTTTTCCAAAAGATAAGGGGAAATATCCAGCATGGTCGCTGAGAGTGCCGGATTCAGGCTGAGGAAATCGTGCATAAGATAGCCCAGTCCACCACCAACCTCCAGAACGTTATGCACATCATGCAGGGGAATTAATTTTTCTAAAAAATGGTAGAGTTGGACACCGAAGGATTCCTTTGATAGCAAAACATTGCGGCACGGGCTTGAATCTGGGTAAAGAGCATTACAGACAGTCAGCTCCCAGCCCAGAGAGTTCAGGTTGTTAACATGATAATCTTCTGTTGTATTTAATAAATAGTTCATAAGTCTCATCATTAATCTAAATCAGGAAAGCGGAAAAATCAATCATGAAAGTATTTACCGGCAATCCGGATTGACTGATGCTTTGCAAAACTAAATTGATCAATCAATAAAATAATACCATTTCTAAATCAAAGGTGATATCGAGGCGGCAAGAAAGAGGCGACGCAGGTCCGTCGCGGCGGATTGAGGAAGCCGCCGACGCTGCCAACAAAGATAGCGCTTTGATTTAGAATTGGAATAATATCAATTATAACAATGACATGCAGGCAAGCAATGGTTTATCGAATCATAATAAATATGCCTTTATAAACCTTGACAATTATTGTGCAATCCATTAACTTACCTGATTAATTTTCGGGATGTCGGCAAGATCATGGCGGCAATTTTTTTCAGTTTTGGAGAGAAAATATTGACTTGCAATATTCCGCGTATTTTGTGCTTGCAGGGAAAAGAAGCGGTTGTATTTGCAATAACTGAAGATACTTATGCAGGCGTAATTGCCTGGATGCATTTAAGGGGGAAGAAGAATGATTGGTGTACTCATTACCACGCACGGTAATTTAGGAAATGAATTGATTAAGGCCGCTGAGTCGATTAAAGGTAAGCTCAATGATGTAATGCATGTTTGCGTTGAACAGACAAAAGGCGTAGAAGATTTAAAAAAAGAAATCAGTAATGCGATAAAAAAACTGGATAAAGGCAGGGGAGTATTAATTCTTACGGATCTTTTTGGCGGTACTCCTTCCAACATCTCGCTATCATTCATGAAAGAGGGGAAAGTTGAAGTCTTAACCGGCGTAAATTTGCCAATGTTACTTAAATTATCGGAAGTAAAAGAAGAAACAACTCTACAAGAGTTTGCCTGTTTTATTAAAGATTACGGAAAAAAGAATATTTCCCTGGCCAGTGAAATATTAAGCAAAAAAGCAACAGGGTGAATAATTGGCAGATACTTACGACATAGCTTTGGTTCGAGTAGATAACAGGCTTGTCCACGGTCAGATACTGGAAGCATGGGTGCCTTTCGTTAAGGCAAAATGTATTTTTGTTGTAGATGATCACGCAGCCAGTGATTTCTTTTGTGAAACTGTAATTAGAATGGCTGTGCCCAGCGAAATTGAAGTAAATATATTGTCTGTTGAAGTTTTTGCCAGACAATATGCTTACAAGCGGGAAAGCGGCAAAAGAGCTATCGTATTGTTCAGCAATATTGCCGATGCCTGCAGAACATATAAACTGGGGTTTCATTTTGATAAATTAAATATAGGCAATATTTATAACGAAAAATACAAATTATGCTGTGCGCCTTCCGTCTTTTTGTGCGATAATGAAATTCAGGATATATTAACACTATTAGAAAACGCAGGGGTTCTCATCGAATTAAAACGAGTACCACGAGAAAGGGCTGTCAATATTAGAGATGCCCTGAAGGATTATTGTCCAATAACGCCATAAAAAAGTTGGTATTTAATTGTTCACTAAAATTATTTTATTATCTTTTTGCGGCGGCCTGCTTTGTCTTGATCGTATCTTCATTCAGGCCATGATTTCCCGACCAATAATAATTGCTCCAATTATCGGACTTATTTTAAACAATCCTTACGCCGGTTTAATAATCGGGGCAATGATAGAAATGTTTTGGATTGACCGGATACCGATTGGCATTTATATTCCTCCCAACGATTCTCTGGTTGCAGTACTTGCAACTTCAGTAGCTATTTTAGCCGGTCAGAAACTTGGGAGTGTTTCTCCGGAATTAATCGCCTTTTCTATTTTGTTGTTTATCCCTTTTGGAATTCTGGCCAAACAAATCGATATCATGATCATTAAATCCAACGATATTCTTTCCGATCAGGCGCTGGAAGATGCAAAAAAATCAAATATCCGTGGAATTGAACAAAAAACTTATCTGGGTTTGATCAAAGTATTGTCATTTTACATAATTTATCTTTTGGTTCTTCAGGTGATTTTCATTCCTGCTGTGATCTGGATTTATCCTAAACTAGCTTCTACAATAATAAAAATGCTGACGATGATATACTACTTTCTTCCGTTGCTTGGCATTGCGGTAGCCATCAATACAATAAAGCTGCGGGGTGCAATACCCGTTTTTTGCGCAATCTTTCTAATTATTGCCGTGTCTTTGGAATTTTTCTATGTCATCTAAAAAAGCTGATCCTCAGGTGACAATAGATCTAATGGGAAGGAGCGATCTGCCGGAAATATTGGCTATCGAAAGAGAATCATTTTCTTCGCCATGGACCGCGGGAATGTTTACGGAAGAACTCGAAAACACACTCGCCCAATGCCTGGTGATCAGGATAACTGATAAAGGAAAGAGCGTTATAAGCGCCTACATTATTTTTCGGTTAATTGCTGATGAGGCTCATCTGCACAATCTGGCAGTAAAAAAAGAGTCCAAACGACAGGGACTTGCCCAAAGTCTTATGGAGACAATGAAGGATATAGCAATGCAAGTGGGTATTTGCGCCCGCACATTGGAAGTCAGAGAAACAAATAAAGAAGCAATAAGCCTTTACCGGAAATGTGGTTTTGTAGTAAAAGGAAGAAGGCCACTTTATTATACCGATACTCACGAAGACGCGCTGATTATGTGGGCTGATAAATAAACAGGAACGAAATGGCGAAAGATATTTACATCGGTGAAATCTTAAGTAACGAAGAAATTCAAAAAGAATACTTTTTGATGAAAGTGAAGCTTGTCTCTTCCTTTGACGATCCGCTGCCGGGTCAGTTTGTCATGATTCGCATAGCCGGATTGAATGATCCGTTCTTGTCGCGCCCCATCAGCATTTATTCTTTTTCCCGCGGGAAAAATTCCTGCTCGATTGAATTGCTCTATCGTGTGGTCGGCAAAGGTACGCAAATTCTGGCGGGACTGATTAAAAGTTCACAAGTTGAAATTCATGGCCCGCTGGGCGGCAGCTTTGAAATTACCGCCAATAAAAAGCAGATAATATTTATCGCCGGTGGTATTGGTATCGCTCCACTGTTGTTGCTTGCTGAGTATCTGGGCCGCAATGTTTGTTTATCAAAGGAATCGATGTCATTTTATCTGGGAGCGCAAACGGCTGATGCCATTGTTGGTTTGGATAAGCTGCAAAAGCTTTGTTATCACATTCACGTTTGCACTAACGACGGAAGTGTGGGTCGCAAAGGTCTTGTCACAGAGGTTTTTCAAAAAGACATGAAAAAATATTCCGCGGCTGATACGATGATTTATACTTGCGGCCCGAAGGCAATGGTCAGATCATTGAGTAAAATATTGAATGGCAGCAAATTTCATTGTCAAGCGTCACTTGAAGAGAGGATGGCTTGCGGCACCGGAGCTTGCGTGGGATGCGCCGTTGCCGTCAGGGATAAACAGGGAAATCTAGGATATAAGCGAGTTTGCGCTGATGGGCCGGTGTTTGATATTCGGCAAATCGTCTGGGAATAATTGTGAATAAAAAGAAATTCAAAACAAATGTAAATCTGGCCGTAGAGATAGGGGCGCTGAAAATAAAAAATCCGGTTATGACGGCGTCGGGAACATTCGGCTATGGAGAAGAATATGCTGATTACGTTGATTTAAACCGGTTGGGCGCTATTGTTGTTAAAGGCCTGTCGCTTAAGCCGCGTTTGGGAAATCCACCGCCACGCATTATGGAAACGGCCGGCGGCATGCTCAATGCCGTAGGCTTACAGAATATCGGCGTTGATGTATTCATAGAAGAGAAGCTTCCTTTTTTGCAAAAGCATGATGTGGCGGTCATTGCTAACATCTATGGTGAATCATATTTGGAATATCAAAAAGTAGCCAGAAAGCTCAGCTCCGTAAAGAGCGTGCATGCGCTGGAAGTAAATGTTTCTTGTCCAAATGTCAAAAAGGGTGGTCTTAGTTTTGGTGCTGATCCCAAAGCTGCCGCCGAGGTTACTCGCCGGGTAAAGGGTGAGACAAATCTTCCGGTCATTGTCAAGCTTACTCCCAATGTGACGGATATCGCGGCAATCGCGCAGGCAGTGGAAAAAGCCGGAGCTGATGCCGTGTCGCTGATTAATACATTGGCCGGTATGTCTGTCGATTTAAAAACAAGAATGTCGCATTTGAAAAATATCACCGGAGGCTTGTCCGGCCCGGCAATCAAACCGGTAGCGCTGCGGATGGTCTGGCAAGTCGTCAAAAGAGTTTCCATCCCCGTCATTGGCATCGGCGGTATAATGAACGCTGAAGATGCCCTCGAATTTTTAATTCTGGGCGCTAAAGCAGTGCAAATCGGCACGGCCAACTTCATCAATCCCCGGGCCACACTCAATATAATTGACGGGATACAAAATTATCTGATTGATAATAAGATAGAAGATATTAATGAAATAATCGGTACCTTTAAGTCATGAACCAATGTCCAAGAGAACTGAAAAGTTACGATCATGGGGATAAAGAGTGAGGAAATAACAGGTGGCATTTATTTAATCGGCGGTCCCAATATTACTTCCTCCGATGACGCGGCAATTTACCTGATTGATTTTGCAGGCGTGCTCGTTTTGATCGATGCGGGAGCGGGTAGAAGCGCTCTTCAAATTGTTCGGAACATTGAAATGCTAGGGTTAAATCCCGCCAACATTTCACATCTAATTTTAACTCACTGTCATATCGATCATATTGGTTCCGCGCCTTTCTTTAATGAGCGCTATGGCACGAAAATATTAATTCATGAACTGGATGCAAAGGCTGTTGAAACTGGTGATTCTCTCAAAACGGCTGCTAACTGGTATGGCACAACTTTTCCGCCGACAAAAGTTGACAGGAAGCTCTCCGGTTCACACGAAATCTTAAAATTCGGTTCGGAAGAATTACACTGTCTGCATACCCCAGGGCACACGCCCGGCTCTATCGCTGTGTATTTGGACAGAGATGGAAAACGTGTTCTTTTCGGTCAGGATATCCATGGACCGTTTAACGCTGCTTTTGGTTCCGATATTGAAGCCTGGAAAAAATCAATGCAGATATTGCTTGCTCTTAATGCCGATATCCTCTGCGAAGGCCACTTCGGCATCTATCAGCCCAAAGATCGCGTGCGCGATTACATCGAGCATTATCTGGAAGAATACGAATAATTAAATTGTATTCTCAATTTCTTTGATTAATTGGTTAAGCTTTTTGGTGGAGACAGGGTAGGGCGTTTTTAGTTCCTGAGCAAAAAGAGAGACCTTATATTCTTCGATCATCCAGAATAATTCTTCAATCATCTTCTTTTTCTCTTCCGAATAATCCACTAAAATATCGTCCTTAAACCGGCTGAGTTCCTGGATTCCGGTACGCAATGGTATAAAGTCGTTTGTGGTTGGTGTAAGCATTTGCTGAAGCTGCTGGGAATAAATCATTACTTCCTGCATTTTATTTTGCGCGCCGGCGAGATTGAGGCTTCCTCGCTCAGCCCGCAGAGCAATGGCTTTGCTATAGCGCGGTAAATCCTTCATGCGGTCAAATGTATAATACTCGGGGAAATTAATAGGCACAAGGCTGCCAAGCTCTGCCTGGATGTCCTTGAGGAATTCCAACACAGGACTATTGCCGGTATTCTTCATCATGAGCTTGCGCACGAAAGCATGAGTATCAGCAAAGGCTTTCAATATCGGCGTTATGGTATCAAACACATGCTGACCGTATTGCAGGATTTTAGAATTAAGAGAATTGGCGTGTTGAATAAAATCTTCCTGCTTACGCCATGGTTTTAAAAATAAATCTTTTTTAACTCTGTTTGTAATCGATTGCTCCAGGTGTTTAGGATTGCCGATATTTGCGGCAATTGCTTTCATCTCGGCGTTCAGATCAACATTCTTTTTGAGTTGTTTTAGCTTATTGGCAAAATGAATGGCATAAAGAGCCGCAACGCCCTGGAGATGATTGGCCACGCTTTCTTTCTGATCGGAAAAGAGCCGGAGATTAACAGAACCATCAATTACATGCAGGGCCGGATAGGCATAACCGATAAGACCTTGTTTACCAGTGAGAGGAATCTGCTCCGGCAATTCGCCAAAATCCCAGCGGGTGATTCCTTCTTTTTCCCAATCAGAGCGGATATTATCCATCGCCGATGTATTTATTGTAGCAACAAGTTCCTTTTGCAAAAGATTAATGTCCCGGCTATTTTTTATTTCTTCTCCCTTTTCATCAAGCACACTGTAGCGAATATTTAAGTGAGTCGGTACCTTTTCCAAAGCCCAGGTATCAAGTGCAACTGTTACTTTAAATTTATCTTGCAGCAGTTGGCTTAAGGCCTGCGGCAAAGATTTATTTAAATATGATTTCTGCTCCAGCAATAACTGAGCAATTTGGACAGGTGATGGAAGTCTTTGGCGCAGTGATTTAGGAAGCGACTTCAATAAGTGAACGGCCTTTTCCTGCGATAATGATGGCAGGTAGCGGTCGATATTTTCTGCGGCAGCCTTGGAAATAAAACCCAGTGGAACATTTACAGTCACACCGTCATCACTTTTACCGGGCTCAAAACGATAACGGCAGGCAAAAGCAGCTTCCCCGATTTTTATTTGATCGGGATATTGAGATATTTCTTCAGGATCAGGTTCATTGGCAATCAAATCCTCTTCCCGGAAACGCAGAAATTCATCGCTGCCTTTTTCTTTAATGAGACTCAGTAAAGACCGGATATCGGAAACCACCGGCAGCCTTTGTTCGTAAAGACGGGCGATTGTTTCTTCATCAACAACCAGACCGCGTTTACGCAATTTTTCTTCAATGGTCTTTACTTGATTCCATAATGATAAGTTATGTTCCAAAAAAGGAATCTTGCGGGGAACTTCTCCAGTGAGGAGGGCTTCCCGGATAAATATTGATTTGGCTTCCTCAGCATTAATTCTTTCATAAGCAACAGGTCTTTGTTCAACAATGGTCAAACCAAAAAGTGTTACTTTTTCCATAGCGACAACTTGCCCTCGATTTTTCTCCCAATGGGCGGCAGCGTAAGTATAGCGGCAATTGTCAAAGCCTAGTTCCTCCAGCCACTCACTTTTAATATTGGCAACATTGCGGGCAAAGACTCGTGAGGTCATACTTATTTCTGCCGCCACAATCCAACTGCCGGCGCGATTAAATAAGCCGGAACCGGGGTAAATCATCACAGCTCTGCTCTTGGCCGCATTGTAAAAGTTTTTTTCCTTTTTTTGGGCAATATTGGAAAGATAACCACTGAGAATGCAGCGATGAATTTTATCGGCAATTTCCTGATCTATTTCAATCTTGATGTGTTTTTTACTTTTTGCCGGTTTGTTTTTGCCATCGATAATGTCCAGTATTTGATGATAGATATCACGCCATTCAATCATCCTTCTATAAGAAAGAAAATGATCGCGGCAGAATTTTCTCAGTTTACTTTGTGTCGGCAAACTCTCCAACGATCCATGATAGCGATTCCAGATGTGGAGATAAGTTAAGAAGTCTGATTCGGGATGCGCAAAGAGAGCATGAGCTATTGAGGCCTGATCAGTTTTGTCATAAGGCCGTTCGCGCGGGTCCTGAATACTTAACACGGCGGCAATGACAGCAATCTCGTTTATGCATGCTTCTTTCTGCGCTGCGATCAGCATCCGGGAAACTCTGGGATCAAGAGGGAACTGAGCCATTGTCAGGCCAACAGGAGTCAGTTTATAATGATCTGCTTCTTCGAAACTTTCATCTTTGGTCAGAGCTCCTAAATCACGCAAAATATCGATACCGTCGCGGATGCTTTTTGGTTGAGGCCGGTCGACAAAAGGGAAGGAAGTGACAGCGCCGAGATTGAGGGAAAGCATCCGCAGGATAACGCCGGCCAGATTGGAACGCATTATCTCCGGCGGTGTGTAAAGAGGCTTTGAAGAGAAATCTTCCTGTGAATAGAGCCTGATACAAATGCCGTTTTGCACACGGCCGCAACGTCCTTTTCTTTGTTCCGCGCTGCTGCGTGAAATTGGTTTTATCGGCAGGCCTGTGGTCTGGCTGCGGGGATTATATTCCAATATTCGCGCCAACCCGGCGTCAATCACATATTTGATTCCGGGGATTGTTAGTGATGTTTCCGCGATATTTGTGGCCACAATGATTTTTTGCTTACGGGCATCGGCAAAAATTAATCTTTGCTGACTACCGGAAAGCCTTGCGTATAAAGGCAGAATCAGGCCGGAGCATTTCTTAGCTAAAAGCTCACAGGTTTCCCGAATATCCTGTTCTGTGGGCATAAAAATTAAAATATCTTCATAACGTCTTTCCTGCTGTAAATTCTCCACACAGGCAACGGCTTCATCAATATAAGTTATTTCGCCTTTTTCTTCTTTGACCGGATCAACAGGCTGATAGCGAACTTCCACCGGATACATCCGGCCGGAAACTTTGATTACCGGCGCATTATTAAAAGCCTCAGAAAATTTTGCCGTATCAATCGTTGCTGAAGTGATGATTAACTTTAAATCTTTTCTTTTGGCCAGGATTGTTCGCAAATAACCTAAAATAAAATCGATGTTCAGGCTGCGTTCATGAGCTTCATCCACGATAATGGTATCGTAGGCCAGCAAATTACGGTCTTTAACTGTTTCCGCAAGCAGAATGCCATCGGTCATAACTTTGATCAGCGGCTCAGTTGAGCTTTTTTCTTCAAAGCGGATTTTATAGGCGATAGATTTACCGCACTCTTCACCAAGTTCCACCGCAATGCGCTGGGCAATACTGATGGCGGCAATACGCCGGGGTTGGGTAAGGCCGATAACTCCCCGCAGACCGCAACCGGCATCAAGACACATTTTGGGAATTTGCGTTGTCTTTCCCGACCCGGTTTCACCGGTAATAATGATGACTTGATTGTTTTTAATGCCATCAATAATTTCCTGCTTCTTTACTAATATAGGCAAGTCTTGAGGATATTTGAGTGGGGGGATACTTCGTGCCCGCTGATGATAACGCTTGTTGGAAAGAGTTAAGATTCTTTTCAGCCTATTCAATTTTTTGAAAGAAGTGGTTACATCTTTAAATTTATTTTGTTCAATGTCTTTCAGCTCGCGGATAATATTGTAATAATCCGCAATCATTGCATGATCAAGGTTTTGTTTAATTTGCCGAATATATTGAATAGTACTGGACAATTATTTTCTCCAGAAGAATTATAATAAATTGTTTTATTTCCGCAGACTATTTTTAATATTTATGGCTATCTCCCTTACTCTTTGCATGACTTCAGATTCGTCAATTGTCAATAATTTACGATTTTCCATAACGACTTTTCCGTTGATCAATACAGTATCGATATCAGCGCCGCTTGCCGCATAAACAAGATGGGAATATTCGTTATAGAGCGGTGTTAAGTGTGGTTTATTGAGGCCGATGATAATGATATCGGCTTTTTTCCCTACTTCCAGAGATCCAGTTATCTTATCCATACCGAGAGTTCTGGCGCCTTCGATTGTGGCCATGCGCACAACTGTCTGAGCATTCATCACTGTTGGATCAAGGCGCGCGACTTTATGGAGCTTTGCCGCGGTGGACATTTCTTTGATCATATCAAGATTATTGTTGCTGGCGCAGCCATCAGTGCCCAGGCCGACGGTAATTCCTGCTTTGAGCATATCAGGTACAGGCGCCACACCGCTGGCCAGCTTCATATTACTAGCCGGATTATGGGAGATTTTGCAGCCATGATCGGCGAAAAGTTTGATATCTTCAGCAGAAAGGCTGACACAATGGAACGCAATCAGCCTTTCGTTAAGATAATCAATTTCCTTAAGGAAGGAAACGGCGGGTTTACCATACCTTTGCAGCAGTTGTTCCTTTTCGGATTTATTTTCCAAAAGATGAATGCCCAATGGCACATGGTAATCATCGGCAAGTTTTTCCGCTTCGGTAAGCAGGGCAGGGGAACAGGTGTAAAGCGAATGCGGCTCAACAATTATGTTAATCAGCGGGTCGTTTTGCCATTTTTCGATTAACATTCGGGTATAGGCGAGGCCTTCTTCCGGTGTTTTAAAGTTAGGCGAGGGGAAATCAAAAAGAACTTCGCCAACAAGACAGCGCATCCCGGCATGTTTGGCCGCGCGAGCAGTTTCATCTTCAAAGATATACATATCGCAAAAAGTGGTTGTTCCTGATTTGATCATTTCGGCGTTAGCAAGTAGCGATCCCCAGTAGGCGAGATCTTTATTCACGTTTTTGGCTTCGGCAGGAAAAATATAGTTGTTGAGCCAATCCAGCAGTTCAAGATCATCGGCGATGCCGCGAAAGCAAGTCATGGCTGCATGCGTATGGCAATTGACGAAACCGGGCATGATCAGAGAGTCCTTCGCGTTGATCGTTTTGCGGGCTTGATATTGCCTTGCTATGTTTTCAGCCTGATCAATGGCGATAATATTGCCTTCATTTATGGCAATAGCGGCTTTATCTAGGCATGTATTCTTCGTATCAATAAGCAGTACTTTTCCACCGATAATAATGAGATCAATATCCTGCATGTGCTATTTCCTTTTATTGATACCATTCGCTTTCAAAGGATAACGAGGCGGCAAGGAGGAGGCTCCGCAAGTGTATTACTAATACGTTGAGGAAGCTGACGACGCTGCTAACAAAGTTAGCCAAAGACCTGTTACGCATCCCGCCGGGGAGCGTATAATAAATAAGTTTTTCTCCTTACCGGTAATTACCACTTGAAAGGTGGTAACTTACAAGCGAATTGGCATTAGATTGCCTTGCATAGCATAGATGTAATCCATACTTCAAGTCACAATAAACTTTTCTTTTTAGCTATTAAGCTGTTGTAAAAAAAGACAGATATCAAATCCTTGACACCACAAGTTAAAAATAATATAAGCCGCACAGATTCTTCCCGAAGTTAAATCTTAGCCTGGGTGGCGGAATTGGTAGACGCAAGGGACTTAAAATCCCTCGGTCCTTGAGGCTGTGCGGGTTCAATTCCCGCCCTAGGCACCAATTAAATCAATAACTTAAGCAGTTAGCGCTGGCTGGTAATCTCTTTAATGTCTATGCCAGTAGTCATTTTGTCCCCACTCTGTCCCCACTTTTTTTGAAATGAACACCTTTTATCGGCTTTTATTCTAGCTGGAAAAGCACAATCGGGCAGGTTTACGCCAAATATTCTTCGCCCCGCGAGTACTGTTTCGATGTCGATCATTCCGGTTGCTGTCCGTATCCACATCATATCCCGCCCGGCTTATCGTTTACCCTGCTATGGCTTCCTACGATGCCCCAGGTTTTCTGATCCGCCGCCGGTCTGATATTCTTTGATTG
>Ga0209748_1000840_pt1 | contig 15673 bp, 10 predicted proteins | sample BarGraIncu00421A_FD_185490 | JGI IMG/M metagenome (GOLD analysis project Ga0209748, IMG submission 185490) | Arctic peat soil microbial communities from Barrow, Alaska - Barrow Graham LP Incubations 004-21A (SPAdes) (version 2) | ecosystem: Environmental > Terrestrial > Soil > Wetlands > Peat... | reverse complement strand
GAAACGGTCAGGCTGGCGGTGCCGATGGCGTCAACGTGCAGAAGCTCGTGGTCGACGAGGACCATCTCGCCGACGGCGAACTTGGTGACGTCAGCCACGGGGATCGAAGTCGTCGAGGCCGTGATGTCGGAGGTGAGCCTGGAACCGACCTGCGTCAGGATCCAGTCGGTCGAGGCGCTGCGGAGCTCGACATTGCGGGAGTTGTTGTAGTCGCCGAGCACGTAGTTGAGCTCACGGCCGCTGGTCGTGCCAAGCACGATGATGCTCGGGTTGGCGGCGCGCAGCTCGGCGATGTGGTCGGCGTCCGCGTTCTGGAGCGCGATCCAGTCGCGCTTCGCAAGTTGCGCGATCGGTTGCCTGCCGCAGTCGGGCCACCATGCGGCGAGGCGCGGGAAAGCCGGCACCGGGACGACCGCTCGCGCGACCTGTGGCCCCGAGAGCGCACCGCACAGGAAGGCGACGGTCACGAGGGCCGCGACGGCCACGTGCGCCATCGGGCCACGTTCGCATGAGGTGAGCCGAGGAACCATACTCGCCATCTTCCCGGACCAGCGCGGCCGCTTGGTTCGAGGGAAGAATACCACCGCTGCGTCCACCCGCCTGCGCGAGCCCGTCCAGCGGCACCGTCGGACGGGTGCCTGGCCCGTTCGCGAGGCGAACGGCGTACCGCCAGGCCAGCGGTCGTCACCCGCGTCGGAGAAGCCGCTGATGGTACTCTGGCGGCAAAGCCATTCATGCGACTCTGCTTGGGGGCGTCGATGGAACTCAGGGACTACCTGAAGATCATGCGCGCGCGTGTGGGGCTGATCGTGCTGTCGGTCATCGTCATCACCGGCATCGCGGTCACCAGGAGCCTGACGCAGAAGCCCTCCTACCAGGCCATCGCTCTGATCCTGGTGACGGAGCAGGACACCGGCCTCACGGTGCTCGGAACGCCTCAGGCCCAGCAGTCGTATCAGCCCGGGCGCGACATCGTTCAGACCCAGGTCGAGGTGATCCAGTCCTCCCGGATCGCCGAGCAGGTCATCTCCGATCTCAACCTCAACACGACGCCCGTCGCCCTACTCGCGCGCGTCACGGCTTCGGCCGACACCGGAACCGACAACATCACGATCACCGCAGTCGACGCCTCGGCAGAAGGCGCGACCCGGATCGCGAACGAGTTCGCGAAGGTGTATGTGGCCTGGTCGCGCGAGAGCCAGAGCGGGAGCATCCAGACCGCGGCCGACGATGTCCAGCGTCGTCTCGCCTTGGCCCAACAGCAGATAGCCTCCATCGAACAGACGGCCACGAAGGCGGACTCAGATCAAGCAAGGCTGCAGGCAGCGAGAACGTTGTACGCGACGCTTGCTGACAAGTTGGAGCAGTTGCGCATCGCCGAGCAGCTGGTCAAGGGCGCGGGCAGCGTCCTCTCGAGCGCGACGATCGATCCGAATCCCGTCTCGCCCCGGCCGCCTCGCGACGCTGCCCTCGGGCTGGCGCTCGGGCTCCTCGTCGGACTCTTCGCCGTCTTCGTGGCCGAACAACTCGACAACCGGATCAAGTCGGCAGAGGAGGCGTCCGAGATCTACGGCGCCCCTGTTCTGGCCACCATCCCGGCCGAGCGGGTCAGCAAGAAGGAGCTCGCCCGGCTCGCTCTCGCCGACCGTCCGGGCAGCCCCGCATCCGAGGCCTACCGCATGCTGCGCAACAACCTGGGCTTCATCAATTTCGACAAGGGGATCAAGACGATCCTCGTGACGTCCGCAACGCCGGGCGAGGGCAAGTCCACGGTGGCAGCCAACCTGGCGACGATCCTGTCGCGCGCCGGGAGTCGGGTCGCGCTCGTGGTATGCGACTTCTACCTGCCGGCAGCCGAGCGCTTCTTCGACCTCGACTACTCGCTTGGGCTGTCAAACGTGCTCGCCGGGACGTGCAGCGTCTCGGCAGCCCTGCAGCAGCCCGCGGGGTTCGAGAACCTGTCGGTCATCACCGCCGGCCCATTGCCTCCCAACCCCAGTGAGCTGCTTGGCTCCGAGGCCATGCACACGCTCGTCGCAGGACTGCGCGAGTCCGTCGACTGGGTGATCCTCGACTCGGCGCCCCTGCTCGCCGCGGCTGACACGGCCGCTGCGGCGCGCTGGGTCGACGGAGTGCTGGTGGTGGCCCATCTGGCCGTGACCAAGCGCGAAGCCGCGAGCGCGGGCCGCGAGCAGTTGAAGAACGTCGGCGCGCGCATCCTCGGGGTGACTGTATGGGGATCCATGGAGACCGCCAACCAGGTCGGGTACTACGGGTATCACGACCCCGCCGCGCGCTGACCGTGAGTCTCGCACCTGCCTCATCGACCTCGCGCTCTAGCCGGCGCTCCGCGCAGACCGCCCGCCGCCATGCGCGGCGTTCGCCCTCACCGGGAGCGTAGAAGATGGCCAGGAACATCGGCAGGAACCTCCTGCTCTCCGGAATCTCCTGGTTCGTGCCTTCGGTGGTCGCCTTCATCGCCGTGCCGATCACGGTTCACGGGCTCGGCGTCAGCGGCTACGGGGTCGTGGCCCTTGCCGGGGCCGTGACGGGGTATCTCTACGTACTCGATCTGGGCCTCGGACAGGGTGTCGTGCGTTACCTGTCGATGTTCGTCTCCCTACGACACGGCAAGGCGATGCGACAGCTGGCAACGCTCGTCGTTGCGTGGTTCACGGTGGCGGGCGCCTTGGGGGCCGTCGCGATGTGGGCCCTCACGCCCTGGTTGGTCGGAAGCCTTCTGAAGGTGCCCGCAATCCTTACCGAACAGTCGCTGGCCGCCTTCCGACTGGGAGGTGTCGCCTTCGGACTGGGGTTGGTCGTCTCCATACTCGCGCTCATCCCAACGGCGTTCCTCCGGTACGACCTGGTGTCCCGGCTGACCGTCACCCTGGGCACCATCACCCTGGCCGGTCCCGCAGTTCTAGTGACGATGGGCTATGGCCTGGTCCCGGTGATGTGGTTCTCCGTTGTCACGAACGGCGTAGCCTGCGCGTGCTGGGCCTTCGTGGCTGCCCGGCTGATCGGCGGCGTACCGAACGACGGCCCGCGGCTGAAGGAATACTGGAGCGGGTTCCTGGGCTTCTCGCTCAAGAACAGCGTGAACCGCATCTGGAGCGTGATCCAGACCCCGACCAGCCAGATGGTGGTCGGGGTCTCGGGTGGCGTGACCGCTGCAGCCTACTTCCAAGTGCCGATGCTGATCTCGGCGAAGGTCACGGGCCTGCTCTACCAGATGAGCACGGTGCTGCTCCCGACGGGGTCGCAGATGGCGGCTGAGGGAGAGCACGAGTCGCTGCTCGCCCTGTACGAGAGGTCGTCACGCCTCTTCTACGTGCTGAACGCGTCGGTCGTGGGGGCCGTGGCCGTCTTCAGCGCTCCCCTTCTCGCGCACTGGATGGGACCCCAGTTCGCCGTGCAGGGCGCTGTCGCGTTCTCATTCCTCACTCTGGCGGTGGGTCTCAACGCGGTGAGCATGACAGCCAGCCAGGTGAACATGGCGCTCGGCCGGCCGGGAGTCAACCTCGCCTTCTCGCTGGCGAACAGTGCCATCAACCTGGGCACCGTCTACAGCCTGACCGTCGCGTTCGGGATCACCGGCACGGCACTGTCGGCGCTGCTCGCCGCAGCTGTCGTCCCGTTCTTCCTTCACTACTCGCATCGGAAGATCCTCGCCTCGAGCAGTTGGCAGATCTTCCGCGACTGTTACCTTCGAACGTCCATCGCGGTCGCCGCCGCATCCGGCCTTGCCTGGCTCTGGCTGAGGCCGCTGGCGTCGGGCCTCCTGCTCACGGTCGTGCTGGTCGGAGTGACTGCCGCCGCGAGCGTGCTCGCATCCGCGGCGGCCGGGTCGGTGACGCGGGAAGACTGGTCGTCGTTGTGCTCCGCGCTGCGGTCCCGGTCCCGCGGCGGACCGCAGGAGGATCTTCCGCGTCCGCGGGAGGAGAGCGCCACTCATGAGTGACGGTCCCTCGACGCGCAGACTGGTGCTGTGGGTGGGCTTCGTGGCCTTCTGCACGCTCGCCATGGCGTACCTGCCGTTCGCCGACATGGCCCTGCCCGTGATCGGGCACGTCACGTACTACCAAGTGTTGCTCCTTGGAGCGGCCCTGGCCGGAGCCCTGCCGCTCCTGCGCATGGCGGGCTCCCCGGAGCGGAGCCGCTCCAGGACCGTCTCCCGGATCATCGTCGCCTACCTGCTCTTCGAGGTTCTCATCGTCATACCGGTAGCGATCTCGCTCGGCGGGGCCGGAGTGAGCCTCATCCTGGACACGGCAGCCATCCGGTTCACGTGGTTGCTGTTTCCCGTCGTGGTGGCGATATGCGCCGACCGCACGGCTCGGAAGAGGGCGGGCGCGGTCGTCGCCGTCGCCGCAGGCGCTCTGGCGCTGTGGGGCGTCTACCTGGCCGCCACCGGAGGCGGTGGCTACTACTTGGACTCCGGCGAGCTCCGGTTCCGGATCCTGTACGGTGGCGCGACCCTTCTCTTCGCCTGGCCCTTCGCGCTCGCCGCTTCAGGAGCGGTCAGCCGCAAACTCACGATCGCTCTGCTCGGAGTCTCGCTCGTGGGCCTGACGCTCACCAACCATCGCTCGGGCCTGATCGCCTTCGCGATTACCGGGGTCCTCTGCGTTGTGATGTCGGGGCAGGTCAGACGGCTTGTGCCATGGATTGTGCCGGCCGCACTGATCGCCGCAGTAGCGGGCCTCCTGTGGGGGCAGCAGGCCAACAGCATCTTCGGCTACACGCTGACGCACCTGTTCGATGTCGTGTCGGGGAACGGCGCCGACCGCCTGATGAGGTGGCGCCTCGCGTGGGAGTTCTTCACGACCCATCCGATCAACGACTACGTCTGGAGCTGGCGCTACTACCTCGTCCACCTCCAGGAGGGCTACCAGCCGCATAACTTCGCACTCGAGATCGCGGTGACCGAAGGTGTCGCAGGCCTGGCGTTCTACGCTTCCGTGCTGGGCGTAGCGTTCCGCGACGCCTGGAAGTGGGGCCGCAAGGACGCGGAGGCCCGTGCCCTCATCGGCTATCTGGTCGCATACCTGGTGTTCGTGTTCGCGAATGCCAGCTGGTACCTGCCGGTCAACTTCGCACTGATGGTCGGCGGAGTCGCGGCCCTCGTCGCCAGGATCGATCACTTGCGCAAGGACGAGCGAGGCTGCGCTTCCCGGGGACAGGTGTCGAGCGAATGACCGACCACCGCGCGCTCGAGGAAGCTGGGAACGAGGATGGTGTGCGCACGGGACCGCGGGTGCTGTGGCTGACCAACATCCCCCTGCCGGCCGTGCGCTCAAGACAGGGCTTGCCCGACATCATGGGCGGCGGTTGGCTCTCGGCCGCGCTGCGTGCCCTCGTCGCCGAGGCGCCCTATCTCGTCGTCGTGTGCGCTGCGCGCTCCTGGCCCGCACCGGAACCCTTCGACTCCGACGGGGTCCGCTATGTCACCCTTGCGGGCGAGCCGCCCTCGAACGGATGGCGTGGGGTGTTCCACGCGTGGACGAACGGCATCCGGGAGAAGGTGCCGGTCGCCGAGATGCGACGTCTCATGGATGACACGCGGCCCGACATGGTGCATGTGCACGGGACCGAAACGTCGAACGCCCTCGCCGCATTGATTGCGGCGGCGCAGACCGGGACTCCCGTTCTGGTTTCGATCCAGGGCCCCGTCAGCGAGTATGCGCCCCTCTTCTTCGCCGGGTCTCGACCGATGGACGTGCTGTCGGACGTTGGGACTCTCGACTTCGTGAAGGGGCGCGGCGTCGTTCACGCGTGGTGGCACATGAGGCGTGCCGCTGCCATGGAACTCGAAGCGTTGAGGCGGACGACTGACGCGAGCGGCCGCACGGACTGGGACCGCGAAGTGGTGCGACGCGCGAACCCGGCAGCGCACTACTGGCACATAGACGAAGTGCTGAGACAGCCGTTCTACGAGGTCCAGTGGCGTGGAGGCGCCGTGGGCACTCCGACCATCCTCGCGGTGACAAGCGCCGCTCCGTACAAGGGAATCGATGTGCTTCTGAAGGCGTTCGCTCGAATCCGGGAATCTCAGCCTTGCCGACTGCGGGTCGTCGGGGATATCGTCGGCACTCCGCTATGGCGGTCGCTCGGTCGGCTGGAGGCAAGGCTCGGCCTCACGGGTCATGTGGACTGGATCGGAGCATGTGAGGCGGGCGACGTGGCTCGGATGTTGTCGGAATGCGACGTCTTCGTGTGTGCGAGCCGGATCGAGAACAGCTCCAACAGTGTCTGTGAGGCAATGCTCGTTGGCGTGCCGGTCGTGGCCTCCCGTGTAGGTGGCATACCGTCTCTGGTCACCCATTGCCAGGACGGGCTCCTGTTCGAATCGGGAGACGACGAGGCGCTGAGTCAAGCAGTCGCACGGGTTCTTGCCGAGAAGGATATGGCTCGTTCGCTGGGAAGTCGGGCCAGACTGACCGCCTTGGCGCGCCACGACCCGGTCGCTGTGGCCCACCGCTTGGCGTGTGTGTACTCGAGCCTAGTCGCTGGGGTCCGAGGATGAGCGAGCGTTCGTCGTTCCGCGAAAGAGTGCAGCGCAGAACTCAGAACCCTTTTCTAAGTAGGTAGTCGCCCAAGAACAAGGCATCTAGACCGCCATCGTAGAAACACCGAATGGCCTCACTGGGCGTGTTGATGATCGGCTCGCCCATTGTGTTGAACGACGTGTTGAGCAGGATGTACTCACCAGTGATCTTCCCGAATTCATTGATCAAGTCCCAGTACCTCGCATTGGATTCACGTCTTACCATTTGGGGCCTGACAGTCCCGTCGACATGGACGACCGCTGGTATTGCATCACGTTTCTCCGGCTTCACATCAAACGACGTGATCATGAAGCACTCATCACGAACGTCCTCCAGGTAGTCGTGCCGCTTCTCCCACAGGAGCGAAGGACAAAATGGCCTGAACGCTTCCCGGAACTTGACCTTGGCGTTGATTATGTCCTTGTTCTCGGGCTTGAGAGGGCTCATCAGGATCGAACGATTGCCCAAGGAGCGTGGACCGCTTTCCATCCGGCCTTGGAACCAAGCAACGATCTTGTTGTCGGCAAGAAGCTCTGCTGCCTCCTTGGCCGGGTTTGCCGAGAGCGTGTAGGACAGATGCCGGTCATCCAAGAGATGCTTGATGTAGTCATTCGCGAACTCCGGCCCCCAGTAGATGTCATCCAGCTCGTATCCTTCGAACCTGTGCTGCTGATGATAGGCATGCAGTGCCGCACCCAAGGCCAATCCTGCATCACCAGGGTTGGGGAACACATGCTGCTCGGTCATGGCCGAGCCTCGGTTGTTCCAGATCCTCTGATTGAGCTTCACGTTCAGGAAGACTCCCCCTGCGAAGGCTGTTCTGGGACATCGCTCCTTCTTCACCCACGCATCGACCCACGGACCCACGCACTCTTCAAGCTTGCGTTGTGCCTCAGCTGCGATGTTTTCGCGCCCGAGCCTGTCGGCAAGCGCTTCCACTTCGTAAGCTTCTTCGAAGTGGAACTGAGTAGAGCCACTTTCTGCCCAGTAGAATGCTTGACCTAGTCTTATTGGCTCTTCCAGCTTGGTGCCGTTGAAGACCGGGAATAGGTGGTCAAGGACACCCGCGCACTTCTCGTGGTCACCATAGGGCGCAAGCCCCATCGTCTTTCCTTCACCGTCCCCGTGCCACCAGTGGAGTGCCTCTGTGACAATGCTGTACGCCCAACCGACGGAGGCTTCCGCCCCGAGTCTCTGTAGCGGGTGTATCTGGTCTCCCTCGCCAACCCACACTGCCATGGAAACCCCGTCGCCCACGCCGTCCACCGTGAACACCAGGCAACGATCTGGAGACGGCTGAGTGAAGTAGGCACTGGCTGCATGGGCCAAGTGGTGCTCCACGAAGACCAGCTTGTCTGGGTCCTCCAGCCTGAAATCGGGGAAGTAGATGGGTGGCCTGACGTCCTCCCCGTATCGCCTGTATCCGCGGCTAGCCAATCCCGCCTTCATGGCCCTCTTGAGCGCCGACTTGCTGGGCTGGTGGACTCCCAGGACGATCTGCACAAGGGTGTTCCCTGTCTTCGCCGGAATCGCCACGAGATCAACTTCGTTGATGTTCTCCACGCCTGCGGCTTTGAGGCAGTAGCTTATCGCGTTCGAGGGGACGTGATTACAGTGCTTCAGTCGCGTGAATCGCTCTTCAGCGACATCCGCGATGATCTTGCCATCCCGGACTATCGCAGCCGACGAGTCATGACCTTGGTGTATTCCTAGGACTAGCACCTTGCCCCCATCCGTCCGGAACCCTTGAGATGCCTCCGTGGTGACGACTGCGATCAGCCGCTCCATTGAGTCTAGCATCTCGATGCCGGGTCACGTTCCGAAGCACTGCCGAGCTTTCCGTCCGCGGCCGAGCTCTCGAGGGCTGAGATCTTGACGAGCAGGGAGTTGAGTTAAGCTAGCTGCGACAGGTAGTCCCAGCGCTCGCGCCTCGTCCAGGGAGTTTGGGAATGACCGACAGCTCGTCCTATCCGCGGGTCCTGGTCGTGGGGCAGGCGTTCAACCTGTGCTGTGGCGGAGGCATCACGCTCAGCAACCTGTTTGAGGGCTGGCCCCGGGACCGGCTCGCCGTCGCTGCCGTTCACGGTCAGGTGATGGATCGGCACATGTGCGACCACTACGTTCTCGGCAGCGACGAGACGGTATGGACGTGGCCTCTTTCTCTGTTGCGTCGCACCGCGACGCCGCCCTCAGGCACGGATACCCAGGGGCCGGCGGACGGGCGGGCGCAGTCCCGCGGCTCTGCATTACACACCGGCCATGCGGCACGCATGTTGTACGCCGGCATCGACGGGCTCGGGGTCCTGGACGAGTTGCGCAGTCTGAGGATGTCGCCGCCGCTACGAGCCTGGATCCGCGGGTTCGCACCGGATGTCGTCTACTCCCAGTTGGGCAACCTGCCCATGATGTCGCTCGTCGAGCAGATCATCGACGAATTCGACTGTCCGCTCGCGCTGCACATCATGGATGACTGGCCCAGCTTCCTCTACAGGAGCGGGGCATTGCAGGGAGTCGTTCGAGCTGACATGGAGCGTCGAATGCGCTCGCTCACGAACCGCGCCGCGTCGCTCCTGACAATTAGCGATGCGATGGCTGCGGAGTATGAAGCACGGTACGGAAGAGCGTTCTTGTCCTTCCACAACCCTGTGGACCTTAAGCACTGGGATGAACTCGCGGCGGCCTACCGTGTCGTGCCGAGCAGTTCAGCAGACAGGCCCTTGCATATCGTGTACGCCGGGCGAGTCGGAACTGGCAACGCGGACAGCGTATTGGACGTTGCTGAGATCGTTTCCGAGATGTCGTCGCGAGGCGAGCGGATCGCTATGCAGGTGAACACGCCTGATGCGGACACCCCGGTAGCGATTCGAATCGCCGAGTATCCAGGCGTCGTTGTCACGCCGGGCGGCGAATACGCCCGTGTCCCGAGCCTGATGGAGGCGGCCGACATCCTGCTGCTGCCCTTGGACTTCGACGAACGAAGCGTGCGATTGATGCGTCTTTCCATGCCAACCAAGGTCTCAGAGTACTTGGCCTCTGGGCGACCCGTTCTCACCTACGCGCCTCGTGGGTCCGCCACCGCCGACTATGCTCGCGGGGACGAGTGGTCAATCGTTGTTGATGAGCGCGACCCAGCGGCACTCCGGCGGGCGCTTGAAAGCCTGATCCACGATGACGCGCTTCGCCGAGACATGGGTACTCGTGCCAGACAGTGCGCGGTTGAGAATCACGACGCAGGTCGCGTGCGCACGCAGTTCAGAGCCGCGCTGACGGTAGGCGCAGCCCGCGCGTGAGCCTCTGATCACGCATGCTGATCCAGGCGCTCGTTCTCGCCAGTCGCCCGATGCCCCTCGCAACGCGCTGACGAGCGAACCATCGTCGCGGGAGCACCTGCGAGCACTCCGCCTGTCTCGCCACCTGATTGCGTGACGACCGATCCGGCGCCGACACACGTGCCGTCCGCGAGTATGACGCCCTTGAGGACGACACTCCGGGCTGCGACGAAGCAGCCACGCCCGATGCGGACCTCGCGTACGCCCGCATCACCCCGGGCGGCTCGACATTCCGGGCACACTGGGTGGCCATCAGTATCCGTGATCAGCGTCTCGACACCGAGGAGCGTCTCGGATCCGATATGGACCCGACTGGCGCATACGATCACCGAATCCGATATCCCGACGTGTTCGTCGATGATGATTGCTGCGTCGCGTGCGACGGTTGACAGCACCGTCGGCAGTCCTCGCGAGAACTGGTTCGACCCACTCGCACTGCGCACGACGCAGCGGTCGCCTATGCTGATGCTGGAACCCCTGACACGACGAGCCCTCGGGATGCCGTAGAAGGAACAGCTTCTTCCAACGTCGACGCCTCGGACGCGGAGGTACCCGGTCACCAGCCGACTCCACAACCACCGGACTGTTCGAGCGAGGCCATGTGCCAGGCCCTTGACAAGCCTCATCTTTCCCCCCGGAGAAGCCGGCGCCACGCGTGTGCGATGGAGAACGACGAGCCCCGCACGATGATAGCTCGCGGCCATCGCGATCTCTGGTCTCTCTTGTTGCACTAGGCCACCATCGATGTCAACGTCCAGACAAGGTTCCACGCTTGGACCACCGTGCCACGAGTGTGAGAGGAAGGCCCTGCGATCATGAAACCCGAACATCGTGGGGTCTTGTCGGTCCTCTTCATATCCCACGGCTCCGGCTTCCCGAACGGCTTTGCGGCAACCCAGCGGATGCGCCTCGTCGCGAGGGCACTCGTCGAAGCAGGGATCCACCCTAGCGTGCTTCTCACTCGTGTCTCCGAGCGCCCTTCGGCCATTACGAACACGCGGGCCGAGGGCGAGTGGAGGGGCGTTCCCTTCAGGTACACGACAGGAACAACGGTGCGCAGCGAGCGCTTCATAGAGAGGCGCTGGACAGACCTCGTGGGAGTCCTAGGGGCGGTCACAACCATCGTCTCAGGCTGGCGCACCGGGGAGTTGGACTGTGTGTACCTCTGGATGTGCCCATGGAAGTGGGTACCCTTCCGGATGCTTCGGGGACTGTGTGCTCTTCTCGGAGTGCCGGTCGTCTGCGAGTTGAACGAACCTTCGCGCGCTGTCTGGGAAGGACTGCGCACCGCCCTCCGTAAGTGTGCGACAACGCCGCCACCTGCGGTTATCCGAACAAACGCACCCGTTTACTACCGAGATTGTGTCGGCTGGAGTGTCGGTTCGAGCCAATTGTCGGTCGAATTGTCGGCGCGATTCGAGGGTGCCACCGTCTCTTCGTCCAGCACCATTACTATGTTCCGGGCTCAGGGTACGATGCAGGCACACCGTGACAGTGGACGGCGCTGGAGGGTGATGGCAATGCCGCGACTCAGCAAGTCTCGATACACGGCGGGGTTGAACTGCCCCCGCGCACTTTGGCTCTCCGTCTATGAGCGTGAACTGGCCGACCCACGCTCACTTCGTCAGGAGAGCATCCTCCGTGACCCAACGCCTGGGTTCCGCAGTTGAGGGTGGCCAGTAGTCCACGTTTGAGGGGTCTGACCTGCGGAAATGAATGATCGCACGCCGGCAAGGCGTGTATTGGGGCCTGCGTATTCCCGCAGGTCAGAGCTTGCGGGGCCGGGGGTGAGTTCTTGGATTCGGGGCGGATCGGCCAGCTCCAGCTTGGCCAGGATGGCGCGCTGAGGGGCCGCGAGCTCTGGTGTCTCTTGTTGCACTAGGTCACCATGGATGGCAACGTCCAGACAACGTCCCGCGCCCGGACGACCATGGTGCAGTCTTCGGAGAAGGGCCGCGTGATCGTGATGCCCGAGCAGCGTACCGACCTGGTGATCCTCTTCATCTCGCACGGTGCCGGGTTTCCAAACGGATTCGCCCCGACCCAGCGGATGCGCCTTGTCGCCAAGGCCCTGACCGAATCGGGTGTTCGCGTCAGAGTACTTCTCACTCGCGTGTCAGAGCGCCCCCCGGCTGTCGCCAACACGCGGATCGAAGGCGAGTGGCGGACCATCCCGTTCAAGTACTCCACGGGCACGACGCTGCGCAGTGAGCGGTTCTTGGTCCGACGCTGGACTGAACTGATAGGAGTCATTGGAGGGGTTGCGAGCATCGTCTCAGGTTGGCGTACCGGGGAGTTTGACTGTGTGTACCTCTGGATGAGTGATGATGAGCGGGTACCGTTTCGGATGTTTCGAGGACTATGCGCTCTGTTGGGGATGCCGGTCGTGTGCGAGTTGTGCGAACCCTCGCGCGCGGTATGGGAAGGAGCGCCTCTCTCCGACGGTGCCGGGCGGCGCGATTCCCTCTTGACACACGCGGACGGGTTCGTCGCCATCTCCAGCGGGCTCGAGGCGTGGGTGCGCACGAGGAAGGACGGAGAGAGGCCCGCCATCCTGCGCGTGCCCGTGTTGGTCGACACGGACGAGATGGAGCCTTCGTTTGCGCGGGCCGCCCGCAATGATGTCTTCTACGCCGCTGCACCAGGCTACGTTGATGAGATCGAGTTCGTTCTCGACGTCATCGAAATGGCGCGGGAACAGCGTGCGGACCTGCGCATCCGTTTCAGCGGTTGGGAGATTGCCGAGGTGCCTCGCTCAGGTCTTCAGGACAGACTGCGCGCGCATGTGGCTTCGGGTTCCGCAATCGTCGAGGGGGTCCTTCCCCGCGAGCGGCTGCTCGAGTCATATCGGGAGTGTGCCGTGTTGTTGCTGCCGATGAAGGACGAGCCCAGGTCTCTCGCCCGTTTTCCCACGAAACTGGGGGAGTACCTGGCGTCCGGTCGTCCGATCGTGGCAACCGCAATCGGCGAGCTCGACGAGCTGTTGTCGGACGGGAAGAACGCCTTCTTGGCTGAGCCGGGAAGCGTCCGTTCCTTCGCGGGCGCTCTTCTGAGAGCGCTCGGGGATCCCGAACATGCAATCGCTGTCGGCCGCGGCGGTCGTGCCCTTGCGGAGCAGGTGCTCGACTATCGCGCCACCGGCGAATGGTTCCACCAGCCGACCCTTGAAGTCGGGAGCGACGTCATCGGGCATCAGCTGCTCCAGCTGAGGCAGGAGGTTCCGCTTGCCGCCCACCCACTTGACGAGGGGCTCGGCCGGCAGGGGAGCACCAGGCTTGGTGCCGCAGGGGCGGCAGAGCCGTCCCCGTCGTGGGACAGCCGTTCGAGCGCACCTCCGGCGGCGGCATCACCCTCTGCAACCTGTTCGAAGGATGGCCGCGTGACCGGCTTGCCGCGGCGGTGGTTTCTGACCGGGATCTCGCGTTCGACGTTTGCGACCACTACTACGCGCTGGGCTCCAGTGAGATCACGTGGGCTTGGCCTCTTTCGCTCGTGCGGCGCACTGAGACCCCCGCTTCGAAGGCGGAGGTCACCCGGCCCTCGCCCGGAAAGGCGCCCGCTCCGACGATGGGAGCGCGGCCGGGCTTCGCCAAACGAGCCTTCCGGAGGGGACTCGATGCACTGGGCGCCGAAGACGCGCTGCGGAGCATGCACCTGTCGAACCGTCTGCGCGACTGGATAGTCGAGTTCAAGCCCGACCTGGTGTACTCCCAACTCTCCGACCTGCCCACGATGACGCTCGTGAGCGAGATCCTCGACGCGACGGGCCTCCCATTCGCCCTTCATGTCATGGACGATTGGCCGAGCAGCATGTACCGGCGCGGTGCGTTCTCCCGAATCGTGCGCGGCCGGGCAGACCGCGCTCTGGCGTCGCTCCTTCGGCGGGCCGCCGCGCGCATGGCGATAGGCGATGCGATGGCTCAGGAGTACCTGAGGCGTTACGGGGTGCCCTTCGTGGCGATCCAGAACTCGGTCGACCTTGCGAGACGGAGTTCGCTGGCCGACCTTCATCGCCTCGAGTACGCACACCCGCCGGGCCCCCCGATGATGGTCGTCTACGCCGGGCGCGTTGGCAGGGCGAACGCCTCCAGCCTCGTTGCCGTCGCGAACGTGGTCGTGGACATGGTGTCGGCCGGAGTGCCGCTGCGTCTGCGCGTGTACACCGGGAGCGTCAACCACCCCGCCGTTGAGCGCATGTCCCGGCTCGAGGGCGTGGAGCTGCGCCCGGCCGTGCCGTACGATCACATGCCCGCCCTGCTCGAGAGCGCGGATGTGCTCCTCATGCCCCTCGACTTCGACGAGGACGCCGTGCGATTCGCGCGCCTCTCCATGCCGACGAAGATCCCCGAGTACATGGCGGCGGGCCGTCCTGTGCTGACGTACGCTCCTCGCGGATGCGCCGCCTCCGAGTACGCCCGGGACGGCGGATGGTCGCTGCTCGTGGACCGCCCCGACCCCGCCTCGCTGCGCGAGGCGCTTTCGTCGCTCGTCGACGACCCGAAAGGACGCGAAACGATGGGCGCCACAGGCAGGGCGCTCGCCGCCATGAGGCACGATGCCTCCGAGGTTCGCGCCGAATTCACCGACCAGTTGGCGCTGGCCGCCTCTTGGCCGGACCATGCCGCACGCGTGGGATCCTAGCTCGCCGCGACCGTCCGGACGGTCGCACGTAGCTCCGCTCGCACTGTGGCGCTCCTCTTCCTGCGCGGTATACTCGTCCCATGGCAAGGGAGCCGGTCTTGCTCCGCACCGTTAGGACCCGAAGAGCTCATAACGGCAGGCAGGGGGCACGCGTGGCAGATCCCGGGGGTCGTAAATTCGAGGGCAAGCGCATCCTTGTGACCGGCGGGACCGGTTCGCTCGGCCAGGTCCTCGTGCGCCGTCTGCTCTCCGGTACGAACGGCACTCCCGAGAAGATCATCGTCTTCTCGCGTGACGAGGCCAAACAGCACTACATGCGGTTGAGCTTCCTGAACCGGCGTGCCGCCACCGATGAGGTCATCTACCGCAACTTCGAGCAGTGCCTCGAGTTCCGCATCGGCGACGTCCGCGACTACCACAGCGTCGCGGCGGTACTGCGCGACACCGACATCGTCTTCAGTGCCGCTGCACTCAAGCAGGTGCCGACCTGCGAGTACTCCCTGTGGGAAGCGGTACGCACCAACATCGCGGGCGCGGAGAACATCGTCGGCGCCATCCGGGAGTTCGACTTACCGGTCGAGACGGTCGTGGGCATCTCGACCGATAAGGCCTGCAAGCCCGTCAACGTCATGGGCATGACGAAGGCGATCCAGGAGCGCGTCTACATCCAGGGCAACATGCGCCGCCCGGCCACACGGTTCGTGTGCGTGCGCTACGGCAACGTGCTCGCCTCGCGAGGCTCTGTCGTGCCGCTGTTTCTCGATCAGATCGCTGCCGGCGGTCCGGTCACGATCACCACGACCGACATGACTAGGTTCATGCTCACGCTCGACGACGCCGTGGACACCATCTTCGCGGCGGTGCGGAACGCCGCTCCGGGAGAGACCTACATCCCCCGAGTCCCCTCCGCGCGCATCGTCGACGTCGCGCAGGCGCTGATTGCAGACTCAGGGGTGCCGATGGTCATCACCGGCATCCGCCCGGGCGAGAAGGTTCACGAGATCCTGATCTCGGACGAGGAGTCCTACCGTACTGTTCACGGCGCCGAGGGCTACTACGCGCTTCGCCCGATGCTCCCCGAGGTGGCCGGCGACGGCGTCGTCGAGCCGGTGCTCACCGCCGAGTACAGCTCAGCCGACAACCTGATGGCCC
>Ga0209748_1000837_pt1 | contig 15718 bp, 16 predicted proteins | sample BarGraIncu00421A_FD_185490 | JGI IMG/M metagenome (GOLD analysis project Ga0209748, IMG submission 185490) | Arctic peat soil microbial communities from Barrow, Alaska - Barrow Graham LP Incubations 004-21A (SPAdes) (version 2) | ecosystem: Environmental > Terrestrial > Soil > Wetlands > Peat... | reverse complement strand
CTCCGTCGCTCCGTTGCTGGGGGAGGACGCCGAAGGGGTGACGCCCGAGCGCTGCGTCGAGCTCCCCGGCCGGGCTTTCGCGCGCGTCGAGGCCGCTGCGGAGGCGGATCGCGCCCGCACCGAGGCGTTCACGCGAGCCGACAGGATCGACGCGGATGCGGACGCCGCCCGGCGCGCCGCCGAGGCATCGGCTGCATCCGCGACGGTCGAGCTGGCAGCAGCGGGGATCGCAGGCGGCGATCTCGAGGACGTCCGGCAACTGGCGTCGGAGGCGAGGATCGGCGCCGCGGAGGCGCTCGAGTCATTCGATGCGCTGGCCGATGAGACGGCGACTCTGCGGACCAAGGTGAACGCCGAGAGTCGCGACGACCGGCTCGCGAAGCTGCGCCTGAGCGAGGAGACCATCGGCGAGCTTATGGCGGCCGACGTCCGGGAGTACACCGTGCTCTCCCTCGCGGCGCAACTGCTGAGGCGCGCCCAGGAGCGCTACGAGCTCGAACGCCAGCCGGAGGTCCTGACGCGCGCTCAGGCGGCGTTCACTCTCATGACCAACGGGCGCTACCCGCGCATCTCCATCCCGCTGGGTACGAACGCCATCGAGGTGTTCACGGCGTCGGCGGCCGGAGTCGCTCCTGACAAGTTGTCGCGCGGCACCGCCGAGCAGCTCTATCTCGCGCTGCGCCTCGGGCTCGTCGACCAGCTGGGAGAGATCGGCGCAGGGCTGCCGGTGCTCATGGACGACGTCCTCGTGAACTTCAGCCCGGACCGTCTGGAGCCGGCCGCCGCGGCCATCGCCGATCTGGCCCGGCGTCGGCAGGTCGTCTTCTTCACCTGTCACCCGGACATGGCCGATCTGCTGTGCCGGGTCGCGCCGGGCGCCACGCGTATCGCGATGGATGGTCCGGCAGCGGCCCCGCGCCCCTAGGCGGTCGCGCCACCGACGACGAGCAGACCCTGAGGCGCACCCTCGCGCTCGACGAGCCGCAGCGCGTCGTACTCGCAGGCGGAGCGGCACACGCCGCATCCATAGCACTTCCCGGCGTCGACGACCGCGCGCTTGTGCCCCGGTCCGATCGTGAGGGCCTCGAAGGGGCAGCGCTTCACGCACTCCGCGCAGCCCGTGCATGCCTCGAGGTCGGCCTGCGCGAGGTAGTGGCCCTTGAACATGATCGGAGTCTCGTGCTCGATGGTGATCCTCATCGCCATGCATCCGGCCTCGAGACTGCAGTTGCAGATCGCGCCGATGAAAGGCGTCACGAACGTCCACACCGAGTGCATGAGGCCTTCCTGCTCGGTACGACGCAGGATCGCCATCGCCTGCGCCTTGGTCAGGGTCTCGAACTTCTGTGTGTCGGGGCCGATGTCGTAGTCTGCGAAACCCTCATCGAGCAGCGCATCGACCGGTTTCGTCGTGATCGCGAGACAGTACCCGTCGGACTTGTTGCCCGCCGCGTAGCGGCACGGGCACGGGATGCGCACGATCGAGGTCGCGATGTCGAAGATGGCCGCGCACTCCTCGATCGGCACCGGCTGACCGAAGTGGTTCTTCTTCATCGTGAAGGTGGCCGCTGCCCTGCCCAGGTCACGCAGCGGCGCGGGCAGGCGCTCGAGGCGCGTCAGGTTGATGAGCGCCCGCTCGCGGTCCTTGGGAAAGCCCTTGATGAAGTCGAGCAGGTAGTCGTGACGCTTCAGGTCGCTGTCGAGGTCGCACGCGTAGGTTCTCGCCTGCAGGTACCACGCCTTGCCGTCGCCGTGCTGCACGCAGAACTGGCACATCGGGCATCCTCACTTCGTCCGGACCGGCCCTACTTCGCGGGTACGACGACCCGGCGGAACACCTCTCCGAAGGCGACGTCCACCTCCGGATACGACGCCTTGGACCCGTATGTCGGGGCCGAGGACCCGAGCAGCCCGCTCGCCCAGCCGCTGAGCGGGCCGATCACCGGCGTGAGATCGTGGTAGCTGGTCAGCTTCGCGAACGCCTGCGCCTTCTCTTCCCTGACCGGCGCGTAGTCGACGAGAACATCGGGGGCGCTGGTATGCATGAAGTAGATGGTCACGCCGCCACGGGCACGCGCGGCCGCTTCAGCGACGCGTCCGGCCGCCTCGTGGTCGACGTGATGGTACCCGGACGCCTCGCGCTCGGTGTCGAAGGTGATCACGATCGCGGGCTCGTACCTCGCGAGCGCGGCGTCGACCTGTGAGGGGAACCGGGCCGATTCGGCCAGTCCTCCGTCGGGGTTGCGCAGGAACACGATGTCGCCGTAGCCGAGGATCTCTCCTCCGGCGCGCTGCAGCCCCTCCCGGATCGAACCCAGCCCCGGTACCAGGCCGCTGTCGCCCTTCTCGCCGGACGTACCCACGACGAGCACCACGCGGTTCGCGCGCGCCAACATCCCGGCCGTCCCGCCCGCCCACCATTCGACGTCGTCGGGATGCGCGATGACGATGACGACCGTTTCGTCGCGGGATGCCAGGAGTGCGTCGCCCGCCGCCTTCGCCGCGACCGGATCGGCGCACCTCGCGGGCGCCATGGCCCGGGGCGCGGCGAGGCGCAGCCCCAGCACCACGACAATGGCGGCACCCGCCACCCATCCCAGGATCGTCACGACGCGTCGTCCCCTTCGCACGCGAGCCTCCCCGGCCGGCACTGGGTCTCGCTACTTCGAGCCGATGCAGTAGAAGTAGCCGTCGCGGCAGCCGACGTAGATCCGGCCGTTCCACACGACGGGGGTCGATTCTATCGTCCCGCCCAGCTTCAGCGAGTCCATGAGCTTGACGCCCACGCGCACGCTCCGTCCGTTGCGCGCCTTGAGCGGCACGCCCTTCGGGTCGTCGTAGACGATCCGGTAGACCTTCACGCGGCTGTCGTACCCGCACGCGATGATGTTGTCGCCGACGATGATCGGGGTCGATATAGCCGCCCCCACGGCGCGCTTGAAGACCACGATCGGTGTCGGCATCCGCGTCGTGCCGTCGAACGCCAGCGCCGTTCCCTTCGTCTGGTCCTGCGAGAAGACGTAGAGGTTGCCGTCGATCGCTATGCAGGCGCCAAGCGCGGGGCGCGATCCGTCAACATCGTAGGAATCGTTCACCGACACCGAGCCGATGATCCCGCCCGTCCACTCGGCGAACGGCCGGTTCTCGGTCGGCAGATACCAGACAGCGGCGGACTTGCCCGGCTTGCGCGGGTCCAGCTTGATGACGCCGCCCCGCCCCTTGATGTACTCGCGGTCCACCGTCACGAGCAGGTAGCCGTCCTTGGTGGCGGCGGGCGTGCCGTCGAGGTCCGAGCCCGTGTGATACTGCCAGACCTTCTTGAGGTCGCTCGCCCGCAGGCCGTAGACGCGGCCGGAGCCCGCAGCCGCGTAGATGGTGTCGCCGATCATGGCGGGAGACGCCTCGAACACGAGGTTGCCTCGATGCGCGGCGGCGTCGCCCTTCTCGTAGAGCAGCGCCGACGCGAGGACCATCGGCCGCCGGAAGGTCCTGCCGCCGATGGTCAACGGCTTGGTCTTGTTCGGGTCGAGCTTGTAGAAGTCGGCCGATTCGACGCCTTGGTAGATCAGCCCGTCGAGCACGATCGCCGATGCGTCGGCGTCGCGGCTGTAGGACTGTGTGTGCCGCACCGGCAACCGCCACAGCTCCTTGCCGGTCGCGAACGAGACGCACCGAACGGGGGCGATCCCGGGAGAGGACATGCTGAGACCGAAGCCGCGCCGTGAGCCGGCTATCACGCGGATCCGGGTCTCTTCGCTCGTCGCGGTCGGGTCGATCCAAATCGTGTTGGTCCCTTTGATCACATCGGGGAACTCGTAGCGCCACAGCGTCTTGCCCGTGTCGGCGTCGATGCGGCGCAGCCCGTGGTCGTACCCGCCGATGACGAGGTTGAGCCTGCCCTTCTCGCGGATGATCGTCGCCTGCCCGGTCCACCCCGTGCCGGACCAGTTGGTGGCCCCCTTGACCGTCTTGGTGCCCGCGGTCTGGCCGGTGCCGATGCGGTTGCGCCAGATCACCTTGAGCGTCTCCGGAACCGGGCCGATCCCGTAGAACGTGCGGGAGTAGTTGCCCAGATAGGTGCCGACCTTGACGCCGTCGCCCTCGTCCGTCGGCAGTCCCGGCAGCGGGGAGGTCGTGGGCGCGACCGCGGGAGCGGACGACGCGGTGGCGTCCGGCGACGGCGTCGACGTCCCGGTCGTATCCTTGGACGCGTCGGTCACAGGTCGGTTCGCCAGCCCGGCCCGCACGTTCCCGGCCGCCCATGCGAGCCCGCCGACGACCGCGGCGACCATTCCCAAGACCAGGACCGCTTCGAGCACACGGACGCCGACCCCCCTGTGCCTCGGCCCTCGCCTCGTCGGAGTGGCGTGCCGATCGCTCCTGCGCCCGGTCATCTAGGTCGCCTTCCCGGTGATGGCGGCCGGTCGCCGCAGTCGGGCGAGCGAAGATCGTCCTTTGAGCGTGTCGAGCAGGTCGCGGGCCTCCTGGAGCGTCGCCAGGCCCTCGTCGACCTGCACGCCCGCGGGCTCGGTCGCGCTGGCCTCGTCGCTCTCGAGGGCGTCGAGCGCCATGTCCATACCCGTGAGCACCTGGGAACCGCCGGTGACGATAAGGTCGCGCAGTTGGAGCGCGTCGACCCCGGTCACGTCGACCCCGTTCACCTGGTCGACCAGCCGTCGCGCCGACGCGATCCGCGCGCGATAGGACGTGACGTCGATCACCCCGCTCGTGGGTTCGGTGGTGAAGTCCGCAGCGATCGGAGTGAGCGCGGCGTCCACCGCGTCGAGACGCTTGCCGAGAGCGACGATCTCCGCCTGCTGCGACGTGTCGACCGGCGGAGCCGACAAGCTCACGGTAAGCCACCAGGCGCCGGCTGCGATCGCCGTGAGCGCGAGTGCGGCCGAGACGCCGATGATGGCGGCGCGGCGCCGTTCCGCACCCGGGGGTGTCGGGACGGGCTGCTCGTCCGCGCCGCTGACCTTCGTTTCGGCCTTGGAGCTTCCCATGCTCTTCCTCGTGACGGAGATGGCCTGTTGTGGGGGAACATACACTACAAAGGCGCGTGGCGCGGGCTTGCCCCGTCACGCCTACCGAGAGGAGCCGCGCGTGCCGCAGATCAAGGTCTTCGCTCTCTCGACGTGCCCGTACTGCAAGCAGGCCCGGGCATTCCTGGACGAGAGCGGCGTCGCCTACGACGTCGTCGAGGTCGACAAGCTCACGGGACAGGAGCGGGCCGACGTCATCGACGAGGTCAAGACGCTGTCCGGCGGCACGTCGTTCCCCGTCCTCGTGATGGATGGCGAGGTCGTTGTGGGCTACAACAAGGCCCGCATCCAGCAGCTCATCGGCGCCTAGCCCCTCGATCCGGAGGATGACGAAAGGGGAGAGCGGTGAGCGATGCTCCCGTGCGGCGCCGGTTCTTCGACGGCACGACCGCCGATGGCCTCAAGGCATACATGGTTCCGTTCGTGGAGCGCCTCGGATACCGGCTCAACACGGACTCCGGGTTTGTCGACGCGGTCCTCTCGTCCGAGCTCGAGATCCTGGCCGAGACCGGCGACGTCTACTGCCCGTGCCGCATCCGCACGGGCGACCCGAAAGAGGACGTCGCGATCGTGTGCCCGTGCATCCCGTTCCACCTCGACGAGTTCGCGGTGCTTCGCAAGTGCTGGTGCGGGCTGTTCATCCGCACGGACGTCGCCGACGGCAGCTCGCTCGAGGGTGTCATCGAGGAGACGTCGGGGCCGGTCGATGTCCGCGTCGCTTCGTTCGATGACCTGATCGACGGGCAGACGCGTCATGTGAAGATCGGCAAGCGTGACATCGCGCTCGTGCGCGCGGAGGGGGAGTATTTCGCGCTATCGAACCTGTGCCGGCATGCGTTCGCGCCGCTGGCGGACGGGTTCACTGACGGGCACCGTCTGATCTGCCCGTGGCACGGGTGGCGCTACGACGTGCGCGACGGCAGCACCGACCATCCGGATGCCGACGTGCGCGTGTATCCGGTGACGGTCCGCGACGGCGAGGTCTTCGTCCGCGTCGGGGTCTAGCGCGTCAGTCGCGTGCAGAGCCGGGGTCGTGACGTCCCGAGGCGGCCCGCGCGTGACGGGGACGGTGCCGCCTGCGGTTCACCGCGACGAACACCGCGCTCGAGACGCCCGCGAACACGAGCCACGCGGCGCCGGGCGAACCGCCGGCGGCCTCGAGGGCCGCTGCACAGACGGCCCCGACGGCGAAGGGCGCGGAGTACCGGTCGCGCCCGAGCGCGCTGCCGACGGCGATGCCGACGGCGACGATCGCCCACGCCCAGAACCACAGCCGCACCGCTCGCCCCCTTGTTCGCTGACGCGATGACGGAAGCGTACCCCAACGTGCATCGCCGTCGCGGCTCCAGGCGAAGCGCACTAAGCGCATACTATTGGTGCGCCTTTTCCTGTTGTGAGAGAAGCGGCAGGCGCGTACATTCGGCACACAGCCATACCAGCCCCCTCACCTGCTCGGAGGTCCCCGATGCCCGATACCATACCCGGCGTGGTCGACACCATCGGCTCGACGCCTCTCGTCCGCCTCGACAAGCTCAGCGCAGGGCTGCCGGGTCGCGTGTACATCAAGCTCGAGTCTCGGAATCCCGGCGGCTCGGTCAAGGACCGCATCGGGCGCGCCATGATCGACGACGCCGAGGCCCGCGGCCTCATCTCCCCGGGCGTGTCGGTCATCGTCGAGCCCACCAGCGGCAACACCGGTATCGCACTCGCCCTCGTGGGCGCGGCGCGCGGCTACCGCGTCGTCCTCACGATGCCCGAGTCGTTCTCGATCGAGCGTCGCAAGCTCTTCGCAGCCTACGGGGCGGAGCTGGTGCTAACCGACCGCGCGCTGGGCATGAAGGGCGCCGTCGACAAGGCGCGGGAGGTCGCCGAGGGCATCGAGGGAGCGTTCATTCCCGGCCAGTTCGACAACCCCGCGAACCCCGCGGCCCACTACGCCACCACCGGCCCCGAGATCGACGTCGCCCTCGGTGACGACGAGTTCTATGCATTCGTCGCAGGGGTCGGCACCGGCGGCACCGTGAGCGGCGCCGGGCGCTTCCTCAAAGAGCGCCGGCCCGGGAGCCTGGCCGTCGCGGTCGAGCCGGCCGAGTCGCCGATCATCAGCCAGAGGCTCGCCGGAGCCGAGCTCACGCCCGGACCGCACGGCATCCAGGGGATCGGACCGAACTTCATCCCCGCGACGCTCGACCTGGGCGTCCTCGACGGTGTCGAACAAGTCGACGGCCCGGCCGCGATAGCGATGGCCCGCCGGCTCGCGGCCGAGGAGGGCGTGTTCGTCGGCATATCGTCCGGCGCCAACGTGGTAGCGGCCCTGCGCCTCGCCGCGCGGCCCGAGGCCGCCGGCAAGGTGATCGTCACCGTCGCCCCCTCCACCGGAGAGCGCTACCTGTCGACCCCGCTGTGGGAGGGATACGGCGAGTGAGAGTCTCGCAGAGGCTCGACTACACCCTGCGCGGGCTGACCGCGCTCGCCCGGAAAGCTCCGGGGACCTACGTGGCCGCCGGCGAGATCGCTGACGCGCTCGGGATGCCGCGCCGCTTCGTGGAACAGCAGTTCACCGGCATGGCACGAGCCGGCATCGTCGACTGTCGCCGCGGCGCCTGCGGTGGTTGCGCGCTGCTTCGCCCGGCGGAGGACATCACCGTGGGCGAGGTCGTCCGTGCAGTCCAGCACGCCATCCTCGACATCCCTCATGTGACCGGATCGGCCGTGTCGGAGATGTGGACACAGGCCTCCGCGTCGCTCGAACTGGCCCTTGAGGACACCACCCTTGCCGACCTCGCCGCGAGGCAGCAGGAACTCGACTCCCAGGTAGCGGCGATGTACTACATCTGAGACCACCCCCGTGCCTCGACTCCCGAATCGCCGAACCGCCTCCGTATTCATCCGGAGGCGGTTCTCTCGTTGGCAGGCACTTCCGCGTCAGGGCACGGGCCGCGGGCGCCGAAGGGCCCGAAACACGCACGAAACACGGGTCCGGGACAGCGGATTCCCTCCGTTTGCATGCTGTTACTCCTTGTATCGCTCTGATACACTCTCTGAATCCTGAGGCAGGGTGCATCCAGGGAGAACCACAACGCATCCGGCCAGCAGATCAGGGCAGTCAAGTCGGAGGAAAGGGATGAGCATGGGCAAGGTCAAGAAGTACCTGTCCGTCATCGTCGTTCTCGCTATCGTGGCGCTGGCTGTCACGGGCTGCGGCGGAACGACGGGTACCACGGGTGCCGTGGGCGCCACCGAGCTCTCGATCGGTATCGGGGCTCCGATCAGCGACGGCGCTGTCGCTCTCGGCAAGGGTATGGTCAGGGGCGCGTCGCTGGCGATCACGCAGGCCAACGCGTCGCAGGAACTCAAGGATCTGAAGATCACCCTCAAGCCCGTCGAGGGTGACGACAAGGGCGACCCGACCACGGGCGGCAACGTCGCCACACAGTTCGCGTCGAACCCGAACCTCGTCGGCGTCATGGGCCACCTGAACTCCGGTGTCACCCGCGTCGCCGTCAAGATCTACAACGCGGCCAACATCGTGCAGGTCTCGCCGGCCAACACCGCCGTCGACCTGACCCAGATGGGCATGACGAACTACTTCCGCGTTTGCACCGTGGACTCGGTCCAGGGCCCCGTCGCGGCTGACTACGCCTTCAAGACCGCGGGCATCAAGACCGCCTACGTGGTCGACGACTCGACCGTCTACGGCACGGGCCTGGCCGACGAGTGGGCCAAGCAGTTCGTCGCGGACGGCGGCAAGGTCGTCGCTCGCGAGAAGACCGGCGACAAGGACACCGACTTCAAGGCCCTCGTCTCCAAGATCAAGTCCGGCAACGTGGGCATCGTCTACTACGGCGGCATCTACAACTCCGGCGCGCTGCTGTCCAAGCAGCTCAAGGAGGGTGGCGTTGCCGTACCGCTGATGGGCGGCGACGGTATCTTCGATCCCGAGTTCATCAAGCTCGCCGGTGCCGCGAACGCCGAGGGCGACCTCGCGACCTCCGTCGGCCTCCCGATCGACAAGGCGCCGGGTGGCGCCAAGTTCCTGGCGGACTTCAAGGCCGCGTACCCGGGCGAGAACCCCGCCGCATACGACGGGTACTCGTATGACGCCGCCAACGTGATCATCAAGGCGATCGTCGAAGTCGCGAAGAGCATGGGCGCCGACAAGGTGGCCACCACCGACGGCAAGAAGGCCATCATCGCCGCCGTCGCCAAGACCAGCTTCGACGGAGTCACCGGCAAGGTCCAGTTCGACAAGAACGGCGACACCACCAACAAGGCCATCACCGTCTACGCGGTCAAGGCCGGCGTGTGGGTCCCCGTCCAGTAGCACCGACTGGTCACGACAGGTTCGAGACCTCGCGTTAGCGGGGTACCTGATCCGGGCGGGCGCGTTCCGCGCGCCCGCCCGGATCCCATCTCGATCCCGCGCAGGGCACCAGCCCTGACTCTATCCGGCTCGCGTTCCTCGACCTCCGGGAGCTTCGCTTGTTCACCTTCTCGTACCTGCTGGAGCAGATGATCAACGGCGTCACGCTGGGTGGTCTGTACGCCTTGGTCGCACTCGGCTACACGCTCGTCTACGGCATCCTGCTCATCATCAACTTTGCTCACAGCGAGCTCTTCATGGTCGGTGGCTATGTCGGTCTCGCCGTGCTCAAGCTGCTGTCCGACCCGGCCATCGCCAAGGGGCCGCTCGCGTTCCTCGTGCCGGCGCAGTCGTTCTTCAACTCGGCCGGCATAGGCTTCGTGTGCCTCATCTTGGTCACGTTCCTGATCTCCGCCATCCTGGTCGGGTTCCTGGGGATGGCCATCGAGCGCTTCGCCTACCGGCCGCTGCGGCACGCGCCGCGGCTCGCGCCACTGATCTCGGCGATCGGCGTCTCGATCTTCCTCCAGAACGCCGTGTTGTTGTGGGTCGACAGCAAGCAGCTGCCCTACACCCGCGTGGACGGCAGCTCGTTCGTTCCTTCGTCGACGGCGTTCACTGTGGGCGGCGTGAAGGTCTACACGATGCAGGTCTTCATCATCGTCACCACGCTGGTCTTGCTGCTGTTCCTCGACACGTTCGTGTCGAAGACGCGCATCGGGAAGGCCATGCGGGCGACGTCGCAGGACCGCGAGGCCGCCGGCCTGATGGGGATCAACATCAACAGCGTCATCACGCTTGCCTTCTTCATCGGGCCCGCCTTGGGCGCTGTCGCCGGTGTGTTCAACGGCATGTACTACGGCTCGGTGAAGTTCAACATGGGCTTCATCCCGGGCATCAAGTCGTTCACGGCCGCCGTCGTCGGCGGCATCGGTAACCTTCGCGGCGCGATGCTCGGCGGGTTCCTCATGGGGATCATCGAGTCCATCGCGAGCGGGTTCATCTCGAACGCCTACCGTGACGTGATCGCATTCATCGTGCTGATTCTCGTGCTCATCTTCCGTCCGGGCGGTCTGCTCGGCGAAGCCGTCGCGGAGAAGGTGTAGCCGATGGCAACCACCAAGACACCGACCGCCAAGGTCAAGCGTGCGGCGATGCCTCGCAAGAAGCTCCTGCTGTGGGTCGCGCTCTCACTCGCACTGATCATCGTCCCCGTGGTCCTTCAGGCCGCGACGGGTCTCGGCTTCTTCGTCCGCATCCTCGTCGTCGTCGGGATCTGGGTCCTGCTGGCGCTCGGCCTCAACATCGTGATCGGCTATGCAGGGCTTCTCGACCTGGGATACATCGCCTTCTATGCGATGGGCGCCTACGCGGGCGTCCTTCTCGGCCAGCTGGTTTCCGGGACCGTCGGCGGCGCCACCTACTGGCTCATGCTCATACCGGCGGCGCTCGTGGGGGCTCTGACGGGCCTCGCACTCGGGTTCCCGGTCCTGAAGCTCAGAGGCGACTACCTTGCGATCGTCACGCTCGGATTCGGCGAGATCGTGCGCATCTGCCTCAACAACGACCTCTTCGGGCTCTCCAACGGCGCCACGGGGCTTCCCCGCGGGGTCGAGGTGATGGTCCCGCCGTGGCCGTCGCAGTGGCTCATGGACAACGTCCGCTTCCCGACCCCGGTCGGCGAGTTCGTGTTCACGACCAACCTGTTCTGGTACTTCGTCGTGCTGATGCTCATCATCGGGGCGGTCGTCATGATCCGCCGGCTGGACAACTCACGGCTTGGGCGCGCTTGGGTCGCGATGCGCGAGAACGAAGTGGCGGCGGCGGCCTGCGGCGTCAACATCAGGACCCAGAAGCTGTGGGCGTTCGCCCTCGGCGCCATGTCCGGAGGCATCGCGGGCGTCACGTTCGCCTACGTGCAGCAGTTCATCTCGCCTGAGTCGTTCACGTTCATGGAGTCCGTGTTCGTCGTCTGCATCGTCGTCCTCGGCGGCATGGGCTCGATCCCGGGCGTGATCGTGGGCGCGTTGCTCATCCGCGGGATCCCCGAACTCATCCAGGGACTCATCGTGGCTGGCGTCGTCCAGGTACCGGGCGAAGCGTCGTCGATGATCACCGGCTATCGGTTCCTGGTGTTCGGACTGCTCATGGTCATCATGATGGCGGTGCGACCACAAGGCATCATCCCGAGCAAACGTCGAGCGCGCGAACTCCATCCTGACGACCAGCGGGCGCTCAACGAAGAGGACATGCAGTTGTGGGATACCACGAACCGTGACATCTCCCCCGACGACGTCTGATCGGAGCAGAGACTTTGAGCGTCATCCAGGCTGACAAAGTGACCATGATGTTCGGGGGCCTTCGGGCCGTGTCGAATGTCGATCTGCACATCGACGAGGGAGAGATCGTCGCTCTCATCGGGCCCAACGGCGCCGGCAAGACGACCTTCTTCAACCTCATGACGGGCATCTACAAGTCCACCGAAGGGTCCGTCAAGTTCAACGGCGTGGAACTGGGCGGGAAGAAGCCGCACGAGGTGTGCAAGATGGGCATCGCGCGCACGTTCCAGAACATCCGGCTCTTCGCCAACATGACCACGCTCGAGAACGTGATGGTCGGACGGCATAGCCGCTCGACCGCCGGTCCTCTCGGCGCGGTACTGCGCACTGCAGCGTTCAAGCGGGAGGAGCAGCACACCGTCGACGAGGCGCTCGTCCGGCTCCGCTTCGTGGGCTTGGCCGACAAGGCCAACGAGCTTGCGATGAACCTGTCCTACGGCGACCAGCGCCGCCTCGAGATCGCGCGCGCTCTCGCCACCGAGCCCAAGCTGATCCTCCTGGATGAGCCCGCGGCAGGCATGAACCCGCATGAGAGCCAGGAACTGACCAAGTTGATCGGCCGCATCCGAGCGAGCGGGATAACGGTCTTGCTGATCGAACATGACATGAAGGTCGTCATGGACATCGCTGACAGGATCTACGTGCTCGACTTCGGCGAGCTCATCGCCCACGGCAAGCCCGCGGAGATCCAGCGTGATCCGAAGGTGATCGAGGCGTACCTGGGCAAGGGCGCCGAGGAAATGATGGCCCAGGCGGCGGGCGGAACCGATGGCTGAGAACGTACTCAAGATCGATGACATCCATACCTTCTACGGCCAGATCGAGGCCCTGAAAGGCATCAGCCTGACCGTCGACCAGGGCGAGATCGTCACGCTCATCGGCGCCAACGGCGCGGGCAAGTCGACGACGCTGCGCACCGTGTCGGGGCTCGTGGCCCCTCGCAGCGGTTCGATCGTGTTCCTGGGCGAGAAGATCTCCGGCATGCCGGTGCACCAGGTGACCGCGAAGGGGATCATCCAAGTCCCCGAGGGGCGCCACATCTTCCCGCGCATGACCGTGGAAGAGAACCTCGAGATGGGCGCGTTCCTGCGCACGAAGGACGTCGAGGGCGTCAAGGCGTCGATGGCGCGCGCCTACGACCTCTTCCCGCGCCTCAAGGAGCGCCGCACCCAGAAGGGCGGCACGCTCTCCGGCGGAGAGCAGCAGATGCTGGCAACCGCGCGCGGCATCATGGCGGACCCCAAGCTGCTCATGCTGGACGAGCCCTCGATGGGACTGGCACCCGTCATCGTCGAGGTCATCTTCGATACCATCAAGAAGCTCAACGACCAGGGCACCACGATCCTGCTCGTCGAGCAGAACGCGGCGATGGCGTTGCAGATCGCGGACCGCGGCTACGTTCTCGAGACGGGGCACGTCGCGCTGCAGGGCAAGGGCAGGGAGCTGCTGGTCAACGAGCAGGTGCGGAAGACGTACCTCGGGGAGTCGTAGACACCGCTCCAGTGCTGTGGGACTCGAAAGGCGCCGGAATCCGGCGCCTTTCCGTTTCGGCCGGCTCCGCGACCCGCTCGCTTCGCGGCTCGTGCTTCGGCCGAGCCAAGGAGCGGTCTCGGCCGGCACTCGCAAGCTACGCTCGCCGGCCTCGGAGCCGTCCCCTCGCTCAGGCGGGCTACTTGCGCAGTCTCAGCATCTGGACGGTGCGCTTCCAGGCCAGGCGATACGAGCCGACGCCCATCCAGTACATGACGTAGGTGAGGCGCTTCATGACGATGGCGAACCAGCCGGAGACGTTGACGCCGAACATCCAGCCGACGCCCCAGCCCGGGCCGACGCTGACGAACTCGCCGTGCATGTTCGGCACGAAGGGCTTGGCCTCGAGGCCACGCGCCTCGCCCAGCACGGAGACGGCTGCATGCTCGGCTTCGCGGATCGCGAACTGGGCGAGCATCGGAAGGACGTGGTTGTCCTTGGGGTCGCGGAAGGCCGCGACATCTCCGACGGCGTAGATGGCATCGGTGCCCATGGCCTTCAGGGTCGTATCGATGGCGAGGCGTCCCGAGCGTTCGCACATGAGCTGCCACGAGATCGCATCCGGGTCGGCGTGAGCACCGCCGGCCCACACGAGCACAGGGGAGGGAACCTCGATGCCACCTTCAAGGTGTGCCGTCGTCTCGTCCACCGCAACCAGCTTGCGGCCCATCTGCACCCGGACGCCCATCTTCTCGAGCCGCCTGCGCGCGCGCACCCGCTGGCTCAGGGGGAGGTCGTAGAGGATGTCGGAACGCGCCTCGATCAACGTCATGGTCAGTTGGCCGGGGTCGTGACCGGCCCGCCGGATCATCGAGGGGAGCCGCTTCGCGATAGTGCCGATGATCTCGACGCCGGTCGCGCCGCCGCCTACCACCGTTACAGCCAGCGCCCGATGCTTCGCTTCGGGGTCCGTGAGCCTGGCGGCGCATGCGAACTGCTTCTCGATCGCGCGTTGGAGTCTCATGGCATCGGCGACCGACCACATGGTGATCGCGTGTTCCGCCAGTCCCGGGATAGGCGGTATGGAGGCGATGGCGCCGGTCGCTATGATCAGCCGCCAGTAGGGGATGGTCGCCACGACGGTCCCGCGCGGGCCGACCTGGATGGCGCCCTCCTCCGGCAGGACGTTCTCCATCCGCTGGTGGACCACCTTGATCGGAAGGCCGCGCAGGACATCCGCGTACCACAGCTCGGCGAACTGCGGCCGCGCGGTGCCCGCCGCGACGAGGTCGAGCTCGGACAGGGCCTGCTGGTACGGACGCGGGTCCACGAGCACGACCTCGATGCCATCCGAGGCCCGCATGCGGTTGACGAGCGTCACCGCGAATGTGAGCCCGGCGTAGCCGCCTCCGACCACGACCACGCGTCGTGGATGGTTCGGGTCGAGCGAGAGCGGGTCGACAGATTCCACGGTCGCACCTCCTGCGCCTCGTGAGTGTGTTCACAAGCAGTATGCGCCAATCGGGCCCTCTCGGGATGGCGCGGGGGTCGAACGGTGGGCCGGGTCGCGCCCCGATCTCCGCGTGCGTCTCTCTTTCGGTGTGCCGGGGGCCGGACGCTGTGCGACCGGCCCCCGGCACACCCTTCTGTGAAGCCGGTTCCCCTAGACCTGCTCGATGCGCATGAGCACCCAGTCCAGTGTCGGGTCGTTCATCTGCACGCCGCAGTAGGCGCACTTGACGTAGTTGCCGTCGGTGACCGGCGCACCGCAGTTCGGGCACTTCTGGATGGAGGCGTCGGCCTTGGTCTTCGCGCCGGACTTGCGCATGAACGTCCAGTACTCCTGGAACTCACGGGGCGTCTTGCCGTCGCCCAGCTCGGCCGGGTTGACGATCTCCTTGGTGTTCTCGTTGATCGTGTAGTCGATGCAGATCGCCGTGATGAGCAGCTTGACGGCGTCGAAGTCGCCCTCGCGGGTCACTTCGACGGGGTGCATCTCGGTGATGTGGATGTTGCCGAGCATGTTGATGGTGCCGTTGAGCACATACTCCTTCACGCCGTTCTGGAGCACCGTGAACTGCTGGTCGGCCAAGAACCTGCGGACCGGCTCCATGTCGCGCGCCATCCACGCGTACTGGATCGCGATGAACATCTCGTTGACCCGACCCAGGAACAACTCCTCGCTGAAGTCGGGATCGGTCGCCTTGATCGGCGCGTACGGATCGCCAGACATCGGCGGCAGGGTGCCGCCGGACGGGCCACCGCCGAGCGTCTCGCCCGTGCCTGCGCCCGCGCCACCGCGACCCTTCCGGAGCGCCGGGATGACCACGAACCAGATCACCAGCACGACGATGACGATCACGAACCAGGGCACATCGCCGGACCCCGATCCCACCGAGCCGCCGATCAGGCCGCCGAGGAAGCCGCCGCCGAACCCGCCTCCACCGAGCGAGCCGCCCCCGAGGGAGCCGCCGCCAAACCCGCCGACCTGGCCTCCACCG
>Ga0209748_1000836_pt1 | contig 15725 bp, 13 predicted proteins | sample BarGraIncu00421A_FD_185490 | JGI IMG/M metagenome (GOLD analysis project Ga0209748, IMG submission 185490) | Arctic peat soil microbial communities from Barrow, Alaska - Barrow Graham LP Incubations 004-21A (SPAdes) (version 2) | ecosystem: Environmental > Terrestrial > Soil > Wetlands > Peat... | reverse complement strand
CGCTGCGCCTCGGCGTGCAGAGGCCGACCGTGACGGTCGCCCTCGCCGAGCTCGAGCGGCTCGGGGCGATCACGCATGGACGAGGCCACGTCACGGTCGTGGACCGGGCCGGCCTCGAGCAGATCACGTGCGAGTGCTACTGGGCGATGCGACGCGAGATCGGACGCCATCTCGATTGGCTGCCCCCATCGCTCGGGGCCTGGTTCTCGGATGCGAGCGGAGACGCCTGAGCGCCGACCGACGTCCGGTGCGATCTCGATATGCGGACGGCGCGGCCGCCGACGCCGACCGCGGTGCTCCGGCCTCTGTCTGCCAGCGGACAGACCAGCCCCGGAGCGAGGTTCATCCTCGTCCTCGTGAAAGCACGACGACTCCAGAAGCACAGTCGCGTCGCGCGCACGAGCTGAGCGAACTGTCAGGGCCCTCGATGGGCAGACGATCTCACCCGGCGACGGAACGACGTGATCCTGTCAAACCTTGGCTCGGACCACCGATGACTCGCCCACCAGCCTGGGTGCAGGCAGCGCGCACCCAATACGAGGAGGAAACCCAATGACCGCCCTCACCCCAACGCGGCCCTCGGTCGAAGAGGGCGCCGAGCGTGCGCTCTCACCGGAGCCCCATCTCGGCCAACGCGGCAGGGAGGTCCAACCGTTCGGAACGCTGCGCCTCGTGCCGATCGCCCTCGCGACGGAGGCCCGAGCCGAGAGCTGTCAGCTGCTCAACGCCATCCTCGCCGACACGATGATCCTCTATGCGCTCTACAAGAAGCACCACTGGCTCGTCGCCGGAGCGACCTTCTACCAGCTCCATCTGCTCTTCGATAAGCATGCCGGTGAGCAGCTGGACCTCGTCGACCTGCTTGCGGAGCGGGTACAGAGCCTGGGCGGCATCGCCGTCGGCGATCCCCGCCACGCCGCCGAGCTGACCCGCATCGAGCGGCCCCCCAACGGCGCCGAGGAGGTGTCGGTCATGCTCGGTCGTCTGCTCGACGCGCACGAGACAGTCATCATCGCCGTGCGCGAGGCGATCGAGGCAACCGCCAAGAACGGTGACTGGGGCTCGAATGACCTGCTCATGAGCGACGTCCTGCGTCGCCACGAGCTCCAGGTGTGGTTCCTCTCCCAACACCTCGTCGACGTGCCCTTGGTCGAAGCGTAGACGCTGGCCTTCGCCGCGGCGCGGAGGGTGGCCTCGTCGACTCAAAGGCGGCGGGGCACGCAGCCAAGCCTGTCCGCGCTCCTGGTCGCACAGTAGGGAGAGGGAACCTCATGTTGGTGTCGCGTGCTGCGGATCGGAGCCGAGCCAGCATGGCCTGCCCACACGGACGCTTCTGTCCGCTCGCTGACGGATTGGTGCGGTCCGCGCGATGGCTGCCCGAAGGCGGCTGACAAGGACGTGCCCGCGAGCGAAATCGGGCCCGATGATCAACACCTTGGCGATGCGACCCGGCTCCGAGCCTGGAGTCCTCATCCCGTCGACCGAGTCCCCAGGCAACGGAATCACACTCAGAAGGTCGCGCTCATGACCGACGAGAAGACGGCGATCCGTCGCGACGCAGCGAAGGTGCCCACATTCACCAGGCTGCGGGACCTCGGCCGGACCGTTTCGAGCTCCGACCACGATATCAGGGGGTTGATGGTCAAGGACAAGAGCGGCCAAGACCTTGGCAAGATCGAAAGCCTCCTGATCGACGATATCGGAGAGAAGGTCCGATTCCTGGAGGTCGCGTCCGGCGGCTTCCTGGGCGTGGGCGTAAGGACGTCCTTCATCCCCGTCGAGGCGATCACGGGGATCACCGCTGACGGCGTCTTCATCAGTCAGACCCGCGAGCACGTGCTCGGGGCACCTCGCTACCACCCAGGGGTCGTTGCGACCGATCCGGCCTACTTCTTCAGTCTGTACTCGTACTACGGATACGAGGGGTTCCTGCGCACAAACAGGTTGGACCGATCATGAAGATCTTCCTGGACACCGCCGGAATCGATGAGATCCGCACCGCCGCTCGCCGTGCCCAGCGCGTTGACTACGACGCGGGCCGCGCGCCAAGTTCCGATGCCTTTGCGGCGGCCGCTTTGTGTTCGCTGGGTGACGGAAGAGGTACCGACCGGCTGTTACGCTCTTGGGGCCCACGTATGGAGCGACGACGTCATGCGTTTGGAGGGATTGACCGCGGTCGTCACGGGGGGTGACGCAGGGATCGGCCGAGCGATCAGCTTGGCCATGGCCCGCGAGGGTGCCCAACTCGTGATCGACTACCATCGCGACGCGCCGCCGGCCGAGGCGCTCGTCGACGAGATCGTTGCATCCTCGGGCAAGGCGACCTCCTTCCGGGCCGACGTTTCCCAGCCGGCCCAGGTGGACGCCCTGGTTGAGCATGCCGTAGAGACGTTCGGCGGCCTCGACATCATGGTGAACAACGCCGGCTTGGAGGAACAGCATCCGTTTCTGGAGATGCCGATCGAGGTCTGGGATCGGGTCATCGCCACCGATCTGACGGGTGTCTGGCTGGGCAGTCAGGTCGCCGCCCGGCAGATGGTCAAGCAGGGTCGCGGCGGCCGGATCATCAACATCTCCTCCATCCACGAGGATCTGGCGATGCCCACTAACGCGCCCTACTGCGCCGCGAAAGGTGGCGTCCGGATGCTAATGCGCACCATCGCCCTAGAGCTCGCGCCCCACAGCATCACCGTCAACAACGTCTGCCCCGGCGCCATCGATACTCAGATGGATGCGCGCCTCAAGGGGGACGAGCGGGCGTTTTCCACGCTCTTGGGCGAGATCCCATTGCACCGCATGGGTCGGCCTGAAGAAGTCGCCGAGCTCTGCGTCTTCTTGGCCTCCCAGGCGGCGGCGTACATCACCGGCGCCTCCTACATCATCGACGGCGGTATGACCAGGCAGGCTGGCAGCCTGTGAGCCCAGTCAGCGCCAAGTTGATCCCCACGATGGTGTGATCCTCGACAGGCATGACCGCTCGGTTCGGCCGATTCGGTCATCCCGGTGACGGACGGGCGCAGTCCGCCCGACTACGGTGACAGACTGCGGCCGTCTGGCTGGGACCTGACAGAGAAGGAAGTCGACCGATGAAGATCGCCTCCGAGTTGCTCGTCGAACGGCTCATCGACTGGGGCGTCGACACCGTCTTCGGTCTGCCTGGCGATGGCATCAACGGACTAACGGAGGGCCTCCGCCGGCATCAGGATCGGATTCGGTTCGTCCTCGTCGTGCACGAGGAAGCCGCTGCCTTCATGGCGACCGCATACGCCAAATCGACTGGCCGTCTGGGTGTCTGCCTGGCGACGTCTGGCCCGGGCGGGATCCACCTCCTGAACGGTCTGTACGACGCGAAGCTCGACCATCAGCCGGTCCTTGCGATCACCGGTATGCAGGAGACCGATCTGCTCGGGACAGGCTATCAGCAGGAAGTCCACCTCGAGAAGCTCTTCATGGACGTTGCCGAGTACAACGTCATGGTCCACGATCCGGTGCAGATCCCGACGCTGGTCGACCTGGCCTGCAAGACCGCGCTCGCGCGGCGGACAGTCGCCCACATCACCTTTCCGGTCAACCTCCAGATCGCCGACGCCAAGCTTGGTCCCGCCAAGCGCACGGCCCCGGCACGGTTGCCGAGTACCTCGTCGATCATGCTGCCGGCGCCCTCGGTCCCCGTGGACTCGGAACTGGGTCGGGCGGCGGCCGTGCTCAACGCAGGCGAGCGGGTCGTCATCCTGGCCGGCGCAGGCGCGCTCGGGGCCCGAGCCGAGCTGTTGGAGGTGGCCGATGTACTTGCCAGCCCGATCGCGAAGACCCTGCCTGGCAAGGCGGCTGCCCCTGACGATCACCCGCTCGTGGTTGGCGGCATCGGTCTCTTGGGGACCGAGCCCGCCCAGGAAGCCATGGACAAATGCGATACGCTCCTGATGGTCGGCACGAACTTCCCGTTCACGAAATATCTGCCTGAACCGGGCAAGACGCGGGTCGTCCAGATCGAGCGCGACGCGACCCGCGCCGGTAACCGGATGCCCACGGCCGTCCCACTCGTGGGCGAAGCAGCGCCCGTCCTCCGGGCGCTGCTACCGCGCCTGACTCGCAAGGCGGATCGGGCCTTTCTGGAGAAGGCCCAGACGTCGATGAAGGTTTGGCGCGAACGGATGACGAGCCTCGAGGACCCCGAGCGAGATCCGATCCAGCCGCAGTACCTCATGCGCCTCATCGATCGCCACGCGGCCGACGATGCGATCCTGTGCTGCGACTCCGGCACCATCGCGACCTGGGGAGCCCGTCATTTCGACGTCCGGGGCGAGCGTTTCTTCATGCTCTCGGGAAACTTGGCCTCGATGTCGCCGGGGCTGCCGTATTCGATCGCCGCGCAGGTCGCTCACCCCGGCCGCCAATGCATCGCCTTCGTGGGTGACGGCGGGTTCGCGATGCTGATGGGTGAGTTCCTGACGGCTGCGGAGCATCGGCTACCGATCAAGGTCTTCGTCAACAACAATGGGGCACTTGCCCAGATCCTGTGGGAGCAGATGATCCTCGGTTACCCGGAGTTCGGAGTGCGTCGCCGGTTCCCGGCCGACTTTGCGCCGTGGGCCAAGGCCTGCGGCGGCTACGGGGCACGCGTCGAACGGGCCGCCGATCTCGAAGGCGCCGTGCGGGATGCCTTGGCCCACGATGGCCCGGCGCTGGTCGACGTGATAGTCAACCCCGATGAGCCACCCATGCCGGCGAGCATCAACTACGATCAGGCCAAGGGCTTCTTCGAGGCATTCCTGCGCGGTCAGCCGCGGAAGGGCCGGATCGCCACGACGCTCTTCCGCGACAAGCTCGCGGAGCTGTCGTCCTGAAGGGAATCCACGACGTCAGCGCCCCCCTGGGGCCGAGTCTGCCCGCCTGGCCGGGACAGGAGGGGCTCCGGCGGCGACTCGTCCTGGATCTCGCCCGTGGAGATCCAGCAACGGTTTCTGACCTCTGTCTGGGCGCGCACACCGGGACTCATGTCGATGCGCCTTCCCACTTCATCCCCGGTGGTGGCACGATCGAGTCGCTGCTCATCGATGTGCTCGTGGGGCCGGCCCACGTCGTCGACCTGTCGATCCTTCCGGACCGCGTGTGCGCGGCCGACCTCGAACTTGCTCGGATACCGGCGAAGACGGAGCGACTCCTGGTCAGGACGCGCAACTCGGGATGGACGCGGGACCATGAGTTCCGGGAGCGCTTCGTCGCGCTGGATGCGTCGGCGGCGGACTGGTGTGTCGAGCAAGGAATCCGCCTGATCGGGATAGACTACCTCTCGGTCGAGGCGTTCGGCAGCGAGTCCGAGGGGAACCCAGTCCACCATCGGCTCCTCGCGGCCCGTATCGTGATCCTCGAGGGTTTGGAGTTGGCCGGCATCGAACCAGGTCCGTACCAGTTGCTGGCGCTGCCCATCCTGGCGGCGGCGGTGGAGGCCGCCCCGGCCCGGGCCTTCCTCATCGACGATGGGGCTCCCTGACGCTAGGCCCGATCAGGCGCACGGCCCGGTTTCGGAACACGAACGCTCCGACCCAGCTGAGGATCACGAGCAGTCGGTTACGGAAGCCGGTGAGCAAGGCGATGTGCACCACCAGCCAGATCAGCCATCCAGGCAGCCCGTGGAGCCGGACACGACCGATCTTGACGACCGCGGCGAAGCGCCCGTTGGTGGCCATCGTCCCGCGATCGGCATAGCGAAACGGCGACAGCGAAACGGCACCCTTGATCAGGGCTTCAATGCTTCGCCCGGCATATTCGCCCTCCTGCTTGGCGACGGCCGCCAGCATCGGCAGGAGCGCGTCGCCGTCGCAGACTGCCGCTAGATCGCCGAGGACGAAGACCTCCGGATGGGCGGGCAGGCGCAGCGTCGCGTCAACCGGCACGGTGCCGCCCTTGCCGGGCGTCGTCGTCAGCGCGCCCGCGAGGTCCGAGGCCCGAACACCGGCCGTCCACACGGTGATCCCGCTCGGGAGTCGGCGACCGTCGTCGAGCTCGACATGTTCTGCGGTCACCGATCTCACGCGGCCACGGGTGACGACGACGCCCCTCTGGACGAGGGCGCGCTCAGCTTCTTTGCCGAGCTTTGGACCAAAGGTGGCTAGCAGGGATTCATCGCCTTCGATGATCGTGATCGAGACTTCCCGCGGATCCAAGCCGGCGAAGTCGTGGTCGAGCGCCACCTGGACGAGGTCGGTCAGGGCTCCCGCAAATTCGACTCCTGTTGACCCACCGCCGACGATCACGAACGCCAGCAGTCGTCGGCGGCGCTCCGGGTCCGTTTCCCATCGCGTGGCCTCGAACTGTTCGAGGAGCCGGCTGCGCAGCGTGACCGCGTCGTCGAGGTCCTTGAGGCCGAGGGACCGGCGCTCGATGACGGCACTGGGATACGCCGTGACGCTGCCGGTAGCGACGACGAGAAAATCGTACGGCACGTCACCGCGATCGGTAACCACCGTTCGCCGGTCTAGGTCGACGTCGGTCGCCGTCGCCAGACGAACCTCCACACCTCGCCGGGCGATCAGCGAACGAAGCGGACGAACGATCTCGGAGGGCGTCAGGAGGGCCGAGGCGACCTGGTACAGGAGCGGCGTGAAGAGCTGGTAGTCGTGGCGGTCGATGAGGGTCACGGCGACCCCTGCACGCGCGAGGTCCCGGGCGGCCGCCATGCCGGCGAAGCCAGCACCAACCACGACGACCATTGGCCGGGCCGATCCGCCCGCGGACAGGTCGTCGTCGGACATCGTCACTTGCTCGCGGCAGACACGCGTCGGCCTGGCTGTTGCCAACCGGCTTCGGCGCCGGCCGGCCGCCGCCACGATCCAACGATCCAGCACATGCCGGCCAGGATCTCGCGGCGGATGATACGCACCGGCCTAGACCTCGACCGCGGTCGGGTCGGATGGACGCCGTGCAAGAGCCCCGGCAGGAACGGCTCGGCGCAGCCAGTCGGACGTTCGGGCGGCGAGCGCGGAGATCGTGAGCGCCGGATTGGCCGAGCCCTGGGTGGGCAGCACACTGCCGTCGCAGACCAGGAGGTTCGGCACATCCCAGCTGCGGCACCAGCGATCCACGACGGAGTCCGCGGGCGTGAAGCCCATGCGCGCGGTACCCACCAGGTGGGCGTAGCGCGGCACCGCGTGGGTCTCGGTCGCCCCAGCCGCCGTCAGGACCGCTCTCGCGCGCGCGATCCCAGCGGCCATCATGCGCCGGTCGTTCTCAAACAGGCTGAACCGCATATATGGGACCGGGATGCCGAACCGGTCCCGTTCCGTCGGGTGGATGGTCACCGTGTTGCGCTCGTCCGGCAGGATCTCGCCGAGCACGCCGATCGCGGCATCGTGGTTGTAGTCCTGCATCGCCCGAACCAGACCTTCACCAAAGCGGCCATCTTCCTCGGCGATCAGATGCGCCATCGCGATCGGCAATGGCGCGACCGTCTGGAGGGCATAACCGCGCACGAAATCGTTGGCGGCGTCGGTCTCGCAAAATGCTTCGCTCAGCGCACAGGCCGGCGGGGACTTGTACTGGCGGATGAGGTCGGGGAACCGTCCCCAGACCACCGGTCCGGCTTGGGCCATGAGGTACCGGCCGACTAGACCGCTCGAATTGGCCAGGCCATCGGGGAACCGTTCCGACGTCGAGTTGAGCAGCAGCCGCGGTGTCTCGATGGCGTAGCCTGCCACGATGACAGCCTGGGCTCGCTGCTCCTCTTCGATCCGACGGCCACCGGGCAGGGTCCGGTAGTAGCGGACTCCCGAGACGCGACCAGCCTGATCGAGCGGGATCTCAAAGGCCATGCAAGCGGTCCGGATCTCCGCTCCCCGGGCGATCGCGTCGGGGATGTGGCTCACGAGCGTCGAGCTCTTGGCGCCGACCTTGCAACCAAGCAGGCAAAAGCCGCGCTGGATGCAGTGGGGGCGCTTTCCGACTCGGCCCGATGGGATGGCCACCGGTCCGCCGGCGACGACGCGTATGCCGAGGGCTTGACAGCCCTTGATAAGCATCTGGCCGGCGGTGCCCGCCTCCAACGGTGCATAGGGATAACCGTGCGGCGCGCCCCACGGGAAGTGGGCCGGACCGGAGACCGGATACTCACGCTCCATGTCTTCGTAGTACGGCTCCAAGTCCTGGTAGCTGATCGGCCAGTCGACCGCGACGCCGTCGAGCGTGCGCACCCGGAAGTCCGAGGGGTGAAGTCGAGGGCAGAATGCGGCGTAATGGACCGTGCCACCACCCACCCCGCGGCCCGAGTTGTTGGCGCCGAATTCGAGCGGGTCCTGGCCTCCGGTGATGCGTAGGTCGTTCCAGTACAGGCGGCCGGAGCCCGCTTCATCCGAGACCATGTCCCTCTCGCTGTCATGCCAGTCCCCGGCCTCGAGGGCGACCACCGAGAAGCCGAACCGGGCGAGCCGCTGGGCCAGTACACCACCGCCGGCCCCGGTCCCGATGATGCAGAAGTCGACGGCGTCCTGCGGGCGGTACTCACGCATCTCGAGGTCGAGCAGCCAGTTTGGCGATAGGCGTACGTCGAGCTTCATGAGGGGACTGCGCCGGGGGCCGCCCCACCGGAGATCGCCGGCGGCGAGTCGGGGACCTCAGTAGCTTCCCAGTGTTCCCGCGCGCCGAAGTTCAGGGCCGCGTAACCACGGGGGTAGGCAGGTCCACCGAAACCGATCTCATCCCAGGCCGACGGGTGGGCATAGTAGACCCCGCTGATCTGCTTGAGGGCGACCTGGATCCACCATCGTCGCGCGGGCACGCGGCGACGCCAGACGTCGCCAGGGGGATCGCCCTGTCGGATCGCCTCAAGGACTAGGTCCTGCCGATCGGGGGGCAGTACGGAGAACCGCGCGCCAGCCACGGCCTGGGCTGTCTCGTCGAGACCCGCCAGGCCGAGCGTCCAGGCTGTCGCGTCGTCCGGCATGTCGTCGAACCGAAAGCCGACTCCGGTATCGCTGGCGCAGCGGTCATCGATCCATGGCGCGATTGGCACCCGTCGCGCCGCTGGTCGGTGGTCCTGCGGGATGATCCGGGCACAGAGCGCCTCGAGCGTCTCGCGAGCTTGGGCGTCGAAGTAGTGGAACGAAGGCACGTTGTGGACGCGGTCGAGCACGACCTGGCGGGTGGCATCGTCCCAGTGGCCACGCTGCTCAAGAACGTCTGCATCCGGATACCGGTCACTGATCACATTGGACCATCCGATCCGCGGCGCATGAGCGAGGCGATGAGTCCGAGGGTGCCCACCGAGGCGAAGAGGAGGGGTGCGAAGAGGGGCGGTCCCATGGTCAGGTTGAAGTCGAGGTTCCGGAAGCCGCCAGGCATCCGGCCGATGCCCCGCAGGTGGAGCGCGAACCCGGCCAGCCCATCGCAGAGGATCACCACAGAGGCCACGGGCAGGACCTTCTGGGCCGCCTCTTCGCTGACCGCCGCGGCCGCCGTCGCTACGACCATCGGCGGTGTCAGCCAGATCGGGGTCCACATCAACCGGTCATTGAAGCTCCCGCGCAGGTGTTCGAAGTAGGCCTCCCCCCCGGCCAGCACGGCGAACGCACCTGCGGTCAGGGCCATGCCCCGCTGGAACTCCCCGTGGGCGATCCGAGTCGCGAGGCCCCCGTGATCTTCCAGGTCATCGCTGTCAGCGCTCGTTTCCTTGGCATCTGACTCCGCTGGTCGCAGCACGGACGCCAGGAGGCCGAGGACGCCAACGCTGGACATGAGCAGCGGCGCGAAGACCGGTGCCCCCATGACCACGTTGTACTGTCCCAGCCGCCACCCGCCCGGCATGCGCTCGATCCCGATCAGGTGGGCCCGGAAGCCGATGAGACCGTCCGCGATCGAGGCGAGCGAAAGCAGAGGTAGGAGCGTGTGCGCCGCCCGGCGGCTGACGACCGCGGCCAGCGCGCCCGCGGCCGTCGGCGGCATGAGCCAGACCGGCGTCCACATCAGCCGATCGACGAAGTTCCCGCGGCGGTGCTGGACGTATGCCTCGAAGCCGGACACGATCGCCGAAAAAGCGACCATCAGGGCCATCGTTCGTTGGAACCGTCCCTCCCGGATCTCGCGCCGTACGAACCGGAACGCCGCCACGTCGCTCATCGGGCGGCCGCCGCCCCCACGTTGCGATGTCTCTCCGCCGCGACGGCACCACTGCGGGGCGGTGCTTCGTCATGACGCCGACGGCGGCTCGCAGCGCCCTGCAAACGCCCTAGGACGAGCACCCCGACCGCCGCCAGAAGGGCCACGCTGAATGCCGCAACGCCCACCTCAAGCCAAGTTTCAGCGTTCGGCGCGGTCGCTCTCATATCGGCACCTGCCAGCGCGCGACGTCGTTTCGCTTCAGCTCAACGCCGAGGCCCGGCCTCGAGAGATCGGGCCGCAGATGGCCGTCGATGGGCCGCGGTGCGCCGTCGAGAACGAGCTCCTCGATGCGGGCATGATCGAAGAAGTACTCCAGGTGGACCAGCGCGGGGAGCGCACAGCCGACCGCCACGTGGATCGATGGCGCACAATGGGACGAGAGAGGCAGCGAGCGCGACCAGCACAGCGCCCCGACACGCAGGAACTCGCTGAGTCCGGCGCAGCGGGTCGCGTCGGCCTGGAGGATGTCGACTGCGCCTGCCTCAAGCATCCGCCGGAAGTACGGCAGGTCGTAGCCGTACTCGCCCGCGGTGATCGCCATCCCCGGCGGCCCAGCATCGCGGATCTGGCGGAGCCCGTCCAGGTCGTCCGAGGAAACCGGCTCCTCGAACCAGCGGACACCGAGGTCGGCGAACCTCTGGGCGAATCCCAAGGCTTGCTTGCGCTCGTACGCGCCATTGGCATCGACGAAGAGCGCTACGTCTGGGCCGACCGCCGCCCGGGCGGTCCTGACCCGTTCGAAGTCGGCAGCTGGGTCGCGCCCGACCTTCATCTTGACCATCATCATCCCGTCCGCGATCCAGCCGCCCAGCTGAGCCTCGAGCTCCTTGGTCGAGTACGAGGTGAAGCCGCCGCTGCCGTAGACCGGGACGCGGTCCCGGACCTGGCCGAAGAGCGCCGCGAGCGGCAGACCCAGCAGTTTTGCCTTGAGGTCCCACAGGGCGTTGTCGACGGCGCCGATGGCCATCGAGGCCACGCCTGGACGACCGAGGTTGCGGATCGCGTGGACCATCGCCAGCCAGGCGCCGGGAATATCCATGGGATCGTGGCCCACCACGATGCCGGCCAGGAGATCCTGGATGAGCCGCGCGGTCGAGGTATCCGCGTATGTGTAGCCGAAGCCGCGAACCCCGGCGGCCACGGGCTCCGCGATCACAAGAGTCGTGGTATCCCATTCGAGCGTGCCGTCCGATTCGGGCGTCGCGGTCGGGATTCTGTAGGCCGTGACATCCAGCCGCACGATCGGATCGAAGGCTCCGAGGTGAACCGCCTTGCCCACCGCTTGGTCGCGATCGGCATCGATCTGATGCGCAGCCGGTGCGGGATCGGCCGACCTATGCGACGTGGTCATCGATCAAGACAGGTCGACACTCAGGCGGTCACCCGCCCGACGCCTTGGAAGGTATCGGTTCGCTCCTGGCGTATGGGTAGTCCGCGGTCGCAGGGACAAACCCCAAGTATCCCGAGTATCCGTAATACGGGTACAGACCGAAGAAGTAATCCGAACGCGCCGCTACGAGGGCCGGGTCATAGGGCGGCGCGCCGGCCACGTGCTCACGGGTATGGCTGATGTAGACGTCGTCATCGGTGATCCGCGTGATCGCGTCGACCGGGATGAACGATCGGCTCTCGCCGAAGCCCAGAAAGCCACCGGACGCGACCTCAATGAAGCGCACCTTCCGTTCGACATCGTCGATCATGAGGCCGTCGATCTTGCCGAGTTCCTGGCCGTTCTTGTCCTTGACCATCCGTCCCCTGATATCGTCGACGGTATTCGCGACAGTCTGGCCGACATCGCGAAGCTTGCTGAGCGTGGGCAACTTCTTGGTATCGTCGCGATGGTTCGCGGTCTTTTCGACAGTCATGATTGGCAACCTCCTGGACATGGGGTCGGGCGGAATCTCGGCTGGATCGATCATCCCGGGTACGTCATCGTCGCGTCCGTCACCTGGCTGACATCCGGAGCGATCGCCCACGTCGTCGGGCTGACCAGCGATCACGCCTGGACCGCCACGCGGAAATCTCGCTCCTCCCATCGACCAGCCTCAGGCCACCAGAAGGTGAAGTCGACGTGGTCTCCCGACACCAAGCGGTCCGAATCCGGTACATCGACCACCCACACACCCAATGACGTGTCGCGAGCCTCCACGTCGAACCACGAGCGCCAGCCGTTGAGTGATATACGGGTTCGCGCCGGCGCAAGCAGTTCGATCCGGAGGTGGCGACCTGCAGGCATGCTCGGACGCGGTGCCGTGAACCGCCATGTCGTCCGGGTCGCCTTCGGGGCGACACCGTGATACCGACGCCAGGCGTTTTCGGGTCGATCGATCGGGTGACCGAGAGCGATCGAGCGAGCGAGCTTGATGTATTCGGCGTGGGCCCAGACAAGGGGCATGGCTGAGCCACTGGGCCGCCCACGGAACAGACCACGCCCCGGGATGTCGTCCTCGTCCCAGACCTGCTCGGGCAGCATGCCACCGCGCGATGCCATGCGACGCATCGTTGCGAGGTATGACCGCGCATCACGCCCGGCGGCCAGCTCGTAGTGGCCGCGTTCCCCGACCAGCAGCGGCCAGCCGCGGCCGATCCCCGTCCCGTCGTACTGTCCGCCGTCCGCATGCTCACCGTAGCCGTCGCCGTTGTAGCGATGCCAGACCGGGCCACTCGGCGTTTCGCATCGGAGAACGGTGTCGGCAACGACAAGGCTCGAGACGATCCGCGGGTCATCTGCCAGTCGAAGCCCGAAGCGAACGAGGGCCAGAAAGTCGGTGCCGACCATCTCGTCGCCGGGCACGAAGGCATGCTCGGTGGGTCGGTTGCGCACCGGGACCGGGGTGGAGATCGGAGCTCCGGCGAGGACCTCCGGCGCGGCGATTCGCACGTAGTGCCCGTCGACGCCGTACTCACGAGAGAGCCGCGTGTCGGACGCGTACGTCCAGTCTTCGATCGCGGCATTCCAATCGTCGGCGAGCTCGAGGCAGTAGGTCGAGGCGGGCTCGGGAAGGTAGCCTGCCGCCACGACGAGTGCCGCAACGACGGGGGCAAGCGTCGAGGGGGTCAAACCGGCGGTCTCCTCCCAGCGATCCTGTGCGGTCGCCGGGCCGTTTCGGACGATGAAGCCAGCGGCCGTAGTGACCATCCGGTCGAGCGCAGCGTCGGTGAGTAGCCGCTCGAAATCGGCGGCGGACTCAGCGTCCTCCCCGTGCATGTCAGTCGCTCCGGCGCGGCGCAGCGCTCCGACGAGGAGGATCGGGTAGGCGGCCTCGTCGAGTTGCACACCCGACCAGTACGCGACGCCATCGAGCCATTGGTTCTGAAGCCAATGGCCGTCTGGTTCCTGGGTCGCAACCAAGTAGGCGAGAGTCTGACGCGCCGACGGCCGTGAACCGAGGGCCACGAAGGCCCCCGCCGCCTCGACCAGATCTCGAGACCAGACGAGATGGTAGCCGCCCGCGTCGTTGCTGGCGTTGCCCCAAGGGATCGACAGGCTGGCTACCGTCGCCCCAGGCTCGGTGCGGTCCTGATGTGTCCGAAGTACGGATGCCGATGTCACGTACAACGCGCGTTCGGGGGCGCCGAGCTCACGCGGGGCCGCATTGGTCGTGTGCAGGAAGCTGAGCCAGCCCCCGACATATTCGTCCCAATTGTTCTGGAAATGCGCGGCGAGTGCGGCATTGGCCTCGAGCGCCGCCTCTTCGGGCCGGCGCGCAAAAGCGAGGGCGAGTTGGGCTGTCCCTCCGGACAGATCGAGCTCAGTAATCCCGGCGACGTTGCCGGCATCGGTGCAGTCATATGTCCAGGTCATGTGGCCATGGGCGGCGAAATCCTGCCAGCCGTCTGAAGCGCCGACATAGCCCACCGACTGACGCAGCGGCGCCGGATCTGAGGCGAACGCAACTGCCGAGGCGTCATGCTGGGCGAACAGCATCTCGCGGCCCTTGTAGGTTCCGACCCACGCATGGTTGGCGAGGCCGCTGCGACCGAGATGAGGCGCCACGAGTGGGTACAGCCGAAGTGGATGCTTCTTCCGTTCGGGGTCGGTCCGGTCCCTGCGATCTTTGAGGCGCGCCTCGATACGAACAACGTCCGCGTCATTATCCGAACAGATGCGGAGACTGAGTTCGTAGCGGACATGGCGATGGACCACGGAGATGGCAGGAACGCCAATTCGCTGGAAATGGATCTTCTGATCGGCGTCCCTCTTCACCTCGCTCCAGAAACCTGCGCCGTCAGCCACGATGAACCCGAGATCGCGGATCTGGGGCCGGTCCACTCGCGGCCAGTAGACCTCATTTAGGATGCCGTGGCCGACGGTGAACCAGACCCGGCTCGAGAAGAGGGAGGTGCCAACCGCATCCTTGGCGCTGCTCGACCATGTGGGGCCGATGCCAGGGCTCCGGGGTGCCGGGGATGACTCAGCCATCCCAATGCCCAATGCAGCGTGGACGTGATGGTGTCGTCGTCGGTCTCGAGGCGCTGCTCGATGTCCTGCAGCGTCGCAGGTGCCGACCAGTTCCCGACGAAGCCATATCCACGTAAATAGGTTCCCAGTGGGAAGAGCGCATGACTGTCAGGTATCAGACCGAACGCGACGCGGAACGGTCCGGTACGAACCTGCACGGGGTTTCCGCCGGTGCGACAGCCGCTCCTGACGCGGCGTAAGTACCGATGACGGCATCAAGAAATGGCGAACCGTCGCAGAGGCGACCGATCCGATAGTGGAGGGTCAGCGACATGACGGTCGGGTCGGCCGCGCACCTGACAATGTGTCGGGATGCGGGTTCCGGGGCGCACGACGGCGACGCCTGCAGGTTGACGAGACTGGAGGGCCACGTTCGCATGGCACGGATGAAGGGAATCACGCGGGCCGTCGGGCGGCCGGTCCTGTGACCGTCGACTTCCCGGCCTGGCTGCGCGCGGCGCACTGGATCAACGTGCTCTTCCTGGGCTTCTTGATTCGGGCCGGCATCCAGATCCTGGGTGCCTATCCGCGGCTCTACTGGAACGACAACTCGACGCCCGGCACGGAGTGGCTCAAGTTCGCCAAACGTCCGATCCCGACCGACCGACCCTGGACCGCCCTCGAGCAGGAGCGGGACGTCTCGGCGTGGCTGGGCCAGCCGGGCGGCAACAACCTCGGCCTGGGGCGCCACTGGCACTTCTCCGCCGCGATGTTCTGGGTCCTCAACGGCGTGGTCTACGTCGTGCTCCTCTTCGCGACCGGAGAGTGGCAGCGGCTCATCCCCACCTCGTGGTCGATCTTTCCCGACGCCTGGCAGTCGGTGCTGACGTACGCGAGCCTGCACCAACCGGCCACGACCCCGGGGATGCCCTACGACCCGCTCCAGCAGCTCGCCTACGCCGGCGTCGTCTTCCTGCTCGCGCCGTTCCTGATCCTCACGGGTGCGGCCCAGTCACCCGGCATCGAGGCGCAGTTCCCGAGATACGCGAAGCTGTTCGGGGGCCGACAGGGGGCGCGCAGCCTCCATTTCCTGGGCCTGCTCGCGTTCATCGCGTTCATCATCGTGCACACGCTGCTGGTCGTCGTGACCGGCTTCTCCAAGAACATGGGT
>Ga0209748_1000830_pt1 | contig 15795 bp, 10 predicted proteins | sample BarGraIncu00421A_FD_185490 | JGI IMG/M metagenome (GOLD analysis project Ga0209748, IMG submission 185490) | Arctic peat soil microbial communities from Barrow, Alaska - Barrow Graham LP Incubations 004-21A (SPAdes) (version 2) | ecosystem: Environmental > Terrestrial > Soil > Wetlands > Peat... | reverse complement strand
GGCGCGCTGGCTGATGCCTGTATAGGCGACGATTGTTATGGCGGCTAGGATGCCGATGACGACTATTACTACTAGAAGTTCGACAATGGTGAAACCAGAAGTAACGCAAGATTTACCACTTTTCATGAAATTATTATAACATTACAAACCTATCTAAAACACTGTCACATAGTTTAGCCGGTACTAAAAAGAGACTTTCGAGAAAGTCTCTTTTTATAATGCTTATGGCTCGCCTTCGCTGAAACATTTAGAACTATCTACTCTGATATCAGCCCATTAAAGTTCAAAGAAGTGCGTGAGCTGGTCGATGATTACGAAGCTGGCCGGCTTGAATTAGCAGGGGCTGGGTGCAAAAGCCATGCCGGAAATGCGAAACGCCTGCCGCCACAATAGGAGCTGGGTGGTTATGGAAGATGATTAAACCACCCCCCCCACCCATAGACAGCTAGGAAACAAGAAACAACCTACACCCACAGCATCCCTAAACTAACGTGGCACGACAAATTTTCCTATTTTTTTTGGAAAGTCTGCCTCTGTAAGTGCACGAAAAACGTGTGTTTTTTATGTAGCAAAGATAACAACAGGCTATAATCGTAAGTAATGAATAAAAAGCCGTTGATAATCAATATAACTGGCAAGCCAGCCGGCACCGAAGATAGCCACGAACTACAAAGTATTTACCCAGTGGATGAGTTCATGAAGGCATTAGGCATTTATCTGGCGAGATCCCTGAAAGACAATGTTCCAATAGAAATAGCCTACTTTCAAAAAGTTATAAACAAGAAAGCCAGTGATGTTGATGAGCTGAAGGCACTGAGCTTCGAACCAAATCAAAGAGTTGGCGAGTTGATAGCACTGGTGTCACTGGTAGGAGCGATCAACAAAATTAACAAAGAGCACAATATACCTCACACCAACTTTGTGCCGGCTTGGCAGAAGGCCGGTCAAAATGATAGCATCGAGAAATTTACTGGCAAAGGCAGTTGGGATGGTTTCGTATATGAGCATGTGCCGCTCGGCGAAGAAGACCCATCTATACAAGTAGTCATGACTGGTGTGGAGATTAAGTCACTCATGATCAATCCAAGTGATGCCTTCACAAACTTGAACGACTTACTAACCCAACGGATGCCGCAATTCAGCGGACACTTTCAGATAGATGGTAGTCTGGCTGTTGTACTAGTGCCGCCTTATTCAAGTGCGTCAGACACCAATATCAGCTTTGACCTTAAACAAGCAAGCGAAGACATTAATAGCAATGCTGGCAAAGTGGTTAGTGCTATCGTATTTATCGATAATAAAAACGATGACGAAGGAACGACCATATCGACCCTAACTTCATTGGTTCATAAAGATCCAAAAATTGTTAATGGCAAGATTGACCATATTGAAATGGTCAGAGTGCCATTTTGTAAATTCAAAAATACTTAAACGACTATCGAGCTATTTGGCTTCCGGCCAGATAATATCGTCAAACTTGCAGCTATAGACTCTGCAAATATCGACAATTTGAAGCGCCGTTGGCTGAGTGGCGCCAGACTCCCAGCGGCTAATAGTGTCATGGCTAACATTAAGAGCCCCGGCTGCTTCCTCTTGGGTTAGGCTGGTCGCCTTGCGTAGTTGCTTTAGAGTCTTCTTTGTCATCAAACCTATTATACCAGCACCCCTTACTAAACACGCAGACTTGCTGTTTTAGTGATATAATTACACCAACATGGGATTAATCGATAATAAGGAAAAAACCTTACAAGAAGCTCTAAAAAATGCCCTGCCCAGCGCAGAGCATGTTGATATTTTGACCGCCTATTTTTATTTCTCTGGCTTTTCGGCATTGGCAGACGAGCTTAAAGACAAGAAAATCCGTATTCTCGTAGGCAAAGCGATTGACCCGGCCGCTATTGATGACTTGAGCACGGCTATGAAGATAGACCCTAATGTTGGCCTAGACACATACCAAAGCCGCAACTATTTGAGCCTTAGCCGCACTCAGAAGAAAAGCCAGTACACCGAGAGCTTCATCCAGCTTTTTAATAAGTCGGCGCTGTCTGAGTCGTTCGACGGGACTGAAGACCAGCGTATGCAGAAAATATTTGAAGACAAGCTCAAGGATGGTTCGCTGGAAATTCGTATGACTAATGAGCAGAATCACGCCAAAGCCTATATCCTAACCAATAAACCAGAATTCTCGCAAGGAGGTGATCAAAAAGGCAATGTCTTTATGGGGTCATCTAACTTCACCTATAGCGGTCTCGTTGGTCAAGGTGAGCTTAATGATAAGTACCTGGACAATGATAATTACAATAAATACGCTAACCATTTTAATGATCTCTGGGATGACTCAAACACCATAGACATTCAGGTCCAAAATACGCCAGATGTAGAAGATAGCTTCTTAAACCAAATCCAAAAGAAATTGTGGATTCACTCTACGCCAGACCCTTACAAGATTTTTATTCGTGTCCTTTACGAACTTTATGCCAAAGTAGAAAATGAAGACATTAGGTCCCCGGCGTCTATAACTGGCGGCAAATACTTAAACCTTAAGTATCAGCTAGACGCTATACGTTCCGGAATAGATTGCGTCAATAAAAATAGCGGTGTCATTGTAGCCGACGTGGTTGGACTAGGTAAGTCCGTTATTGCCTCTGCCATAGCCCATAACCTAGAAATGAGCACGGTTATTATCACCCCACCTCACCTAAAATCACAATGGCAAGATTATGTAACTCGCTTCAAGATACCCGGCGCACACGTAGAAAGCGGCGGCATGATACAACACCTACATGATAGGTACGCCAAAGACAGCGAGCCAAAACTTTACATTATCGACGAGGCACATCGTTACCGCAACGAGCTAACCGACGATTATCAGTGGTTGCACCAATTGACGCGCTCAAACGCCAACAACAAGGTGCTCTTACTTACCGCTACACCATACAACAACCGGCCACAAGACTTATTCGCTTTGGTCAAGTTATTCCAGACACCCAGTCGCTCAACTATTAACTCTGTAGATAACCTTGGTCTACGATTTGATGATCTGATCGTTAAATACCGCAAACTTGAGAAAATTGGCAAAAAGAATTTGAGTGATGAAGTCAGGGTCGAATTACAAAAACTAAGTCGTGAGCTACGCTTGCTCATAGAGCCAGTGGTCATTCGTCGTTCACGCATTGACCTTAAAGAAATAAAAGAATACGCCGACGACCTTATAAATCAAAACATCGAGTTTCCAGAAGTGGTTGGTCCGGAATTAGTCGAATATGACCTTGGTAGTATTCGGCAGCTGTATGTCGATACGCTAGAGAAACTTACTGACACAGAAGATGGTTTCAAAGGCGCGCGTTATCAGTCGGCATCATACATCAAAAATCGTGATGAATTCCTGGAAAAATACGGCAAGTTCTTTGACGATCTTGACCTTAAGACGGCACAGGCAAACTTGGCATTCTTTATGCGCCGGTTGCTCGTTCAGCGCTTTGAGAGCTCAAAATATGCCTTCCAATCTACACTCAACAATATGATCCACTCGCACGAAATTATCTTGAAATGGTGGGATAGAGGCTATGTACCAATTCGCAAAAAAGAAGACCTTATAGATCCGGACGAGTTGGAAGAATTCGATAGTATTGATGGAATAAACGCTCTCATTGAGAGCGGCGAAGAGATTGATATCGAAGCTATCAAGAAAGTTGCATTGCCAATTCCAAGAGAGATCTTTGAAGATACGTTCGCTGTATCTGTTAGAAACGATCTCGATCTATTGCAGAGTATTAAACATGACTGGTTTGCTGATGGTCTTACTGGTGACGATCCAAAACAAGAGCGCACCGAACAAAAGCTCCACGAGCTGCTAAATGAGAATCCAAGCCGTAAGATTGTGATTTTCTCTGGCTATGCCGACACAGCCAGATATGTCGCCAAGAACCTACAAGAGCATGGCTTTGAGCGAACGCTGCTTTATACTGGCTCATCCGGCAATGAATTGAAAAAGATTGTGTCAGAAAACTTTGACGCTTCATATGATGGCGATCAGAAAAACGACTATGACATCATCGTTGCGACAGACGCATTGAGTGAAGGCTTCAACCTTCACCGCGCTGGCGTAATTATGAACTACGACATTCCCTACAATCCAACCCGAGTGGTCCAGCGCATCGGCCGTATCAACCGCATCAATCAAAAGATGTTCGATAATATATACATCTACAACTTCTTCCCAACCGATGTTGGTGAAGACATAGCAAATGTTAAGGGTATCAGTACACTGAAGATGTTGTTAATCAACAACATTGTTGGTAGTGACACGCGCACGCTTACCCCAGACGAAGACCTTAAAAGTTATTTCAAGAGTACATACGATGATGCCAATGAAGCGTCTAGTGAGCGTTCGTGGGATAACGAATACCGTAATATTTATGACGCTATAAAACACGACCATGCGCTATTGAAAGAAGTTCAAAGTATACCGGAACGAACACGTATCGTGCGAAACAACCGCTCCGAAAATGTATCTATATCGTTTGCGAAGCGCGGAAACGGAATTCTATTCGCGCTGGCCGACGAATACGACACAGAAGCGGAAATTGTATCGCCAGAGTTTGTACTACCGCATTTCAAGGCCGATCGTAAAGAGAAAGCCCACGAAGGAGATGCACAGCTAGACAAGAAGTTCGAAATTTTGCGCAAGCGTATAACTACACCGCATCCACTCCCAAAGCTACAGGGCCGTCGGGCCGACGCGCTCAAAATAGTTGAGCTACTCAAAGAAACTTACTCGCCAGAACGCGACTACTTATTTGACCTATACGATGCTATCCGTGAGTTTGACGACCTGTCAGACGGTGAGCTCAAATACATATCACAGCTACGCTTAGACGAAGATAACCTTGGCGCAACCGTCCAGGAGCTAAAACAAAAGTTTGCGTCACATTATCTGAACGTTATTAAACAGAAAGCCGAAGCTATCGACAGTGTGTCTGAGATAATTATGTTTACGGAAGATTTGCGCAAATGATACTAAATAAACCATACAACAAAGAACTTTTCGATATATTCCTAAAAGACTTCTTGCCCGACTATCAAAAAGATGAGCGCCAGGTACGCACCCCGGACAAGTCTATTCTCACTGAAGTTACTCAGTTAGGAGCGTCCCGTGACGTCAACGTGACTGTGCTCGAAGCCGAATGTGAAGAAATAGATACAAACAAGCGTATTGCCATTACTCAAGCTGCGTTTAAGGTTTTACGCGATCACGGTATACGTAACGCCATAATCGCCTTTCACGATGGCGCAGACCAGTGGCGTCTCTCACTCCTCACTTCTACGCTAGACATCAAAGACGGCAAGGTTATTAAAAAAGACAGTAACCCTCGCCGCTATTCATACCTAGTGGGTGTTGGTGCAAAGACAGTTACGCCATACAAATATCTTATTGAAAAAGGTAAAGTTGCAGATATCAAACAACTCCAAGAACGATTCTCTGTTGAAGTCGTAAATAAGCAATTTTACGCCTCGATTGCCGAACTATTTACTAAACTTATTGGTGGCGAACGCGGCGCTACTAAGTACCCCGGTTTACTTAAGTTAAATGGTTCTGTGGACCAAAATATCAAACATCAGGAGTTTGCAGTTCGACTCATAGGTCGCGTTATCTTTAGTTGGTTTCTGAAAGAGAAGAAAAGTACAGCTGGCATACCTATCGTACCGAACGAACTACTATCGCTCGACGCTGTCGCCAGCAACGCGGACTACTACCATTCCATTTTGGAGCCCCTCTTCTTTGAACTCCTCAATAAACGCGTAGAGCAGAGGCACGAAAACCTCAGAGAAGCGCCATTCTCTACGGTCCCATATTTAAACGGTGGTCTGTTTAGCCCTCAATATAATGATTTCTATAATCAAAGTTCATATAACGGGGCCGGCACCCCGGGACTAACACACATCCCTGATACATGGTTTACGGAGCTGTTCACTGTTCTAGAACAGTACAATTTCACTGTAGATGAAAACACTAGCTACGATGTTGACCTTTCTATCGACCCAGAAATGCTAGGCCGTATCTTTGAGAACTTGCTGGCCGAGATCAACCCAGAAACTGGCGAGTCGGCTCGCAAAAGCACAGGCAGCTTCTACACGCCGCGTGAGATTGTAGACTACATGGTGGACAGCTCACTCCTAGAGTTCTTAAAAAGCAAAACTAGCGCAGATGAAGACAAGCTTAAAGCACTAATTAGCTGGGGTCAATCTGATGATGAAGAGTATCCACTGACAGACGGTGAAAAAGAAAAGGTTGTGCATGCACTTGCCGGGCTAACTATACTCGACCCCGCCTGTGGCTCTGGTGCGTTCCCCATAGGTATTCTGCAAAAGGTTGTTTACATACTCCAACAAGCCGATCCAAAAGCCGAGATATGGCTAGAAAACCAGCTCAAGAATATTGCTTCCCCAGAACTCAAGCGCGACATACAAGAAAAGTATGAGAGTGAAAACTACGACTGGCTACGAAAATATGGTGTTATCCGCGAAACTATTTTTGGCATAGATATCCAGACCATCGCAACTGAAATATCTAAACTCCGATGCTTCTTGACGCTCATTATTGAAGAGGAGGTAAATGATGACTTCGAGCACAATCGAGGCGTGCATGCCTTACCGAATCTAGACTTCAAATTCGTTACTGCCAATTCACTCGTTAGCTTGCCAGACGGCAACTCTAACATAAAAGGTAAAGGCCTCAATCTATTCGAAGACGTAACCCACATCGAGCAGCTAAAACGTATTCGCAATCAATACTTTGGTGCAAATGCCGATGAGCGCGCTCGCCTGCAAGTAGAGTTCAAGAACTTGCAGATGGATATGTTACGTAGTCGTATCGCCACCAGCGGAGCAACAAGCGACTTATACAACACGCTGTCTGACTGGGATCCATTTAGTCACAAGGCTACTGATTGGTTTGACAGCGAATGGATGTTTGGTGTTGATGGCTTCGATATTGTCATTGCCAACCCCCCGTATCTTGGCGAAAAGAGTCATAAATCTATGTTCGATAAGCTAAAACAAACTGAACTTGGTAGAAAATTTTATAAAGGCAAGATGGATTTATTCTACCTTTTCTTCCATCTCGGGCTTAATAATATTGACGATGGCGGTATCTTGTCATTCATCTCAACTAATTACTATCCGACAGCGGATGGAGCGCTAAAGCTGCGCAAAGACTTCCACGAACGTACAAATGTTATTGAGCTTATAAATTTTAATGAATATAAAATCTTCGAGTCAGCACTCGGTCAGCACAACATGATAACTCTGCTCCAAAAGTCTATTACGCCGAATATACAGCACCTAACAAAACAGACCTTGGTAAAGAAACGTGGAGGCCCTGATGCAAATGAACTAAATAGCTTCCTACGGCGTACCAGCGAAGACGCATCGTATACCACAGTCGATAAGACACTTTTATTCGATAGCTCAAACTACTATATTCGCTTTCCAAATGTTAACTCAGAAATTACTTCGGCATTATACAAAATTGCTCAATCTAAAAATACACTCGGGACATACTGTGACATAAATCAGGGTTTAAAAACAAACGCAGATAAATTCACAAATAAACACATTATAAACACTAATATCACTGGCAGTGTCGGTGATGGAATATTTGTTATTAATAATGATGAATTAAAAAAAATTAAACCTTCTGAAAAAGATACTGCATATATTAAGCCTTTCTTTAAGAATTCAGATATCTCGAGATATCTCTGCAAGAGAGTACAGGATCATTACGTTCTGTACATAACCAACGAAGATTATATTGAAGAAAATAGCAACCTCGTAGTTAACCATTTGGCAAAATACAACGATGTACTGAGAGCCAGAGCGGAGATCGAACCCGAGGGAAGGATAAAGATTTATTCGATAACTAGGCCGAGAAGATTAGATATGTTCTTGGGAGAAAAAATCGTGTGCCCACTATGGGCAAAGAGTAATACTTTCGGATACAGTGAGGGCGCATGGTTTGCGGCTACGGATGTTACGTTCATTACTTCAAAAAAAAATACTCCCGAAAGTCCGAAACTCAAAAGCATTCTTGCTATATTGAATTCGAAATTAATTTTAATCTGGCTTCAGAATAAAGGCAAAAGGAAAGGAGATCTTATTGAACTACCGCCAAGACCTCTTTCTGAAATACCTATCCCCAGTATGAACGAGCAGGATCAGTATAGTCTTGTCGCTTTGGCTGACAATATAATTACTTGTCGCTCCGAAAATCCCAATGCTGATACCTCTGCTCAGGAAGCTGCTATCAACCAAATCGTTTACGGCCTCTACAACCTAACCCCCGAAGAAATCGCTATAGTCGAGGGAAGCGTGGCATGATATTAAAAACCGTAATACTAAAAAACTTTCGTGGATATAACGGTGAACATCGCATAGACATATCTAGCGGGATCACTGCCTTAATTGGCAAAAACGATGCAGGCAAATCAACTATACTCGAGGTATTGGATATATTCTATGGCGAAAGTAAACCGGAGCTAACTGATTTAAATATATACGCTAAAGAACGTGAGATGGCATTTGGTGTAGTTTTTGCTGATCTGCCAAAAACAGTAAGCGTTGATACAAGCGCTACTACCTCATTAGAGGATGAATTCTTAGTAAATAAAGATGGCGACTTTGAGGTGGTAGTAAAGTATCCATGCACCGCCAATACTGTAGGTAAGCCAGAGCAGAATATTCGCTGTCAACACCCTACAAGTGATAAGTATGCTGATCTGCTTACGCTGAAACTAGCTGAGCTAAAAGCGCGCGGCAAGGAGTTAGGTGTAAAAGCCGAAGATGAACGAGTGAACAACTTATGGCGAAAAGCAATATGGGCCCAGTCACCCGATCTTGCCATTAAAGAAGTAGATCTCAAAATTGATGAATTCGACACTAAAGCTAAGGCCGTCTATACAAATATTCAGGCACTCTTCCCTCAGTTCTTTTTATTCCGAGTTGATCGCCAAACATCGGACGGAGATGCGGAAGCAAAAGACCCAATGCAGCTTGCCGTAAAGGAAGCCCAGAAAGAATTTCAGTCCGACATACAGACGCTAATTGAAAAAATACAGGAACGAGTCAACGAAGTAGCCACCAGAGCATTAGAAAAACTTAAAGAGATGGATGCTACATTAGCAGCAAGCTTAACACCAGAACTTAAAAAGGCACCAACCTGGTCCTTTGATTATAGAATTAATGACGACAGGGGTGTCTCACTTAATAAGCGCGGTAGTGGCACTAGAAGGTTGGTGTTGCTTAACTTCTTTAGGGCTGAGGCTGAAAGAAAAAGCCAACAAGGTTCTGGAAGCATAATCTACGCCATAGAAGAACCGGAGACATCTCAACATCCAAACAACCAAAAAATGATAATTGAGTCATTACTTGAATTATCAGCAGACCCCACGCGTCAGGTTATAATTACTTCCCATTCACCACAGCTAGTAGAAGACTTGCCTCATGAATCAATAAGATTTATAGAATTTGATGACGTGGCTAAGAATACAAGGTATGAATCGGATATAAGCGGCTTAATGAAAGCTGCTGAATCACTAGGGATTCATTCTAAACAGAAGTTTGGAAGTGCGCAGGCTGTTGTGTTAGTTGAGGGCAAAGACGATGACCTGTTCCTCTCTCACTCCAGTAAGGTTTTGAAAGCTTCGGGCGATATTACTCATGATTATTTAGGTGATCACAAAATTGAGATCGTAGTAGCCGGTGGCAGCAGTAATGTGTCTTTCTGGGTGCAAAAAACTACGCTTGAAAAAATTGGATTGCCCTTCTTTGTGTTTATTGATAGTGACAGACTGGCATTGTCTGATCCACGAACTAATAATGAAAAACTAGTGGCAGGTATACTCGCTAGCGGCAAAAAGGCAGCCTCTACACGAAAACGAGAAATAGAAAATTATATTGATCCATCTCTGACGCAGTCTGCCATATATACTGAATTTGATGATGCAAAAACAATTATTTCCAACACCGATAACCTAAAAGATAGGCGCGGCAAGCCACATAAGGTTTTTGAAACACACTGGCCAAATATGAATGCGGCACAGATTACTGCATGTAGCCAATACATCGATACATCCGGTATCAGTCGAGTTGAAATAACTGAGATATTAAATGATATTAACGGTTTGATATAGGGAGAACTATGAACGAAATTAAATGTCCGCACTGTGGCAAAACATTTAAAATAGACGAGGCTAGCTTTGCCGCAATATTGAAGCAAGTACACGACAGCGAGTTTGAAAAAGAGCTTCATGAACGTATTGAGAGTGAGGTCCGGGCCACCGAAGCCAAAGCAAAACTCGAATTACAGACAGAGAGCAGCAAAAAAGAAGCCGAGATAGCCGAACTACGCGCCAAGTTGGACAGCACAGTAACTGAAACTAAACTTGCTGTCACAGAAGCCGTAAACAAGGTTGAAAAAGAACGTGACGAACTAACTATGAAGCTAAGCAGTAAAGATGCTGAGCTGAAAACGTTCGAGGCGTCACTTAAAGAGCGTTACGAAATCCAGATCAGAGACCGTGACGATGCGATTGAACGACTTAAAGATATGAAGGCGAAACTATCGGTCAAATTGGTCGGTGAGAACCTAGAGCAACACTGTCAAAACGAGTTTAATGGCGTGCGTGCAAGCGTATTCCCCTATGCATACTTCGAAAAAGACAATGAATCCATTAGAGAGGATGACGAGTCGAAGGGCACCAAGGGTGACTTTATCTATCGCGACTATGACTCCCCTGGTGGTCCTGAAATCATCTCAATTATGTTCGAGATGAAAGACGAACAAGACGTATCTACAAATAAGAGAACTGTTGAAAGTCATCTTGATAAGTTAGATAAAGACCGCAAGAAAAAAGGCCTAGAATATGCCGTGCTAGTCACCCTTCTAGAAGCTGAAAATGAACTCTATAATCGTGGAATTGTCGACGTATCGTACAAGTACGAGAAGATGTTCGTCATACGCCCGCAATTCTTTGTGCCACTAATATCGCTATTGAAGAGTGCCAGTCTTAAGGCCGCAGAAGCAAAACATCAATTGATGGTTGTTCAAAGTCAAAATGTAGATATCACTACTTTTGAGGGAGACGTGAATACCTGGAAAGACGGCTGGCTAAAAGTTATGAAAAACGCCGGCAGCAAACATGTCGAAGGTGTTGAGCAAATCAACAAAGCGATCAAGGACCTTGAAAAGGCTCGTGATGCTTTGATGATGTCCGACAAACATTTATTAGCAGCAGAAAACAAGATGGACGACCTAACTATCAAACACCTAACCAGGAAAAACCCGACAATGGCCCAAAAATTTAAGGAGCTAGAAGGCATAAGCGACTAACACTAATACCTAAAGATGTAATGACTCTTAATCTGCGTAAATATGACGAAAATAGAGATGTATATGTGCCACCAGATATAGATAGTTGGTATCAGTTAAAGTTTGACCATGATTCAGGTTATCTTGTAATCATCCATCACGACAGAAACGAACCTCTCGTAAAAGATGATAGAGAAAACTATCGTGAGATGCGACGTGTAATACAGCGAGCCAGCCGCTGGCTAGATAATGGTCCCAGCACAATATACCTTGCACTAGATAAGGTGCTAAATAACTATAAAGATATGCGTGAAATCAAACAACTAAAAGATTACGACTATAGGCGCGAATATCCCCTAACAAAAGAGATTAAACGTGATCTAACTGATATAGCAAATAATTTACGGCGAACCGGCATGCCGGAAGATTTTATTCACTACTTTTTTGAGGTGAGCAAAGGGGGCCGTTCAATAATTATTAGGCCTGTCGTAACACAAGCAGACGTTACCGAAAACAAGCTCAATATTCAAGCAATGGAAGAATACGTATGGTCATTAAAACAACTGGACGATATGCCAAATTTCATAAGTAAAAAAGAAGCCGGATGGGCAGCAAACGGCAAGCCGCCACTCTTAAAAAAGTACAGAAAAACTCAAAAATAGCATTTCTGCTGAAATAACAGATATGAAGCACTCCTAACTTTTCAAGGGTGCTTATTGTTTGTCGTATAACCATACGCGACATGCAAGAAAGTAATGAACTAGTAAATCTCACTGAGCAGGAACGCAAACGCCTAGCTCAGTATTTTGACGTTCTTATCGAGATGCATATCGAGTACAAACGTAATCACAAAGGAAGTAAAGATGAAAACGATATTCTTCTCAATCTTAAGGCTGACGGGCAACACAGTATCCAACGCCGGGCTGAAGATTTGGCTGTGGGCTAGTACCCGCGAGCAACAAAGCCGGAGCAAAAACAAATGATTATAACCGAAGTCAATATTGTGCCGGTCAAACCAAAAGACGGCCTGATAGGTTTCGCTAGCCTGGTGGTAGATGACAACATCTACCTCAACTCGATCGCTATTTATGTGAAGCTAGACGGTTCGTATCGCCTACTTTACCCGACCAAGAAAACTGGCATGCGAGAGATGAATATTTACCACCCTATCAACTGGGAAGCCAGCAAGATTATAGAGCGCGCGGTATTTGAAAAATGTTTTGAAATCTTTGAAAGCAGTAATGATGAGATACAACTTCTCGGATAAATGGCCGCAGAAAATAGAGCTGAGTGGTTTCACGATGGTGCCAAATATATTGATAGCGCATCAAGCCGATCTCGGCATCACTTCGTCCGAGTTTGCGATTATCGTAGGGCTTCTGATGCACGGATGGACAAAAGGTAGCTCGCGGCCTTCTGTTGGTACTCTGAGCAGATACAACGGCCAGGCAGATAAAACAATCAGGGCGCACCTTCTAGAAATTGAAAATAAGGGACTTATCAAGCGACACTTCCAGGATGGCGCACCAAGTGTGTATGATTTTGACCCGATGACTTTTAGACTAGAAACTTATCCACAGTTCAGGTTTAGCCCTGCTCAAAAACAAGCACCCCCATACTCAAAATCCAGCAGACAGCCCTACTCAGAAATAAGCACCAAAGAAGAAGCAATAAAGAAAACAGAAATAAAAAGACGAAACGGCAGGAGTGGAAAACCCACCGCAATCGGTGACATTCTACATAGCAAGGGCTGGCCATAGCTATTAAATAACTAATGTTTTATCGTGTGTGGTGACAATTTAAACTCTGCTGAAAGGAGAAATATGAGTGAATCGATATTAGCAATTGGAACAAAAGCATTCCTGATTGCCCGCGTATCCGATCCTAGCCAGCGTGACGCGCTGCCGGGTCAAGAACTACGCCTAAACGATTACGCCACGCGCAAGCAATTAAACGGCAAGCTACACAGCTTTGACGAAACAGCCTTTAAAGAAGACCGCGATAAGTTCCTGGACATTGTGGCGCAAATCCAAGAGTACCCGGAATACTGCATCGTTGTGTTTGATAAGGTTGATCGCTTTACGCGCGACTGCACAGCAGATGTAGTGCGAACTCTTAAGGGAGCGGCAAAACATGGCAAAATAGAGCTACATTTCCCGTCAGACGGCCTACTTGTGCATAAGAACTCACCGGCCAGCGACTGGTTCCGTCTAGACATGGGTATGGCGCTGGGCGGCTACTACTCTGCCGCAATTAGCGACAACGTGAAGCGCCGCATTGAACAAAAACTGCACGATGGTGAGTGGCCAGGCAAAGCACCGATCGGATATATTAATCAAGATACCATTGCCGGCGGAAGGACGATAAAAGACGTAGTCCCCGATCCTATACGAGCGGATGCCACACGTAAGATGTTTGAGTTACGCCTGCAAGGCCTGTCTTACCGCGTAATTGCCCGTAGATTGCGCGAAGATGGCCTGACTAGCAATAGTAAGCAGCAAAGGCCAATCCATCAAAGCATAGTTGAACAGACGCTTAAAAATCCGTTCTATTATGGTGTGATGCGATACAACGGCGAGCGATACTCGCACCGCTATGAGCCTCTGATCGCAAAAGAAACCTTTGACGAAGCCCAAAGAATCAGCGAAAGTCGCAATGGCGGTGGCTCAAAGCCCAAAAGCGATACTAAAAAGACCTTCACATTTCAGGGCATCCTGAAGTGTGGCTATTGTGGCTGCAGCATATCGTCATATATCAAAAAAGGACACACTTACATGGTATGCTCCAAAGCTAATTATGAAGTCGAATGTCCACAGCGTAATCTTAAAGAAGTAGACCTACTACCGAAAATGGCCAAGATTATCGAAGAAGTAGAAATCCAGCAGGGCGCTATAGGCGAAGTACTGGCCACCCTGAAGGATAAACACGATAATGACCAGGTCTACTACCAAACAGTCATCCAAAATGCCCGCACAGAGCATGCTCGGCTACAGAAGCGGCTAGATGTGGCCTATGAAGACCGTATGGACGGGCGTATTGGCGCAGACCAATACGACAAATTTGCTGCTCAATACAAGGCTGAGATGGAATCCTTAGACCGCAAAATAATCGAGGCGACAAACGGCAACCACGATAGCTTCATAATAGATAGCGAATACCTGTTAAAACTGGCCTCACTAGCCCCATTGTTGTTTGAAAGTTCTAAAGACGAGCTAAAAAACAAACTTTTGAAAATTCTACTTTCGAACCTCAAAATAAGCGAAAACCACCTCGATTATAAGAGGTGGTCTCCACTTGATGTACTAGGCGATTGCCTTAAAACTCATTCTTGGCTCCGGCGACTGGACTCGAACCAGTAACCTCGAAGTTAACAGCTTCTTGCTCCACCATTGAGCTACGCCGGAATACCTGAGTATTATATACTTTACCTCTTAGATTCGTCAACTATAACGAAGAATGTCCAAAATGACCCCATCGTGCAGTTTCTTCATAAATTGGCCTCTTTAAGTCTAAGGCTTTGATAATCCCGTTTGGTGACAGGTTATAGCCTTTTACCTCTTGCTGCACCCCGTCTATGATAACTGTCGCCTCAAGTGGCTGGTCATAACCAATCGCGTATGCCAAATACACATATACTTCTTTGGCATCATTTTTCTTCAGATAGTCGACGGCGATTTTTCGTGCCATATAAGCCGCTGACCGATCAACTTTGCTTGGGTCTTTACCGCTAAAAGCCCCGCCACCGATTGGAATGCGTGGACCATAGTTATCAACCACCAGTTTCCTACCAGTCAGACCAGCATCTGCTTCAAAACCCCCTACATTCCAATCGCCTGCAGGATTAATATGAAAATCAACTTTTTCGTAAACTGCCAGTGGCTCTTCTGCCAACCATTGTTCGACACTCACACGTAGTTCCGCCTGCTTGGCATTTTGAAAGCTAGCCACAAGACTAACAATCTTTCCATCCTGAAGCGTGACCTGGGTTTTACCGTCAAATGGCCACTTTTTATAAATATACTGGTTTAAGCGACGGGACAGAACAGTTTCAAGTGGTAAAAATTCTGGAGTTTCATTGCAAGCATATCCAACCATAATTCCTTGGTCGCCCGCTCCGCCGATATCAACACCCTGGGCGATTTCGGTACTTTGGGTTGCCATTTTAATAATCACTTCGACATCGCCCGCCAAACGCTTTACGATAGCCGGGATATCAACCCCTACAGCTGTTGATGTAACTTCGCCAGTAACAAATACCGTACCGTGCCCGCCGGCTACATCTACGCCTGCTCGGGTATTAGGATCTTGTACCAGATATGCGTCTAAAATCGCGTCAGAAATTTGATCGCAAATTTTATCCGGATGTTTTGGTGATACACTCTCGGCGGTTCTGAAATTTGACATAAAATTATCCTTTCTGCGCAGGA